>Ga0114986_1000356_pt1 | contig 12979 bp, 11 predicted proteins | sample Shrwel1BS1Day17_FD_96988 | JGI IMG/M metagenome (GOLD analysis project Ga0114986, IMG submission 96988) | Subsurface microbial communities from deep shales in Ohio, USA - Utica-3 well 1 S-1-Day17 | ecosystem: Environmental > Aquatic > Deep subsurface > Shale gas/oil reservoir > Produced... | reverse complement strand
CGGCATCCTGAGCCCGCTGGATGCGCGGCACGAACGGCGTACCTATGCCTTTGTCCTGCTCGGCGTGGCGTATGCCGCCAGCATCGGCGGCATGGGTACCTTGGTGGGCTCGCCGCCGAACGCCATTGCCGCGCGTGCGGCCGGCATCGACTTTGCCGGCTGGCTCTGGATCGGGCTGCCGCTGGTCGCCGTGCTGATGCCCTTGATGGCGTTCATGCTCTGGCTGGTGCTGCGCCCGCAGTTGAACCGACGGGTGCAGATCGTGCTGGACGACGTGCCCTGGACCTGGCCCCGCGTGCTGACCCTGGCCGTGTTTGCCCTGACGGCGCTGGGCTGGATGTTCGGCGGCGCGCCGCTGCGTGCCATCGGCATCCAGAGCCCGGACACCTTCTTTGCCCTGGCGGCGGCCGTGGCCGTGTTGATGCTGGGACTGGCCAGCTGGCAGCAGGTCAGCGACCACACCGACTGGGGCGTGTTGCTGCTCTTCGGTGGCGGGCTGGCGCTGGGTGAGGTGCTGGGGCTGTCCGGCGCGTCGCTGGTACTGGGCCAGCAGGTGGCACACGCCTTGCACGGCACGAGCCCGTGGCTGATGCTGGCGGTCATCGCCGCCTTCATGGTGCTGCTGAGCGAGTTTGCCAGCAATACGGCGGCAGCCGCGCTGTTGGTGCCGGTCTTTGCCGCCATTGCGGTGCCGCTGGGCTTGCCGAGCGAGACGCTGGTGGTGCTGGTCGCGCTGGCGGCATCGTGCGGCTTCGCACTGCCCGTGGCCACGCCGCCCAATGCCCTGGTCTACGGCACCGGCCAGTTGCGTCAGCGCGACATGCTGCGCGCCGGCGGCGGGCTGGACCTGGTGTGCGTCCTGGTGCTGGTCGCCTGGGGGCTGCTGGTCCTGGCGCGCTGAACGCCGCCTTGGCGGCGGCAGCAATTTCCCGAGCGCCTGCCGGGGTGACCAGGGATGATTAACATACGGTCCCGCGCGCCGCAGCTCGCCTGTGTTTCACCGCGCGGCACCTCACCAGATCTTCTTTTTTCAGGAATCATCGATACGGGTAAGTAGCCATGTCAGCACGTGATCTGATGGAATTGGATGAGCCCATCGTCGTCACCATGCCGATCTTCAAGCCGGGTGACTGGGCCAATTACGACGGCCGGAGTTACCGGATCAAGCACACCGTCATCAGCAAGCGCGAACTCTTTGTCCATCTGGAGGGCATTCAGGAGCCGGTGCCGGCGCACCGGCTGCAGGTGCCCTGGACCCAGATGTCGGTGCGGCCGCGGCGTTCGTTTGCTGCCACGGTGCGTTCCAGACAGCTGGCCGCATCGCCGTCGGGCGGCCAGTCCTGAGGCCGGTCGGTGCGCCGCAGCGCACCTCAGGCCGGCACGGCCTGCGCCACGCGGTTGCGCCCCGTATGCTTGACGCGGTAGAGCGCGTCGTCGGCGGCGATGATGAGCTTTTCCAGCGTCTGACCGGGCTGCAGCTGGGCCACGCCGAAGCTGGCGGTGATCTGGATGGTCTGGCCGTCTGATGCGGCCAGCGCCATTGCTTGCAGGGCGCAGCGGATGCGTTCAGCAAAGTCGCTGGCCGTGGCCAGATCGGTTTCCGGCAGCAGCATGATGAACTCCTCGCCGCCCCAGCGTGCCACGCAGTCGCTGCTGCGCGTCAGTTGCATCAGCGTCTGGCCTACCTGGACCAACACCGCGTCGCCCGTCGCATGGCCATGGCGGTCGTTGATGGTCTTGAAGAGGTCGATATCGAGGATGACGGCCGACAGCGGGCGCTGGTGGCGCAGCGCCAGCAGGTAAGCGCTCTCGGCCCGCTCAAGAAAGCCGCGCCGGTTGGCCAGTTGCGTCAGCGCATCCACGCGCGCATCGCGCTCGGCGTCGAGCCGCTTGTGGATTTGCACCCGGATGAACTGCACCAGGGCGAGTTGCAGCAGCAGGGCCTCGGCCATGGTGCCCATCTCCACGCCGCGGTAGGTCCAGTCGTTGAGTGGCAGCAGGCCCCAGACCGAGAAGGTGGTGGCGACCAGCCCGGCCGTGGCGACCACGCCCGAGGCCAGGAAGTACCCCGCAGCCGTCTGCCTGCGCCGCAGCGCGAGGGCACCGATCGGCACCAGCGCCACCGAGAAGACCGCACTGGCGAGGAAGGCGGAGTACACGGCGGTGGCGTGCCAGTCAAGGACCACGGTCAACAGCATCCAGGCCATGAGGAGGAGGCAAGCCCGGCGGATGCCGCGTCCGAGCCGGGGCAGGGTATGGTCCAGGTCCAGGAACTCGCGTGCGAACCTCAGGCCCGCGCAGGCTGACAGGGCCATCATGACCAGGATCACATAGCGCTGGAAGTAGATCGCCTCTGGCCACAGCCAAGCCAGGCCGCGCCCGGTGTAGGCCAGGTTCATGGCCACGAAGCTCAGCAGGTACAGCGCGTAGTACAGGCTGTTGCGCCGGCCCAGACCGAAGTACATGATCAGGTTCAGCACAGACAGCGCCGCCAGAAAGCCGTACAGGAAGCCATAGCTCGCGTGGGTGAAGCGCGACTGTCGAGCTGCCGTCTCCGGTGTGAACAGCTGCACCTTCACGATCAGCGGATCCGGCGTGGCCAGGCGCAGCAGCACCTCGCTGCGACCCGGTGGGAAGTTGTGTTCGAACACATAGCCCAGGCCGCTGTCCAGCTGCGCGGCGCCCGGCAGGGCATCGCCGGCCTGCCAACGGGCAGTATCGCCCGTGGGCGACAGCACCTGCAGTTCCAGTGCATCGGTCCAGCTGGGTTCCACAGCCAGCAGTCGCACCAGCGGCTCGGCCGTCGGGTTGTCGACGGTGAAGTGCACCCACACCGGGCGGTGGCCGAGGCCGAAACCCATCACATCCGTCGTGACGGCGCGCGCGTGGCCCGAGGTGAATGCTGCCCGGGCTTCTGCTGCACTCATGCGCTGGTCACGTTCGACCAGCAGGCGCATGTGCCGGCCCAGCGGCTGCGTCGGGGGCGCCAGGGCGTCCACGGGGTCCGGGATGTTGGCGGCGAGGGACGAGGAGCCCAAGCCGAGCATGAGGGTCAGCCCGAGGGCTGCCAGGAGGTAACGGACAAACGCCAGCAGGGCCATGGTGTACCCCTGGCTGGCGACTCCCACTGGCTTGACGGATGTCCTCGGCGTCATCGATCCCTTATTGCGCTTGCTTTTTGTTCCAGACGGGCCAAGGCTGGTAGTGCAGGCCGTGACCAGCCTATTCTAGGCCGCGCGCGTGGTGTGTCGTCTCGCCCGCCAGCAAAAGAAACGGGGCCGTCGGGCCCCGTTCGCGTCACACCTTACATGCTGGTGTAGTTTGGTCCGCCACCGCCTTCAGGCGTGACCCAGACGATGTTCTGTGTCGGGTCCTTGATGTCGCAGGTTTTGCAGTGCACGCAGTTCTGCGCATTGATCTGCAGGCGGTCGCTGCCATCGTCGTTCTTCACGAACTCGTAGACGCCGGCCGGGCAGTAGCGGCTCTCGGGGCCGGCAAATTTGGCCAGGTTCACGGCCACCGGCACGCTGGCGTCTTTCAGCGTCAGGTGCGCCGGCTGGTTTTCCTCGTGGTTGGTGTTGCTGATGAACACGCTCGAGAGGCGGTCGAAGGTGAGCTTGCCGTCCGGCTTCGGGTAGACGATGGGTTTGCACTCGGCAGCCGGCTTCAGGTACACGTGGTCGGGCTTGTCGCGGCGCAGCGTCCACGGGATGTGGCCGCGCAGCACGAACTGCTCGAAACCGTTCATCAGCGTAGCCACGGTCAGGCCCTTCTTGAACCAGCTCTTGAAGTTGCGCGACTTGTTGAGCTCGGTGTGCAGCCAGCTGGCCTCGAAGGCCTCCGGGTAGGCGCTCAGTTCGTCGTGCTGGCGGCCGGCCACCACGGCGTCATAGGCCGCTTCGGCGGCCAGCATGCCGGTCTTGATGGCAGCGTGGCTGCCCTTGATGCGGCTGACGTTCAGGTAGCCAGCATCGCAGCCGACCAGCGCGCCACCCGGGAACACGGTCTTGGGCAGGCTCATCAGGCCGCCGGCGGTGATGGCGCGGGCGCCATAGGCCAGGCGCTTGGCGTTCACTTCCCCCTTGTCGTTCTCGAAGTACCAGCGGATGTTGGGATGGGTCTTCCAGCGCTGGAATTCCTCGAACGGGCTCAGGTAGGGGTTGCTGTAGTCCAGGCCGACCACGTAGCCGATGGCCACCTTGTTGTCTTCCAGGTGGTACATGAAGGCGCCGCCATAGGTGTCGTTCTCCATCGGCCAGCCGGCGGTGTGCATGACGAAGCCGGGCGTGTGCCGCGAGGGATCAATCTCCCACAGCTCCTTTATGCCGATGCCATAGGTCTGCGGGTCGCGGCCTTCGTCGAGCTTGTACTTGGCAATGAGTTGCTTGCCCAGGTGGCCGCGCGCCCCCTCGGCGAACACGGTGTACTTGGCGTGCAGTTCCATGCCGAGCTGGAAGTTCTCGGTGGGCTCGCCGTCCTTGCCCACGCCCAGGTTGCCGGTGGCCACGCCCTTGACAGAGCCATCCTCGTTGTACAGCACTTCGGCGGCGGTGAAGCCGGGGAAGATCTCCACACCGAGGCCTTCCGCCTGCTGGGCCAGCCAGCGTGTGAGGTTGCCCAGGCTGATGATGTAGTTGCCGTGGTTCTGTGCGCACTCGGGCAGGAACATGTTGGGCGTGCGGAAGGCGCCGGTTTCGCTCAGGAAACTCCAGGCATCGTCGGTCACCGGCTGGTTCAGCGGGGCGCCGAGTTCCTTCCAGTTGGGAAACAGTTCGGTCAGGGCGCGCGGGTCCATGATGGCGCCCGACAGGATATGGGCACCCGGCTCGCCGCCCTTTTCCAGCACCACCACCGACACGTCCTGGCCCTTCTCGGCCGCCAATTGCTTCAGGCGGATGGCCGTGGCCAGGCCGCCGGGGCCGCCGCCGACCACCACCACGTCGTAGTCCATCGATTCGCGGGGGCCGTACTGGGCCAGGATTTCTTCGTTCGTCATGGTGGCTTCTTTCTGGTGAAGTCGCTTGATAATGAGGCCGGAATCTTAGTGGGTCAGTGCATGCCGGCCTGTCGAATGCGAGACTGATTTTAATTCGGTTCTGGATCAAAATCGAACGATCGTTCTATTTTGTCGATTGATCAACAACACGAGGGGACTGCCATGGCATACAGCATCGATCTTTCCGGCCGCGTGGCCTTCATCACCGGCGCTTCCGGCGGCCTGGGGGCGCAGTTTGCCCGCACGCTGGCCCAGGCCGGCGCCGCCGTCGTGCTGGCCAGCCGCCGGGTGGAAAAGCTCAAGGACCTGCGCGCCGAGATCGAAGGCGCCGGTGGCGACGCGCATGTGGTGGAGCTGGACGTGACGGACGTCGACTCCATCAAGGCCGCGGTGGCGCGCGCCGAGACCGAGGTGGGGTCGATCGACATCCTGATCAACAACTCGGGCGTGAGCACCACGCAACGCCTGGTGGACGTGAGCGAGGATGACTATGACTACGTACTGGGCACCAACACCAAAGGCGCCTTCTTCGTGGCGCAGGAGGTGGGCAAGCGCATGCTGGCGCGCGCCAAAGGGTCGGCGCCCGGCACCTACACCGGCGGGCGCATCGTCAACATCGCTTCCATGGCGGGCTTGCGCGTGCTGCCGCAGATCGGCATCTACTGCATGAGCAAGGCGGCGGTGATCCACATGACCAAGGCCATGGCGCTGGAGTGGGGCAAATTCGGCATCAACGTCAACGCGCTGTGCCCGGGCTATATCGACACCGAGATCAACCACCACCACTGGCAGACCGAGCAGGGCCAGAAGCTCATCAACATGTTGCCGCGCAAGCGCGTCGGCCAGCCGCAGGACCTGGACGCCGTGCTGGTGATGCTGTGCGCCAACGAGAGCCATTTCATCAATGGTGCGGTGATCTCCGCCGACGACGGGTTTGGCGCATGAAGATCGAGTTGCCGGAGCACAAGAAGCTGGTGGCGGAACTGGCCATGCCGATCCGCTGGGGTGACATGGACGCCATGGGCCACGTCAACAACACGGTGTACTTCCGTTACCTCGAGTCGGCGCGCATCGAGTGGTTCCGTGCGATCCATTGCGAGCCCGACCCGCAGGGCCAGGGGCCGGTGATCGTGAACGCCTTCTGCAACTTCTACAAGCAGCTCGAATACCCGGGCGACATCGTGGTGAAGACCTATGTCAGCAACCCGACGCGCGCCACCTTCGACAGCTGGCACACCATCGAACGGGTGGACCAGCCGGGCGTGATCAGCGCGGCCGGTGGTGCCACCGTGATCTGGGTGGACTTCCCGCAGCAGAAGTCGGTGTCGCTGCCCGACTGGGTGCGTGAACTGGTGAGCTGAGCGCGGGCAACACAGGCGCAAAATAGGCCGAGGATTGCTGCCATGTCCGTTTCATCCGTTCCCGCCGCCGCCCTGCGCCTGGTCATCGACCCTGCGACGCTGGGCTTTGCCGACACCTCCGAGCTGCTGCAGCACCCGCTGCCCTGGATCGGGCAGGAGCGCGCCGAGCAGGCCGCGCGCTTCGGCCTGCAGATGGACCAGCCGGACTACAACCTCTTCGTGCTGGGCGAGGTCGGCAGCGGCCGCACCACGTTGCTGTGCGAGATGATGCGCGAGGTGGCTGCCACCCGGCCGGTGCCGCCCGACCTGTGTTACCTGCATAACTTCGAGGCACCCGAGCACCCCCGCGCACTGCGCATGCCGCCGGGCCAGGGTCGGCAGCTGCGCGCGCTGATGCAGCAACTGGTCAAGACGCTGCAGGCCGAAATCCCCAAACGCCTGGGCGGCGAGGACTTCCGGGCCGAAGCGGAGCATATCCAGAAGACCTACAAGGCCGAGGAGGCGCGCGCCTATGCCGAACTCGACGCCTATGCCGAGGCGCGCAACTTCGCACTGATGCGTGAGCAAGGCCATATGGTGTTCACGCTGCGCGACGAGAAGGGCGAGCCGCTGACGGAAGGCAAGGCGCTGGCGCTGCCCAAGGAACGACGCATCGAGATCGACCGGCTGGAGGAGGAGTTGCGCGGCGAGATTGCACGCTTCCTGGAAAAGGCGCGGGCCATGGAGCGCGTGATGAACGAGGGGCTGGCCGCCTTGCGCCGCCGGCTCATCAAACCTTTGCTGGAGCGCGAGCTGCAGGAGATCCGCAACGAGCTGCGCAAGCAGATCAAGGACACGGTCAAGCTCGGGACCTACCTCGACCAGGTTGCGCATGATGTGCTGGAGAACCTGGAGCTGTTCCAGGCCGGCGACGAGGCCGAGAGCGAGCAGATCCGTATGGAGGCGCTGGCCGGCGTGCTGGCGCGCTACCACGTGAATCTGGTGGTGGACCACCAGGGCCGCGAGGGGGCGCCGGTGATCGTGGAGGACAACCCCCTGTACCGCACGCTGTTCGGCAGCGTGGAGTACCAGACCGAGAGCGACGTGCTGGTGACGGATTTCTCGCGCATCCGGGCCGGCAGCCTGCTCAAGGCGCACGGCGGCTTCCTGATGCTGCACCTGCGCGACCTGCTGGGCGACGAGGCGGTGTGGGAGAAGCTGCGTCGTTTCCTGCGCAGCGGCCGGCTGCAGATCGAGGAGCCGTGCATGCTGTACGCGCCGATTGCCGCGGTGTCGATGCAGCCCGAGCCGGTGGATGTGGATGTGAAGATCATCCTGATCGCCTCGGTGGAAGAGTACTACGCGGTGCAGGAGGGCGACCCGGAGTTTGCACGGCGCTTTCGCTGCAAGGTCGACTTTGCCGAGAGCTTCACCGCCAATGCGGAGGCGCGCCAGGCCAGCGCCATCTTCGTCGCGCACACCTGTCGCCGCATGGGGCTGCCGCATTTCCGCGCCCCTGCCGTGGCCGCCCTGCTGGAGGAGGCGCACCGCGAAGCCGAGGACCAGACGCGCCAGAGCGCCATCTTTGCCCATACCGAGGCACTGGTCATGGAGGCCGCCGCCATGGCACGCGCCCGCGGTGCCACACTGGTGGAGGCACCGGACGTGGAGGCCGCGCGACGTGCGCGCATCCACCGTCATGACTACCCTGAGCAGCGCCTGCAGGAGACCATCGTCGACGGCGAACGTCTGCTGGATTTGCAGGGTGAAAAGGTGGCGCAGGTCAACGGCCTGACGGTGGTGGACCTGGGCGACTACCGATTCGGCTTCCCGGTGCGGGTGACGGCACGCACCCACGCGGGCGACGAAGGGCTGCTGAACATCGAGCGCGAGGTGGAACTGTCGGGCCCTATTCATGACAAGGGCGTGCTGATCCTGCACAGCTACCTGGCGTCGCTCTTCGCCCACATCGCGCCGCTGGCATTGAATGCGGCGGTGGTTTTCGAGCAGGAGTACAGCGGTGTGGAGGGGGACTCGGCCTCGTGTGCCGAGTTCTACGCGCTGCTATCGGCGCTGGCCAATGCGCCGCTCAAGCAGGGCATTGCCGTCACCGGTGCGGTGAACCAGCGCGGCGAGATGCTGCCGGTGGGCGGCATCAACGAGAAGATCGAAGGTTATTTCCGCAGTTGCGAGCTGATGGGGCTCACTGGTGAGCAGGGCGTGGTGATTCCGCGCCGCAACCGCCGCCACCTGATGCTGGACCGCCGCGTGGTGGAGGCGGTGGCGCAAGGGCGCTTTCACATCTACACCGCCGAACAGGCCAGTGAAGGCCTGGAGCTGCTGACGGGATTGCCCTTTGGTGAACTGGGCGCGGGCGGTTATCCGCCGGACACGGTGCTGGGCCGGGCGCAGCGCACGCTGCAGGACTACCGCAAGGCCTGTCAGGCTTCGGGCGCCAAGCCGGAGCGCCGGCCCCGTACTCTGAAATAGGCCGAGACGGCCGGATTCGCCGCTTGCCTCAGTTGCGCTTGGCTTGGCTTGCCGCTTCGTAGGCCCGCTTCAGGTCGCGGTATTCCTCGCAGGAGAAGGTGCAAATTCTGTCAAGCGCATCCAGGTGCTGCTTGGCCTTGTCCAACTGGCCAAGCTGAATGTAGGCCTCGCCGATGTACTCGTGGGCACCGCGGTGCTTGGGGTCGATCGTCAGCGCCTGCTTGTAGGCGGCCAGCGACTCGTCGTAGCGCTTGAGGTGCCGCAGGCTGTAGCCCAGCAGATTGAACCCGTCGGCGTTGCCGGGGTTGGCGCGGGTGAAGCTGCCCAGCATGTCAACGGCGCCGGTCCAGTTCTTCTGGTTGATCAACTGGCGGGCCTGCGTCAGCTCGGAGGCGGGCGCCGGCGTACTGGGTTCCGTGTCGGCGGCCCAACTGGCCTGGCTGCACAGGATGATGAACAGGGAGACGAAAAACCGGACGCGTCGCATGGGGCAACTCCTGTCGGGATAGGACGTCGCGCGATGCGGCGCCAAGCATCTCAGCATAGTGGCCAGGCGCCCGCATTGCAAGCCGTTGCGTCGCGCCTTCCCCGGGGGTGTGCGGCTGATGCACAACCCGGCGAACCCTGCCCGCGTCAGCGGCTGTCGGCCACGGCCTTGACCCACCGGATGATCTCCGGTGCCGACGCCGTGGGCGCCTCCAGGTGGGTGGCATCCGGCTCGTACAGCCGGGTCTGCGGATGGGCGGGGAGGGCGTTGACGGTGGTCTGCTTGAGTCGCAGCAAGCCCGGATAGTCCCGGGTCGGAACGATGAGCAGTACCGGAATGGCCGGATCGAGCTTGCTCAGCGCCTCGGACTGGTTCATCGCACCTGCCGGATCGAACCAGCTCAGGTAGATGGCCGGCTTGACGACGACGGGATAGGTGCCGCGCGAACTCTCAAAATCCATCAAGCTGGCCTTCTCATCCCCCCGGCCCGCGGCGACGAGCCGGCGGGCTTGCGTCACCGAGTCGGCCAGCTTGTCGCGGAACACCTGGCTGGCGGCGCTGCCGCCCGGCGCAATGGCGATGAGGCCGTCGACCTGAAGCTGACCGCCGAGGTAGAGCGCAAACAGCCCGCCCTGGCTGTGGCCGGCAACGAACAGCTTCTGCGCGCCTTGCGCCCGCAGCGTGCTCAGGGCGGCCGCCACTTCGGCCACTGCCTGGCTGACCGGGGCGTCATAGTCGCGCTGGCCGGACCAAGGCATCTCCAGGTTGGCGACCCGCCACCCCTGGTCCTGCAGCGCGGTCGCCAGGTGGGCGACATGCTTGGTGGGCGCGCCTCCCTTGCCGTGCATGACGACGACGCCGATCCGCTCACCTTGTGCAGCCGCGGGCAAGACGAACCCTGCCAGGGGCAGCACCATGCCCTGCGCGAGGACCGAACGGCGAGACAATGAAGTCATGCGGATTTCCTGGTGCGTGTCGGACGGCAGGCCGGTTGCATCTCGCACCGGCGGGTGTGCTGCCTTACGGCTTCTGCTTCGGTACCCGGCCCATCAGGTAGAACTCGGGATTCGGCATCATGTTGCTGAACGACGCCATGCGGTTGGACAGGCCGAAGAAGGCCGTGATGGCGGCGATGTCCCAGATGTCCTCGTCGGTGAAGCCGTGGGCATGCAGGGCGGCGAAATCGGTCTCGTCGATCTCGTGCGAGCGCAGGCAGACTTTCATGGCGAAGTCCAGCATGGCGCGCTGGCGCGAGGTGATGTCGGCCTTGCGGTAATTGACCGCCACCTGGTCAGCCACCAGCGGCTTCTTTTCGTAGATGCGCAGAATGGCGCCGTGCGCCACCACGCAGTACAGGCAGTTGTTGGCTGCGCTGGTGGTGGTGACGATCATCTCGCGGTCGCCCTTGCTCAGGCCCGAGTCCTCCTTCAGCATCAGGGCATCGTGGTAGGCGAAGAAGGCGCGCCATTCGGCCGGCCGGCGTGCCAGGGCCAGGAAGACGTTGGGCACGAAGCCGGCTTTCTCCTGCACCTCCAGGATGCGGGTTCGGATGTCGTCGGGCAGGTCCTTGAGCTCGGGGTGCGGGTAGCGGGTCATGATGTCTCCTCGTTGTTGTGCCGCAGATTATGCTTGGCGCTTGACACACAGCTTTCAGCACTCAGGAGAACGCCACATGGACGAGCAATACGACAAGGGCCTGGCCACCCGCAAGCAGGTGATGGGCGAGGATTTTGTGGCCACCGCCTTCGGCAACGCCACCGAATTCACGCTGCCGATGCAGCACTACATCACGCGCAACGCCTGGGGCGACGTCTGGCAGCGCGAGGGGCTGGACCGCAAGACGCGCAGCCTGATCACCGTGGCCATGCTGACAGCCCTGGGCAAGCAGCACGAGCTCAAGGGCCATGTGCGCGGCGCGCTCAACAACGGTGCTACCGTGGCCGAGATCCAGGAAGTGCTGCTGCACGCCAGCATTTACTGCGGCGTGCCAACGGCGGTGGAGGCTTTCCGCTCGGCGGCGGAGGTGATCGACGCCAAGAAATAAGAGTCTTTTTGGCCTCTTGGCCGCTCGAGTTGTGCGCTGGCAGCTATTGAATTAATAGCAATCAGGTGACGACTCAGGCCGAACCCGCGTTTTCCACGAAGTAGCTGATGTGCTTGCGCGGGCTGAGGTAGTCGAAGATCGGCTTGGGCAGCGTCGCCGGGCGCAGCGTGCGGTCGACTTCGTCTTCCAGGTCGCGCTTGAGGTTGAGCACCGCGGCCTGCGACTTGGGGATGGTCGGGTCGTACAGCATCAGGTTGGGATGCAGCAGGTCGGAAGAGTCGATCGACATTACGATGCCGACCTTGCCGCTCTTGAGCATGACGATGGTGCCCGGCGGGTAGATGCCCATGGACTTGATGAAGGCTGACAACAATGTCTTGTCGTACTTGGCGCCTTCGGTCTTGTACATGTAGGACAGGGTTTCCGAGGGCGTCTTGCACTTGGCGGCGACGCGCTGGTTGCAGTGGTTGTCGTAGCTGTTGGCGATCGTCACGATGCGCACCGCCTGGTCGAGGGCGTCGCCCTGCAGGCCCTTGGGGAAGCCGCTGCCGTCCAGCATCTCGTGGTGGAACAGGATGATCTCCTTCACGCGGCGCGGCAGCGATTCGACGGGCTGCATCATCTTGATGCCGTAGCCGGGGTGCATTTCCAGCAGCTTGAGCTCCGACGGCGTCAGGCCGTCGTCCTTGAGCAGCACCTGGCTCGGCACCATGGCCTTGCCAACGTCGTGCAGCAGGGCACCCTGGGCGATGTCGCGCATCATCTCGGCGTCCTCGATGCCGATGGCGTGGGCCAGGATCAGCGCCAGCATGGTGACATTCAGGGCGTGGAAGTGGGTGCTGTTGTCCGAGGTGTTGTCGCCCATCAGGTGGATGAAGGGGTTCTGGCGCGCCAGGAAGATTTCGCTCAGCTGGGCGGCCACCTCGCCGGCCTGGTCGGCAGCCTGCGCCGGGTTGCTGTTGGCCAGGCGCACGACATTCTTTACCGCGTTGGCGGTCTTGACGTACTTGCGCTCGGCGGCCTGGATCTGTTCCAGTTCCTTGCGCAGGCTTTCGATGCGCTCCTTCTTCTGCTGCATCAGCGCGTCCAGCACCGTCGGTTCGACCGGGGCTGACGCTGCGGTGGCGGTCTTCTCCGCCGGCGGCAGCGGCTTGGCATCGCTCTTCTGCGGCAGGTACTCGATCTCCTTCAGCCCCAGGGACTTCAGCGTCTCGAGCTGTTTCTGGTCCTTGATCTTGAAGCTGCTGAACAGGAAGGGGTGGCCGACCCAGCCCTCCAGCTTGACGTGCATGCCGATGCAGAGCTGGTCGATGCCGACCATGGTGCGCGTACCTGTAGCCACGAAACCGGTTCCCCAAAAGTCACGAATGAAGCATCAAGCTTAACCTCACCCACCCATCAGCTTGTGCACCAGGTCGGCGGTGGTACTGGCCTGGTACTTGCGCATCAGGCGGGCGCGGTAGATCTCCACCGTGCGGTGGCTGATGGCCAGCGCCTTGCCGATTTCCTTGGAGGTCAGGCCGTCCAGCAGGTGGGCGGCCACCTCGCGCTCGCGCGCGGTCAGCTCGGCCTTGACCGGGCGGCGCGAACTCAGGTCCTGGAAGGTCCAGATGCCGGCGGCG
>Ga0114986_1000355_pt1 | contig 12998 bp, 14 predicted proteins | sample Shrwel1BS1Day17_FD_96988 | JGI IMG/M metagenome (GOLD analysis project Ga0114986, IMG submission 96988) | Subsurface microbial communities from deep shales in Ohio, USA - Utica-3 well 1 S-1-Day17 | ecosystem: Environmental > Aquatic > Deep subsurface > Shale gas/oil reservoir > Produced... | reverse complement strand
TTTTGCACAAAACAGAATACCAGACCGGCGGGAACTTTCAACCATGTTTTGCACAAAACGGATGGTTATCACGTTTGGCGTAGATTCAAGATTCCAACCTCAGATTGCACAAAGCCGGAAAATCCTTCAAACAACACCTTCCGGAAGGATTGCGCACATCGCAGGCGCAGTTGTGTAGCCGCGTTTGCTCGATCACGAACTCCTTGGGAGAACTGCTACATTCGTGGCCTATCTCGCCGAGAATCTCTCCCTCGTTAATGCCGAAACAATAGCAGATTACCCGGTCAGGGCTGCGCGACTTTTGTCCGATTTCGCTTCGGACGTCGTGACGCGTAATGACGGAACCATCCTGACCAAAATAAACAACATCGCAATCCTGATTGTCGCAGAAGTAATACCCCTGTGTCGTCGGACGATTCACATGCGGGCGCTTCAACTGGTGTAAGACCGTGCGCAGTTCTACGCGTCGGCATGATCGGCCATCAGCCGGGCATTGGGCTGTTTCTGGAATTACTGTGGCAGAGCAGGTATTGGCGGACGACTTCTTCGAGCCTGAAAAGCAACAATTACCCATCAGAATCATCCCATTCTTGGTGATGGCGCATAGATATCAACAGCCAAAAGGCAGGCCATTTACTTTTCAGCTTTCAGCATCGAAGGATAGCCCGCGTTTGCGGTGGCCTCAGTCCAGGCGTCGGCATTGGTCTTGGCGTCCTCGAAGGTGACGATGGCTTCCCGTTTCTCGTAACTAACTTCGGCCTTTTGTACGCCGTCCACCTTGGTGAGTGCCTACTTTACCGCGATCGGGCACGCGGCGCAGGTCATGCCAGACACGGAGACGGTAACGATCTTGGTGGCGGACCAGGCGGGTGCGCTCAGGGCGGCGCCCAGGGCGATCAGGGTGGCGAGTTTCTTCATGGCAATCTCCTTTCAGTAGAACAGCGGCAGGACGTAGGGAAAAGCGAGGGCAACCAGGACCAGGGCGGCGACGATCCAGAAAATCACCTTGTAGGCCGTCCGCACTTGGGGCACGGCGCACACGTCTCCCGGCTTGCAGGCTTGCACTGGACCGAAGATGCTGCGCCAGGCGAAGAGCAGCGCGACGAGCGCCGCCCCGATGAAGATCGGGCGGTATGGTTCCAGCACGTTCAAGTTGCCGATCCACGCGCCAGACAGGCCGAGCGAGACCAGCACCAGAGGGCCGAGGCAGCAGGTCGAGGCCAGGATGGCCGCGAGCCCGCCAGCGGCCAATGCGCCGCAACCGTTCTCGGGTTCCGACATGAGATTCTCCTTCCGGGTCTTCACTTGATGCGGTAACGTTACTTCCGTAGTCAACTACGGAGTCAAGGGCCATGGAGAACGCTCAAGAGAATCTGACCATCGGGGCCTTCGCCAAGGCCGCTGGAGTCAACGTGGAGACGATCCGCTTCTATCAGCTCAAAGGCTTGCTGACCCAGCCGGAGCGGCCCTATGGGAGTATCCGCCGCTACGGAAAGGCGGACGTGGCGCGGGTAAAGTTCGTTAAATCCGCCCAGCGCCTGGGTTTCAGCCTGGACGAAATCGGCCAGCTCCTGAAATTAGAGGACGGCACCCATTGCAGCAAGGCGGTCGAACTGGCCGCCCACCGGCTGGCCGATGTGCGCGCACGCATGGCGGATCTTACGCGGATGGAAGAGGCGCTGTCGAAGCTGGTGAGCGAGTGCAACGCCCACCAGGGTAATGTTTCCTGTCCGCTGATTGCGGCCTTGTACTGCTGCTAGGTAAAAACCGTCGCGCGCCTTAACGAGCGATTTTTTCGATTTGTGAGATGCCCCAATGGGAATCTGGTCGGCCAGAAGCCGCCGCTGAAGCCGACGGATATTCGGGAAGCAGAAGCATGGGCGTGTTGCTATTTTGGCTTTTTATGCTTCTCGAAACAGGCTTATTCAGAATCACTCGAAGCGAACATCAATCCGCTTTCCATCAGGTTTTGTGCAAAACCCCGCCGGGCCTTGGCCCGAACGCCACGCCAACAAGCACCGAATCGTTTCCCCATTTGGCACGTAGTACCGGCGATGCCGAACTCCTTATGTGATCGCTGTCCATGCCGCTGGCAATTTGGTCGTAATGTTTGCCGGGGCCAAACAATTGACGCAATTTTGCGAGGTCTTGATGGTGCTGAATCACAAATCCTTGCCCCTTATATCGCGCGCCTTCAAGTTCCAGAACCATGACCGGCGCTTGTGTGCCCTCGTGGCTGAAGGAGCCCGTGACCGGTGGCGAGTCGTTCTCCGATACCAGTTGATGGGAATGCCCGGCACAGCCGGTAAGCGTTACGCTTAGAAAACAGGTAGCAAGTATTTTTCTCGTCGCGGACATATGGACCCCCTTCTACTTCAACACGAAGCGAACCGTTGCCGGGGCTTTGCCCGGGACGGATACCCAAGCCACCATCTTGCTGTTGGCCAGTTTGAAACTGCCTGCGGCCTCCAGTTGCTGGCCCGCCGGTTTCAACTCAACTTCCTGTTTGTCGGTGCCGACGAGGATGGTCAGTTTGGCGTTGGATTTTGAGACATCCACCGGCTTGCCATGATCGCGCAAATGCAACTGGATCAAATCAGGCTTGGCCACCAGTTCGTAGTCCATATCTTTTACCTCGCTGACCACGCCACCGTGCAGTGGTTTGTGTTCGTGACCGTGCTCGTGGCCACCGGCGGCGAAGGCAAGGCCGGACATCGAGAAGGCAACAGCGGCGAGAAAATGAATCGGTTTCATGGTTTTCCTTTCGTTGAATAATTATCAAAGCGTACCGGCATCGCGGTCGGCCATCAGGCGTTCCGCAAGGTCTTGCCGACCCTGCGGCAACCTCGTCATTTCAGGACGAAACGCACGTGCTGGCTCGACTGGTCGCCGAATTTCACCAGGGCGACCACCTTCGTGCCGGGCTGGAGCTTGAAGGTGCCCTGCGCCTGGAGCTTGTCGCCCCCGGCCGGCATCAGCTTGACTTCGCTCTTGTCCGCGGTAGACAAAAGCGTCACGGTCGCCGACGCGTCCTGGGTATCTATCGGCCGGCCGTGATCGGTCATGTAGAGCGTGATGGCGTCGGCCTTGGCCACCAGCTCGTAGTTGATGTGTTTGACGACCGTGACGACGCCGCCATGCGGTGGCTGAGCCTCATGGGCATGCACCTGGCCCTTTGTCTCCTCATGGGCGTGGCCCTTATGGTCATCGGCGGCGAAAGCCACATTGGCCATACACAGGGTAAAAACAGCGACAACGGCGCTCGAGAACTTCATGGGTATTTCTCCCTTGGGTTAAGACAATCGGATCAATGGCGGTGCGGTATGTCCTCATGCGCAGCGGGGCGGGCGACATAACGGCCGCCTTCCTCCATCGGGGCACAGGGGACGGTTTCACATTGCAGCGTGGTGTGATGCAGGTCGAAGCGCTCGGCCAGGAGAGCCTGCAAGGCGGGAAGCAACGTAGCTTCCGGCGAGGCGGCCCCATCATGGACGACATGGGCAGTCAGACTGGCTTTGCCGCTGGTCAGGGCCCAGATGTGGAGGTCGTGGATGCTCACGATCCCCGGCACGGCGAGCATGGCCTGCTCCACTTCTCCGACGTCGATGCCTTCCGGGACGCCTTCGAGCAGGATGTTGAGGCTGGCTTTGAGCAGCACCCAAGTGCGCGGCAAGACCCAGAGGCCGATCAAGACGGCGATGAGCGTATCCACCCAGGCCCAGCCGGTGAAGCGGATAATCAGGGCGCCCGCGATCACCCCGAGCGATCCAAGCAGGTCGCTCCACACTTCGAGGTAGGCGCCCTTCACGTTGAGGCTGCTGTCCTTTCCACCGCTCAGCAGCCGGATGCTGATCACGTTCACCACCAGGCCGATGGTGGCGATCACCAGCATGCCAGTCGACTGGATGTCGGGCGGGTTCCTGAAACGCTGATACGCCTCGAACAGGATGTAGAGCGCGACGGCAAAGAGAAGCAAGGCGTTGAACGCCGCCGCCAGGATTTCGAAGCGGTAGTAGCCATAGGTCCGGCGAACGTCGGCCGGCCGCCGGGCGATCCGGATGGCGGCCAGGGCGATGGCCAGCGCGGCGGCATCGGTGAACATATGGGCCGCATCCGAGATGAGGGCCAGGCTCTCCGTCACGATGCCGCCGATCACTTCGGCGAGCAGAAAGCCGAAGGTCAGGCCAAGGGCAATGCGCAGGGTATGCTCATTCCGATTGCTGGGTAAGGCATGGGTGTGTCCAGTGCTCATGGTCGGGTTCCTCTGCCAGGGTGACGTTTCTTTGATCTCCGCTTCGCCGACTGGAGCCGGCGCGGGAGTTCGATAGTGAACTTCGGCGCTTGCATCCGCTTGCCCTCGCGCCAACCCACGAATAAGTAGAACATCACGATGGCAATCGCCAGGCCCAGGCCAACAAGGACCAGGCGAAACTCAAGGTGGCTATGAAACAGATGGCGGAACATGCAAAGGCCCTGCCGGGATCAAGACTGCTGCGCTTGGCCAGAACTCGGACAGAACGTCACGCACGGTGCCAAGCTGGCATTGCAATTGGTGCAGGGGGCAGAAAGCAGCGAAGTGCCCCGCTGCTGACAGAGAAACGCACCCCTGGATTTGACACGCTACCGCCCTGAGGGCACGTTGGGCGCTGGCAGGCTCCTTGACCGAGGGTTGCCCCGGATGCCGGGATAACCATGCCCCCCCGCTATGATGGCCGCCGGCCAACCTGCGCAAGAGCTTTTCAAAAAATCCCATAACGTCCTCCGCGAATATCAGTAAATCAATCGCTGACCGGCAGCTTGGCTTCGTCATTTCAGACGCAAGCCGCCGGTCATTTCCTCAAAGCAGCACTAGACCGATGGCGGCGTGGGCGTATCCGATTCCACGGTGAAATCCTCTTCGTCGGCATCCTTGCCATGGAGGAGGCGATACAGAATCGGCAGTACGAGGAGCGTCAGTGCGGTGGAGGAGAGAATCCCGCCGATCACGACGGTGGCCAGCGGTCGTTGGACCTCGGCCCCGGTGCCGGTGGCGATGGCCATGGGTACGAAGCCGAGGGAAGCCACCAGCGCGGTCATCAGTACGGGGCGCAAACGGGTCAGTGCACCTTCCTGAATCGCGGTGTCCAGCGAACGGCCTTCTTCGCGCAGATTTCGAATGAAGGAGATCATCACCAGGCCATTGAGTACCGCGACGCCCGACAGGGCGATGAAACCGACGCCCGCCGAAATCGACAGCGGAATACCCCGCAGCCACAGGGCCATCACGCCGCCGGTCAGAGCGAACGGAATGCCGGTAAAGACCAGCAGGCCATCCTTGACGTTGCCGAACATCATGAAGAGCAACGTAAACACCAATAGCAGCGCCACCGGAACCACAATCTGCAAGCGCCGGGTGGCCGATTCCAGTTGCTCGAAAGTGCCGCCCCACGCAGTCCAATAGCCGGTGGGGATCTTGACCTCGCTCAGGCGACGCTGCGCTTCGGCGACGAAAGAGCCGATGTCACGACCTCGCACATTGGCGCTGACCACGACCCGCCGCTTGCCATCCTCGCGGCTGACCTGGTTGGGCCCCGGCGCGAACTGGAGGCTGGCCACTTCCCCCAAGGGGATGAAGGAGGTGCCGCTGCTCCCGCCGTTCAGTCGCGGCAGCGCGATCGGTAGCTGTTTGAGGGCTTCCAGATCGGTACGCTGGGTTTCCGGCAAGCGCACCACGATGTCGAAGCGGCGATCCCCTTCGAACATCGTGCCGGCTTCCCGGCCGCCGATGGCCGTCCCGATGGCATCTTGAACGTCGCTGACATTGAGTCCGTAGCGTGCGGTCTTGTCCCGGTCGATCACGACGGTCAGCATCGGCAGCCCGGTGGTTTGCTCGATCTTCACTTCGGAAGCGCCCGGGATTATTTCCAGAATTCCGGCGATCTTTCCGGCGGTATCGTTCATGGTCTCCATGTCATCGCCGAATACCTTGATCGCCACGTCGCTACGTACCCCGGAAATCAACTCGTTGAAGCGCAACTGGATGGGCTGGGAGAACTCGTAATTGTTGCCGGGCAGCGCCGCGACGGTTTCCTGCACGGCGGCCAGCAGTTCGTCCCGTGTTTTCTTCGGTTCCGGCCATTGCGCCTGAGGCTTCAGCATGATGTAACCATCCGAGATGTTCGGCGGCATCGGGTCAGAGGCAATTTCGGCGGTCCCGGTTCGGGCAAAAACCCGCTCGATTTCGGGGAACGCCTCTTTCAGCCGCGTCTCCAGTTGCTGTTGCATGAGGACCGACTGCGACAGGCTGGTACCCGGAATGCGCAACGCCTGGATGGCGAAATCGCCCTCGTTCAAGCTGGGCACGAATTCGCTGCCCAGACGCGTCGCCAGCACGCCGGAGAGGAGCATGGTGACCGCCGCGAAGACCAGGACGACCGGCTTGTTGGCCATCACGCCATCCAGTACCCGCTCGTAGCCGCGTTTGGCGGTGCGCATCAGGGCATTCTCCGTCTCCGCCACCTTGGTGCCGATGAAGAGCGCGATGGCGGCCGGAATGAACGTGACCGACAGGATCATCGCACCGACTAGCGCCGTGACCACGGTAAAGGCCATCGGATGGAACATCTTTCCCTCCACGCCGGTCAGGGCGAAGATCGGCAGATAGACAACCATGATGATGAGTTGCCCGAAGAGCAACGCCCGGCGAGCTTCCCTGGACGCCGCAAAGACCTCGTGGAAGCGCTCGGTCCGGGTCAGCGGCCGGCCGTGGTGCTTTTGGGCGTGGGCCAGGCGGCGCACGCAGTTTTCGACGATGACCACCGCGCCATCGACAATGATGCCGAAGTCCAGGGCACCCAGACTCATCAGGTTGGCGCTGACCTCGTAAGTCACCATGCCGGTGAAAGTAAACAGCATGGAGAGCGGGATGACCAGCGCCGTGATGATCGCTGCCCGAAGATTGCCCAGGAACAGAAAGAGAATGGCGATGACGAGGACCGCCCCTTCCAGAAGGTTTTTCTTGACGGTGTTGATGGCGTTGTCGACGAGTACGGTCCGGTCATACACCGTCACGGCATGGATGCCTTCCGGCAAATTGCGATTGATTTCCACCATCTTCTGATCAACCGCCCGCGACACCGTCCGGCTGTTCTGGCCGATCAGCATGAAGACTGTGCCGAGCACCACTTCACGGCCATTGTCGGTCGCAGCGCCGGTGCGCAGCTCCTGTCCGATACCCACGTCCGCCACGTCGCGGATGCGGATCGGAACGCCCTGCACATTGCCGAGGATGACATTGCGGATGTCGTCCATCGAGCGCACTTGGCCCGGGGCGCGAATCAGGTACTGTTCGCCGCGCTTTTCGATGTAGCCGGCACCGACGTTATTGTTGTTGCGGTCGATGGCAGTGACGAGATCCTGTAGCGTCAGCCCATAGGAGACCAGTTTCTGGGAACTGGGTGCAACCTGGTACTCCTTGGCAAAACCGCCGATCGAATTGATTTCAGTCACGCCCGCTACATTGCGGAGCTGGGGCTTGATGATCCAGTCCTGGATTTCGCGCAGGTCGGTCGGCGTGTAGGGGGTTCCGTCCGGTTTCCGGGCCCCTTCCTTGGCTTCGACCGTCCACAGGTAAATTTCCCCCAGGCCGGTGGAGATCGGTCCCATCGCCGGGGCGATCCCGACCGGTAGTTTTTCCCTGGCTTCCTGGATACGCTGGTTGACCAGCTGGCGCGCGAAATAGATGTCGGTGCCATCCTTGAAAATCACCGTCACCTGGGACAGGCCATAACGCGACAGCGAACGGGTCTGCTCCAGGTGAGGCAGGCCGGCCATCACCGTCTCGACCGGATACGTGACCCGCTGCTCGACCTCCAGTGGCGAATAGCCCGGGGCGCTGGTGTTGATCTGCACCTGAACGTTGGTGATGTCGGGCACGGCGTCGATGGGCAGCCGCTGATAATTGTAGATGCCGAGCCCGGCCATCCCGAGGACGGCGAGGAGAACCAGCCAGCGATGCTCGATAGCGAGCCGAATAATGCGTTCAAACATGTTTTTTTCTCCCGCCTCAGTGGCTGTGCTCGGCGCTACCCTTGCCCAACTCCGACTTGATGACGAAGCTGCCGACTGCCGCGTACGGCGCGCCTGCTTTCAGGCCCTTGACGACCTCGATCAACTTGCCGTTGGACTGGCCGAGGACGACCGGTTGGGCGAGGAAACCGCCCGGAACTTTGGCGAAGACCACTGTCTTGTCGTCGATGGTTTGCACCGCCTCGGTGGAGATTGCGACCGGCACCTCGATATCGCTGGAAATTATCTCGACATTGACGAACAAGCCCGGACGCCAGGCCATGTTCGGATTGGCCAGCGTCACCCGGGCCTTGCCGGTCCGGGTCTCCTGGCCAAGCAAAGCCCCCACGTAGGAGACTTTGCCTTCCGCTTTCGAGTCGAAAGCGCTCGCCTTGACGATCACTTTCTCGCCGACCCGGACCGTATTCAGATCCTTGGCGGACACGATGATCTCGGCCCAGACCGACGACAGGTCGGAAATGGTGAAAATACTGGCATCTTCCTTCACCGCTTCACCCAGAGCGATGTGTTTTTCGACGATCATGCCGTCAAAGGGGGCACGGATTTCATAGCGGTTGAGCGCTCCCGTCGATTGCGGTGCCGCCCCGAGCGCGATGAGCTTCTGCTGGCTGTTTGCCGTCGCAATTTCTGCTTCCTGCAGCGCTTGTCGTGCCTGGAGATAATCCTGTTCGGCGGAGATTTTTTCTTCCCACAGCTTCTTTTCTCGCGTGTAGATGGACTGGGCAAGGGTCAAGCGCTTCTGGGCGGACAGCAGTTCGCTGCGCTGTTCGGAGAGGCCGGTGCTGGCAATGACAGCCAATATCTGGCCTTTCTTCACCGGCTGGCCCAGATTGGCCAAGACGCTTTCCACCACGCCGGCAAGGCGCGGTACGACGTGGGCGGTGCGGTCCTCGTTGAAGCGGATCTCGCCGGGCAACTGGACGCCCGTGCTGATCCGGGCCGGCGCTGCGTTCCGGAGGGTGATGGCAGCCGCCTTGATTTGCGCATCGCTCAATGCCACCTTCCCTTCCTCCTCGGCAAAGACGAAGACATAGGGCGTATTCGCGGTTTGGGCGGTAACCGTGGCGTCGAAGGCGTGGGGTTCTTCAATGGCGACGACGCTCTTCAGGTAATCCTTTTCCGGAGCGAAGGTCACCGCTTGCTGTTCGCCGTCAGCGCGCACCAGGGTGAGCGATACCTTGGCCGCCGTGGGCGGCAGCGGTTTTTCCTGATCGAAGAGCCAGACGCGAAAGTGCGGCTCTCCCCCTTCTTCCGTCAGCAAAATTTCCAGGCCGAAAGCCTCTTCGACAAACAACTTGCCGCCATGCGGGCCGGACCGTGGGCCATCTTCATGGTGTTCCGAGTCGCCATGCTTCGCGGCGTGATCGTGGCCGTCGGCTTCCGGAGCGCCATGATGCTCGGCATCGGCGTGGCCTTTCGACTCGGCATGGCTGTCGTGCCCGTGCCCGTCGTCTGGAGAGTTCGACGGATTCGTACCGAAGAGCGCTGCGGTGACCGCCAGGCCCACGGCCAGGATAATGGCGATGGCAATGAATTGCTTACGGCTGAGGCGAGAAGGTTTCTTGTTCGGATTGAATTTCACGTTGAACTCCTACAGTTGGCCACTGGCGGCCGGTGCGGTCACCGCGCCAAGCACACGATCGATGTCTGCCGAAGCCCGATGGGCTTCAGCCAAGGCGCGCAGGTATTGGGATTTCGCTTGGAAGAAGGTGCGCTGAGCATCCACCACCTCCAGGAAATTGAACTTGCCCAGTTCGAAACCTTTGCTGGCCGCTTCATAGGCGCTCTGGGCGCCCGGCAGGATCTTCTTTTTCAGGATATCCACTTCAAGGCTGAGCGCGTTGAGCCGCTCGTAGGCTTGGGCGACCTCGCTAGCCAGGCGAATTTCCCCGGCCGCTTGTTCGTCGCGCGCCTTGTCGGCGCGGCGCAGCGCCTCAAGCACATTGCCCTGGTTGCGGTCAAAGAGCGGGAGCGGCACGGACAGGCCCAGAATGGCCTGATTGCGCCCGAGTTCTTCGACGCGCTGTGTGCCCACACTGACGGTCACGTTGGGTATCCGGCGCGTTCGCTCAACCTCGGCCAGCGCCGAGCGGCGGTCCGCTTCCAGACGGAAACGTGCCAGGGCGGGAGAGGCCGCCAGACGGGCATCGATATCCTCCCGGGACGGCAGGACAGGCAGTGTTTCGGCTTGTCCATCGACCCGTTCAAAGCGTGGCGTTCGGCTCCCCCAGGTCGCGGCCAGCCGCATGCGGGCCGTGGCAAGCTCGCTTCTGGCCTGGTTGAATTCGACTTGGGCGGCCCCTGCCGCGACCCGTGCCTTGGTTTCTTCCACCGGCGAGACTTTGCCCGCCGTGACTCGCCGCGCCGCCGCCAGAGTCGTCCGCTGGGCCAGTTCGAGCAGCGCATCAGCGAGGCGGACGCGCTCCTGCGCGACCAGCACATCGAAAAAAGCCGCCACGACGACAGCCCGTATTTCCAGCCGCTTCGCCGCCAGTTCGGCAGCGGCAACATCGCGCCCGCGTTCGGCGGCTTCCATCCGGGCAGCACGCTTACCCCCCAACTCGATCAACTGATTGATCTGCAGGGTCGTCGTGCGTGTCGCCTTCCGGGTGTCTTCAACCAAGGTGGCAATTTCAGGATTGGGCCTAACACCCGCCTGGACGACGGCTCCCTCGACGGCCTGCAACTCACGCCCTGCCGCCGCCAATTCCGGGTTGGCGGACAGCGCAAGGTCAATGGCACTGGCCAGGGTGATCGGGCTCGTCGGCTCGACGCTACCTTGATTCTTGCTCGGTGGGTCGGTCTTGCCGGACAAATCCAGCGGAGGCGGTTGGGCCGTCCAACTGCCGGCAACTTGCCGACGCGCGTCGGCGGCATCGCGCCGAAGATCAAGGGATTGCGCCCATAGGTTGCCGGTCGAGAGCGCAGCGAGTGAGCACAGCCCGGCAACGACTAGGCGGGCCGGTAAAAAGGTAGTTCGTGAAACCGATTTGCTTCCAGACATCCGATTCTCCAGTGATAAAAAGACACACGGGGAATCGGCGAGGTGCGACCGGGAAGCGTCGCAATGCGTCAGGGCGGATCAGTCCACCACAGCCGCAAGGGAGAAGCGCAGAAAAGTGCTATCCACCCCGCCGATTAGGCGAGGACGGACCAGTTGGGGCGTTCGGGGTGAGCGAGAGGCGGCGCGGTCAGATTTCCCGGTAGCCAGGGAATCGCAAAGGACGCGCTGCTTGAAGCCGGCAAGGAGGCCGTGCTGAAAATCGCCGCGGCACAACTCGCATGACAGGCGACGCAATCGCCGTCGATGCCGCCCCCCAAGGTTTTGGCATCCGGCGTGCCATCCTGATCGGCAGCGGCCTGATGCTGGTGGTCATGATGACCGAAGTGCTGTGCTGCCGCTCCGGTCTCGTGCTGGCAATAGCCGGCCACCGCCGCCCAGGAGAACTGGAACGGCAGAAATACGAGAAGAAGGATAGAGAGCCAGCGGCGCATGGGCGGGATTGTATCAGCGAAAGTCTTTACCGGAAGTCCACCGCAGGATGCGCACGCCGTTACCCACCACCAGCAGACTGGCACCCATGTCGGCGAATACGGCCATTCACATGGGTGCATTGCCAAAATTCCCCCATCCGCACTTTCGGGAATCGGCGCTATTCGACCGAGTAGAGGCGCGACGACTCACCCGCTTTGGGCAAGGTATATACCTTGAGCGTTCCCACGATGTGCGGCCCCATGCCTGGGGCATTGGCCGGCATGCCCGGAATGGTCAGGCCTCCTACCGACGGCTTTTCGGCCAGCATTTTCTTGACGGCGGAGGCGGGCACATGACCTTCCACGGTGTAGCCGCCAACTTTCGCGGTATGGCAACTAGCCAAATGTGGGGGTACCCCAAACCGTTGCCGTTCCACGTCCATGGCTCGGGTATTGACCTGCTTCACCTGAAAACCGGACTCTTGCATGTGCTTGACCCACTCGGTGCAGCAGCCGCAATCAGGATCCTTATAGACGGTTACTTCGGGCAGTTGTGCCGCAAGGGCACCCTGTAGTGCGGTGGTCGCTAACAGGCAGGCAATGAGCTTTTTCAACATGACAATAAAACCTTTCAATAAATGGCAGATGGGCTAAACGCTAGCAATGGAAAAATGTGATACCCGGCGTCAATCGAACTTCATGTCAACGGTTTTCTCAATCGGCGGATAACAGATGCCGAGTTTCTCATTGCACCCCTGATAAGACGCATAAAGGGTGAAGACTTTAGACTTGGGGGCGCGTTCCAGAACGATTTCCGCGACGACGGGCGATTTATAGACTTCAATCAGCCCAAAATAGGGGTCGTTCTTCATCTCGCCGGAAGGTAGCTTCACCTCCTTAATCATGACGCCGCTGGCGTTCTTCAAGGCGAAGCGGACCTTGTTCTTGTAGAGGTAGTGCTTCTTGGCAGGAATGATTTCAGCCACCACCGTATCGCTACCCTTCAGGGATGCCTTGAGCCGAAACGCCTGATCAGGAGGCAAGGGTTCCTCGGCTGCCGAAGTGCAATGGACCAGGCCCATGAGCATCAAGGCAGACAACGTGCGACGGTCAAATAGGGAGAAGGATCGTTGAGCCAATTTGTGTTCCTCGTTTTGGTTTATAGCCAGGATTTGCATCGAGATTTCCTGTGCACGTGCTAAGTGGGCGCCTTGCTTTGAGCTGACGACAGCAAGGTTCCCAAAAGAAGAATAAAGGCGCTCAGACAAAGCGCCGTATCGGCGAGATTGAAGGCTGGCCAGTGCCAGCCGCCGGCATGGAAGTCCAGATAATCCACGACCGCTCCCCGGCCCAAGCGATCTACCAGGTTGCCGACGGCACCGCCGAGGAACAGGCTATACCCCCACCCTTCCCACCGGTTCGCCACGCCTTTGAGCAACATGACGGTCAGCCCCACC
>Ga0114986_1000354_pt1 | contig 13027 bp, 12 predicted proteins | sample Shrwel1BS1Day17_FD_96988 | JGI IMG/M metagenome (GOLD analysis project Ga0114986, IMG submission 96988) | Subsurface microbial communities from deep shales in Ohio, USA - Utica-3 well 1 S-1-Day17 | ecosystem: Environmental > Aquatic > Deep subsurface > Shale gas/oil reservoir > Produced... | reverse complement strand
TTCGGGCTGGAGGCTTCGGTGATCGCGCTGGTGGTCGGGGGCGCGGCGGGGGCGTGGATGGTGTGGCGCGCGGTCGAGGCGGGCGAGGTGATGGCCCCCTGGTGGGTGCGCCGCCGCCCCCCTGAATTGAACAGCGCCGCCGAAGCCTAGACGGCGCGCGCCCAGCCGGGCGGGGCGGGCTTGAGGCTGTCGAGGAATTTTTCCGCGCTCTCCAGATATCCCCGCTGCTTGGCCTCGCCCATCCGGTCCCACGTGGCATAGATGCGCCCGATGCGGTGGTTGCTTTCCAGCCGTGCGCGGTTCGCGTCCATGAAGTGCCAGTAGAGCGGGTTGAAGGGGCATGCCTTCGGCCCGGTCTTCTCGCTGACCTTGTAGCGGCAGCCGCCACAGTAATTGCTCATCTTGTTGATGTAGTTGCCGCTTGCCGCATAGGGCTTGGTCGCAAGGCGCCCGCCATCGGCATAGAGCACCATGCCCGCGACATTGGGCAGCTCGACCCATTCGAAGGCATCGGCATAGACGGCGAGATACCAGTCGGCGACCTGTTGCGGATCGATCCCCGCGATCAGGCAGAAATTGCCGAGCACCATCAGCCGCTGGATATGGTGCGCGTGGGCATCTTCCCGCGTGGTACGGATGCAGTCGGCCAAGCACCGCATGTCGGTCTTGCCCGTCCAGAAGAACTCGGGGAGCGGGCGGTGGGCGCCCAGTTCGTTCGCCTCGGCGAGGCCGGGCATCTGGTGCCAGTAGAACCCGCGCACATATTCACGCCACCCGATGATCTGGCGGATGAAGCCCTCCACTGAATTGAGCGGAGCGCGGCCCGCGCGATATTCGGCCTCGGCGCGCTGGCACAATTCGAGCGGGTCCAGCAGCCCGATATTGAGGCTGGTCGAAAGCATCGAGTGGTAGAGATCGTCCTCGCCGTGGACCATCGCGTCCTGATAGGGGCCGAACAGGGAGAGACGGCGCGCGAAGAAGGCCTCGGCGGCATCGAGCGCTTGCGCCCGCGTGACCGGCCAGCCGAAAGGTTCGAGGTCGCCGAAGTGGTCGGCGAAGCGCGCGCCCACCAGCGCGATCACTTCCTGCGTGATGGCATCCGGGGCGAATTTGGGGGCGGAGGGCGCTTTCAGGCCCTCCTTGGGCGGCTCGCGGTTTTCGGCGTCGAGGTTCCAGACGCCGCCGACGGGCCCCATATTTCCTTTGGCGTCGCCTTCCATCAGCAGCCCGGTCTTGCGCCGCATCTCGCGGTAGAAATATTCCATGGTGAGGTGCTTGCGGCCCTCGGCGAAGGCGCGGAATTCGGCGTGGGTGGCGATAAAGCGCGTGTCGGGGAGGATCGAGACGGGGCAGGGGAAACGGCCCTCCCATTCCATCATGGCCTGAGCAACACGCCACTCGCCGCTTTCGGTGACGCGGATCTCGGACGGAGCGTGGCGCTGGGTGGCGCGGGCGACCTCGCCGGTGAAGCTGCCGGTGTTCTCGGGCGCGTCGAGCGTGACGTAATCGACCTGCCAGCCTTCCGCGCGCAATCCTTCCGCGAAGTGGTGCATGGCCGCAAAGATCAGCACGATCTTCTGCTTGTGGTGCTTCACGTAAGTGGCCTCGTCCCACACCTCCATCATCAGGATGCGGGTTTCGGCGGGATCGAGGCCTTCGAGGCTGGAGAGATTGCGCGACAGCTGGTCGCCGAGGATCGGCACGAGAACGGGACGGGTCATGCGAGGGATACGCGCCGCGCCCGCTTTTGGTTTCGGGTCTAGACGAAGCTATAGGGGTCCACATCCACCCCCACGCGCACGCCGGGCGCGAATTGCACGGTGCCGATCCAGTCGCGCAGCACGGCCTGCACATTGGCGCTGCGCCGCGCGTTCACCAGAAAGCGGTAGCGATAGCGCCCGCGCAGCAGCGCCAGCGGGGCGGGGGCCGGGCCGAGGATCTGCACATCGGCAAGGCGCGGGCGCACGTCGCCAAGCCGCCGTGCCGCCTCGCGCGCTTCCTTTTCATCCTCGGACGACAGGATGATCGCCGCCCAGCGACCGAACGGCGGCGCGCCGGCATCGCGGCGGCCTTGGGTTTCGGCCTCGTAGAAGGCGTCGCGGTCGCCATTGGCGAGGGCGGCGATCACGGGCGCATCGGGGTGGCGGGTCTGGATCAGCACCTCGCCCGGCTTGGCGCCGCGCCCGGCGCGCCCCGCGACCTGCACGATCTGGCTGAAGGTCCGCTCGCCCGCGCGCAGGTCTCCGCCTTCCAGGCCCAGGTCGGCATCGACCACGCCCACCAGCGTCAGATCGGGGAGGTGGAAGCCCTTGGTGACCAGTTGCGTGCCGATGATGATGTCGATCGCCTTGCCTTCGGCCCGGGCGATGAATTCCGCGGCGCGGTCAGGGGTGTTGAGGGTGTCGGAGGTGGCGACCGCCAGCCGCGCTTCGGGGAACAGCTCAGCCACTTCTGCCGCGATCCGTTCGACCCCCGGCCCGCAGGCGACGAGGCAATCGCTCTCGCCGCATTCGGGGCAGGAATCCGGCACCCGCGTCTCGAAGCCACAATGGTGGCAGGCGAGGCGCGCGGAAAGGCGATGCTCGACCAGCCACGCGCTGCACGAGGGGCATTTGAAGCGGTGCCCGCAATTGCGGCACAGCGTCAGCGGGGCATAGCCGCGGCGGTTGAGGAACAGCAGCGATTGCTCGCCCCGCTCCAGCCGGTCGCGCAGCGCGTCGATCAGGGGGCCTGCCAGCCAGCGCTGGCTGCCGGGCTTCTCTTCGGTGAGGTTGACGAGGCGCACGGTCGGCAGGCTCGCCCCGCCAAAGCGGGCGGGCAGATCGAGCTTGGTGTAGATGCCCTGCGCCGCCATGTGCAGGCTTTCCAGCGCGGGCGTGGCGCTGGCGAGGATCACGGGAATGCTCTCGAACCGCGCGCGCATCACCGCCACATCGCGGGCGTTGTAGCGCACGCCATCATCCTGCTTGAAGCTGATCTCGTGCGCTTCATCGACCACGATCAGGCCGAGATTGGCATAGGGCAGGAACAGCGCCGAGCGCGCGCCGACCACGACCTGCGCGGTTCCATCGGCAATCGCCCGCCATGCGCGGCGGCGCTCGGTGGATTTGAGCGAGGAATGCCACAGCACCGGCTTGGCCCCGAACCGCCCCTCGAACCGCGCGAGGAAATTCTCGGTGAGCGCGATTTCGGGGAGCAGCACCAGCACCTGACGCCCCTGCCGGATCGCCTCGGCGACGGGCTCGAAATAGGTCTCGGTCTTGCCGGACCCCGTCACGCCGTCGAGCAGGAAGGGGGCAAAGGCCCGCGCCCTGACCGCATCCGTCAATGTCGAGGCGACAGCGGCCTGTGCCTCGGACAGATCGGGCTGGTGAAAACCCGGATCGGCGGCGGGGTAGGGCCGGTCGATATTGACCGTCACCGGCTCGATCACTCCCTGATTGACGAGGCCGCGCAGTACGCCTTCGGAAACGCCCGCTTGTCCCGCCAGCTCGCGCAGGGTGCCCTGTTCGCCCTCCAGCGCCTCGATCGCGGCAAGGCGCCGGGCGGTCATGCGTTCGGGAAGGCCGCCCGAAAGGCGATATTCGGTCATCGTCGCCGGCCCACCCAGCGCACCGCCGCTCGCCAGCGCCATGCGCGCAACGCTGGCGAGAGGGGCGCAGTAATAGTCCGCCGTCCATTCGATCAGCCGCCTGAGCGGGGCGGGCAGGGGCGGCACGGGCAGGACTTCGAGAATCGGGCGCAGGCGCTCGAAGGCGATTTCATCGCCTGGCAGGCGGCCTTCGTCCCATACGATCCCCATCACCTTGCGCGGGCCCAGCGGCGCCATCACCACGCTGCCCGCAGGCGCGTGCACGCCATCGGGCAGCCGGTAATCCAGCGGGCCCAATGCGGCGTTCAAAACAAGCAGGCGAATTCGGTTCATCGCACAGTTATATGGAGAGCCGCATAGGCCAAGGGCAAGCTTGGAGACTGGACCAATGACCGCAATTGTCACGAACCGCCGCAACCTTCTGGCCGGAGCCGCGGGCGCGGGCGCGCTGCTGCTGCTGCCCGGCTGCGCCACCACCGGCGGGTTCAGCATGGTCGAGGCGGTGCGGCGGATGCTGCTGCTCGCCACCGAAAACGCCTTTGCGCGTTTGACTGCGCCGGGCGGTTTCTGGGACGAACAGGTCGCGCAGCTGGGGCTTGCCAATGTGTTGGGGACGCGCGGTGATGTGCTGTCGCGCATCCTCACCTCGCAGCTGTTCAAGGACCGGCTGGAGGAACGCTTCGCCACCTTCGCCATCGATGCCAGCTTCCGCGCCGCGCCGGTGGTGACCGATGCGATCCGGGTGATCGGGTTCGACAATGCCATTGCGCTGGTGCGCGGCGGGCCGGATGCGGCGAGCCTCTACCTGCGGCAGGAGGTCGGCGGCGCGCTGCTCGATGCGGTAGTGCCGGAACTGGGCGAGGCGATGCGCCTCAGCCGCGATCCGCTGGTCGGGCAGGCGCTTTCGGCGCTGACAGGCGTGGACGTGGCAGGCGTTGCCGACCGCTTCGGCCGCCAGATCGACGATGCCATCTGGGGCGAGATCGGCCGCGAGGAAGCCGCGATCCGCGCCAACCCCGAGGCGACCCGCGATCCGGTACTGATCGGGGTCTTCGGGCTCGGCAGCCGCATCTAGAAGCTCCAGTTGAGCGTCAGCTGCGGCACGTGGCTGATAGCGTCCGGCCCCCCGGCACGCGGGGTGATCTGGAGCATGTAGCTGGGCGCGATGTCCAGCCTGTCGTTCACCCGGTAGGCAAGCCCAGCGATGGTGCGCACCTGCTCGGTCCCGCGCCGGCCGTCGCTGCGGCGCGACTGGACAATGCCGAACCACTCCGATGATCCGAACGCCTCCAGCCGCGGGGTTATTTCGCGGGTGTATTGCACCCGCTGGCGGATGCGCAGCTCCACCCGGTCGGCGCCGTCGAACCAGCGTTGTTCGAAGCGGGTGCGCAGGTCGAGGCCGTTCCTCGCATAGCGGAACTGCTGGTGCGGGCGATATTCGCTCACCCCGCCGGTCTGGAACAGTGACATCCCGCCGCCGATCCGGATATCATCCTCGAGCGCCTTTTCCACGCTCACCCGGAAGGTCTGCTGATCCGCGCCGAACTCCGGATCGCGCCAGCGGTAGGAGGTATCGACGGTGAGGTAGATATCCTCGCCCACCTTCCCCCGTGCGAAGCCGACGAGCCAGAATTGCGTATCTTCGGGGTTGGCTTGCGCTTTCGACGGTTGCCAAGCCGCCAGCGTGGCGGCAAGCAGCATCGCAAATCGCATGGGCATCCGAGTCATGCCCGCCCCCTAGGCCCGCACAGGTGCGTCGCCTATCGCAATATTACTGGAGTGACCCCATGAAATTCTTCGTCGACACCGCCGAGATCGATGCGATCCGCGACCTTGCCGCCACCGGCCTGCTCGACGGGGTGACCACCAATCCCTCGCTGATCGCCAAGTCGGGGCGGGACTTCAAGGAAGTGACCAAGGAAATCTGCGGCATCGTCGATGGCCCGGTCAGCGCCGAAGTGGTCGCGCTCGATCACGCCACGATGATGAAGGAAGCCGAAATCCTCCGCAAGATCGCCGACAATGTCTGCATCAAGGTGCCGCTGACGGTCGATGGCCTCAAGACCTGCAAGGCGCTGTCGTCGGATGGCACGATGGTCAATGTCACGCTGTGCTTCTCGGCCAATCAGGCGCTGCTCGCGGCCAAGGCGGGTGCGACCTTCATCTCGCCTTTCGTCGGCCGCCACGATGACAACGGCTTTGACGGGATGGACCTGATCGAGGACATCCGCCTGATCTACGACAACTACAACTTCGCCACCGAAATCCTCGTTGCGAGCGTGCGTCACACCACCCACGTGTTGCAGGCCGCCAAGATCGGGGCCGACGTCATGACGGCGCCGCCGGCGGTGATCCACGCGCTGTTCAAGCACGTGCTGACCGACAAGGGCATCGAAGGCTTCATGGCCGATTGGGCCAAGACCGGCCAGTCGATCCTTTGATGAGCATCCTGTAAGGCATGGCCGACCAGTCACCCCTCGATCTGTTCAAGCAGGCGCTGACCGGCGCGAGCCGGGCGATTGCGCGCGATCCCGAAGTCGAGGTCGCGTGGAGCGCCGATGTGCCGGGCGCGGCGGGCAACCGTTTCCGCGTGCCGCTGCCCGGGCGCGATCTGCCCGCCGATCAGGTGACCGAGGCGCGCGGCTTTGCCGACTCCTTCGCGCTGAAGCTGCGTCACCACGACGCCGCGCTCCACGCCAAGGCCGCTCCGCCCGAGCCGATCGCGCGCGCCTGTTATGACGCGATCGAGCAGGTGCGTTACGAGGCGCTGGGCGCGAAACGCTTCGGCGGGATCAAGGCCAATCTGGACGCGGCCACGGAAATGCGCACCGCATCCGACAAGATCGTGCGCGCGCAGAATTCCTCCGAGGTGCCGCTCCAGACCGCGCTTGCCCTGCTGGTGCGCGAGGCGCTGACGGGCGAGGCTGTCCCCGCCAAGGCGCAGGGCGGGATCGAGCTGGTGCGCGATTTCCTCGAAGAGAAGGTCGGCGGCGATTTCGCCGGGCTGGCCGAGAAGATCGGCGATCAGGAGGCGTTCCAGAAGCTCGCGCTCGATATGCTGCGCGAGCTCGATCTCACCCGCCCGACCGAAGCCCCCGACGAAAGCGATTCGGACGAGGCTGACGAGGATGACGGCCCCGATGACGACAATCAGGGCGAAGACGATAACCAGGGCGAGGGCGATCCGCAGTCGGCGGAAATGGCCGGCGACATGGCCGAGGGCGAGGGCGAGGGGGAGCAATCCTCCGACACCCAGACCGACAGCGACATGTCCGAAGGCGAGCCGGGCGATGACAGCGACGCCGCCAATGCGCCCGTGCGTCCCAACCGCCCGCAGGCCGAAGTGCCCGCGAGCGTCGATTACAAGGCCTTCACCACCCGCTTCGACGAGGAAGTCGCCGCGCCCGACCTGTGCGATGCGGAGGAACTGGACCGCCTGCGCGCCTATCTCGACAGCCAGCTGACCGGCCTGCAGGGCGTGGTGACGCGCCTCGCCAACCGCTTGCAGCGGCGGTTGATGGCGCAGCAGAACCGCAGCTGGGATTTCGATCAGGAAGAGGGCGTTCTGGATGCCGCGCGCCTCGCCCGGGTGATCATCTCGCCCGGCACGGCGTTAAGCTACAAGGTCGAGCGCGATGTCGAATTCAAGGACACCATCGTCACCCTGCTGATCGACAATTCAGGCTCGATGCGCGGCCGCCCGATCAGCATTGCGGCGATCAGCGCCGACATTCTGGCGCGGACGCTCGAACGCTGCGGGGTCAAGACAGAGATACTCGGCTTCACCACCCGCGCCTGGAAGGGCGGGCAGAGCCGCGAGGCGTGGCTGGCGGACGGCAAGCCCGCCAATCCGGGCCGCCTCAATGATCTGCGCCACATCATCTACAAGCAGGCCGACGAGCCCTGGCGCCGCGCGCGCCGCAATCTCGGGCTGATGATGCGCGAAGGCCTGCTGAAAGAGAACATCGACGGCGAGGCGCTGATCTGGGCGCACAGCCGCCTGCTCTACCGCCCCGAGGAACGCCGCATCCTCATGGTGATCTCTGACGGCGCGCCAGTGGACGATTCGACCCTCAGCGTGAACAGCGCGGGCTATCTTGAGGCGCACCTCAGAAGCGTGATCGAGTGGATCGAGAAGGTCTCGCCGGTGCAGCTGGTCGCCATCGGGATCGGCCATGATGTGACGCGCTATTATCGCCGCGCGGTGACGATAATGGATGTGGAACAATTGGGCGGCACGATCATGGAGCAGCTCGCCGAACTGTTCGAGGACGAGAAGGGCGTGAAGGGCGTGAAGGGGCGGCGCTGAGGATGAGCGATAGCGGTCTGTGGCTTGCTATCGGCGCGCCGCTCGCAGCATCAGGGCTTGTGGCGATCATCCGCCCGGCATCGCTGGTGAGCGAATCGCGCCGAAACTGGGAAGCCCGCCTGCGCGAACTCGATGCGGGCGCGCCCGAAGCTTTCTTCGAAGAACGCCGCGAGCTTGAAGCTTATCCGCCGCGATTCGATCCCGGCCCAACGGCGCTGCGCTGGCTTGGCGGGGTGGGGCTGGTGCTGGGGATGGTGTGTCTTTTCATGGGCCTGACAGGCTGAACCCGCGCATTCCTGATTGACGAGACCTGCATCTTGGCAGATGTTGCGGGCAGGGTCGCAGAGGGGACATCCGCTTGTTGTCATTGGTTCTGGCTGCCGTGTTGCAGCAGGCTGCGGCGGATGTGCCGCCGGCCAGTCCCATGCTCGATAGCGTGGGCGATCCGGTCACCGCTGAACTTGCCGCCCCGGCCCCAGCCGATCCCGCGCCCGTCCTTACCCTGCCAGCCGCCACGCCGATCGTCATCGCGGTCGATGCCGAGCTTGGCTCCAAGATCAGCACCTCGGGCCAGATGTTCCCGATCCGCCTCGCCCAGCCGGTTGTGATCGACGGCACCGAAGTCCTGCCAGCGGGCATCACCGGCGAGGGGCAGGTGGTCCACGCCAAGAAGGCCGGCCTTGCCGGCGCCGCGGGCGAGTTGGTGCTGGCCGCGCGCTACCTCGATTACAATGGCCGCCGCATCGATCTGCGCAGCTTCCGCTTCATGGAGGCGGGGGAAACCTCGCTCGGCAAGGGGCAGGACAACACCGGCGTGTCTAACATCACCACCGCGGTTGCCGGGCCGATCGGGTTTTTCATCGGCGGCGGCAACACCAATGTCCTGCCGGGCACCCTCGCCAACGCCAAGACCCGCAATGTCGAGGTCTTCGCTCTGCCCGCATCCGGGCCTGCACCTGCACCTGCACCCGCACCGGAGACGTCCGGAAATCCTGATTCTCAAGGGGAGTGAATGCCATGAAGAAAGTTCTCGCCGCCATCGCCGTTGCGGTTGCCGCGCCGGTCGCCATGACCGCCGCCGCGCCCGCCGCCTTCGCGCAGAAGGCCGAAGGCGAAATCGCCATCCCCGCGCCCCCGCCGGGCAAGGGCCAGGTCCTGTTCTACCGCACCGGCGGCCTCAGCGGGGCGGCGCTCGGTTGCGCGGTGTTCGATGTGGGGGCCGAGGACAAGCTGTCCTCGCTCGGCGCGGGCAAGTATTTCATCCTCGTCTCCGATCCCGGTCCGCGCAGCTTCACCGTGAAGTCGCTGGAAACCAAGGACGCGCTGACCCTTGAGATCGAGGAGGGCGAGACCCAGTTCGTGCGCTGCAAGATCAAGACCGGCTTCATGTCGGGCCGCGCCGATATCGGCCCAAGCACCGAAACCGAGTTCCGCACCAAGCACAAGAACCCCAAGCTGGTCGATGCCGACGACATGTCGGAAGCGGTGCGCAAGACCAATTATCCCGGCTGATCGCCACTTTTCCTTGAGCACGGGCCGCTAGCGATTATGTCGCTTGCGGCCCGTTTGCTTGTGCCCGAATGCCTTCACACCTTGCCATCAGAGATCATCCCATGAACGTCACCGAAGCCGTCACCACCCGCCGTTCGATCCGCGCCTTTCTCGACAAGCCGGTCGATCTGGAAACGCTCACCCGCGTGATGGACAAGGCGCGCTGGGCGGCGTCTGGGTGCAATTACCAGCCGTGGGAAGCGAGCATCGTCACCGGCCAGGCGCTCAAGGACTTGCAGGCGAAGATCATCGCCAATGGTCCGGGGGGCGCCGAGTATGACTGGGCCGCGCCGGGGCAGGAAGAGGCGTATAAGAAGCGGCTCGACGGGGTTTCGGCGGGCATGTTCGGCGCGATGGGGATCGCCCGCGATGACGGTGCGGGGCGCATGGCCGCGATGGCCAAGAACGCCACCAGCTTCGATGCGCCGGCGGTGCTGTTCGTCTATTTCCCGCGCCTGATGAAGGAGCCGCAGTGGTCGGATGTCGGCATGTGGCTGCAAACGGTCGCGCTGCTGTTGCGCGAGGAGGGGCTGGATTCGTGCTTCCAGGAATTCATGGCGCTCTATGCCAACACGATCCGCGACTTCCTCGGCCTCGATCACGAACGCTACATGTTCTTCTGCGGCATGGCGATCGGCTACCGCGATCCGGACGCGCCCGTGAACAACTTCGAGCGCGAGCGCGTGCCCCTGGATCAGCAGGTGAAGTTCATCGGGTTCGAGTAAGGGGCGTCACCCCAGCGAAAGCTGGGGCCTAGGGCGGCTGCCACCGTACTTTCGGCCCTAGGTCCCAGCTTGCGCTGGGATGACGGAATCGGCAAAGGCCGCCCATGACCGATACGCCCCTCAATCTGTTCAACTCGCTCACCCGCTCGCTCGAGGTGTTCGAGCCCGTCCACCCGGGCGAGGCGCGCGTCTATAGCTGCGGGCCGACGGTCTATAACTACCCGCATATCGGCAATATGCGCGCCTATGTGTTTGCCGATGTGCTGGGGCGCACGCTGAGCTGGAAGGGCTACAAGCTCACCCACGTCATTAACATCACCGATGTCGGCCACCTCACCGACGATGCGGATGATGGCGAGGACAAGATGGAGAAGATGGCTGCGGAGAAAGCGCAGTCGATCTGGGACATCGCCGAGCACTACAAGCAGGCCTATTGGGCCGATGTCCGCGCATTGAATATCCGCCAGCCGGCGCAGTGGACGGTTGCGACGGACTACGTGCCGCAGATGATCCAATTCGCCAAGGGCATTGCCGACAAGCACTGCTACGAGCTGGAGAGCGGGCTCTATTTCGATGTCTCGACCGTGGCCGATTACGGGCGGCTGGCGCGGGCCATCACCGAGGAAGGCGAGGGCCGCATCGAGGCGGTCGAGGGCAAGCGCAACGCTGCCGACTTCGCGATCTGGCGCAAGACTCCGCCGGGCGAGACGCGCCAGATGGAGTGGGATTCGCCGTGGGGCAAGGGCGCTCCGGGCTGGCATCTCGAATGCTCGGTGATGAGCGGCGAAGTGCTCGGCTTCCCGTTCGACATCCACACCGGCGGGATCGACCACCGCGAGATCCACCACCCCAACGAGATCGCCCAGAACCAGGCGCATTGCTGCACGAATGGCCTCGATGATCCGAGGAATTCCGGGGCGCGCATCTGGATGCACAACAACTTCCTCGTCGAACGATCGGGGAAGATGTCGAAGTCCTCGGGCGAGTTCCTGCGGCTGCAATTGCTGATCGACAAGGGCTACCATCCGCTCGCTTACCGGCTGATGTGCTTGCAGGCGCATTACCGCAGCGAACTGGAGTTCAGCTGGGAAGGGCTGGGCGCGGCGCTGACGCGGTTGAAGCGGATGTTGATGGCGGTGGAGACCCTCAAGGCCCGTCATGCTGAACTTGGTTCAGCATCCATCCGCGATCCGGGCGCGGAGCGTGCGGAGGCATGGACCCTGAAACGAGTTCAGGGTGACGATTGGGGCAAATTGCAGCCCGCGCTCGACAAGTTCGACGCGGCGATTGGCGACGACCTCAACACCGCTGTGGCGCTGACCGCGCTCGACGATGTGCTGGCAACCAAGAAGGTCGATGTGGAGAAGAAGGCGGCGCTGGCCGAGGCGATGGACGCCGTGCTGGGCCTAAGCCTGTTCAACCTCACCCGTGCCGACCTGCGCATCCGCCCCAAATCCGCGACTATCAACGAGGATCACATCGAAGCCTCGATGGAATTCCGTAAAGAACTGCGTGCGCAGCAGAACTACGCAGGCGCAGACCGGGTCCGCGACGAACTTGCCGCCCAAGGCGTCGAAGTGATGGACGGCGATCCGCTCGGCTGGGAGTGGAAGCTCGGCTAACCCGCCGGGCGCCGCATCCACGCGACCAGCGCGAAACGCGCGTCGGCGAAGCGGTTGCCGGGCACCTCGACCCGCTCAATCTCGTGCGGGGCGAAGGAGGGGAAGGCGACCAGCCGGTCGTGCCGCGGCTCGATCACCTGCCGGCCGCCGCCCGTCATCGCATACATCACCAGATTGCCGCCGCTAAAGGCGCGCGGGGTGCGGTGGCAGTAATAGACCAGCGACACGGCGCGCTGATCCTTGACGAGCGCCTCGGCCCTGCCGGTCAGCGTGTCGATATGGCGCGGCAGGTGCTGCCCGTCACGGTGCGCGGCCATGTGCAGCTCGGTCGGCCGGCGTTCGAACTGGTTCGTCCCGACTTCGGCGGCGATGCGGTCATAACGGGCATCGAGCGCGGCGAGGAACGGCGCGATAACCGGGCCGAAATCCCCGGTGAAAGACACGTTGTCGCGGAAGCCCGTGTCGAGCGTATTGCGCGCGTCATTGGTATGCACCCGCGCGGGCGCGAACCGCGCCTCGTTCGCCAGCGCGAAATCGACCAGCCCTGCCGAAGCCTGCGGCCCCAGAAAATCGTCGATGATACAGACGGGAAACAGCACGGGCGCGAGAATGCGGGGCGGGGGCGGGGAGTGTCAAGGACCTCTCCCTGTCGCGGACTTGACCCGGGACCCGGCTGCCTTCACTCCGGCGGCGAAGCAAGCAAGGCCCCGGGGCAAGCCCGGAGCGGGGATCAGAGGGATTTTCATGACCATCCTAGCCATTTCCGGCCTCATCCGCCCGATGCTCGAAAGCCGTCTTCCGCAGGGCCTCGACGTGCGCTGGTTCATGTCCGCCGAGGAGGCCCTGGCCGCCGTTGCCGATGCCGAGATCGGTTGGTTCGACATGAACGACCAGCAGGCGATGGCCGAAACCCTGCGCGCGGCGAAAAAGCTGAAGTGGCTCAATTCGATCTATGCGGGGCTCGATTTCCTGCCGATGGACGTGCTGATCGAGCGCGGGATCACCGTCACCAACGGGGCGGGGATCAACGCCATCACCATCGCCGAATATGTGGTGATGGGGATGCTCAATATCGCCAAGGGCTACCGCGAGGTGGTGCGCGCGCAGGACCGGCACGAATGGCTGTTCGACAGCCCCGGCAAGCGCGAACTGGCCGGATCGAAGGCGCTGCTGCTGGGCTATGGCGCGATCGGCAAGCTGATCCAGCCGCGGCTTGAGGCTTTCGGGG
>Ga0114986_1000353_pt1 | contig 13052 bp, 10 predicted proteins | sample Shrwel1BS1Day17_FD_96988 | JGI IMG/M metagenome (GOLD analysis project Ga0114986, IMG submission 96988) | Subsurface microbial communities from deep shales in Ohio, USA - Utica-3 well 1 S-1-Day17 | ecosystem: Environmental > Aquatic > Deep subsurface > Shale gas/oil reservoir > Produced... | reverse complement strand
ATGCTGCGCGCCCAGCGCACCGAGAGCATGGCCGACACCGCCATCACCCCCAGGAAGATCAGGCCCATGACCGCCAGCATGGCGTGCCGGACCCAGCGAAAGGGCGACTCCAGAAAGCCCACGTACAGCATGCCCACGCGCTGGCCGGCAGCGTCCAGCAGCGGCTCGTAGGCCGAGACATACCAGTCGTTGACGACAAAGGCGCGGTCCAGCCAGGTCTCGCCCTGACCGAGCACCCGGTCGCGCACGGTCTGCGAGACGCGAGTACCAATGGCGCGCTGGTCCTGGAACAGGCGCACGTTGGTGGTGATCCGCACGTCGTCCAGGAACAGGGTGGCCGTGCCTTCACTGCCAAAGGGCAGGGCACCGTCGGGATAGACGATGCGGTTGATGTGGTCGATGAAGTCCAGGTTCTGGTTGAGCAGCAGGCCGCCCACCAGCAGGGCTTGCGGTTGACCGGTCGCATCGAGTACCGGCTGCAGCGCCAGCAGCACCAGCGCGCGGTCTTCGGTGGCGCGCGCATCGGGGGATGCGTTGCGCGTGGGCACCAGGGGGATGTTCAAGCGGGGCAGCAACTGGGGAGCCAGTGCCGCCAGTTCCTCGCGTGAGAGCCGCACGATCTGGGCCGCGCGGCCCTGGTGCCCTGTGGTGGTTTGAAGCAACGGAACCACGCTGGCGGGCAGGGCGCTTCCCGGGTCCTTGTGCCGAAACAGCAGCAGGAAGTCCAGGCCAAGCTCCTGCCGGTCGGCGGCCAGCTGTGCACCCAGGTCATCGCCAGCCATGGCCTGCAGCAGCCTCTGCGAGCGCGCCACGCCGCGGGTGCCGCTGCCCACCTCGGCCAGGGTCTGGTCAAAGTAGCCGCGGGCCACCGCCAGGTCACTGCGCACCTTGGTGATCAGCAGGCGGTCATAGGTGATGCTGCTCCAGACCGCGATGGCCAGCACCAGCAGGGGAAACACCACCAGCAAGGGCAGCAGCGCCATCGCCAGCAGCTTGTTGCGCACCGAGGTGGCCAGCCAGCGTGGCGTGGGCAGTTTCATGCCAGGCCCTGACCCCATTCGGCCACCCGACGCTCCAGGGTGCGCCGAGAAACTCCCAGCAACTCCGCGGCCCGGGTCTTGTCGCCCTGCACCGAGTCCAGCACCGACAGGATGTGAAGCTTCTCCAGGGTGGCCAGGTCCATCGGGCCGCCAGCGGGTACCGGTGGTGTGCGGGGTGCTTCACCAGGGTAGAGGGCCGACACGTTGAGCGAACCCAGAATCAGCGAGCGCTCCAGCAGGTTGCGCAACTCGCGCACATTGCCGGGCCAGTCGTACTGGGCCAGGAAGGCCAGCTCCTCGGGGCTGATGGCCAGGGGGGGCACGCCCAGCGCTGGCGCCAGCTGCGTGATGAAATGCGCCACCAGCTCCGGGATATCCTGCTTGTGCTCGCGCAGCGGCAGCAGCGTCAGCTCCACCACCTGAAGGCGGAAGAACAGGTCCTTGCGGAAGCGTCCGGCCGAGACCTCATCGGCCAGACGCCGGTTGCTGGCGGCGATGATGCGCAGGTTCAGCGGCACCAGCTGTTCGCTGCCCACCGGCCGGATCTTCAGGTCCTCGATCGCCCGCAGCAGCGTGGCCTGCACGGGCAGGGGCAGCTCGGCGATCTCATCCAGGAACAGGGTGCCGCCCTGGGCATAGTGAAAGAGTCCCTCGCGCGCCCGGTTGGCGCCGGTAAAGGCCCCTCTGGCGTGGCCGAACAGCTCGCGTTCAATGAGCTCGGGCGACACCGCTGCGCAATTGACGGGCACGAAGGGGCCGGAGGCTCGCGGACTCTGGGCATGCAGTTCCCGCGCCACCAGCTCCTTGCCGGTGCCCGACTCTCCCTGCAACAGCACCGTGCTGTTGACGGACGCCACGCGGTCTATCGAGGCGCGCAGGGCCTGCATCGCGGGGGAGCTGCCCACCACCGAAGGACCGCCCGTGACCGGCATCGCCATGGCCCGGCGCAGCACGAAGTTCTCCCGCCGTAACCGCGCCCGCTCGTAGCACTGCTTGACCGCGTTCAGGATCTGGGGCACCCGAAACGGCTTGAGGATGAAATCGGACGCACCGGCACGCAGGGCTTCGATCGCGGTGTCCAGGTCGGCAAAGGCGGTGATCAGGATCACCTCGCCGGCGTAACCTTGTTCCCGCAGCTCCTTGAGCCAGGTCACGCCGTTCTTGCCGGGCAGCGAGATGTCCAGGATCACCAGATCGACGTGGTGGCTGCGCAGCCAGTTGGCGCCATCTTCCGCACTGCCGGCACTCATGACGAAGTGGCAGCGGGGGGCCAGTGTCTTGACCAGAAAGTTCAGCATTCCCTGCTCGTCGTCGACCACCAGGATCGACCAGCCGGGCCAGCCTTCCAGGTGGCGTTCGGGCAGAGAGGGCAAATTGCTGGGTTCCACGCGGCCGCATTCTACGGACGTAACCGAGCGTTTCACTGGGGCATTGACGGAAAACCGACAGGGGCATCAGGCCTCTGCGCCGCACTGTTCGCGACAAGTTGTCGCATCGGCCAGTCGACAAGCTGACGTCTGCCCGCGGGGAATGGGCGCCCCGATCGCTCGTCCGCAGGGGAGGCGCGCGTCGGGGGGTACTTTTGCGCGGGCCAGCAGGCCCGCAGCGTCAGCAAGCGAAGGGTGGCACGAAAATCGCTTTCAGTTCTGGTTGCTGCGGATGTTGCAGCGCCGCAATCAAATACCCCGGGGTGTTCCCCGTGGGTCGTCGGGCAGGTGCCAGCTTGCACAGCCTGAGCACAATGGGTAGATTCAGCATATGCAAAAAGCCCGCAAGTGCAGCGTCTCGTCTGCACGTGCGATCGTGTTCCACAGGAGACATGCATGAGCAAGCCCCCACGTCCGAGCGACAAGCCTTCCCTGAGCCGCCGCACCCTGTTTGCGGGGGTCGGAACGGCCGGTGCCGTCGCCGCAGCCGCGAGCCTGATGCCCCGCGTGCAGCCGGAGGACATCGCACCCGTTGACAAGCCGGCGCCGACCCGCGGCGGTGGCTACAGCCTGACGGACCACGTCAAGCAGTACTACAAGACCACCCTGATCTGAACCGGACAGGAGCCCCACGATGTTGTTGACCAAAAAATCCGGCGGCGCCCATTCGCGCGGCCACACCCCGTTTGTCCAGAGCCTGCAGCGCGGCCTGTCCGCTGCCTTGCCGACCATGGACCGTCGCGCATTCCTGCGCCGCTCCGGCCTGGGTGTCGGCGTTGGCCTGGCAGCCACCCAGCTCACGCTGGTCAAAAAGGCCAAGGCCGCCAGCGGTGGCTCCATCGACGGCACCGGCAAGATCGAGGTCAAGCGCACCGTCTGCACCCACTGCTCGGTGGGTTGCGCGACCGACGCCATCGTCGAGAACGGTGTCTGGGTGCGGCAGGAGGCCGTGTTTGATTCGCCGATCAACCTGGGCGCCCACTGCGCCAAGGGTGCGTCGCTGCGTGAGCACGGCCATGGCGAGTACCGTCTGCGCTACCCGATGAAGCTCGTCAACGGCAAGTACCAGCGCATCAGCTGGGACCAGGCCTACGACGAGATCACCGCCCGCATGCTGGAGCTGCGCAAGGCCAGCGGTCCCGACTCGGTCTACTTCATCGGCTCGTCGAAGCACAACAACGAACAGGCCTATCTGCTGCGCAAGTTCGTCAGCTTCTGGGGTTCCAACAACTGCGACCACCAGGCGCGCATCTGCCATTCGACCACGGTGGCCGGTGTGGCCAACACCTGGGGCTACGGGGCGATGACGAACTCGTACAACGACATGCAGAACAGCAAGGTCGCCCTGTACATCGGTTCCAACGCTGCCGAAGCCCACCCGGTGTCGATGCTGCACATGCTGCACGCCAAGGAAAACGGCTGCAAGATGATCGTGGTGGACCCCCGGTTCACCCGCACGGCCGCCAAGGCCGACGAGTACGTCCGCATCCGCTCCGGCACCGACATTCCTTTCCTGTTCGGTCTGCTGTATCACATCTTCAAGAACGGCTGGGAAGACAAGAAGTACATCAACGACCGCGTCTACGGCATGGAGAAGGTCCGCGAGGACGTCATGGCCAAGTGGACGCCGGACAAGGTGGAAGAGGCCTGCGGCGTCAAGGAAGCGCAGATGCTCAAGGTTGCCAAGATGCTGGCTGACAGCCGCCCGGGCACCATCGTCTGGTGCATGGGCCAGACGCAGCACACCATCGGCAACGCCATGGTCCGCGCTTCCTGCATCCTGCAACTGGCGCTGGGCAACGTGGGCAAGAGCGGTGGCGGGACGAACATCTTCCGTGGTCACGACAACGTTCAAGGGGCCACCGACGTCGGGCCTAACCCCGATTCGTTGCCGGGCTACTACGGCCTGGCCGCCGGTTCGTGGAAGCACTTTGCCAATGTCTGGGGTGTGGACTACGACTGGATCAAGTCGCAGTACGCCGAAGGCATGATGGAGAAGCCTGGCATCACCGTCTCGCGCTGGATCGATGGCGTGCTCGAGAAGAACGAGCTGATCGATCAGGAAGCCAACATCCGCGGGATGTTCTTCTGGGGCCACGCGCCCAACTCCCAGACCCGTGGTCTGGAGATGAAGCGCGCCATGGACAAGCTTGATCTGCTGGTGGTGGTGGATCCGTATCCGTCGGCCACGGCCGCCATGGCGGCCATGCCGGGCAAGCCGGAAGACCTGAACCCGAACCGGGCGGTCTACCTGCTGCCAGCCGCCACGCAGTTCGAGACCAGCGGTTCCTGCACCGCCTCCAACCGCTCGCTGCAATGGCGCGAGCAGGTGATCGAGCCGCTGTGGGAGAGCCGCACCGATCACATGATCATGCACCAGATGGCCCAGAAGCTGGGTTTTGCCGAGCAGCTGTCCAAGAACTACAAGATGGTCAAGGGCAAGGGCGGCATGGAAGAGCCGTCGGTCGAGGACATCCTGCGCGAGATCAACCGCAGCGTCTGGACCATCGGCTACACCGGGCAGAGTCCCGAGCGGCTGCAGGCCCACATGCGCAACATGGGCGCCTTCGATGTCAAGACGCTCAAGTGCAAAGGCAAGGTGGTCGACAAGGTCAACGGCTACGACATGAGCGGTGACTATTTCGGCCTGCCCTGGCCCTGCTACGGCACGCCCGAAATCAAGCACCCTGGTTCGCCCAACCTGTACGACACGTCCAAGCATGTGATGGATGGTGGTGGCAACTTCCGCGCCAACTTCGGTGTCGAGCGCGAAGGCGTGAGCCTGCTGGCCGAGGACGGCTCCCACTCGGTGGGTGCCGAGATCACCACCGGCTACCCCGAGTTTGACCACGTGCTGCTCAAGAAACTGGGCTGGTGGGACGACCTGAGCGACGCCGAGAAGGCCAAGGCCGAGGGCAAGAACTGGAAGACCGATCCGACGGGAGCGATCATCCGCGTGGCCATGGCCCACGGCTGCCACCCGTTCGGCAACGCCAAGGCCCGCGCCGTGGTGTGGAACTTCCCTGATGCGATCCCGCAGCACCGCGAACCGATCTACGGCATCCGTCCGGACCTGGTGGCCAAGTACCCCAGCCACGACGACCAGAAGAACCGTTGGCGCCTGCCCATCCTCTACAAGTCACTGCAGCAGAAGAACGTCGAGGAAAAAGTCCACGAGAAATTCCCGCTGATCATGACCTCCGGCCGACTGGTCGAGTACGAGGGCGGCGGCGAGGAAACCCGCTCCAACCCCTGGCTGGCCGAGCTGCAGCAGGAGATGTTCGTCGAGATCAACCCGGCAGCGGCGGCCGAGCGCGGCATCCGCAACGGTGACCGCGTCTGGGTGAGCTCGCCCACCGGCGCCCGCCTGAACGTGCAAGCCCTGGTGACCGAACGTGTGGGCCCGGACACGGTGTTTCTGCCCTTCCACTTCTCCGGTCGCTGGCAGGGTCAGGACATGAAGCCGTACTACCCCGATGGCGCGATGCCCGTGGTGCGGGGCGAGGCGGTCAACACCGCCACGACCTACGGTTACGACATCGTGACCATGATGCAGGAAACCAAGACCACCGTCTGCAACGTCGAGAAGGCCTAAGGAGCACACACGATGGCACGAATGAAATTCATCTGTGACGCCGAGCGCTGCATCGAGTGCAACGGCTGCGTCACCGCCTGCAAGAACGAACACGAAGTCCCCTGGGGTGTGAATCGCCGCCGTGTGGTCACGCTTAACGACGGGGTCCCTGGCGAGAAGTCGATCTCGGTGGCCTGCATGCACTGCAGCGACGCACCCTGCATGGCGGTCTGCCCGGTCAACTGCTTCTACCGCACCGACGAAGGTGTGGTGTTGCATGACAAGGACGTGTGCATTGGCTGCGGCTACTGCTCTTACGCCTGCCCGTTCGGCGCGCCGCAGTTCCCGTCCCAGGGCACCTTTGGTGTCCGCGGCAAGATGGACAAATGCACCTTCTGCGCCGGCGGCCCGGAAGAGCACGGCAGCCAGACCGAGTTCGAGAAATACGGGCGCAACCGCCTGGCCGAGGGCAAACTGCCGGCCTGCGCCGAAATGTGCTCGACCAAGGCGCTGCTGGCCGGCGATGGCGACACCGTGGCCGACATCTTCCGCAGCCGCGTGCTGCGCCGCGGCAAGGGCGCCGAGGTCTGGGGCTGGGGAACCGCCTACGGCAGCAGCAATGGAGGCAAGGCATGATCACACGCATCCTGATCGCATCGGGCATGGTGCTGGCCCTGGCGGCCTGTGGCGAAAAACCGCAGGGCATGGGCGGCATCAAGCAGGACGCGGCGCCGTACACCGGCGTCGGCAAGAGCCAGTATGTGCAGGGTGGCTGGACCACCGGTGACAAGGGCAGCTGGGAACAGCAGCTCAAGGCGCGGGCACAGTACGGCCAGAACGACTACAGCCGGGCCAGCAATTGAGGGAGGCCACCATGCCCAACCGTTCTCTTTCGCGTTGGTGTCTGGCGGCCTGTCTGGCGCTCAGCGCCGGGTGGTTGCATGCCCAGGACGCCGCCAAACCCGCTGATGCGCCGGCTGCGGCGGCGCCTGGCGGCATCCGCAGCGCCAACATCTTCGAGATCGCCCCGGACGCCGACAAGGACCCCGGGTATGCATCCCAGACCAACGCCGAGCGGCGGCAGGTCCAGCCCGGCAACAACGCGCCCATGTGGCGCGATGTGGGCAAGGGGGTGACCGGCTACAGCAGCCTGCCGGTGACCCAGGCGCCTGAAGCCGGCAACCTGATCCAGCCCTTCGTCCAGTACCCGGGGTCGGCGCTCACTAACGCGGGCGAAGCCTGGCGTCAGGTGCGCAACCACTGGCTGATTCCTTACGGCGGCTCGCTGCTGTTCATCGTGCTGCTGGCCATGGCCATCTTCTACAAGGCCAAGGGGCCGCTCGGTGGCCACGTACCCGATACCGGCCGCAAGATCGAACGGTTCACGCCGTTGGAGAGGGCAGCCCATTGGACCAACGCCGGTGCCTTCGTGGCGCTGGCCATCTCGGGCATCGTGATGGCTTTCGGCAAGTTCTTCCTGCTGCCCGTGATTGGCACCACCCTGTTCGGCTGGCTGACCTACGCCCTGAAAAATGTCCACAACTTCGTGGGGCCGCTGTTCGCCGTGTCCCTGCTGATCGTGATCATCACCTTCGTCAAGGACAACATCGCCAACAAGGCCGATTTCGTGTGGCTGAGCAAGGCTGGCGGCATGCTGAGCGATCACGAAGTGCCCTCCCATCGCTTCAATGCGGGCGAAAAAGGCATGTTCTGGTGGGGCGTCACCATCCCGGGCATCATCGTGGTGGCCTCGGGGCTGGTGCTCAACAAGCTCGTGCCGGGCCTGCTCTACCTGCGCGGCGACATGCAGATCGCGCACATGATCCACCTGGCTGCGGCCGTGTTCATGATGGCGATCCTGATGGGCCATATCTACATGGGTACCGTGGGGGTCAAGGGCGCCTACGGGGCAATGAAGACGGGCTATGTCGACGAGGGGTGGGCCAAGGAGCATCACGAACTCTGGTACGACGACATCAAGGCCGGCAAGATCCCCGCGCAGCGCAGCCGCGTAGCCGACGATGCCAAGGTGCCGCCAGCCGCGGCGGCCAAGGCCTGAGTTCACACCACGCACGGACGGAAATTCCATGAAGAAGACACTGCTGATCACGGCCAGCCTGTTGCTGGCAGCGACCGCCCAGGCCAAGCTGCCAGCGCCGGTGCTGGACGATGCTGCCAAGGCCAAGGCCGAGGAAGCCAAGGCCAAGACCGCACACGGTGCCAAGGTGGAGGCATACAAGCTCTGCATGGCCATGGAGCGTTCGGCCGCGCACTACTTCAAGACGTCGGCCGCCGGTGGCAAGGCGGTCAAGCCGGCCCAGGCTTCTCCGGCCTGCGCCGATCCAGGGCCTTTCGTGTGGCCTGCGGCGCCCGCCAAGAGCTGATCTCACCCCTGCTGGTCCGGCCAGCGTTGGACAACAAGGCCTTTCGGGGCCTTGTTCCGTCTGTGGCCCGGGTGTTCTCGGCCCTGAACGCTGTCAGGGCATGACGACCGGCTGGTCCATCCGAAGCGATACTCGAACATCCGCATGTTTGCCGACACCCTGGACACCGTTTTGGCCACTCCCACCACCCAGCCGCGCCATCCGCGTCTGACCAGCGCCAGCGCGCCGCTGACCCGTGACATCCCGGTCGTCAACGAGTTCGGCGAGCAGTCCAGCGTGGCCATCCCGGCCGAGCGGGACCTGACCGTCTATGTCGACAAGAGGGAGCTGGTGACCCTGATGACCCTGGGTGCCCATCCGGAGTGGCTGGTGCTGGGTTACCTGCTGAACCAGCGACTGGTGACTTCCATCGATGAGATCGAATCGGTCACGGTGGACTGGGAGGTCGGCGCAGCAGCGGTCACCACCCGCCATGGCATCGAACGCATCGAGGAGCGCACCGCCCGCCGCGTGGTCACCACCGGTTGCGGGCAGGGCAGTGTCTTTGGTGGGCTGATGGACGAGATCGACCGCATCGTCCTCCCGCCGGAGGCCGTGCTGCGGCAGTCCGAGCTGTACCGGATCGTCAACGCCATCCGCCTGAAGGAGAGCACCTACAAGTCCGCCGGATCGGTACATGCCTGCGCCCTGTTCGATGGCGATCAGCTGCAACTCTTTGTCGAGGATGTGGGGCGCCACAACGCGGTGGACACGATCGCCGGCTGGATGGCTCTGCAGTATCCCCAGGTGCCACCGGCCCGGCGCGTGTTCTACACCACCGGGCGCCTGACCAGCGAGATGGTCATCAAATCGGCCCAGATGCAGGTGCCGGTGGTGGTGTCGCGCTCGGGCATCACACAGATGGGGCAGGAAGTGGCCCAGCGCGTGGGCTTGTGTGCGGTGGGCCGGGCCACCCACACCCGTTTCCTGTGCTTTGCCAACCCGCACCGGCTGCTGCACGATGCGGTGCCGCCCTTGCAGACTGTCCGGTCGCCGCAGGACTGAGCTGCCCGACTACACTTGGGTGATGGGTCCCGGCCGGGTGGCGCGGGCGGTCATTTCATTTCCGAGAAAGTCTTCCGATGAGCCGAGAAGTCCACATCATCGATCACCCCCTGGTCCAGCACAAGCTCACGCTGATGCGCAAAAAGGACACCAGCACCAAGAGCTTCCGGGAGCTGGTGCATGAGGTCTCCGCCCTGCTGGCCTATGAGCTCACGCGCGACATGCCGATGCAGGAGATCGAGATCGAAACCCCCCTGGAGACGACCAAGTCCCGGGTCATCGATGGCAAGAAGATCGTGCTGGCCTCCATCCTGCGCGCGGGCAATGGCTTCCTGGATGGCATGCTGCAGATCATCCCGGGTGCCCGTGTCGGGCACATCGGCCTGTACCGCGATCCTGAAACCCTGCAGGCGGTCGAGTACTACTTCAAGATGCCGCAGGACATGCACGAGCGGGACGTGATCGTGCTGGACCCGATGCTGGCCACCGGCAATTCCGCCGTGGCGGCGGTGGACCGCCTCAAGCAGACGAACCCGCGCTCCATCCGTTTTGTGTGCCTGGTGACCTGTCCGCAAGGCATCAAGACCTTCCACGACGCCCACCCGGATGTGCCTGTCTACACACCCGCCGTCGATCGTGGCCTGAACGAGCACGGGTACATCGTTCCCGGACTGGGCGATGCCGGGGACCGGATCTTCGGCACGAAGTAAGGCCCACCCCCATCGCTGGCTCACTTCGTGTGGCCAGCTCCGCCCCTCAAGGGGCAACGCGAGCGGACCGGCGGAGCCGGATCCGCCGCGTTCTGGACCAGAGCCCCGGTGTTCCATACTTTGTTGAAACACGGGGTTGGGCTGGATGGGTTAACGTTCGGGGATGGCTGCTCTTCCTGTTTCTTCCTGGTCCCTGGGCTGGCGCACGCTGTGGCGCGACTGGCGCGCTGGCGAGTTGCGCTTGCTGGTGATTGCCGTGGTGCTGGCCGTGGCGGCCCTGACCGCTGTCGGATTCTTTGCCGACCGCCTGCAGAACGGGCTCAACCGGGATGCGCGGGCGCTCATCGGGGGGGACGCCGTGGTGGCCAGCGACAACCGGCCGTCCGATGCCTTTGCCACCCGCGCGGCGGAGCTGGGACTGCGCAGCGTGCAGACGCTGGGTTTTCCGACCATGGGACGCGCACCCGACGATCTGGGTGGCGCGGCCCGGCTGGTGGCCCTGAAAGTGGTGGCGCCCGGTTACCCCCTGCGCGGTGCCCTGCGCGTGGCATCCGCACCGGGTGCCCCAGATGCACCGACCCAGGACATTCCCGCGCCCGGCACCGCCTGGGTCGATCAGGCCCTGCTCGTGGCGCTGGACCTGCAGGTGGGCCAGAACCTGCTGCTGGGCGATGTGGCGCTGCGCATCGATCGCATTCTGGTGGTGGAGCCCGACCGTGGCGCGGGCTTCATGAGCTTTGCGCCCCGGGTGATGATCCATGACGCGGATCTGCCCGCCACGGGCCTGCTGCAGCCAGCCAGCCGCGTGACCTGGCGACTGGCCGTGGCCGGTGAAGACGCCGCGGTCCGGCGCTGGAGCGATTGGGCGCAGGCCCAGATCGACCAGCCCGAGGTCCGCGGCATGCGCCTCGAATCGCTTGAAGGGGGGCGGCCGGAGATGCAGCAGACCCTGGAGCGGGCCGAGAAATTCCTCAATCTGGTGGCCCTGCTGGCCGCCTTGCTGTCGGCGGTGGCGGTGGCCATTGCGGCCCGTGGCTTCGCCCAGCGCCATCTGGACGACTGCGCGATGCTGCGTGTGCTGGGGCTGTCCCAGGGCGTGATGGCGCGCGCCTATGCCTTTGAGTTCCTCGTGGTCGGCCTGGTGGCCAGTGCGCTGGGCGTCGCCATCGGTTACGGGGTGCACCACGCCTTCGTGGTGTTGCTGTCCGGTCTGGTGGAGTCGGCCTTGCCGCCGCCTTCGGTCTGGCCGGTGTTGCTGGGTCTGGGCATGGGGCTGACGCTGATGGTGGCCTTCGGCCTGCCGCCGGTGCTGCAACTGGCCCGCGTGCCGCCCCTGCGCGTCATCCGCCGCGATGTCGGACAGCTCAAACCCGCCACGCTGGCCGTGCTGGGCCTGGTTAGCGCCGGCTTTGCCGGCCTGCTGCTGGTGGCCAGCCGGGACCTGGTGCTCGGTGGGATCGCGGTGGGTGGCTTTGCAGCGGCGGTGGCTGTGTTCGCCCTGGTCAGCTGGCTTTCGGTGCGCTTGCTGCGGGTGAGCGTCAACGAGACCACCGCGCCCCGTGCGTTGGTGCTGGCCACCCGCCAGTTCTCGGCACGTCCCGTCTTCGCCGTGGTGCAGATCAGTGCCCTGGCCGTGGGCCTGCTGGCTCTGGTGCTGCTGGTGCTGTTGCGCACCGACCTGATCGCCAGCTGGCGTAACGCGACGCCGCCCGATGCGCCAGACCGCTTCGTCATCAACATCCAGCCCGAGCAGGGCGATGCCTTCCGTCAGACGCTGGCACAGGCCGGCGTCGAGCGCTACGACTGGTTTCCCATGATCCGGGGCCGACTGGTCACCGTCAATGGTCAGGCGGTGCAGCCCGAGCAGTACGCCACCGACCGGGCGCAACGGCTGGTCGAGCGCGAGTTCAACCTCTCTCACACCGCCGAGAAGCCCGCACACAACACCGTGAGCGCCGGTCGCTGGACCGACGATGAGGCCGATGGGCTGAGTGTCGAGGACGGTCTGGCCGAGGAACTCGGTCTCCAGCTTGGGGACCGCCTCGGCTTCGATATCTCTGGCCAGATCGTCGAGCGGCGCATCACCAGCCTGCGCAAGGTGGACTGGGGCTCAATGCGGGTCAACTTCTTCGTGATCTTCCCGGTCTCGTCCCTGCCGGAGGTGCCCGTCACCTACATCAGCGCCTTCCGGGCGCCAGCGGGCGATCTCCGCTTTGACAACGCGCTGGTGCGCCAGTACCCCAACATCACCAACGTGGACATGAGCCAGACGATAGGTCAGGTGCAGCGCGTGCTGGGACAGGTGATCCGTGCGGTGGAATTCCTGTTCGGCTTTGCATTGGCCGCTGGCCTGGTCGTGCTGCTGGCCACCATCACCGCCACCCGCGGTGAGCGCGAGCGGGAATTCGCGGTGCTGCGCGCGGTGGGCGCCGGCTCGGTGCTGCTGCGGCGCGTGCAGCGCATCGAACTGCTGGGCGTGGGCCTGCTGGCCGGTTTTCTGGCCTCGGTGGTGGCCGTGATCGTTGGCTGGGCCCTGGCGAAATACGCCTTCCAGTTCAGCTGGCAGCCGCCCCTGCTCGTCCCGCTGGCGGGGTCGCTGGCGGGTGGTCTGCTGGCACTGGGCGCCGGCTGGTGGACCTTGCGCGGTATCCTGCGGACCCCCGTTGTCGATACCCTGCGAAAGGCCAGTGCCTGATGACCATGGAACCACCCACGAAGCCGTCCACCCCCTTCGATTGGATCGGGGGAGAACCCCGGGTGCGGGCGCTGGTCGACCGTTTCTACGACCTGATGGACATCGAACCAGGCTACCGGGAGTTGCGTGCCGCCCACGGCAGCCTGCTGGACGATGCGCGCGACAAGCTGTTCTGGTT
>Ga0114986_1000352_pt1 | contig 13065 bp, 12 predicted proteins | sample Shrwel1BS1Day17_FD_96988 | JGI IMG/M metagenome (GOLD analysis project Ga0114986, IMG submission 96988) | Subsurface microbial communities from deep shales in Ohio, USA - Utica-3 well 1 S-1-Day17 | ecosystem: Environmental > Aquatic > Deep subsurface > Shale gas/oil reservoir > Produced... | reverse complement strand
GCCTTTAGGTTGGGGTAGTTCTCGCTGACCACGAGAAGGCGCGACAGCGCGCTCGACAACTCGCCCTGGGCGGCCTGAAATTTTTTGAACGCCTCGGGGCTGTTGACCAGTTCCGGCGTGGCCTGGATCGAGGTGGCCTTGGCACGCGCCTCGACCACCTTGGTCAGTGTCTCTTGCTCGAAGTTGGCCTCGCCCTTGACGGTGGCAACAATGTTCGGGATCAGGTCGGTGCGGCGCTGGTACTGGTTCAGAACCTCTGACCAGCTGGCCTTGATCTGCTCGTCGGTGGTCTGGAAGGTGTTGTAGCCGCAGCCGGATAGCGCGAGCGTCAACGCGGCGAGCAGAGTAGTGAGGAAGTAGCGCATAGTCAGAGCTCCTGTGGGTGTCGTGTGGAAAGCGAGTCGGAGGGAAAGCGTGCTAATCATGGTGGAGTGGCATCGGTCGACCACCAGGTGGGCCGAACGATCAGAGTTCCCAGCGTGGCCAGCAGCGGTAGCGCAAGCCACGCGAAGCTGAGCTGGGCCACCGCACCGAAGAGCCAGCCTGTTGCGGCCGAGCCGAGCGTCTGGCCGAAACCCGCTGCCGCGGCCAGCCCGCCCATCGTTGTGCCGAGGCGTCGCCGGGAGGCTCCCGCCGCGAGGTAGGAGATCGTCGGCAGCACAAGCCCGGTGCCCGCAGCGGTGAAGCTGACACCAACGTACATCCAGGCATCGCTGCGATGTTGCGCCAACACTGCCAACCCGGCGATCGCCAGTACGAGCCCGGCCGCCATCACGCCGCGGCCGGCAGCACGCTCGAGCAGCCCGGTGAAGAACAACAGCGCGTTGACGCCGAGCATCACGAGGCTGCACTCGGCAAACATCAGCGAGATCTCGCGCGACGACAGCGTTGGGTGCTGCTGACCCTGCAGAACGATGCCGAGTTCGAAGCCGGCCAGCACAAACATGACCGCGCCGTTCAGTCCCCACAGCGCGATGGCGCGCCTCCGATCAGCAGACGCAGGCTGCACGCCGTCCTCGAGGGCGACTGGCACACTGCGCGGCAGTGTGGCTGCCAGTCCCAGCATCATCAGCGCACCCAGTGCCGCCGACGTCACGATCATGAGATTCGTCGGATCGAAAGTGCCGGCATCGACGCTGGCGAACGCGACGGACATCTGCGCTGCGGCGGCGTTGAGTCCCGGTCCGAACAGGAAGCCCAGCAACGACATCGCGCTGAGCCACGCGAATCGGCGGGCTCGCTGGCCCTGCGGCGTATGTTCTGCGACGAGTGCAGGCACCACGGGCACGACGGCCGCCACGAAGAAGCCAGTTGCCCCGCGCAACGCGTAGATGCCGGTGAGCCCGATCCAGTCGGGCCGCAACAAGGGTAGCAGACTGGCGACATAGCCGACCAGACCGATTACCAGGATGCGTCCCCGGCCCCAGTGATCGGAAACCAAGCCCCACAGCGGCGCACCGACGAGTACTCCGGCGGCGTACAGGCCACTGAGCAAGCCGACATGGCGCGCGACCTCGGCCTGGCCATCTGCCACCATCAGCGGTGCTATCCAGGCCGGCAAAAGGGGCATCAGCGCGCCATAGCCTGCGGAGACGACGAAGACGGCGGCCGCCAGCCACGCTAGTTGCCACCCTCCCAGCCCTTGCGCTGTCGGCGAGTGTTGCCGTTCTCTTCGGTGGGGGGACGTCATCGATGCGACCTCGGGTAGGGCTCAGGCCACCGCGCCCTGCGCGAGTGGTGACGCAGCCGCTGGCTGAGGACGGCGGATGCCGGCGAGCTTGGTGCGCTTGAGCATCAGCGCGTTGATCGCGACGATAGCCGAGCTGCCCGACATTGACAGCGCGGCCACCTCAGGTGACAGCGTGAATGGATAGAACACGCCAGCCGCGAGCGGGAAGGCGATCACGTTGTAGCCGACCGCCCACCACAGGTTCTGGTGCATCTTGCGCAGTGTCGCGCGCGACAACTCGATTGCGCCGACGACGTCGTACGGGTCGCTCTTCATCAGCACCACTTGCGCGCTTTCCATGGCCACGTCGGTGCCCGCACCGATGGCGAAGCCGACATCGGCCTGCGTGAGGGCTGGAGCGTCGTTGATGCCGTCGCCAACCATGGCGACCTTGTGACCCTGGGCCTGCAGTTCCTTGATCTTCGAGGCCTTCTGTCCTGGAAGTACGTCGGCAAGCACGATGTCGATGCCGAGCTCCTTGCCGATGCGCTCGGCGGTGGCCTGGTTGTCGCCGGTGATCATGGCGACCTTGACGCCGCGCTCCTGAAGCTTGGCGATCGTTGCCTTGGAAGTCGGGCGCACGGCGTCGGCAATCGCGATCAGACCGATCAGGCGGCCGCCACGCGCCACGTGGACGACCGTGCGGCCGCCGCCCTGCAGCCGTGCTGCCTCAGCCGCCAGTTCCGCGAGGCTGACCCGCTCGGCTTCCATCAGTTTGCGGTTGCCGAGCAGCACGACGTCGTCGCCGATCGTCGCGCGTGCACCCTGGCCATCGATGTTGGTGAAAGCGGTTGCCATCTCCGGCGTGTCGGGGCCGGCTTTCTTGAGCACTGCCAGCGCGAGCGGGTGCTCGGAGAACTTCTCCACCGCGGCCGCTGTGGATAGCAGTTGCGCCTCCGTCGTACCGGGTGCCAGCACCATCTCGACAACGTCTGGTTGGCCCAGCGTCAGGGTACCAGTCTTGTCGAAGACGACCACCGTCAGCTTGGTCGCGTTCTCCAGCGCTGCGGCGTTCTTAAAAAGGATGCCGTTCATCGCGCCCAATCCGGTGCCGACCATGATCGCCATCGGCGTCGCCAGCCCGAGCGCGTCGGGGCAAGCGATGACGAAGACGGTGATGGTGAGCGTGAGGGCGAACAGCAACGGCTGACCAAGGACCCAGAACCACACCGCGAAGGTCGCCAAGCCGACGACGATGGCGATGAGAACCAACCACTGCGATGCCTGGTCGGCGAGCAATTGGCCTGGCGCCTTCGAGTTTTGCGCCTCCTGGACCAGCTTGACGATCTGCGCGAGCGCAGTGTCGGCGCCGACCTTGGTGGCCTGGTAGCGGAAGCTGCCGCTCTTGTTGATGGTTGCGCCGATCACCGCGTTGCCGACCACCTTCTTGACCGGCATCGACTCACCGGTGAGCATAGATTCATCGACCTGCGATCCGCCCTCGGTGATCTTGCCGTCCACCGGGATCTTGTCGCCCGGCTTGATGACCACTGTCTCGCCGACCAGCACCTCGGAAGTTGGGACCTTGGTCTCGACGCCATTGCGCAGCACCGTCGCCATCGGCGGAGCCAGGTCCATCAGCGCACGGATTGCGTCGGAAGCGCCGGCGCGCGCACGCATCTCCAGCCAGTGGCCGAGCAGGATGAATACCAGCAGCACGGAGGCTGCCTCGTAGAACACCTCGCCCTCGTAGAAGAAGGTGGCGCCAAGGCTAAACACGTAACCCGTGCCGACGGACAGAACGACCAGCGTGGCCATGTTGGCCACCTTGTTCCGGGCCGCGCGCCAGCCGGCGACGAAGAACGGCCAGCCGGGATAGGCGATGGCGCCGGTCGCGACAATGAACAGAAAGAGATTGCGATCCATCCCGAACGGCGTGGTGAAGTCACCGAACATCTTGCCCATCGGCGAGTAGAGGAACACGGGGATCGCAAACAGCAGCGCGACCAGGAATCGGTTGCGCATGTCGTTCGCCATGTCCTGCATCGACATGCCGGGGGCATGGCCCATGTCGTGCATCATGTCGCTCATCTGGTGGGCAGCTCCTTCGCCGTGGCCAGCGTGCGACGAATGTCCCGCATGCGCTGCAAGGGGTGAGGCCTTCGTCGCAACTGGGGCCGAGGCGGGGCCCGTCATGGCGACATGCGCATCGTGATCATGGGCGCCGTGGGCAGCATGGGCTTCGTGCGCCGCGTGCCTGGCATGGGCCCCGGTATGCCCCTCGGGTGGGCAGACGTGCGTGGGTAGCATCTCGCCGCGGCAGTGGTAGCCGCACTCGATGATGCGCCGTCGGATGTCTTCCAGCGAGGTCTTCGCTTCGTCGAAGTGGACGGTGGCGCTCCCAGCGACGTAGTTCACATCGACATGGTGAACGCCTGGAAGCGCCTCGATCTGGCGCTGCACGCCGGCGGCGCTCAGGCTCGAGACCAATTCGCCGACTTCAACGGTGCTTGTCTTCATGTGGAGGATCCTTTGGATGGGATGTCAGCGGGCCAGGCTGTCGGCCTCGGGGAAATCGGGAGAAAACTCAAACACGATGTCGGAGTCAGGGCGCACGAGCCGGTCCTTCCGGCCGTCGCCGTGTGCGTTCGCGCCAGTATGGCGTCGCGTGCGGCGGAGTATGCATTCCAGTACTTGACCGCCGACGCGTCGAACATCTCGGGCGTGCAGCGCAGCACGAACACTTGCTTGCCGCGCCACTCTACCGTCCACAGTTCGCTGGGGCGCAGGCTGCCCACGTCGACCTCGATAGGTGCGCCCATTGCACGAGCTTTCTCGCTTGGTGCGAGCGAGACCGCGAATGGCATCTCGGTGGCGACCAATCCCGTGCCGCAGGAGACCGGTGCTCCGCCGAGCCAGAGCCGGCGGCCCTCATCTTCGCGTAAGTCGTCGGGGAAAACGGGGGGCATCACGACAGGTTCCTGGTAAGAAGTACTGCGTTGTGGATCACAGTACGACTCCGTTTGTCTTTCGTACGCGCAGCCGCTGGCCTCAGGCATCCGAGGCACGGCTACCCGGTGCGGGAACGAAGCGCGGCGTGCGCGCGGCGTAGGCGTCGAACTCGGCGCCGAAACGCTCGCGCATCTCGCGTTCCTCCGTGACGGCAAGCCGGCCGTACATCGCGACGAGGACCGGGAACATCACCAGAGTCAGCAGCGTGGGCCACTGGAGCAAGAAGCCCAGCAAGATCATCACGAAGGCGACGTACTGCGGGTGGCGGATGCGGGCGTAAGGGCCGGTCGTCGCCAGCCGGTTAGCGCGCTGGGCGTGGTACAGCACGTTCCAGGCCGCGGACAGCAGGAAGAAGCCGAGCCCCAGGAAGACGTAGCTCGCGATGTGCAGCACCCCGAAGTGCGGATCGCCCTTCTCGCCGAGCAGCGTCGACCAGAGGTGCCCGGTGTTGTGCGACATCAGGTCCAGGCTGGGGTACTTCGTCTGAAGCCAGCCCGACATGAGGTAGATCGTCAGCGGGAAGCCGTACATCTCGACGAACAGCGCGATGACGAAGGCCGCGAAGGCCCCGAAGGTGCGCCAGTCGCGTCCGGTCTGCGGCTTGAAGAAGCTGAACGCGAACATCAGGAAGATGGCTGAGTTGAGGATGACGAGCATCCACAGCCCGTAGCCCGGTTGGTCGTGATTCATCTGCATTTCTCCTCAGTGGTGGCGATGCGTCGATGTGGAGTTCCTGTCGGGCTTCTTCGTGTCGGCAATGCGATCAGCCGATGGGCCCTTGCCGTCATCTGCGCTGCCGTGACCGTGGCCGCGGTGCATGAAGATGTGCAAGAGCGGCGAGGCCGCTAACAGCAGGTAGGGCAATGCGCCCAAGGTGTGGGCACGGTGTTCTGTGAGTAGGAAGAAAAGGGCAATCGCAGCAAAGATAAGCAGTCCGATGCCGTAGCGACTGCGCCAGAAGGTGCGCGCGGGGTGGTGCGGCTCGTGCGTGTCATGGTTCATGAAAGGACTCCTGTGCGTTTCATAATTCCGAGCGGTGAATCAAAGGGTTCGACTAAGGCTTCGAATTGATACGACATTCACTTGCCGGTCGCGGACGCTGGAATGGGCATGCAGTCCATCATTGCATGCATTAATGCATCCCATCCTGTATTAGGGAAGGCCTACTTAATCTAATCGCTTCGAAATCTACCGATAAGCGTAGCAGTTCTAGCGCTGTTTATTCCTGACCTATCGATTACATTTATGTAATGTTCAGACAGATCCTGCGGGTAGATAGGAGGCCTTCTGATCGTTGCGGCATCCAAGTGGGTACGCCATCCTTGGTATGGCTTTTTGTCATGATCCTGCTGCAGTGGCCCACGCTGCTGATGTTCCCCTTGCTTCTGGTGATGTATGCAAAGTTGTCGATGACCGAGGAAGCTGAGATGCGCAGGCAGTTTGGCGAACCGTACGAAGTTTACGCACGCCGTACGCCACGGTTCATACCGCGATGGCGATAGATCTTCTTGCCGTCAATCGTCTGGTCCTTCTTCCTGCAGGGCGGCAATCAGCGGACAGCGGATCTTTCCTCTCACCGAATCGCAGCGCTCTATGAGTCCCTGCAGCGCATGCTCGATGCGCTGCAGGTCAGCCAGCTTGATGCGCACATCCCTCAGCTTGAGCTCAGCCTGTGCTCGCGCCGCGCTGCAATGGCTGCCGTCCTCCAGCTTCAACAACTCGGCTATTTCGTCCAGACTGAATCCCAGCCGCTGTCCCGCCTTGATGAAGCGCACCCGTGCCAGATCGGCATCAGCGTAGCGTCGGATGCTGCCCATAGGCCTCTCGGGTTCGGAAAGCAAACCCCTGCGCTGGTAGAAGCGGATGGTTTCGACGTTCACCCCAGCGGCGTCAGCCAAAGATCCGATAGTGAAGTACTGTGGTGGGGTGTTCATGGCGCTTGACTCCGTACTTAAGTACGGAAGTAAGCTTAACCCATGACAACAAACTCATCCAGTAAATCCAGATCTGCAACTGGCCTTGGGGCACTGGTGGCCGGCGGACTGGCGGCGATCCTGGCGTCGGCGTGCTGCCTGGGGCCGCTGGTTCTGCTTGCGCTCGGCATCTCCGGTGCGTGGATCAGCAACCTGACTGCGCTCGAACCCTACAGGCCTATTTTCATCAGCGCAGCGCTTGTGGCGCTGTTCATGGCCTGGCGACACATCTGGCGCCCTGCGCGGCCTTGCATACCAGGACAGGTGTGTGCTGTGCCACAGGTCCGGCGCCTCTACAAAGTGCTGTTCGCGGTGGTGGTGGCGCTCTTGCTCACGACACTCGGTTTCCCCGCCGTTGCTCCCTGGTTCTATTAGGAGAAAAAGGTGACCCTCTTGAAGAAAACTTTTGTACTCGCTCTTGCACTGGTACTTGCCGGCCATTCTTGGGCTGCCAACAAGACCGTGACGCTCTTCGTCCCCGGCATGTATTGCGCCACATGTCCAATCACAGTCAAGAAGGCATTGAGCCAGGTGCCCGGCGTCAATAAAATCGTGGTGAACTTGGAAAAACGCCAGGCCATCGTGAGTTTCGACGATGCCAAGGCCGACGTTGAGGCCCTGACCTGGGCTACCCAGGAGGCGGGTTATTCGTCTCAACCGCTAGGAAATGCGCAATGACCGCCTTCATACCAGCTTCGACGCTGACCTGTCCGGTCTGCGGCCACAGCAAGCAGGAGATCATGCCCACCGACGCTTGTCAGTGGTTTTACGAATGCGAGCAGTGCCACACCGTGCTCCAGCCCAAGCCGGGCGACTGCTGCGTCTACTGCTCATACGGCACCGTGCCTTGTCCGCCGATTCAGGAGAGCGGAAAGGGCGGCGAGTGTTGCCGTTGAGCGTTCTGGCACGAGTTCAGCCTGAGCAGTATGCTGCTATCGTTCAGTCGGAGCGAGGGGGAATTTATACGATCGCACCGGGCCAGTCCTGCGTTTGATCGTCATCAGAATCTGCCAGCGATGCCATTCATATCCACCATGGAAACAAAATCTCTTGCTCTTGCCGACATCCTGAGAGCGTTACGAGAAGACATTCAGGCTGAGAACACCCTGATTGCCAGTCGAGTGACCTGGTACGTGACCTCGCAGTCCTTTCTTCTGACCGCGTACGCGGCCTCCTGGAATACCGGTTTTCTCTGGCAGTCATTTTTCCATCACGTGATGCCGATCGCGGCCATCGTTCTCTCGGTGATGATCCTGGCGTCCATTTATGCGGCAACCTGGGCTCAGGATGTGTATTTGAGGGAGCAGGAGGCGCTGGTTTCCAGGATCAATGCCGAGTTTCAACTTTCGGATGCCGAAAAGATGGCGCTTCAGGTCTATGAGCGAACCATGGTTGTCAATCGGACCAATGGGGTCGGCAAGATCGTTGGCGGACGTATTCACGCCCTCGTTCGGATCACGCCGCTCGTACTTCCGGTGGGATTCTCGGCTTTGTGGCTCTATGCGCTGATCTTTGCGCCGGCCGCATCGTCATGACAGCGTTTGATCGGGATCAAACATAAAGTATGTCGGCGTCCCCATGCCTCATAGATTACAAGAATGTAATCAATTTGTCAGGAATTTGTCGGTCCCAGGCTCCGATACTGCCAGTCAGCAACCGGTCGCATTCCAATCGACCGAATGCTGACTCTGGAAGCACCGACAGTCATGAAAACAAGTTACCGGACTCTACTTTGCGCCTCCACCGCCTGGTTGTTACTTATTTTTCCCGCGGCAGCCCAGGAATCAGACCTCGGCGCATCACTCAGCGGTCTCCTCGACTACGCGCGTAAGGGCAATCCTGAATACGCTGCGATGCGCGCCGAGTTGGACGCATCGACACAGCGCGTGGAGTCTGCGGGGGCCTTGCCCGATCCGCGTTTCCGCGCCGAACTTAGGGACGTGACCCGCCAGGGGGACCAATCCCCCCTGCTGCTTCCAGGCCAGGTTGGCAGTACGCGGTACCTCCTGATGCAGGAGTTCCCCTGGTATGGCAAGCGGGACCTGAAGCGAAACATTGCCGAGCAGGATGTCGAAGCGGCTAGGGGGCGCAGCCAGGGAGCCTGGATCGAGATTGCAAGCCGCATCAAGCTTGCCTATGCACGACTCTACCTGCTGTATCGCAGCGAAAGAATTGCGCGCGAGATCATCGACTTGATGACCCGTCTTGAGCGCGTGACGCAGGCCCGCTACGCCGGTGGTCTGGCGGCCCAGCAGGACGTAATCCGGGCCCAGCTCGAACAATCTGCCTTGCGCAATGAACTGATCGCGTTGGAGGCGGAACGGCGTCAGCTACAGGTGCGTCTGAATGGCTTGCTGGCCAGGCCCGCCGGAGCATCCCTGGCAAAACCGGTGGCACTGCGTCCTGTGCCGTCGCATGAACAGTTGAATCTGACAGGGCTGGAGGAGCGTGCGATGACGCGCAATCCACAACTCAGTGCAGAGGAATCTCGCATCAGGTCTGCCCAGTTGAGCCGGGATCTCGTGCTGAAGAACCGCTACCCTGACATCACGCTGGGCGTGTCTCCCATCCAGTACCAAGGAACCGTGAAGGAATGGGAACTGATGATCGAAATGAACATACCTTTGCAGCAGTCATCCCGCCGGGCTCAGGAGCGGGAGTCCGAAGCCATGCTGCAGGCAGCCCAGGCGCGCAAGGAGTCTGCGGCTCGGCAACTGCTGTCCGAACTTTCGGAGAACGTGGATGCGATCGATGCCGCCCGCCGTACGGAGAGCCTTGTAGCGACCCAATTACTTCCCCAGTCGGAATTTACCTATCAGGCGGCCTTGGTAGGGTATGAGAACGGCAAGGTGGACTTTGCGACGTTGCTGGATGCCCAGCGGCAGATCCGTAAGGCCAGACAGAGTCAGCTGGAGTCCCAGGTGGAAGCGCAATTCCGGCTGGCTGAAATCGAACGAATTATTGGAGAAGATCTATGAGTGTCCGGTCCAAATGGCTGATCGCCGGTCTGGGCGTCAGTTTGGTGGTCCTCATAACGCTTGAAGTCCGCTATGGCTTCCTGTACCGAGGCCACGAGCTGCAAGCGGCTGCCACAGCGAGTGGGGCGGAAACGCCGAATGCCGAAACGTCCAAACCTGCACGCAAGCTTCTCTTCTACCGCAACCCCATGGGCTTGCCCGATACCTCTCCCGTGCCGAAGAAGGATCCCATGGGCATGGACTACATCGCTGTCTATGAGGGGGAGGATCAGGAAGACAGTTCGGCCCAGGCGGGCCTGATCCGGATCAGCACCGAAAAAATCCAGAAGCTGGGTGTTCGGACTGAAGCGGCGCGTGTCCAAAAACTGGAGCGCACAGTTCGTGCGGCGGGACGGGTCGAACCCGACGAGCGCCGGATCTACACCATCTCGCCCAAGTTCGAGGGTTATGTGGAGCGCCTGCATGTGAACGTGACTGGTCAGACGGTGGCCAAGGGTCAGGTGCTCTTTGAGGTCTACAGCCCGGAACTGATCTCTGCGCAGCGCGAGTACCAGATCGCCTTGCAGGGCTTGCAGTCGACGCAAGGATCTGCGGATTCTGTCCAGTCGGGTATGCGTCGCTTGGCCGACTCCAGTCTGCAGCGCCTGCGCAACTGGGATATCTCGGAAGAGCAGATCTCCAGCCTGACGCCATCGGGGGAAGTCCGACGCACGCTGGCATTTCGTTCCCCGGTCCAGGGCCTGGTGACGGAGAAAAAGGCCTTGCAGGGCATGCGTTTCATGCCGGGCGAAGCGCTGTACCAGGTCACCGATCTTGGCGCTGTCTGGGTCGTGGCCGATGTGTTCGAACAGGACATCGGTCTCGTGAAGACGGGCGCCAAGGTCAAGGTGACGATCAATGCCTATCCTGACAAGGCGTTTTCGGGCATCGTCACCTATGTCTACCCCACGCTCAATCCCGAGACGCGGACAATTCCCGTGCGCATCGAGCTGTCCAACCCCGGCATGCTGCTCAAGCCCGCCATGTTCGCGCAGATCGAGCTATCGGTCGGAACACGCACACAGACAGTGACGGTGCCCAATTCGGCGGTCATCGACAGCGGTACGCGGCAGCTCGTGCTCGTCCAGGCCGGGGAGGGGCGTTTCGAGCCGAGGGAAGTTCGCCTGGGCCGGCGCGCCAGCAATGAGGTGGAAGTCCTGGAAGGCGTGCGCGGCGGCGAGGAGGTCGTTGTCTCTGCCAACTTCCTGATCGATGCCGAGAGTAACCTCAAGGCCGCCGTCAGCGGCTTTGGCCACTCAGCTCATGGTTCAAGTGCCGATGCCGGGCGGAAGCCGTCAGGCGAGGCACCGAAAGCGGCAGTGACAGGTCATCGGGCGGAAGGTGCGATCGAAACTGTCGATCTCAAGAACGGCACAGTCGAAATCAGCCATGGTCCGGTGCCCAGCCTCAAATGGCCCGCCATGTCGATGGAGTTCGCGGTCGCCAACAGCGGCCTGCTGCAGGGTTACAAACCTGGCGACATGGTGGCGTTCGAGTTTGTCGAGCGTAAGTCCGGTGAGTGGGTGGTGACGGCATTGCGCCGTGCGGCACCAGCGCATGATGCAGCCGCACACAAGAGTCGCTAACAGGAAGAAAAATGCTCGCCAGAATCATCGATTGGTCGGGGCGCAACCGCTTCCTGATCCTTCTTGCCACCCTGTTCGTCGTCGCGGCCGGCATCTATGCGGTGATCCGCACACCGCTGGATGCCCTGCCTGACCTGTCCGACGTGCAGGTCATCGTCTACACCGAGTATCCGGGACAGGCGCCGCAGGTGGTCGAGGACCAGGTGACCTACCCTTTGACAAGCGCCATGTTGTCGGTGCCCCGATCCAAGGTGGTGCGGGGATTCTCCTTCTTCGGTGCCTCTTTCGTTTACATCATCTTTGAGGACGGCACAGATATCTACTGGGCACGCTCTCGCGTGCTGGAGTACCTCAACTTCGCCGCCGGACGCATGCCCAAGGGCGTGACCCCGCAGATCGGCCCCGACGCGACCGGCGTGGGTTGGGTGTATCAATACGCCTTGGTGGCGAAAAACCGTAGCCTGGCCGAGCTGCGAAGCCTGCAGGATTGGTATCTTCGTTATCAGCTGACCAAAGCCCACGGGGTCTCTGAAGTGGCTTCCATTGGCGGATTTGTCCAGACCTATCAGGTCACGGTCGACCCGGTAAAGCTGCGTGCCTACGGCATACCGCTAAGCCGGATTTCACAGGTGATCCGCGATTCCAATCGGGACGTGGGCGGACGAGTCATTGAGATGGCCGAGACCGAGTACATGGTGCGCGGCAAGGGCTATTTGCGCGGCGTGTCGGACATCGAAAACCTGGCGCTGCGCAGCGAGAAGGGGACGCCGGTGCTGGTGCGCGACGTCGCACGGGTGGAACTGGTACCCGATGAGCGCCGCGGCCTGACCGAACTCAACGGCGAGGGCGAAGTGGTTTCTGGCATCGCCATGGCCCGTTATGGCCAGAACGCCCTGGAGGTCATCCACAACCTGAAGGAAAAAGTCGCCGAGGTCTCCTCGGGCCTGCCCGAGGGAGTCAGCATCGAGGCCGTTTATGACCGCTCCGACCTGATCCACCGGGCGATTGACACCCTGAAGCGGACCCTGATCGAGGAATCCCTTATCGTTGCGCTGGTCTGTGTCGTGTTTCTGCTCCACGTCCGGTCTGCCCTGGTTGCCATTCTGATGCTGCCCGTCGGCGTCCTGATTGCCTTCATCGCGATGCGCTTGCTCGGTATGAATTCGAATTTGATGAGTCTGGGGGGGATCGCGATTGCCATCGGCGCCATGGTTGATGCTGCCATCGTGATGATCGAGAACGCGCACAAGCACTTGGAGCGCTTGCCACCCGAGCATACGGCGGCCCAGCGCATGGATGCGATGCTGGATGCCTGCAAGGAGGTTGGGCCGGCGTTGTTCTTCTCGCTGCTGATCATCACGGTTTCGTTCCTGCCGGTCTTCACGCTGGAATCGCAGGAAGGGCGTTTGTTCTCGCCCTTGGCTTACACCAAGACATTCGCCATGGCCGGAGCGGCCATGCTCTCGGTGACGCTGGTGCCAGTCCTGATGCTGTTCTTCATCCGCGGCAAGATCATGCCGGAGGCGAAGAACCCGGTGAACCGTTTTCTGATCTGGGGCTACCGCCCCATCATTGCCTGGGTGATGATCTGGAAAAAGACGACCATCGGTCTTGCGTTGCTGGCGCTGGGTATCACCCTTTATCCGGCGTCCAGGCTTGGATCCGAATTCATGCCGACGCTCAACGAGGGAACGCTTTTGTACATGCCGTCTTCGTTGCCCGGCATGTCCATTACCAAGGCAGCCGAGCTGCTGCAGACCCAAAACAAGATCATCAAGAGCTTCCCGGAGGTAACCTCCGTGTACGGC
>Ga0114986_1000351_pt1 | contig 13104 bp, 10 predicted proteins | sample Shrwel1BS1Day17_FD_96988 | JGI IMG/M metagenome (GOLD analysis project Ga0114986, IMG submission 96988) | Subsurface microbial communities from deep shales in Ohio, USA - Utica-3 well 1 S-1-Day17 | ecosystem: Environmental > Aquatic > Deep subsurface > Shale gas/oil reservoir > Produced... | reverse complement strand
GGCCTGGGGCTCGGCGGCGCGCAGGCGCTCGACCAGGGCATTGGCCAGGCGGGTGGAGTGCGAGCCGTCGACGCGGGCGCTGGAATTGACTTGCAGGATGTTCATGGTCGTGTCCGGGAAGAAGATTGCGATGGAATGAACTCTAGTTGTCCCAAATCCGATCTGGAAGATCGGATATTGGATAAGATTGATCCACCGACGGAACAGTGAGGTGTCCATGAACCTGCAAGCCGACGATCTCCTGCTGTTCGCCCGAGTGGCCGACGAAGGCAGCTTCAGCCGGGCGGCCGAGCGGGTGGGGCTGCCCAAGTCCACCGTCTCGCGCCGGCTGGCCGCGCTGGAGGCCGACCTGGGCGAGCGCCTGTTGCTGCGCACCACGCGCAAGCTCACCCTCACCGACTTCGGCCATCACGTGCTGGCCCACGCCCGCCAGGTGGCCGACGAGGTGGAGGCGGCGGCCTCGCTGGCCCAGCACCGCCAGGTCGAGCCCAGTGGGCGCCTGCGCGTGTCCATGCCCGGCGACTTCGCCAACCTCGTGCTCAGCCAGTTGCTGGCCGACTTCATTGCCCGCCACCCAGCCATCACGCTGGAGGTGGACATCACCCCGCGGCGCGTGGACCTCATCGGCGAGAACTTCGACCTGGCCATCCGCATGGGCGACCTGGCCGACGACGCCTCGCTGGCGGCGCGCCGTCTGGCCGTGCTGTCAGTAGGCCTGTACGCCTCGCCGGCCTACATCGCCCGACAGGGCAGCCCGTCAGAGCCCGAGGCCCTGATGGAGCATGAGGCCCTGCGCCTGCTCACCCGCACCGGCGAGCCGGCGCCGTGGGTGCTCAGCCGTGGCGAGATGCACTGGGAGGGCATCCCGCCCGGGCGCGCCACCATCAACTCGCCCGAACTCCTGATGCGCCTGGCCCGCGCCGGGGCGGGCATTGCCGCCGTGCCCGACCATTTCGCCGAGCCCTATGTGCGCAGCGGCGAACTCCAGCCGCTGCTGGCCGACTGGCACCTGCCTGCCACGGTGGCCTGGGCGGTGTTCCCCGGGCGGCGGCTGATGCCGGCGCGCACCCGTGCACTGCTCGATGCCCTGGCAGGTCTCTTCACGGGCGAGGCCTGTCAGGCCGTGGATGTGCGGGTGCAGCAGATGCTGAAACCCTGGCGAAACCGCCCTGGCCAGTGAGACTCCCGGACCATTCGTGGCATGTTGACATCAGATGGGCACAAATGCCGGGATAAAGCGCATCAATAGATGAAAACAATCAAGACTATTGACTGAATGCATGCGCATAATGCTGCGTTGCACCTACCATACGGGTTATCCCTTCCCTTCATGACTCACAAGGAGCTCACATGTCCCTGATCAACACGCAAGTCCAGCCGTTCAAGACCCAGGCCTTCCACAACGGCAAGTTCGTCGAGGTGACCGAGGCGTCGCTGAAGGGCAAGTGGTCCGTGCTGATCTTCATGCCGGCCGCGTTCACCTTCAACTGCCCCACCGAAGTGGAAGACGCCGCCGAGCACTACGACACCTTCAAGTCGCTGGGTGCCGAGGTCTACATCGTCACCACCGACACGCATTTCTCGCACAAGGTGTGGCACGAGACCTCCCCCGCCGTGGGCAAGGCCAAGTTCCCGCTGGTGGGCGACCCCACCCACACCCTGACCAACGCCTTCGGCGTGCACATCCCCGAGGAAGGCCTGGCTCTGCGTGGCACCTTCATCATCAACCCCGAGGGTGTGGTCAAGACGGCCGAGATCCACGATAACGCCATCGCGCGTGACGTGAAGGAAACCCTGCGCAAGCTGCAGGCCGCCCAGTACGTGGCCGCCAACCCCGGCCAGGTCTGCCCGGCCAAGTGGCAACAGGGCGCCAAGACCATCGCCCCGTCGCTGGACCTGGTCGGCAAGATCTGATCGACCGTCCATGCTGACGCTCTCGGCCGGCACGCCGCCGGCCAGAGCCGATTTCTGGGCAGGCGCCCCGCCTGCCCGGGCCCGCCGAACACCGGACCTCGGGCCCCGCTGACAGCATCGCTGCCTTCCTGTGGCGCGCGATGCTGCCAACGGGGTCGGAACGACCACGCCTGTACTGCACCGGATCCACACCAAGAAGGAAGCCGCCATGCTCGACGCCAACCTCCAAGCCCAGCTCAAGGCCTACCTGGAGCGCCTGCAGCACCCGATCGAGCTGATCGCCTCGCTGGACGAGCGCCCCGAATCGGGCGAGATGCGCGAGCTGCTCGAGGAAGTCACCGCCCTGTCGGACAAGATCAGCCTGCGCCTGGACGGACAGGACACGCGCCGTCCCTCGTTCCAGATCACCCGCGCCGGTGAGGACATGGGCGTGCGCTTTGCCGCCATCCCCATGGGTCACGAGTTCACCTCGCTGGTGCTGGCGCTGCTGCAGGCGGGCGGCCATCCGCCCAAGATCGAGGCCGAGCTGATCGAACAGATCCGCGCGCTGAAGCCCGAGACCGAGCTCGTCTTCGAGACCTGGATGAGCCTGACCTGCCACAACTGCCCGGACGTGGTGCAGGCCCTGAACGTGATGGCCGTGCTCAACCCGCGCATCCGCCACGTGGCGATCGACGGCAGCCTGTTCCAGGCCGAGGTGGAAGCCCGGCAGATCATGGCCGTGCCCCTGGTCTTCCTCAACGGCGAGAAGTTCGCCTCCGGCCGCATGGAGGTGGGCGAGATCCTGGCCAAGATCGATACCGGCGCGGCCGCGCGTGATGCGGCCAAGCTGTCCGAGAAGGCGCCCTTCGACGTGCTGATCGTCGGAGGTGGCCCGGCCGGTGCCGCAGCGGCCATCTATGCCGCGCGCAAGGGCATCCGCACGGGGCTCGTGGCCGAACGCTTCGGCGGCCAGACCCTGGACACGCTGGGCATCGAGAACTACATCTCGGTGCCGCACACCGAGGGCCCGAAGTTTGCGGCGGCGCTGGAGCAGCACGTGCGCGAATACGACGTGGACGTGATGAACCTGCAGCGCGTGGCATCGGTGGAGGCTGCCCAGGACAAGGGCGGCCTGGCCACCGTGCGCCTGTCCAACGGCGCCGAGCTGAAGAGCCGCACCGTGATCCTGGCCACCGGCGCGCGCTGGCGCAATGTGAACGTGCCGGGCGAAGAGCAGTACAAGACCAAGGGCGTGGCCTACTGCCCGCACTGCGACGGCCCGCTGTTCAAGGGCAAGAAGGTGGCGGTGATCGGTGGCGGCAACTCCGGCGTCGAGGCGGCCATCGACCTGGCGGGCGTGGTCGAGCACGTCACGCTGATCGAGTTTGCCGACCAGCTCAAGGCCGATGCCGTGCTGGTGAACAAGCTCAAGAGCCTGCCCAACGTCGCCATCCACACCAATGCCCAGACCACCGAGATCACTGGCGACGGCCAGAAGGTGAATGGCCTGAACTTCAAGGACCGCGTGAGTGGTGCCGAGCATCACCTCGAGCTGGCGGGTGTGTTCGTGCAGATCGGCCTGGTGCCCAACACCGAGTTCCTGAAGGGCTCGGCGGTGGAGCTGTCGCGCTACGGCGAGATCATCATCGACGCCAAGTGCCACACCAGCGCCGAAGGCATCTTCGCGGCAGGCGACGTGACGACCGTGCCTTACAAGCAGATCGTCATCGCAGCGGGCGAGGGTTCCAAGGCGGCACTGAGCGCCTTCGACCACCTCATCCGCAGCTCGGTGCCGGCCTGAGGCGCGCGCGGGTCAGCGCACGTTCATCACGCGCATGCCCAGCAACTGACCGCCACTGCGGTCCATGATGCGGACCGTGGCCTGGCGGGCGGTGAAGCCCTCGGGCAGAGGCACCTGGCCGCGCAGGCTTTCGACACGGTTCAGGGCCACGGGCAGGGCCTCAAGGCTGCGCCGGGCTTCCAGCCCCTTGTCGTCCACCCCCGCGAGCACGAACTGCACCGCGGCATTCATCGGACGGCTGCCACCGTCACGGGTCAGCACGAGGTCATAGCTCAGCCGGCCCTGCGAGGCGCTGAATCGCGCTGCGCGCACGGCCACGGTGCCCCCTCGGGGATCGGGCGGGAGTGCATCGACGAGGACGAGCAGGTCGTCCCGCTGGCGTGTGACGGTGTCCTGCGCGGCCGACAGATCCAGCGCCAGCTTCTGGCGCTCGGCCTCGGCCGTCTGCAGGCGCTGGGTGGTGTCGGCCAGTTCGGCGCTCAACCGCTGGCGCTCGGCCTCAGCCGTCTCAAAGTCGCTGCGCAGGGCCTGCGACTGGCTGGCCGTCAGGCGCGGCGGCAGATGTTCGGACTGGACATAGAGAACGCCGCCCACCCCCAGCGCGGCACCGGCGAGCAGCCAGGCCAGCCAGGGAGGAATGCGTCGCGAGCGGCGGCGACCGTAGGGGTCGAAGACAACGGGTTTGGGGCGTCCCAGCATGGGCGGTGTCGAAGAGGTCGTGCGAGGGGAAGAGGATCAACCTCGCAGGTTAACCTCATCGGCAGACGTCATTGCAACACGATGTGCCTGCGGCAAGCAGATGCGACAACATCGGTGGCCGCAAGGGCGGACTCACATGCGGGTATCGTGCAGCGCACCGCCGCTCAGGTCCACCATGTCGGGCCGCACCTCGGCGTAACGCAGCACCCGTCCGCCGTACTCTCCTGCAAACCGGCGGGCGCCCTCCTCCGTGCCGAAGGGCGCGATCGTAGGGCCCATGGAGCCACGGCGGCGGCTGCCGGCCACATACCAGGCGTGGCGTGCATCGATCCAGTGGCCGCGAGGCTCGTCCCAGTTGGCGCGGTCCATGTCTTGCACATGCAACGCCACGATGGTCTTGACCTGCTCCGGGCGCAGCACGGTGTTGAAGAGTTCCACCGTGTCGCAGAAGAAGGTGGCTTCCGCCTCGCCGGCATAGCGGATCTGCGCCTTGGGGCCCGGGTAGTCGGCCAGCAGCATGCCGTCCAGGGCGCAGGACGTGCCCGCCGTGATGTCCTGGGCGGCACCGGCGGCGCCAGGCGTGGCCGGCGTGGGGTTGCAGGCGGGCAGCACTGCCGCGCCGATCAGCGACAGGCCGCCCAGCAACAGACGGCGGCGTGAGCAGGTGCAGGTGTAGGGGGTCATGGACGGAATCTCCAGGTGGCCAGGGCCAGGGGGGCCAGGATCCAGGCGAGCATGGCCGAACCCATCCACCAGGGGTTGGCCAGCGCAGGTGGCACGATGCTGGCCAGCCCGTACATCGCGCGGATGTCGTCGAGTGAGAACACGTTGAGGAGGCGGAACACGTCGGCCGGGTTCAGCAGCAGCAGGTAGGGGAAGGCCTCACCCCCGTAGCGCCCGCCCGTCAGCACGAGCAGGCCCAGCAGCAGCAGATCGAACACCAGCACGAAGCCGAACCACAGCGCGATGGCCATGCCCGAGGCGCGGGTGCGGTCGCGCGCCAGCACGGACAGCAGCACCGCCAGGCTGAGGAAGGCCAGGCCCAGCAGCACCGAACTCAGGATGAAGCCGCCAAAGTGGTAGAGGCCCGACCAGTTCAGATGGCGTGACAGCACCAGGGCCACCAGGCCGAAGCCCACCAGGGTCGACGCCGTGAGGGCCGCAGCGAGGCCGAGGTACTTGCCCAGCAGCAGTTCGAGCCGGGTGATGGGGAGTGACAGCAGCAGGTCGAGCGAGCCACGTTCGCGTTCACCCACGATGGCGTCGAAGCCCAGCAGCATGGCGATCAGCGGGATGAGGTAGATCACCAGGCTGACCAGGCTGGCGATGGTGAACTCGATGGAGCGGAAGCCCACCTGTCCTTGCTGGGCACCTCCGAAGTAGGCAATGAGCAGGGCGATGACGGCAAAGACCAGGGCCACCGCCAGCACCCAGCGGTTGCGCATGCGGTCGCGGAACTCCTTGCCGGCCACGGTGAGGATCTGTCGGAGCTCGATCATGACGGAACTCCGTCTTTGGCCATGTCCGCGCGGTGGCGCAGGCCGAAGAAGAGGTCCTCGAGCGAGGGCTCGACGATGCGCAGGTCCCGCAGACCTGGTCCGGCCGCGCACAACACGCCCAGCACCTGCATCTTGAGCTGGCGTGGAACGTGCAACCGCAGAACACCGCCCTCGATGGCCGTGGTGGATACACCTGGCACCGCCGACAGGCCCGGCGTGAGGGAGGTTTCGGCGCCATCCGCGAGGGTGAGATCGAACTGCAGCGGCATGTCCAGGCGCTCGCGCAGCTGGGCAACGCTGCCCAGTGCGCAGATGCGGCCGCTGGCCATGATGGCCAGGCGATCAACGCGTTCCTGCAGCTCGGCCAGGATGTGGGAGGTGATGAGGATGGTCACTCCGCGCGAGCGAAGATCGTGCAGTGTGGCGTAGAAGTCCCGGATGGCCTGAGGGTCCAGTCCGTTCGTGGGTTCGTCGAGGAAGAGCACCTGCGGTGCGCCCAGCAGGGCTTGGGCGAAACCCAGTCGCTGGCGCATGCCCTTGGAGTACCCGCGCACGGGGCGTGTGGCGACCGCGCTCAGCCCGACCCGATCAAGCAAGGCCGGACATTCATGCGATGCAGCGCCCTTCAGCCGCGCGAAGAACCTCAGGGTTTCCAGGCCGCTGAGGTTGTCGTAGAGCACCACGTTCTCGGGCAGGTAGCCGATACGACGGCGCGCGACCCGGAAGTGACGACCGTTCACGGCATGGCCAGCCACCTGGATCTCTCCGGCGCCGGCCTCGATGAGGCCGAGCATCATCTTGAACAGTGTGCTCTTGCCGGCGCCGTTGTGGCCGATCAGGCCGAAGACCTCGCCGCGCTGGACATCGAGGTCGACGCCATCGACGGCGCGCACCGCGCCGAAGTGCCGCACGGCACCCCGGACGCGAATGGCCTCGGCGGCAGCCCTGTCAGGGGGTGGGGAAACGTTTGCCATGCCATTGCTCCCATTGAGGGTGTTCGGGTTGCATCCGGGGGTGCGGGTCGACCACGCTGGGCACGCGCAGCACCGGGAACTGGCGCCCCACCACACGCAGCGACTGGATCGCCGGGCTGCCCATCAGCAGCTTCACCGTGGGATGCCGCCACGTGAGGCGGTCGACCATGTCGTTGGCCTCGTAGGGGATGTCGCCCAGGCCGTTGCCGTCTCGGTCCCAGCCCAGGTAGTTGCTCCAGTGGTTGCCGTGTTCACGGCCCCAGGTCTCGTCGCGGGTGCCCACGTAGCGCACCTGCTCCTGGTTGCCGATGAAGTCGTTGCGCTCGACCACGTTGCGGGTGGAGCCGGCAGCCAGGTGCACGCCCACGCGGTTGTCCACCACGAGGTTGCGTCGCAGCGTCGTGTACTCGACGTCGTAGATGAAGAAGCCGCGATGGTTGCCGGCCACCACGTTGCCCTCGATGACCGAGTCCTGCAGCGTGCGCAGCATGATGCCGTGGTCGGAGTTGGCCCAGGTGCGGTTGTTGCGCACCACCTGGTCACGCACCTCCATCAGTGCCAGGCCGCCGCGGTTGTGAAAGCTGTCGTTGTCTTCCCACAGGTTATGGTAGGAGTTCATGTAGTGCGCGCCATAGCGGCTGTGGTGCAGGCGGTTGCTGCGGAAGATGGCGTGGTGTGACACGTCCACATAGAGCGCATCGCGCACGAAGCTGATGTTGTTGCCGATGATGCGTGCGCCGCGCGTGTTGTAGAGCTGGATGCCGTTGCCGCGCTGGGACGAGTTGTAGTCGCGCTTGCCGGTGATCAGGTTGCCTTCGATGAGGACATCGTTGGCCTTTTCGATCCACAGGCCGAAGAGGTTGTAGCTGAGGTCGCAGTGGCGCACGACGGCGCGGTGGGAACCGGGCTGGAGGTAGATGCCGGCGTTCTGTTCCTTGAGGCTGTCGCCGGAATTGCGCACCATCAGTCCCTCCAGGGTGACGTCCGGTGCGCTCACCCGCACGGTGTCGCCCTGCAGCTCTGCGCTCAGCGTGGGTCGGTCCAGGCCGCGCAGTATGAGTGGCTTGTCGATCCGGAAGTTGCCGCGGTACAGGCCCCGCTCGATCTCGATCACGTCGCCGGGTGCTGCGCGCTCGATGGCCGTCTGCAGGTCGTCACCCGGTTGGACACGATGGGTGGCCGCCCAGGAAGACAGGGTCAGGAAGAGACCGAGCCACACCAGCGCGGCCCAGCGGATGGGGGTCATGGTGTCAATACCCCCACGGCTTTCAACACCAGGAACAGCGTTGCGCCGATCAGCAGGTTCTTGAAGCCCACGTAGCTGAGCATGTCCATCAGGTTGGCGCGGCGGTAGTTCGCGCGCCACCACGGGCCATCCTTCACATAGCGGCGACCGGACAAGCGGATGAGCACCTCGTAGACGCTCCAGCCGAACCACCAGCCAATGATGGCGCCGGCCGACAGTTGCCCCAGGGCGGCCAGCACCCAGGCCACCGACGCAGCGATGGCCAGCGACAGCCCGGCCACCTGCAGTGCGCGCTGGCTGCGCCACCCCTCGGCGCTCCAGGGCCAGAGATGGTCGCGCACTTCCATCGCCAGCCAGCCCAGGCCGCGTCCCTGGCTGATGTGGGGCGGTGCCACCGGCTCGGTGGGCATGCGCGGATCCGGGCCCTGGGCGACGCGCGCCGGCAGGGTGAGAGGTGCCGGCTCGATCGGGATGAAGTAGCCGTCACGGCCGATGGGTGTGATCAGTAGGCCGTCGCGTTCGCGGCGCTTGCGCTCCTTGGCCAGCGGCGGGCACCCGGTGGGGTCGGTGTAGAGCACCATGCAGTCCAGGCAATGCAGGCACTCCCGGTGGTCGATGCGACCTTGGGCGTCGATGGCCTGGGCGCCGCAGCCTACCGCACAGGCCTTGCAGCTGTTGCAGTCCATCTTGCGGCGCAGGCCGAACCAGCGGAAGGTGCTGGGCATGGCCAGGGCCGCGCCCAGGGGGCAGACATACTTGCAATAGGGCCGCTCGATGAAGAGGGACAGGCCGAGCAACACTGCGACGAAGAGGGCGTAGGGCCACGCCCGGTTCGTGATGCCCACGAGGAACGTCGTCTTGAAGGGTTCGATCTCGGCCAGCACCTCGGCCAGGCCCATCGAGAGCATCGAGACGGCCAGCAGGCCGATGAAGATGGCGTACTTCGCCCACTTCAGCCGGTCATGCCACGCCTGCGGCAGCTTGAACTGCCAGCGGCCGAACCCGACGGCCCGTGCGATCTTGTAGATCGCTTCCTGCAGTGACCCGAAGGGGCACATCCAGCCGCAGAACAGGCCGCGGCCGAACAGGAAGACGGTGACGATGATGAAGATCCAGAACAGAAAGATGAAGGGGTCGGACAGGAAGAGCGACCAGGTCCACTGGAAGAGCAGGGCATGGAACCAGGTCAGCACCTGGGTGATGGATGGCTGGGCCATGAGGCCGAATCCCACCACGGTGATGCTCAGTGCCCACGCGCTGTACTTGAAGGCATTCACCGGCCACTTGTTCTTGTGCGTGGACCGTCGGGTGAGCCGTTCTCGCAGCGCATAGACCAAGGTGACGCCCGCGAGCAGCAACGCGAACAAGCCGATCTTCAAGGGTTGTGATTTCCACACGCGCACCCAGGGAGCGTCCGGTGCCTGAACCTTGGGGCGGCCGCCTTCTAGCAGCAGGGCTGGCAGCCAGTAGGCCGACTCGAACACCGCGAAGCTGCGCTGGCCGGTGGCTCGGTCGATGCGGTTGCCCAGGAAGGACAGTTTCCAGGGGTAGGCGGCCGAGAACGATTCCGAGCGCACCACGAAGATGGACGACTCGGTGTAGCGCGGGGCGCCTTCGGCTTCCAGCCCGTAGAGGTTGTAGGCGTCGAGGTCACGGAAGGTGAAGGCGTCTGCTCCTTGCTTGACCTGGATGCGGTCGTAGATGCCGCCGCGCACGAAGCCCGAGCCCTTGAAAGACTCGGCACCGGCGGTGCGGATCACGAAGAAGGCGCTGTCGTTCGGTCCCAGATGGATGCGCAGGTTGTCGTAGCCGCGCTCGCCCAGCAGGCTGCGGCCGAGGTCGGGGTGATTCAGGTCACCGAACCACAGCTCGATGAAGGGCTCGGGGCCACGCGGCAGGCCCACCTGTTCGGGCTTCACCAGCAGGCGCTGCACGGCGCCGAGGCGACGCAATTCGTCCCAGTCCAGACGCTGATCCGTGGTGACGAATCGTGCACGCTCGCGGATCGTCGGTGCGATGATCCCCACCTGGCGGGCCACGGCGGCGCCGGACAGCATCATCACCTGGTTCTGGGCGATCACGGTGACGGTGGCGCCGGAGATGGCATCCACGCCGATCACGTCTTCGTCGGGCCGGGAGGGGCCAACCTCGATCTGGCTCGCCACGGACTTGCCCAGATACTGTTCGTTGAACTTCACCAGTGCCGATTCGGGAATGCCCAGCAGCAGGATGGGTTCCGAGTGCTTGAGCACCTTCACGCCGACGAAACGACCCTCGGTGTCCATGCCGATCAGCGTGACCACGGGCTTGCCGGAATACGCGGGGGTGTCCGTGATGTCGGTTGACAGCATCACGTAGCCCAGCAGCTGGCGTCGCCCGGGCTGCTGAGGGTCGGCGTCACCGTAGGCTTCCACGTAGGGCGGGCGGCCCTTGCGGTGGGAAAAGTGGGTGGCCCCCGGAAAGACCTCGGTGCAGGGCACCCAGGCACACAGGTCAGGGGCCGTGTGCACTTCGGCGGGCAACTTCGCTTCGTACGCCTGCGCCCGGGCCTCGTGTGCGGTCAGGGTCTGGGCGAGGATCGCCAGCAGCAAGGCGGCGAGCAGTTTCGGAAAGGACATCGTGGTTCCGGCTGGGCCCCACCCCGTGCGGGGTGGGGCGGGCGGGGCTCAGGCCTCGACGATCATGCGGGTGCGCATCTCGAGGTGCAGGGCGTGGCAGAAGTGCGTGCAATAGCACCAGAACACGCCCGGCTGGTCGGCGATGAAGGTCACCGAGGCGGTTTCCAGCGGGTTCACGATGAAGTTGACGTTGTAGTTCGGAATCGCGAAACCGTGCGTCAGGTCCTCGATCTTGTCCAGGTTGGTCAGGATGAGGGTGACCTCGTCCCCCTTCTTCACCGTGAACTCGCGCAGGCTGAACGCCGGTGCCAGGGAGGTCATCTTCACTGTCACCTTCTTGCCGCTGCGGAAGACACCGGACTCCTTCGAGTCCTTGATCGCCAGGGGATGGTGATCGATGTCATAGACCTGCTTCGGGCGCAGCAGGTCGCGCTTGAAGATGATGAAGTCGTGTGGCTCGCCGCGTACCGGATGGTCGGCCATCAACACCATCTTCTCACCCGAGATGTCGATGAGCTGCTCGTTCTCGGCGTGCAGGGGCCCCACCGGCAGGAAGCGGTCCTTCGAGAACTTGCAGCCCACGGCGAGGTACTTGCCGTCGGCGGCGATGGTCTCGGACTGCGAGGCGTTGATGTGTCCCGGCTGGTAGTGCACGTCGATGCGGTCGACGACGTAGTTGGCCGTCTTGTCGCCCTTGTGGAAGGCGACGGCCTTCTCGACGTTCCACTTCACCACCTGGCTGTCCAGGAAGAGGGTGGTGTAGGCGTTGCCGCGTCCGTCGAAAGCCGTGTGCAAGGGGCCCAGGCCCAGCTCCACCTCGGCGACGATGGCGTCGTCGATCCTCTCCATCTTGCCGTCGAACCAGTCAAGCACCTTGGCCAGCTCGATCACCGTGGCCGTGGGCGAGAGCTTGCCGGCGCAGATGAAGTACTTCTGGTCCGGGCTGGCGTTCACGCCGTGCGGGTTCTTGGGCACGGAGACGTAGGCCGTGAGCGCGGTCTTCGCGTCCTTGTTGGCCTCGCGCGTTCCATCCACCACGGGGACCTTGGACGCCCCGATGGTCTTGAACTTGCCGGCCTTCACGGCCTCCTCGATGCGCGCGATGTTGAAGAACAGGCAGGCATCGCGTTCGGCGGACATCATGTCCTCGTAGTGCGCACCCATCTCGATGTTGTATTGGTTCGTGGCGGCGAGCTTGCCGTCGAAGGACGTGGCCACAAGATCGCAGTTGCCGTCGATCAACACCTGCCACCGCACCTCCATGGTCTCGGCATCAACGCACGAGAACAGCGAGCGGTACTTGGTGTGGTCTTCAGTTGGTGCATTGGGCAGCGGAACGGAGAATTCCCCCCCGCAGAACACGCGCGTGGTGTAGTTGATGGCCGGGTCCACCGGGTCACGTTTGTCGGGGAAGATGCCGTGGAAGCCCTGCACGTTGGGCAGCTGCGTGATCTTGTCGCAGACGAAGTAGTCCAGCCGGATGCGCGCGATGCGGCTATTGATCTTGTCGTTGATCCAGGCGTAGCGCCCGTCGTAGTTGCCGTCCTTGTAGGACGCGTGCGTGTGGTGCGTGTCACCCACCGTGTAGCGCAGCGAGCCATCGGGCTTGGTGCCCATGATGGCCTTGGATTCATTGGTGATGCCCCAGCCCACCAGCGCATCGGGCACGAAGCAGGGGATGCGCAGCAGTTCGCGGCCCGAGGGCAGACCCAGCACGCGCATGTCGCCAGTGTGGCCACCGCTCCACAGACCGTAGTACGTGTCGAGTTCACCTGGTTTCAGGTGCGCGTCGGTGCCAGCCTTGACGGGCGAAGCGGCTGGTGCCGATGGCGCGGCGGCCGAACTGCTCGATTCCTTTTCGGCGCAGGCCCCAACCCCAAGGGTCAGGCCAGCCAGTGCGGCGGTGTTGATGAACTTGCGGCGGCCCAGACCCACGGGCGTCGAAAGGGTGTCGGTTGATTTGTCGTTCATGTGGACCTCGAAAGGCAGGGGTGGAAGAAGGCTGGGCCATCACTCACTGCAACGTGCGTGGACAGGCGCGAGGGACCTGGGACGCGGCGAGCGGTTTGTGTTCGTATCGCGCGCATCGTCCGGACCTTCTGTGAGCATGGAATTGACCTAGGTCAGTGCGCACGCCCGTGGTGCGCGCGAGCTTGATCCAGGTCGACGTTGCCCTCTTTTCGTGCATCGCACCGGTATCGATGCTCTGCCTTGGTTCCTAGAATCGGCCGCATCTGAACCGGAGATCACGATGACACCTACCCGCTTCACACTTGCATCGATGGTGGCTGCCGCCTTGTTGCTGACGGCTTGTGGCAAGCAGGAAGAGGCCGCCGCGCCCGCCCCTGCGCCAGTGGCGGCCTCTTCCTGC
>Ga0114986_1000350_pt1 | contig 13106 bp, 16 predicted proteins | sample Shrwel1BS1Day17_FD_96988 | JGI IMG/M metagenome (GOLD analysis project Ga0114986, IMG submission 96988) | Subsurface microbial communities from deep shales in Ohio, USA - Utica-3 well 1 S-1-Day17 | ecosystem: Environmental > Aquatic > Deep subsurface > Shale gas/oil reservoir > Produced... | reverse complement strand
TTGCGTCCGCAGTAGCAAAAACAAGGGAAAATCGTGCGTCTTACGACAAAAATCAGCGAAATTCGGCCTTTCAGGCCCCATTTTATCGACCTGGCCGGTTCAAGACCGACAGGCTGCTAGGGCGCAGCAACAAGCGTACTCGTCACTGGCAGAACGGCAATCGTGGCGTGCTCGTCGAACTGGTCAGCCTGAATCACCAAGGCGGGCATTGGCTTGCCGAAGTCGCCTTGCATGGCGATGATTACGAAATCGCCCCGCCTCATTCCGTCCAGCTGTCCAGGTCAGCCAAGGCTTCATCCATGAAATGCTGCATATCCGCGTCGGCCTTGTCGGCTTGCGCGGCAAGGCGGGTCTGTCGACGGCATTCCTCCGCAAAGTTCGGACGGCGCGTATCTGGCACCCATATTTGGGGTAGAACAAGCAGTCGTGTCATCAACCGCCATCTCGATCACGGCAGATCAAGCCGGGTATTCATGTCCAGGTCGAACCGCCCATATGGGTTGACGTGTTCCCATATCAGCGGCGTCAGGGCGGCGTAGTCGCGCGGCGTGAACCTGCCTTGCCAGTGCGGCAGGGCCAAGACCTTCTGGATCATCAGCGTGTTGATATAGACCATGCAGTTCTGGATCAGGTGCAGCGCGAGCATGCTGACTTCGTGATCCTCGCGGCGGTTGCTCGCCATCTCGCCACGGCGGGCGAAGAATACGAAGTCTGTCGCGCCGTTCCACTGCTCGACCACGTTCAGCCCCTCGTTGATTTCCCGGCGCAGCGCCTCGTCGTGCAGGTAGCGGCACAGGAAAATGGTCTTGATCGCTTTACCCAACTCAGCGAACGCCTTGTAGGTCGGATGCTGTACGTTCTTCTTGGTGAAGCGTCGTAGAATGGCTTCGGTTTCCGCCGTCCCTAGGCGTAGCGCGGTGGCGTACTTGACCATCTGGTCGTACTGTTGCCGCACCGAGTCCCAGTCGATGGGCTTGGTCAGAATCTGTTGCAGGTTGGCGTAGGCATCGGCCTTGCCGGTTTCCGGCCGGTACAGCTTCTGTGAGTGGATCGCCTTCAACCGGGGCAGCAACTGGAAGCCGAGCAGTCGGCAGAAGGCGAACGCGACCGTGCTCTGGCCGTGCGAATCGACATACTGCCGATCCACCTCCATCTCGGTGCAATGGTGGATCACGCCCTCGATCATTGACGCCACTTCCGACGACGACGGCGACTTGAGCTGCGAATGGATGCACAGCGAGCTGCGCTCGACGTGCCAGTAGATCATGATACCGCGCCCGCCGTAGCGGACGTGCCATTGCGTGGTGAGGTTCTGATCCCATGCGCCGAAGTGTTTGGAGTCCGACGCGCAGGCGGTGGTGCCGCTACCCCAGATCACTGGGTTGCGGGCATGCAGTGTGCCGTCTGCGACGATGGCAATCGCGCGACGCATCGCGTCCACGCTGATGTAACGGCGGCGCACATAAGCCAAGTCGCGTGCCGTGGTGCCGGAATCCAGTCCGGCCATGCGCTGCAAGCCGGCATTGGTGCCCAGGCCGTGCAGACACAGCAGCAGGCGCGGCTGCAACACCGAGCGATCCATCGTCTCGTAGGAGGTCGGGCTTTTCAGGGCATCGGTGAAGCTCAGCCGTAGATCGGTTTCCTTGACCATATCGAGCAGGCTGGTCATCGGCCAGATGGCGTTGAGTTCGGCCTTGAGCGCAGTCAGATTGGGCGGATCGGGTTGCGCATCAAGTGGCGTCAGCGTGATCCAGCCACCGCCCTTGCTGCTCAGCCGGACGAATGGGTTCTTCTTCAAGCCGGCGTCGAAGGTGGACAGCGCCTCGCGCATCTCGGCTTGCAAGTCGGCGATGAAACGCTCCGCATCGAGCGGCAGACTCAGCGCCCGGTAGTAGTCCTCGCGGTTTTGCTCGAAGTTGGTCGGCAGATCGTCGTCGGGGTTGCGGTAGCGGTTTGCGCCGACCACCCAGATTTCCTTGCAGCGCAGCCGCTCGCGCAGCGCTTCCAGCACCGCGATTTCATAGGTGACGCGGTTGACGCGATCCCGGCCGGCGGCGTCCTTCTCCATCACGGCTTCGCGCCATAGGCCGCGTACCACGCCATCGAGCGGCACATCCACGTCAGCCGGGAAAACGTGCACCTTGGTGTCGGCAAAGCGCTTCACCAAGTCGAGTGCATCCATCACCGGGCGGTGGCGGTCGTTGTTGGAACGGAATTCCAGCGCGGCCAGCAAGGTCGGCACCATGCGCCGGTAGTGCCCCTGGTACGAATTGCGGATCACCGTGCGCAGCGTGATGCGATAGGTCGGGCCGGTGGCCTTCCACTCCTTGACCAGATCGCGCAGCGTCTGCTCGCCGACCACCGGAAACACCACGTCGCGCACCACGCCATCCGGCTGGGCCAACGTAGCGTCGGCCAGGTTGAACAGCAGGTTCTGCTTGCCGGACACGCGCTTGAGATCTTCCAGCAGTTCGCGCTCGACCTTGCGCTCGGCACGCGCGCCGATCTGGTGGATGGTTTCGATCAACAAGTCCACCAGGTCATCGGTCAGGCTGCGGGCGCGCAGGTAGACGAAAGCGGCCAGCCAAGTGAGGCGCGCGGCATCGGGATGCCGGCGCAGATCGCGGGGAACCTCGACCGACACACGCTGGCGACAGCGCTCCAGATCGCGCGGCGAAGCTTGGTCGAATAGATCGGCGGGAAGGTCGATGCCCCGGATCAGTTCCAGCTTCGCCAACTCGTCCTGCATGCTGGCAAGACTTGGGCGGCCGGGACTGCCGCGCAGTTTCAGCAGAACGGCCGGCGCGCTGCCTGCGGCTTCGCCTTGAGCATCTTCAACGGCGCTCTCCCCGTGGCCCGATTTTTCGGGGCGCAGCAAGGCATCCAGGCGTTCGCGGGTTGCGGGCGGCAGCCGCTCATGGACTCCGTTATGAAAGCGGTCTTCGTGGGCACGCAACGCGCTACGCGCGATGCGCTCCATCCGGTCTGGTGTCGGAGGTTCAATGGCGAGTTCGCGGCAACGTCCTTCCAGCCGTTCGATCATCGGCTCGATGTCACCGCCGACTTCTCCGGCAACATGATCGCGCAGCCACTCCGTCAGCAGCTCAGCGTCGGCCACCGTCGCTTCGCGGAAGCCGAAACGCGCACGGATTTCGCCGCGCAACCGCTCGGCAGTGCGGCCCGTGAGGAAGGCTTCGCCGTCAATGGGCGCGGGTGCGTCTAATTGTTTGGCGAGCGCGGCTATGCCCTGTGCCTCGACTTCGGTTTCGTCGCGCGGGAAACGGCCGCGCTCGCGGAAGAAGGTCAGCAGGATGGCAAAGCCCAGCCGGGTCGCTCGGTTCTTGGTCATCACCAGCTCGCGTTCGGCCGGTGCCAACAGCCACTGATCTTCCGCGTTGCCGTCCGCCATGCCCCTACGCTCCTGGTTGCGATGGTGCGGGCCAGCCGACCCGCGCCAGCGTTTCGATCAAGGTGGTGCGCTTGACATTGAAGTTACGGCACACCGCCGCCTTGGACATGCCGCCATCGAGCGCGGCAATGATGGCGTCCAGTTTCTCGCCAACGATGGCAGGTGGTCGGCCGCCGATCCGACCGCGTTTGCGCGCGGCGGTCAGCCCCGCGACGACGCGCTCCTGGATCAAGGCGCGCTCATATTGCGCGAGTGCGCCGAACACCTGAAATAGGAACTCGCCCGATGGCGTCGTGGTGTCCAGGTTCTCCGTCAGCGAGCGGAACGCCACCCGCTTATCCTTGAGTGAGGTCACGATGCCAAGCAGATGCGACAGCGAGCGGCCGAGCCGGTCGAGCTTCCACACGACCAGCACGTCACTGGGCCGGACGAATTCCAGCGCCTGCGCCAGGCCGGCGCGGTCATCCTTCGCGCCTGAGGCGTGATCCTCGAACAGGTGACGCGGATCGATGCCGGCGGCGAGCAGTGCATCGCGCTGCAAGTTCGTGCTCTGTCGGTCGGTGTCAGACGACACGCGCATGTAGCCAATCAACATAGGCGGATAACCATCAGAAATAGGTTTCCGTATGGTAGCGCGTGGCGACAGAGTTTTCCGCACAATTTTGAGGCCATCCATGGGTTGGTGCACATGACTTTTGCGGAGGTGTCGTAAAACAAGTGTTTCACGACATGCCCCTTGAACCTGCCGTACTTGTGAAATTACCTGAACAGGTATAAGATGCCATCATGACCGACAAAGAAAAACCGCTCGAATGGATCGCGAGCAGCTACAAGGATCTGATGGCGTTGCCGCCGGACGTGCGTCGGCGTTTCGGTTACGCGCTGTCGCTGGCGCAGATGGGCGACCAGGACGACGCGGCCAAGGTGCTCAAGGGCTTTGGCGGTGCCGGTGTGCTGGAAGTCATCGAAGACGATGCCGGTGGCACGTATCGGGCGGTCTACACGGTGAAGTTTGCGGAAGCGGTGTTCGTCCTGCACTGCTTCCAGAAGAAGAGCAAGAGCGGGATCGCCACGCCAAAGGTGGACATGGACATCATCCGCGCTCGGCTGAAGGTGGCCGAAGCATTGGCACAGGAGCTACGAAATGCAAAAACGAATCATTGAAGGCGTCGAGGTTCAACGCAGCTCGGGCAACGTCTTTGCCGACCTTGGACTGCCCGATGCCGAGAAACTGAAAATCAAAACCGGCCTGGTAGTCGAGATCAGGAAAGCGATGCGTGCGCTTGGCTTGACACAACAAGCCGCGGCCAAGCGCATGGGCATCCCGCAACCGAAGGTGTCGGGCATGATGCACGGCGATTTCACCAACCTGTCCGAGCGCAAGCTGATGGACTGCCTGAATCGCCTCGGTTACGACATCGAAATCAAGGTGCGCCCGGCATCCGAGCCGGTCGGGCACCTGACGCTCGCCACCGCCTGACCAGGAACGTCACGATGGCCGCGCGCATTACCGACGAAGAATGGGACAAGCTGTCTCCGGAGAATTTCGAGACGCATTCGCTGTTGCGTGCGGTCGATGCCATGGACGAGCTGCGCGACGATCTCAACGATGGCGAAGACGCCGCCCCGCCGCAGCTTCGCACCGACCTGCTGAAGTTGCACCAACTGGCGATGGCCGTCATCAACGAGGGATCGCGCAGCCAGGTTGCCGACCTGTTCGAGCTGGCCGGTGATCTGGACGAGCAGGTTTCCTACATGATGACCAAGCTGGAAGAGATACAGGACACGCTGTCGCGGTTGACGGCGCTGTACCCGGACAGCCTGTACTACGGCGGATTGGACGGTGCCGAATGATCGGCTGGTGGATCGTCATATCGACGCAAAGCCCTGAGGAACGCGACCGCGCCGACCAGGAGGCCCGCCGTGCGGCCATCCTGGCGCAGTGGGAGACAGGCGCGGACGGCATCCGCTGGATTGAGCGCCTGACGGAAGCGGGCACGGTTGCCAAGCTCGCCGGAGGCGGCTACCCAAACCGCTACACCGCTCGCGCTGCCGACGTGCTGCCGCTGATTGAGGGCGGCGGCATCCAGCCGTCCAAGGATGGCGTCTGGATTTTCGGTATCGACGAAAGCGAGGAATACGCCCAGCCGCCCGGCTGGATGGGAAAGGTCGAAGTGCATGCCGACCGTGTGGCCGCCTGTCCTGCCGATCTGGTCTTGACCATCGACGCCTGGGATCAGTCCTGAATGTTCTGGGAGACAGACACGTTATGAGTCGCAGCCGCCGCAAGACACCCATCGTTGGGCACACGACGTGCCGCAGCGAGCGCGAGGACAAGAAGCTCTGGCATCAGCGCTGGCGAACTCGCGAACGCACGGCGCTGGCCAGTGCATCGCCGGATGCGCTGAGCGCCCACCTGCCCTTGCTGGAAAACCAGGTCAGCAGCGTCTGGTCGATGGGCAAGGACGGCCGCTCCTACTGGCCCGTCAAGCGCCAGGCCGCCACGGCGGATCGCATCGCCAACCACAAGGGACGCAACCCGCAAGAGCGCGCCGCCCTGAAACAGCGCCTGCTGCGCAAGTGGATGAGCAAATGAGCGTGTCCAGCATCGAGACGCTGGCCAGCGCTTGGGCGCGGATCGCCGAGGAAGTGGAGTTCCCGAAGCCACCGCCTCACCAGAAGCGCACAGTGCCAGCGAGGCGATCCAGGAACGGATTCGGGAGCACATCGTCGCCACCGACGACATGCGCCTGTTTGGTCTGCTGCACCTGTTGGGCCAAGCGTCGCTGCGCATGGAACAAACGCTGTGGCCGGAGGAATACGAGAGTGCATGACCCGTGAGGTCGAGGAAGCCCTGCGGGAGGCCGACGACCCCAACGCCAGGCGCATACCCATGAAGAAGTCATGCAGGCGATGCAGGAGCGTATCGACCGGGTGCGAAACAAACCATGTTGATCGCTTGACGGAAATTTCTGGGGTTCCGGCTTGCAACCCCATGTGGTATGCGGCACGGTAGGGTCATGGCAAGGTGAATGCCGGCACCCCTTACAAGGGGAAGGCCACATGAAATGCCTTCCACATGATCGATAATGGCAGTGATCAACGTTTCGTCAACCAGCTTTCCTCGAAACGATCTGCTGGCTTGGGTCTTCCGAAATGAAATCCTTGCGCCAGATGGCATCCCATGGCCAGCAAAGCCGTCGCCTGATCGGCATGCTCGATGCCTTCGGCCAGGGTTTCCAGTTCCATGCCGCGGCCCATCGCGATGATCGTGCCGACGATGGAGCGATCGTTTCGGTCGCTCAACATGTCGCGCACGAAAGAGATATCGATCTTGAGCCGGCTCACCGGGAATCGCTTGAGATAGGACAGCGAGGAATAGCCGGTTCCGAAATCGTCGATCGATAACGAGAACCCGGCGGCCGCCAGGGCCTGCGTGATCTCCACGGCCCGGTCCGGGTCGCGCATCATGCCGCTCTCGGTCAGTTCGAGCTCGATGCGGGCGGGAGCGGCGCCGTTCTCTCGTGCAATCCGTATGGCGGTGTCCACGAAACCGTCGTCCTCTAATTGTCTGGCCGAGACATTGACGGCGACTCTCCCGGGCATCGGGCGGCCGTCCGTTTCCCATTGGCGCACCTGCCCGCAGGCCGCGGCGAGCGCCCATTCTCCCAGGGAAACGATCAGGCCGCGCTCCTCAGCGATGGGGATGAAGTCGGCGGGACTGACGGAACCCCATTCGGGATCCGTCCAGCGCATCAAGGCTTCGGCGCCGATCAGCGCGCCGCTCGCCAGATTCACCTGCGGCTGATAATGGAGCTGCAATTGTCCATTGATAAGCGCCTTTTCGAGCCGCTTGGCGATGCCCAGGCGGCGCGCCAGTTCCTCGCCCATTTCGGCGCGGTAAAAGCGGTAGCCACCGCCCGCGCCCTTGGCGCGATACATGGCGATGTCGGCATGCTTGAGCAGTGCCTCGGTAGATGTCCCGTCTTCCGGGAAAATGGCGATACCGATGCTCGTCGAGACGCTGAAGCCCTGGTCGCCCACGGCTATCGGGGTCGCCAATGCCTCGGCGATCCGCTCCGCGATGCGCACGGCCGCCTTGCCGGAATCCGACGCAATGATGACGAACTCGTCGCCGGATAACCGCGCGAGCGTCTCCTCTTCGCGCAGGGCCTCCCGGAAGCGCCGCGCCACCTCCACGAGCACGCGGTCGCCCGCATCGTGGCCGAGCGTGTCGTTGATGTCCTTGAACCGGTCCAGATCGAGGAAGAGCAGGGCCAGCCGCTGGCCGCGTCGCTCGGCGGCCGCCAGTTCGTGGCGCAATCGATCCATGAACAGGGCGCGGTTGGGCAACACGGTCAAGGGATCATAGAACGCCAGAGTTTCGATCCGCGTTTCGGCCGCCTTGCGGTCGGTGATGTCCTGCACGGTGCCCACGGCCTTGATCGGCCGATGTTCGCCATCGAACTCGATCTCCGCCCGTTCTTCCACCCAGCGCGCTTCCCCATCCGCGACGATGCGGTGTTGCAGGTGGTAGGGCGCGCCCGCGAGCGCCGCCTGCCAGGCCGCGTCGACCATCTCCCGATCCTCCGGATGGACGCAGGCGAGGAAGGTCCCATAACGGATGGCTGCCTTCCGATCGACGCCGAAAATCCTGTAGACCTCCGGCGACCAGGCCAGCGTCCCGGCCAGGAAATCGAGCCGCCAGCTGCCGATGCGCGCCACTTCCTGGGCGCGCAGCAATGTGGTTTCGCTCTCCCGCAATGCGTCCTGGAGGCGGGCCTGTTCGGTCATGTCTTCCACGATGACCAGCAGACGAGCTTCTTCTTCTTCTTCTTCCGCAAGGCGGATGCCAGTCAGGGTTGCGCGCACGGGGATCGCCGGGCCATCCGGCGCGCGCGCCATTTCGAAAAACAGGTCACGCTTGACGATGCCGGTTTCCCGAACCTCGTGCAAATGGTGATCGAGACCTTCCGCCCGGATCAGCATCGCCAGCGGTTGGCCGTGCGCATCCATCTCGCTCAACTCGAAGCGCCGGGCAAAGGCGCGGTTGATCGAGATGACCGTGAGGTCGGCCGTCAGCACGGCTAGTCCGTCGGGAATCGCCGAGAACACCAGTTCCGCGTATTCCCGCAGGGACAGGATCGCCTGCCGGTCTGCATGGACATAGGTGTCCATCGCCAGTCCCATGTCGAACAGGACGATCTTGAGCAGGGACTGGAGTGTCGCGATGGCTAGGTCGGGATCGTCGCCGAGGCGTTGCCACAGGTCGGGCAGCGCATCGGCGAGATACTTGGCGTACGCCCCGAGATACCATTGCGTCTCCAGGCCGATGCGCTGATGCGCAAGGCCCACGCGCAGGCGATGGCGCACGTAGTCGGCGTCATAGGTCCCGGCCGTGAGGGTATCGAAGTACTGCGCCTGGGTGGTTCTGAGACGATCGAGCGACGCCTCGTCCGGAATGAACCGCCGCGTTTCCTCGAAGCGCAGCAGATGATCGTAGAAACGCCGCGCGAAATCCTGCTCCGTGCCGGAAAGCAGCCCGTGCAGGCGTTTGAGCCGGGCGGCATCCTCGTCCGTGAATTCAAGGAAGATTTTGCGCGCGGCGATGCCGGCCTCGGTCAGACCGAGCGCGGCCATCATCGCCTGGGCCATCTCGTCGGCCGGCTTCATCGCACCCGCTCGCGCAGCCATCCATTCCGGCGACACGAAATGGCCGTCAGGCTTGCTTGCTTGCTTGCTTGCTTGCGCAAGGCGCTTTCCAATTCACGGTTCTTGTTGTTCATGGACTCATCCGGTTGCACGGCGGCGGGACGCCGAAGGTCTCGCGGTACGCGAGATACAGCCGCCGTTCGAGGCCGCGCCAGTTTTCCTCGACGATCCGGAACCTCACCTTCGCCCTCCCTTCCGCCAGATGGCGGTGAAGCATCATGTTACCACTGCTGCCCCGCAGGTGATCAGCCAGGCGCTTGCGCAAGCCCTGTGTCGAGCCGATATACACCACCGGCAGTCGCTCGACCGCGTCGGCGGGACATCGGTTCTCGACGGCGACCGGCGCGCGAATCTCGTAGACACCTGCCCGGCATGGCACATGCACCGCGAGCACCGACGGCGTCAGGGGCAGCAACGCGGAAAATCCCTCCGTTGCCATCCGGTAGTCCGCAAGCGCCGCGCGACGGCGGCAGTCGGGAAGCGCGAGCTGGTGACGGATGGCGGCGATCGATCGCCGCGAAAGGCGGGTTCCGTGTTGTTGCTCCAGAAGCGCGGCAAGCTGTGCGTCGGACCATGGGCGCGCAATCTCACCTGCAAGAAGCAGTTGTTTCTCGCTTTTTACCAACAAATCAAGTCGATGACAATGCAGTTGCCGTTCGCTGGGGAATAGTCTGGACAGGGGCAATGTCTTGCCGTCCGGCATCGTGATGGCAAGGCCGCGCACGAGCCGGGAAATGCGGCCTGCATCTGCCACCATGGGCAACTCCACTCGTTCGCCAATGCGTCTCGACAGGTGCACCTGCGGCAAGGGGGCGAGCGCGAGCGGATCGCCCGTGGCGAGAAAGTCGCGCTGTGCGTCCAGCAACGAATTCATCAGTGCATGGGTGAGTCGGTTGCGGCTATTGACGAGGCGCAGACGATGGAGCAGCGCGATCTGGTCGCCGGCGATGGCGCCGGATGCGCGCATATCCCCGATCGCTGTCTCGTCGAACCGATATTCGCGTCCGAGAACCTCATGCCGATACATGAAGACGAGCCCGCCTTCGTGACGAACGACCCTGCCGAGGGTGGCGGGGGCGGAATGACGCGTGGCGAGGTCCGCATCGAAAATCGCACCCGGAATCGAGGCAGGCTTCACCCAGCTTGCGCCGCGGAACGGGAGCGAGGCTTCGATGCGCCCGACTGAGCGTTCGTAGGCGCCCAGCGGCTGTTCCAGGCATCGGGCCAGAACGATCTTGCCGAGTGTGCTGGCGTCCAGACCATTGCTGTTTTTCTTCAAGGGCAGTACTTACGGAAATCAAGGCCGACATCGAGCCTACTCAGGGCTGGTGGCGGGTGATAGTGCCAGATATGGATTGTCTGGCGGCGTGTTGTTGAACAGAACTCGTGGATATTTCAGCAAGTAGCCGTGGAGGCGCCGCGATTTCCGCGGCCTGGTGACCGTGCAGGTCCAGATGCTCAGACCGTTCGGTTGCTTGCGGTGCAGTTGCAGCTTCTCGAATCGTTTCTGCACCCATTGCCAATCGGCCAACTGTTCCTGCTTTGCATGGACGGCCACGCAGGTGCCGGTAATGGCGTGTAGATCAGTGTCACCGATTCAACAGATTCGAGGGACGGCGCTTCCATGGTTGGAGGAAGAGACTCGGTGGCCTTCCAGATCGCCTTGCCATCCGGCGTGGCCAGGACAATGCCATGGTCCTGCAGGACGTTGAACACCGCCGTGCTGTTCGACGGAATGCCGTCGATGTCCTGGGTCAGCCATCCATCCGAGCCCTGGGGCTGGTTCAGCTTGAATTCCTCCCGAGTAGATAGCGCAGGCCGTCCAGCAGCTTGCGCTGCAGCGCGTGCCTGGGCGCCGCCAATGCCTTACCTGGATCGCCGCCAGGTTCCTGGGCAACCGAGGCCTGGTCGGCCTGGATGACCAGCTCGCAGAGCGTGCCAGCATGCTCGTAACTGGCCGGCCAGGACGTAGAGCAGCCCGGTGGCGGCGCCGTGCAGACGGTATTCGCGGTCAGTCCGGTAGCGGTACGGCCTGACCGCCGCAGCGGGCCGTGCCAGGGGTGCCAGACCGTCCCGTCGGCGTAAACGACATGCAGGTCGACGGCGATCTTGCCGATGTCGTGCAGCAGTGCTGCGTAGGCGGTGCCCGCAGTCCAGGCTTCGGCCTGGGCGGCCTGGGCTTCCGGCGTGGCACCGGCCGGCAGGAGATGGGATTGCCTCAGCTTCAGCGCGTAGGCCACGATTTCCAGGCCGTGGTCCAGCATGCCGCCCGGGTAGGCGTGGTGGTAGCTTTCCGAAGCCGGAAAATGCTGGACCAGCTCGGCGTAGCGCTCCAGTGGCACCCGATACAGCCTGGCCCGTCAAGCGCCAGGCCGCCACGGCGGAGCGTATCGACCGGGCGCGAGACAAAACATGTTGATTGCTTGACGGAAATTTCTGGGGTTCCGGCTTACTCCAAGGTGGCGGCTGGTGACACGACTGCTTGCTCTACCCCTATTTGCACCGGGCGCAATCCCGCCATGCGCAGGGCGTCGCGGTGCTTCTGAACCCTTGAATTGACGTGTGCCATGCCGGCATCCTCAATGTTACATGCAACATTCTGGAGCTTTCCGGTGTTACATGCAAAGTTGGTGGAGTACGGCTTTTCCCGTTTCGTGGGCAGATCCCAGCCTAAAAGAGGGTCGGCCGGGAACTTTATCGGAGCGACGCGGCCCGCTTGGACTGTCCGAAAATGGCGATGGAGTTTTCCGCTGTAGACGTCGTTGGCTGACTACATAAGGAGCCAAGGCATCATGTGAACGGCGAAAGGTGCGAAATCTCTATTCAGTTGACCATGATTTCTCATGGCTGCTGACCAGAGCAAAATGGTCACGCATGCGCGTGATTTTCAGGCTCAACCGAAAGACGAAGACCTACCGTCTTCAAAACGGCAAGTAGCGTTTTTAGCGTTGGATTGCCTTTGGGCGACAATGTGCGATAGAGCGATTCTCGGCTGATGCCAGCTTCTGCGGCCACTACAGCGAGTCCGCCGTAGGCTTCTGCTACAGTGCGCAAAGCAAGTAGGCCAGCGGCTCGGTCATTGGGATTATCGAGCGATTCCATGGCAGCTTTCAGGTATTCCACCGCCAATTCACGGTCAGCTCGCAGTTCGGCAAGTTCCAACTCGTGATGCGACACAGTGCCTTTGATTTTGCTCATCCTTGCCTCCGTTTCCATTCCGCCCATAGTTCCTTTGCGCGTTTGATGTCAGCGCCCTGACTTCCTTTGTCGCCTCCGCATAGCAAAAGCACCATCGTGTTGCCATGCCGACCACAATACACACGGTAGCCAGCACCGACATGCACCCGCAACTCGATAACCCCTTCTCCGACCGGCTCGCAGTCACCGAAATTTCCTGCCTGTACTTGGCGCAACCGAATGCGAATACGAGCCTGTGCAACTTTATCGCGCAGAGCGCTCAGCCAGTCCGTGAAAGGCTCACGCCCGTCGTCGCGTTGGTAGCGAAAGAGTTCAATCATGTGACCGATTGTAGCCTAAAAGCTACTTTCAAGGCGGTCCGTCATTCCTGCCACGGAGAACGGCCTGGCTTCATGCGTTCGAGGCGATTGCTGAATCGGCAGTACCATTTTGCGTTCCAAGACTCATGTCTAGAAAAACTTAGGCTCGAGTTGAGTTGCGAAAAAGCAGAAAAGTCTCGACATAACGTACAAAATTAGGGGGAAATCAGTTTGCGAGACTTTTTAAAACCCACCGAAATACGTGGTTTTCCTGTCTCAACTTAAAATACGGACGAGACCCGCTGTTCTGGAGGTTTCCAATTCAGCGAACGAGAACTACCGGCCACAAGCGGACCCATGAACACCCAGGGCCTCCGCACTCGCCTAGCATATTGATCTGATCCCCAGCATGCGCTCCCGCACCCCGTCATCCCACGCTGCCCCCTTGCGCTTGAGCCGAAGGCTGCTCTTGCGCGTGTCGGTCTTGT
>Ga0114986_1000349_pt1 | contig 13115 bp, 10 predicted proteins | sample Shrwel1BS1Day17_FD_96988 | JGI IMG/M metagenome (GOLD analysis project Ga0114986, IMG submission 96988) | Subsurface microbial communities from deep shales in Ohio, USA - Utica-3 well 1 S-1-Day17 | ecosystem: Environmental > Aquatic > Deep subsurface > Shale gas/oil reservoir > Produced... | reverse complement strand
CAGGATGCGCAACTCCCAGCTCTCGCCCACCTGGGCAAAGTGGGTCACGCGGCCGATGCCGTCCACATGCCCGGAGACCAGGTGGCCGCCCAGGCGGTCGTTGGCACGCAGGGCTTTTTCCAGGTTGATGGGGCCCGGGGTGTCCAGACCGGTGGTCTTGGTCAGCGATTCGGCCGAGATGTCGATGGCGAAACGGCCGGCGGTGGCGTCGAAGCTGGTGACGGTCATGCAGGCGCCGTTCAGCGCGATGCTGTCCCCCAGTCCGACGTCTTCGAGGTAGGCGGGCGGACACTCGATGGTCAGGCGCTTGCCATGCGTCAAAGAGCTGCCGAGATCGTGGACGGCGGCGATGCGCCCCACGGCGGTGATGATTCCGGTGAACATCCCCGTATTTTCGCAGGGAATGGACCCGGCGGCCGGGGCGGGCCCGGATTCCCTGGTTTTAGAAGCGGTCGCGCCCCGGTGGGCGGGCCAGGACACGCAGGTCCGGGCCGATCAGGGTGGTGTCACGGAATTCCAGTTCCACCGCCTGCGACAGAGCCGTCAGCGGCCCGATGTTGACCATGCCGCGCCCCGTACCGAGCAGCTTGGGGGCCAGGTAAAGCAGGAATTCGTCCACCAGCCCCTCGCGCACCAGCGAACCGTTGAGCTTGTGGCCAGCTTCCACATGCACTTCGTTGACCTCGCGCGCCGCCAGGTCGCGCAGCATGGCGGCCAGGTCGACCTTGCCTTCGGTGCCCGGCGCACGGCCGGGGCAGTAGACCACCTTGGCACCACGGGCTTCCAGGGCAGCTTTTTTTGCATCATTTGGAACTGCAGCGTAGATGGTGAGGGCACGGCCTGCTATGAAAAGGTGAGCGTCGAGCGGGGTTTCCAGCCGGCTGTCCACCACCACCAGTTGCGGCTGACGCGGCGTCTCCACCGCCCGCACGTCCAGCCGAGGGTTGTCTTCCAGCACCGTGCCGATGCCCGTCAGTACTGCACAGGCCCGGGCGCGCCAAGCGTGGCCGTCGGCGCGGGCCGGCTCAGAGGTGATCCACTGGCTGACGCCGTTGTCCAGCGCGGTCTGGCCATCGAGCGAGGCCGCCACCTTCATGCGCACCCAAGGGGTGCCACGCACCATGCGACTGAAAAAGCCGAGGTTCAGCTCGCGTGACTCGGCCGCACCCGGGCCCACGTCCACCGCCACGCCGGCCGCACGCAGCCGGGCGAAGCCTTCGCCTGCTACCTTGGGGTTGGGGTCGGTGAGCGATGCCACTACCCGCTGGATGCCGGCTGCGATCAACGCGTCGCAGCACGGCCCGGTGCGGCCCTGGTGAACACAAGGCTCCAGCGTCACATGGGCCGTGGCCCCGCGCACGTCGTGCCCACGCGCCTGTGCGTCACGCAGTGCCACGATCTCGGCGTGCGGCCCGCCGGTGCGCTGGGTGTGCCCGCTGCCCAGCAGGCGGCCGTCGGCGGACGTGATGACGCAGCCGACCGCGGGGTTGGGTGGCGACAGGAGGCGCGCCTGGGCGGCGAGGGCGAGGGCCTGGCGCATCTCATCCGGGCAGGGACTGCCCGGAGCGTCAAATGCATTGGTTGCGTTCAAGTTCGACTCAGCGCCAGCAGCCATCGCGTACGCTGGCGCTGGCCGCGGTGCCGTTGATCACATTGCCGCGCACGCCGCGCTCGTTCAGGGTGTAGGTACCGCAGCGGTCGCTCTGCATGGCTAGGCCCGCGACCGGCGCCATGGACAAGGTGTAGGTGGTGGCGGTCAGGTTGGAGGTGCTGAGGGTATAGACCGCGGTGCCGTCGGCGGGCGCACGCTGCAGGTTGGCAGGCATCTGCGTCAGCACGCCGTTGTTTGCGCGATCGACGTCGTAACGGTCGTTGGCGGAGTAGAAGCGCTGCATGAACTGGGCTGCGGCCTGCAACTGGGTTCGGGCGTCAGCGCGGCGCGAGCGGGCCACGTGCTCGGTGTACTGTGGCAGCGCGATGGCCGCCAGGATGCCGATGATGGCCACGACGATCATGACCTCAATCAGTGTGAAGCCGTACACCTGACGCCGGGCCGTGGCAGGGAAGGAGCAGTAGCGCATATCGGGGGACTCCAAGGATCGGGGCTGACTTTAACGCATGTACAACTGGCGCCATTCGCGCGAATTGATGGTGCGCAGCGGGCCCAGCGGGGGAGGCGTGACCGGCGGACAGTTGCCCAGAATCTGGCAGCGGTAGGTTTCCACCTTGGCGGAAGCGTCACCACCCTGAATCGTCGAAAAACTCTGCTCGGTTGTCGATGTCCGGCTGGCGATCCGCATGGTCGTGCTCCGACCTGTTGCGATGCCCTGCGTCACCATGTTGTAGTTGTCTCCGGAGATGGGAGCCCAGTTGGCTGGGTCAATGTCGGGGGCCTTGCCCGGGTTGGCGCCATGCAGCCCGTCCATGGAGATCTTCCACTGGGTGCCGGTGCCGGCCTGCGTACACGCATCAAGCGATACATTGGCGGGTGAGAGGGTGTCGTACTTCAGAACCCGGGAGTTTCGGTTGCTGATCTTGGCAATTGGGTAGACCAGTCGTTCCCCACTGTTGGGCAGGTTGGCGAACCAGCCGCTCTTGCTGGTCCAGTCGATCGGTGTTGGTGCTGTGCCGTCTGGCTGGGTGATGTCGGTGACGCCATCCACCGTGGTGAAGGCGCGCTCCACCAGGGAACTTGCCACGATCGGGTAGCCGCTGCCGGGTAGCGCACTGCCGAACTCGGTCTTGTCCCAAAGGCCGTAAAGCGCCTGTGTGTTGTAGGGTGGTGGCACGTCGGCGTCCTCGAAGAACTTGCCGGTGCCGAAGGCGACGATGCGACCGGTGTCGGGGTGCTTGACGTATTCCGGCTGGGCCGTGATCGGACGTGGATAGCCGGTCGGCACCGTGGCCGAGGGCGCTTCCGAGCCGGTGCTGAACATCAGGGTGACCGTCCAGTTGGCGGCATTGCTGTCGCTCAGGTCAAAGCGCCACAGGTTGCCGCGCAGGTCACCAGCGTAGGCGCCGACCACCCGCTGGGCATTCGCGTCCAGGATCAGCTTCACGCCACCGAGCCCGTTCTTATAGGCCTTGGTGATGCCCCCGGCGGTGGCGCTCCACGGGCCGCCTTGCGCGGTGGGTGTCTGGATTTCACGGATCAGCGTACCGGTCTGCAGATTGACCACGAACAGGCTGGCCGTGCCGCTGGCGCTTTCATAGCCGTTGCCGAAGAAGCCGGCCCAGACGCTGTCGTTGCTGGTGCTGCCATCGTCGTCTTTGCCGTTGGTGGGGCCGGTCTGCACGTCGGAGAGCACATGGCCCAGATTGGCAAATCCAGTTGTGTTGGGGTTGATTTCCCACAGCAGCTTGCTGGCATCCATGGCGATCGGATCCGTCACGTCCAGTGCGTAGAGGGTCTTGGCGCCGGCGCCGGTGCTGCCCACCAGCAGCTGCTTCCAGCTGCCGCCCCAGTAGGCATCGGTTTCGATATTGGGGCCATCCACGAAGTACTGATGGCCGTACAGCTTGTCCGCCAGCAGGTGGAGCTTGGGTAGCATGGTGCGGGGGATGTAGGCGAAGGTCTCGACGCCACCCTGGATTGACGGCGTACCGTCGCGGAAGACGTGCAGCATGCCGTCGTTGGCACCGACGAAAAGCGCGCCTTCGGTACGGTTGGCCAGCGTCTGCAGGTAGGTGGTGTAACTGGTGCCCGAACCCGGCAGCGGGTTGGTCGTGGCAGAAATCTCCAGCACATAGGGGCTGGCCAGGCGGCTGGGGTCGCTCAACTCCCGGCCCGGTTTGCCTTTGATGAAGACGGGCGACGAGTTGACGATGTCACCCAGCAGGAAGGCGCGGGCGCGGTAGCTGCCGCTGTCACCCTCATTGCTCTGGTCGCCACGCAGGTAGTTGACCATGCCGGTGGTACGGGCGCTGGCCACCATGTCGCCGATCAAGCCGGCCGAGGTCATGTCGGCCAGAAAGAAGTTGACGGCTCGGGTACCGCTGGTGGCGGCATTGCCGACGACGATGTTGCGGCTGCCATGCGCCGGGATGCCGTTGTAGATCTTTCCGGTCTCGTCCTTGTCCAGCACCTGCCAGGCGGTGGTGGTCTCGTTGCCGGTAGCCGGGTCGAGGTTGCGCGCCGTCACATTCCCCGTCCAGACGGCCGTGGTGTATTGCGGCGTGTACTTGCGGGTGTCCGTCTCCAGGCTGGCGGTGGAAACGGCGACGCCGGACTGCGTGGTGGTGAGCTGGTTGATGGACGCCATCATGCTGTCGACGCTGTCATTCAGAGACTGTGAATCGGTGGCGGTCAGCATGGCGCCCCTCGCATTCAGCGTGGCGTGCCACATGTCGTCGATCGCCTTTGGGTCGTTGGTGACTGGCGTCGGCCAGACTGTCGAACCCGACTTGATACTGTCTATGGTGGCCTGCGTCTGGGGCAGGGTGCCAAAGACACCCAGCCCGATGGCATAGAAGCTCATGTTCTGCCAGAACGACTCGTTGGCGGTGGTTGTGGGGACCTTGTTGGGCAGGTCGGTCCGCAGATCATTGACCCAGTACTTGAAGGCCACATCGGCGAAGGTGTTGGAGATCGAGTCCTTGTACAGGTTCTGCGAGGCCGACGCGTTGTACTGGTAGGTGCCACCGTCCGGCTTGGTGATGACCGGGCCGTTGGTACCGTCCACATTGCCGACGCTGGGGGCCGAGTCGTTGTAGTAACCGTCGGTCATCAGCATCGCGAAGGAACGACGACAGCTCAGATGGCTGGTCTTGGGCTCGGTGCTGACCGGCGAGGCCACGGTGCTTGAACCCTTGGACGCAGCGCGTGGTGTCGTGCCCCAAGGACCATCACTGTCGGAACGGCTGAAGTACTTACCCACGGTGTCGAGCGCCAGTCGGTTGGGCGTACCTGCCACGTTCGCGCTGATGCCATAGAGCCAGGTGTAGAAGGCGGACTTGGTGGTGGCGTCGAAGAGAGAGACGCCGGAGTCCAGGGAGCCTCCATCCAGTGTGTTGATGCGGCCCCAGCCGACACGGATGGTAGGGCCAATGGATTTGAATGCGAGACCAATGCCGGTCTTGGCCAGCTTGTCGCGGTCGCTGTGGTAAGCCTTCCAGATGGAGTAGTTACGTAGCTCTTCGGCCCAGGTACAGCGCGTGGCGTCTGACACGCAGTCAGTGCGACCCAGAAACTTCGGGTAGTGAGTCGTGGTACTGCTGGCGGTGAACGGGTAGGGCGTGCTGGTGGAGGCTCCCACCTGCAGTTCGACCGCCGGAGGTTGGTAGCTGGTGCCGCTGCTGCCATTGAAATAGCTGCTGCTCAATGTCGGGTTGTTTCCCGTGTTATCCCAGACCGTGGCCGCGGTACTGCTCGACGTCTTCTTGTAGAAGTAGACCTTGAAGGTGGTGCCGTTGGCGAGCGTGCTGGTGTCGATGTCGTTTCCGTTGGCATCCACGCGCAGCTTGTAGCGGATCCTCGGGTTGTAGTAAATCAGGTTGACGAACGGTGACTGGGATGCATAGGTGTTGGTCGTCAGTGAAGATGAGCCGCCCCCAGGTCCGGTCATGCCGAAGACGCCGGATGATCCGCCGTACTGGTAGATGCCGGTGCCGGGCATGGACGCCGAATCGTCGTACAGGAAGACCAGGTTGGGTTCTACCGACGAGGAACGCGTTAGCAGCGGCTGCGTGGCCATCTGGGCGCTCAGCCAGGTCGAGGTGGACAGCAGGCCCAGCGCCAACGCCCAGGCCGTTGCACGTCGGAAGATCAGCGGGTTTCTGCGCATGGTGCTTACCTCGTCAGTTCAGTTGCAGCGTCGATTGCAGCCAGACTTCGCTGCCCGCGGGCCGCCCGGTGCCCGCGGCAACTTCGGGGCCAAACCCGCGGGCGGTGATGACGAAACTGGCGGTTGTGTTGGTTGTGCTGTCGGCGTTGGCCATCGGCAGCTGCTCGACCAGGCATTCCGGAGCCCGGTTGTAGGCGCTACTCAAGCCGGCCTGGTTGACGGCGGTGGCCGGCACCACGAAGACGCCGGTGCGGGTGTTGTCCCAGTTGGTCAGGTTCTGCCACAGCGGGGGCGAGCTGAAGTTCTGGATGGTCGGTACAGAACTCAGGGTCACGGCGCTGGAGGCGATCTGGATGGTGGCTTCCTCGCAGTAGCGCAGCGCGATCTCCGCCGACTGGGTGCCCATGGCCGTAATGCGGACGTTGTTGGCCATGGTCTCGGCCGAGGTGCTGCTGCGCATGGCATACACCGTCAGCATGGAAATGATCATGAGCATCACGAGCGAGACAATCAGAACGACACCGTGCTGGCCTGTTGATCGGCTGGGTCGGGTATCGGTACGACGGCGGCTGGATTTGGAGATGGAGAGGCTCATGGCATGTCGACTGGCTCTCAGAGCCGGTTACGCAGGGTGACCGTGGTGAAGTAGGCGCGACGCAGGCGCCGGTCCGGTGGCGATGTCTCCAACGTGCCGTCGCACTTGAGGTACTGTGCCGAGGCGCTGTCGGTCGCCACGGCCTGTTCGCTGCGCGCCACCACGCAGATGCGTACAGTCACGACGCGGGCCCAGCGCTCGCGTGCCGTGGGCAGATTCACTACGGTGTTGTCTGCTTCGATCTGGCCGGCAGACAAGTAGCCTGCCACGGTACCGTTGCCGCCCGTGGCTGGCGCCGTTCCGAAACTGAGCTGGAGATCCTCGATGTTTTCTACCAGCGGCTGCGGGGTGCTGCCGCTGCCATTGCCAAAGCAGTACAGCGCCGGGCTGCTGATGGTGGCCGAGGTGTCAATGTAGAAGCGGTTGTCTGCCTCGTAGAACGTAACGTTGCTGGCGGCGGTGGTCGTTGGGCTGGTGATCTGCACCACGGAAGCGGTCTGGGCCGGTAGCGATCGGCCGACGCAGTCGGTCGGCACCCCGGCGGATGTCGGGATGGTGTTGTAGCGATCCGCCTCGTAGGAAACGGCAATCGAGTGCGGGCCGGAGCCGGCGGGACAGGTGAGTGCGTTGATGTCGGTCGCCGCCGGCGTGGCGCCGACGGGTTTGACATTTGAGAACGTGGTGGCGCACCCGCGCAGGCTGAACGTGTTGGTGATCGGGTTGCGCGGCGTGGCCAGGGTGTAGCCTGGCTGTTTAGGGTTGTTGCCGGCCATGCGGATCTGTTGCGACAGGATGTCCAGCGCTGCCTGGGCATCTTCGTTCATGCGGCTCTGGGCGGCGGAGGTACGGCCGGCCTCGGATGAGCCGAGGTAGGCGACCAGTGCCGCGCTCACGATCACCAGACCGATGGTCATCGCAACCAACAGTTCGATCAGCGAAAAACCGGTCTGACGCGTGTGTTTCAGTCTCACTGTCCGTCCGGCCCGGACGACGCAGTCACAGGAAGTCACGGTGGTGCTGGCAGTACGCATGGTTCAGAGCTTGAAGCGCAGGTAAAGGCAGCGCGGTGCCGGGTTGGTGTATGCCGATGTCACCTGGGTGGGGCAGGGATCCGAGTTGGCCAGGTTGTTGAAAGCGGCGAGCGATCCGGGCTCCTGCCAGATGATCCAAAGATTGCCTGCTGTGGTGCTGGGGGTGCCGCCCGATGCGTCGCGTTCTACCCGGATACCACCCGCAGGGAGTTGCTGGCGCAGGGTGCGATTCACTGCCGCCTTGTCCATGGTGGCCAGGGAGACGGCGGTGCAGTTCGGATAGTTGCAGTCGGCACTGGCTGGTACGCTGAAACTGCCGTCGTAGCTGAGGTTCTCGTCATAAAGGCCGCTGGCAAAGCCGGCGGGGTTGGCGCGCATCCGGTCGACATGGTTGGCGGCAATGCTGGCCGCCGTGGCGCGCAAAGCGGCCATCTTGGGCAGTTGCACCGCCGTGGCCATCATGCCGCCCATGGCCAGCAGACCGAAGGACAGAATCAGAATGGAGATCAGCACCTCGATCAGCGAGGCACCGCGTTGCAGGTGGCGGGATGGCTTGATCATGAGCAGACCGTCGTGCCGTCACCTGCGACGCGCACGTGGCCAGCCATGCTGACACACACGACGCGTTGCAGGTCGTTGGCATAGTTGAGGCCGCCGAAGGTCAGCTGCGTGGCGCCGCTGAGATTGCGAAGCCGGCCGGTGGGTGTGAACCTGAATCTGGTGGAGCCGGAACCGGTCTCCATGATGGATTCGATCCGCGTGTTCTGCGATTCCACCTTGAGCACCGTCTCGGCCGCATCCTTGGTGCCATCGCCGTCCAGGTCTTCGAAGATGATCCAGCCGCTGGCCCAGCCGTCGCCCAGTCCGTCGCCATCGATGTCGATGCCGGAACCCGTGTTGCACGCCGGGGAGGTGGCTTCCGGTGCATTGCTGCGGCAGACGACCACCGAGACCCCGCGGCGTATCGACTCGCTGCGGGCATAACGCATGTCCGACAGGAAACTGTTGACGCTGTTGGAGACGGTGGTGGAGCGGACCGTCCTGACAAAGGAGGGGGCCGCCAGTCCCATGAGGACGGCAGCGATGGTGACAACCACCATGACCTCAATCAGCGTGTATCCGCGCAGATGCTTCATGGGGCCGATTCTCGTCGACCCATGCGAGGGCCGAAGCGCTTGCGGACGAGTGGCTGGCCCGAGACGATGTACGGAAGAGGAATGCCGCGAAAGCAGCGGCGACGCGACGCTTCAGCGCCTGACTTCATCCACCAGCGTCTTGAACTCGTCGATGTCCTCGAAGCTGCGGTAGACGCTGGCGAAACGCACATAGGCCACCTTGTCGAGCTTCTTGAGCTCACGCATCACCAGCTCGCCGATGCGGGTCGATGGCACCTCGCGCAGGCCGAGGTTGAGCAGCTTCTCCTCAATGCGCTCGATGGCGCTGTCGATCTGCTCGGTGCTGACCGGGCGCTTGCGCAGGGCCAAGTTCATGGAGGCAAGGAGCTTGGTGCGCTCGTATTCGATACGACGGCCGTCCTTCTTGACGATGGCCGGGAAGTTGACGTCAGGCCGCTCGTAGGTCGTGAAGCGCTTGTCGCAGGCGCCGCACTGGCGGCGCCGACGGATGAAATCCCCGTCTTCCGAGATCCGGGTCTCGACGACCTGGGTCTCGGAATGACCACAGAAGGGGCATTTCATGGCAGGGAGCCTTGGTGTGCGAACGCCCGGGCCACATCGCGGGCACCCGTGGAACCGGCTTGGCCGGGCCACTGGGTGCGCCCCCTTGAGGGGGAGATGCGAAGTGTCTCGGGGGTGTCGGTCACTTGTACACCGGGAAGCGTGCGGTCAGGGCGTTGACCTTGGCGCGCACGGCCGCGATGTTGGCTTCGTCGCGCGGGTTGTCCAGCACGTCGGCAATCAGGTTGGCCGTCATGCGGGCTTCCTCGTCCTTGAAGCCGCGGGTGGTCATGGCTGGGGTGCCGATGCGCACGCCGCTGGTGACCATCGGCTTTTCCGGGTCGTTCGGGATGGCGTTCTTGTTGATGGTCATGTGCGCGGCACCCAGCACGGCCTCCGCTTCCTTGCCGGTGATGCCCTTGGCGCGCAGGTCCACCAGCATGACGTGGCTTTGCGTGCCACCGCTGACGATGCGCAGGCCGCGCTGGGTCAGCGTTTCGGCCACGATACGGGCGTTGGTTACCACCTGTTGCTGGTAGGCCTTGAATTCAGGGGCCATGGCTTCCTTGAAGGCCACCGCCTTGGCCGCGATCACGTGCATCAGCGGGCCGCCCTGCAGGCCGGGGAAGATGGCGCTGTTGATGGCTTTCTCATGCTCGGCGCGCATCAAAATGATGCCGCCGCGCGGGCCGCGCAGGCTCTTGTGGGTGGTGGAGGTCACCACGTCGGCAAACGGCACCGGATTCGGGTAGACGCCGGCGGCGATCAGACCGGCGTAGTGGGCCATGTCGACCATGAAGATCGCACCCACGTCCTTGGCCACCTTGGCAAAACGGGCGAAGTCGATGTGCAGGCTGTAGGCGGACGCGCCAGCGATGATGAGCTTCGGCTTGGTCTCGTGCGCCTTCTTCTCCATGGCGTCGTAGTCAATCTCTTCCTTGGCGTTCAGGCCGTAGGAGACGACGTTGAACCACTTGCCGGACATGTTCAGTGCCATGCCGTGGGTCAGGTGGCCGCCTTCGGCCAGGCTCATGCCCATGATGGTGTCGCCGGGCTTGAGGAAAGCCAGAAAGACAGCTTCGTTGGCCGAGGCACCGCAGTGCGGCTGCACGTTGGCGGCTTCGGCGCCGAAAATGGCTTTCACACGGTCGATGGCCAGTTGCTCGGCCACGTCCACATACTCGCAACCGCCGTAATAGCGCTTGCCTGGGTAGCCCTCAGCGTACTTGTTGGTGAGCTGCGAGCCTTGGGCGGCCATGACGGCCGGCGAGGCGTAGTTTTCGCTGGCGATCAGCTCGATGTGGTGTTCCTGGCGGGCGTTTTCGGCCTGGATGGCGGCCCAGAGTTCGGGATCGGTCTGTTCAACGAGGATGTTTCGGTTGTACATGGCAGTCGGGTAAAACGCTGGTCCCCCGTCATGCGGGGGCTGCCCAGGCGAACGGCTGAACACAGAAACCGCGCGGGTTCTGCGGCACGCTTCCCTGTGGTGTCCCACTTCAGCACAGCCGGCCCGAAAAGGGCGGCGCGCCTATCGCCAGTCGCGTACCCCTCAAGTGTAGCTGACCGACGACGCTGCTGCAGCGTCAGCCGACCCTCAGCTGAGAGCGACCTTTTCCATACCGCCCTCAGGCTTGGGCGGGCTCACGACCGGGATGGCCTGCGGCTCCAGGAACGGCACGGCACGGCCACTGGCCACTTGCTGCAGGCGGGCGTGTTCTGCCAGCACCTTGCTGATGTAGCTGCTACCGTCGTCAAGGAGGGAGGCGCCGACGTAGAGCTTGAGGCCGCCTTCCAGCGAACCGGCGCGGGCAATGCACTCCTGCAGCACCTTGGTGCCAACGCGCAGGTTGGTCAGGGGGTCGAAGGCCGCCAGCTTGCCGCCAAAGTGCTCGTATTTGTCACTGTGCACCCGGGTCATGACCTGCATCAGGCCCTGGGCGCCCATCGAACTTTCGGCAAACGGGTTGAAACTCGACTCTATGGCCATGATGGCCAGCAGCAGGGTCGGGTCAAGCTGGGTGCGCTTGCCGATCTCGTAGGCCTCCGCCACCAGCGCGCTCAGCGGCTCCGGCGCCACGCGGTACTTCTTGCTCAGCCAGTAGGCCACGGCTGCCTGTTGCTTGGGCAGATCCTTGGGGTTGGCCGCCGTGGCGCGCTCGATCGCATCGGGTTCAATGGCGATACCGCTGATGGCCATCTGGCGGTTCTGCAGCCACCCGATCAGCTTGACTTCGCCGGCCTGGCGCAGTTCCGGGCGGGCGATCAGGGTGATGGTGGCGAACATCACGGCCAGCCCGAGCAGGGCGAAGCCGTTGTGGGTAATTTCAAAAAAGCCTTGGGCGACATCGGATGCGAAGGTTCGCAGGCCCAGGCCGAATTTCTTGAACGCTGTCATAGCACTTCCTCCTTTTGGCGAGCACCTGCAACCGGATCACTGCTGGGCAGTCACGGGAGCGGGAGCACGTCTGGGTTGGTACGCCATCAGAATCCTGCGGGTCGTTCTCGACGAGGGCAGCGATCTGATGCAGCCGGGTTCGGCAGCGGATTCGGGTTGTCCCTGACTTAAGTTCAGGTTGGGTGAATTTTAAGTGTCCTTATATATCAAGTCAATAATATGAAATCCATTCTTAATTCCAGCCGAGGGATTAGAAAGGGTGCGTTACAACGCAATCGGGCCCGGGATCGCCATTGATACGTCGATTTGCAAACCCCGGATCCACAGGCTAAATTGGTGGTGCCTGGCATTTCAGGCATGACATGTCGGTAGTAAGCGATCCCCGCCCGGTTGGGCGTTTTGGGTTGACCGAACCCGGCGATTCATGGAGGCAATCCCTTGCCTCCTGCGCATGGGGGACCCGACTCTCCTCCCTGCGTCACCCAGACGGCACGGGCCTCGCGCCAGCCGTCAAGCCCGGCGGGCAGGCTGCAGGCCGACCGACCGGGCTTTCTTGTTTCTTACCCTGGGTCAGACTTCTTGCTCCTCGTGGATTGACGGACGCGGCAGCGGGGTCAGAATCGGGCACATGACATTGGAATCCTTGAAGAACCATCCATGGGCCCGGCGCGCATTCTGGGCCGCAGTCGCCATACTGGTCGTCTGGGCAGTGGCCTGGGCCGTGTTGCCGGGGCTGCTGAGAAGCCAACTGACCCGGCTGGCCGGTGAACAACTGGGGCGCGAGGTCCGCATTGGCGCCGTCAGTCTGCGGCCGTGGTCGCTGGAGCTGACGCTGGAAGACCTGGCGGTGGCGGGTCCGCCGGGGACGGCGCCCCAACTGACCATCCAGCGCATCTATCTGGATGCCGAACTGCAATCCCTGCTGCGGCTGGCGCCGGTGGTCGATGCCCTGCAGGTGGACGGGCTGGCCTTGCGGCTGACGCACCTGGGCGGCGGACACTACGACGTGGATGACCTGCTCACGCGCTGGCTGGCACCGGCCGAGCCGCCCAAACCGGCGACGGCGCTGCCGCGCTTCGCGCTGTACAACCTGGCGGTGCGTTCGGCCTTGGTCGATTTTGTCGACCAGGGCGTCGGCCAGACGCATGAAGTGCGTGATCTGCAGCTCAGCATTCCCTTCCTGAGCAATCTCGGGGCCAAGCGGGAGGTGCTCACCGAGCCTCGCCTGTCGTTCCGGCTCAATGGCAGCCGCTTCGACTCCAGTGCCCAGACCGTCCCGTTTGTGCCCACGCACAAGACCGATGTCGCGCTCAAGTTGGCCGACTTGGACCTGCGGTCCTACCTGGCGTACCTGCCGCCGGACTTGCCCGTCAAGCTGCGGGCCGGGGTCGTGGGCGGCGATGTACGACTGCATTTTGAGCAGACACCGCAGCCAATGGTGCGCCTCAGCGGCACGATCGACCTCAAAGGGCTCGCGCTGGCCGACGTGCAAGGCCAGGACCTGCTGGCGCTGCAGGCGCTGCGGGTTGACATGGCCGATGTCCGGCCGCTGGAGCAGGTGGTGCAACTGTCGGCCGTGGAACTGACGGGGCCGCGGCTGGAAGTGCGGCGCGACCGGGCCGGCGTCCTCAACCT
>Ga0114986_1000346_pt1 | contig 13186 bp, 11 predicted proteins | sample Shrwel1BS1Day17_FD_96988 | JGI IMG/M metagenome (GOLD analysis project Ga0114986, IMG submission 96988) | Subsurface microbial communities from deep shales in Ohio, USA - Utica-3 well 1 S-1-Day17 | ecosystem: Environmental > Aquatic > Deep subsurface > Shale gas/oil reservoir > Produced... | reverse complement strand
GATCGCGCACGCGGGTGACAAAACTGACCAGCACGCGGTCGCCCGTCATATGGCCGTAGGTGTCGTTGATGGTCTTGAAGTGGTCCAGGTCCAGCATCAGCAGTGCCATGCGGTGGCCGTGACGACGGCAGCGCTCCAGTTCCCGTTCGCAGGCTTCGATCAGGCTGCGGCGGTTCAGCGCATTGGTGAGCGAGTCATGCGAGGCGGAGTGTTCGAAGGTCTCGCGCAGCCGGTCGCTGGCCAGCAGGATCAGCCCCAAGCCGAGGGCCAGGATCAGCATGGCGTTGGCCGCGATGTAGAGGGTCTGCACCCGCGTCGGCTCCAGCAGCCCCTCATCCGGCAGAGGCAGCAGCGCCGTCAGCAGGCGCAGCGCAATCACGCCGGCGTGCAGCAGCAGCACCACCACGGTGTAGCGGGTGGAAAACACCTCGGGCCCGCGCCGCCAGACCAGCCAGGCCATGGACAGCTGCAGCGCCGCCCAGACCGCGTTCACCAGCACCACACGGGTGTTGAAATCGGGCTCATTCAGCGTGTACCACGCCAGGGTCGGAGCGAGCAGCAGCAGCACGCCAGCCCATCGACGCCACGACAACGCCAGACCGAAGAACCGCTGCAGGCCAAAGTGAAACATCGCCACGCCTGCGAGCAGCAGCAGGTTGGCGCCGACGATGGACAGCAGGTCCGGCAGCACGCCCCGCCCGCCAAACAGGAAGGTCGAGCTGAAGGACAGCAGCCCGGCAACGGACCAGAGCCCCAGCCCGCGGATGGTGCGCGGGTAGCTCAGGCGCAGGAACAGCATCACGACCGACAGCATCACGCCCAGCAGGCCGCTCATCAGGATGACGGAACGCAGATCGAGCCCCATCATGGCTGCCACAGGTCTTTCGGATTCAGGCGGTTGCGCATTCTTTTTCTGCTCACCCTTGGCGCTGCACCATGCCGCGAGAAGGGATGGCGCTGACTATACCAACGGCCAACGACAGTCCGAGCGCACGCGTGGTCCAGCGCCTAGAATGAAGACTGTGTCCTCCATACTCAACGCCGACCTGCATTGCCACTCCGTCGTCTCCGACGGCACCCTCACCCCGGAGGCACTGGCGGCCCGCGCGGCCGCCAACGGCGTCGAACTCTGGGCCCTGACCGACCATGACGAAATCGGCGGTCAGCACCGCGCCGCCGCCGCAGCGCAGGCCCATGGCCTGAAGTACCTGACCGGCACCGAAATCTCCATCACCTTTGCCGGCCAGACGGTGCACATCGTCGGCCTGGGTTTCGATCCGGACGATGCCGCCCTGGCCGAAGGCCTGCGCCGCACGCGCGGCGGGCGCAGCCAGCGCGCGCAGGAGATGTCGGACGGGCTGGCGGCGGTCGGCATCCGCGGCGCCTACGAGGGCGCGCTCAAGTACGTCGGCAACCCGGAACTGATCTCACGCACCCACTTCGCCCGGTTTCTGGTGGAGGCCGGCGTCTGCCGCGACACCAGCGAGGTGTTCCGCAAGTACCTGACCGAAGGCAAGCCGGGCTTCGTACCGCACCGCTGGGCCACGCTGCGTGACGCCGTGGGCTGGATCGTCGATGCCGGCGGCATTGCGGTGATTGCCCACCCGGCGCGCTACAGCTTCAGCGCCAATGAGGAATATGCCCTGTTCTCCGAGTTCAGGGCGCATGGCGGACAGGCGGTGGAGGTGGTGACCGGCAGCCACAGCGCGGCCGAGGCGCTGCAGTACGCCGAGACGGCGCGCGAGTTCGGCCTAGCGGCCTCCCGCGGCAGCGACTTCCACAGTCCGGACGAATCGCGCATCGACCTCGGCGCCCTGCCCCTGCTGCCGGGCGCGCTCACCCCGGTGTGGGAGCTGCTGGAGGACCGCATCCGATGAGCCAGCACCGCACCCTGGCCGGCATGGCGCTGGCGCTCACCGCGCTGGCCTGCTTCGCCACGCTGGACACCACCACCAAGTACGTCACGCTCAGCGTGCCGCTGCTGCTGGCGTTGTGGTTCCGCTATGTCTTCCAGGCCGTGGTCACCACGGCCGTCATGCTGCCGCAGCGCGGACGCGCCCTGCTGCGCACGCGGCACCTGGGCCTGCAGTGCCTGCGCGGTGCGCTGCTGTTCGTCACCAGCCTGTTCACCTTCCTGAGCGTGATGTACATGCCGGTAGGGGAGTTCACCGCCATTGCCATGATCACGCCGCTGGTGGTCACGCTGCTGGCGGCCACCTGGCTGGGCGAGCACGTCTCGCGCCGGCGCTGGCTGCTCGTGGCCGGCGGCTTTGCCGGCACGCTGTTCATCATCCGACCTGGCTCGGACCTGTTCGGCTGGCACACGCTGCTGCCGCTGGTGATGGTGGCGACCTACTCGGGCTTCCAGATCCTGACCAGCCGCATGGTGAAGACGGAAGACGCCGTCACCATGCATGTCTACACCGGCTGGGTGGGCACCCTGCTGGGCTCGTTGGCGCTGCCCTTCGTCTGGCAGCTGCCACAGACGACCGGCCAGTGGGGCGGACTGCTGCTCATGGGCCTGATGGGCACGGTGGGCCATTTCCTGCTGATCCTGGCCTACCGCCGTGCGCCGGCCGCGACGCTGACGCCTCTGCTCTACGCCCAGATTGCCTTTGCCATGCTGGGCGGCTGGCTGGTGTTCGACCACCTGCCCGACGGCTGGGCCTTGCTGGGCATGGCCCTGATCGCCTTCTGCGGCGCCGCCAGCGCCTGGCTGGCGGTGGTGGAGAGCCGGCTCAAGCTGGAGCCGCTGGAGGTCTGAACGCATGGCCCAGTATTTCGAAGTCCATCCCGACAACCCGCAGCTGCGCCTGCTCAAGCAGGCCGCCGGCCTGCTGGACAAGGGCGGTGTGCTGGCGGTGCCCACCGACTCCAGCTATGCCCTGGTCTGCCACCTGGATGACAAGGCCGCCGCCGACCGTTTGCGCAACATCCGCGGCGTGGACGAGAAGCACCATCTCACACTGCTGTGCCGCGACCTGAGTGAACTGGCCAACTACGCCCGTGTCGACAACCGGCAGTACCGGCTGCTGAAGGCTGCCACGCCCGGGCCCTACACCTTCATCCTGGAAGCCACCAAGGAAGTGCCGCGGCGCGTCAGCCACCCCTCGCGCAAGACCATCGGCCTGCGTGTGCCCGAACACCCGGTGTTGCAGGCCCTGCTGGCGCTGTACAGCGGTCCGCTGCTGGCCACGACACTGATTCCGGCCGACACGACTGAACCGCTGAACGACGCGCAGGAGATCCGTGAGCGTTACGAGCACCAGGTGGCGGCGGTGATCGATGCCGGCGCCTGCCCGCTCGAGCCAACCACCGTCGTCGATCTCAGTGGCGGCGAGCCCGAAGTGCTGCGCCATGGCCGCGGCGATCCGGCCGCCCTGGGCCTGTGAGCCGCCTGGCGCGGCAGGCCATCCCGCTCTGAGACAATGGCGGGTGTGGATATCAACAACCTGATCCAAACCGTCCTCATCTACGCCCTGCCGGTGCTGTTTGCCATCACCGTGCACGAGGCGGCCCACGGCTATGCGGCGCGCCACTTTGGCGACAACACCGCCTGGATGTTGGGGCGCATCACGCTCAATCCGGTCAAGCACATCGACCCGGTGGGCACCATCCTCATGCCGCTGCTGCTGTACTTTGCCACCTCGGGCGCCTTCCTGTTCGGCTATGCCAAGCCGGTGCCGGTGCGCTTCGACCACCTGCGCCACCCCAAGCGCGACATGGTGTGGGTGGCGCTGGCCGGCCCGGGTGCCAACCTGCTGCAGGCCCTGCTGTGGGGCGTGTTGCTGTATGCCCTGCTGGGCTTCAACCTCGAGGAGCGTTTCTTCCTCGAAATGTGCAAGGCCGGCGTACTGGTCAACGTGGTGATGTTCGTCTTCAACCTGTTCCCGCTGCCGCCGCTGGACGGCGGCCGCATCCTGGTCGGCCTGCTGCCGCTGCGCCCGGCCGCGCTGCTGGCACGCATCGAGCCCTGGGGCTTCTTCATCGTCATGGCGCTGGTCATCAGCGGCATCGTCAGCAATCTCTGGATGCGCCCCCTGATGGGACTGACCTACGACCTGCTCGACCTGCTGCTCAGCCCGCTCTCCCTTCTGCTTCGTTAACACGCTTCGCGACATGCAACCCATCCGCGTCCTCACCGGCATTACCACTTCCGGCACGCCCCATCTGGGCAACTACGTCGGCGCCATCCGGCCCGCCATCCAGGCCAGCCTGGCGACGGGTGTCGAGAGCTACTACTTCCTGGCCGATTACCACGCCCTGATCAAGATCGACGAGCCGGCGCGCATCCAGCGCAGCACACTGGAGATTGCCGCCAGCTGGATCGCCTGCGGCCTGGATCCGGAACGCGTGACCTTCTACCGCCAGTCCGACATCCCCGAGATTCCGGAACTGACCTGGTTCCTCACCTGCGTCTGCGGCAAGGGCCTGCTCAACCGCGCCCACGCCTACAAGGCCGCGGTGGACAAGAACACGCTGGCCGAGGTCGACCCGGACGCCGACGTGACCGCCGGCCTTTTCATGTACCCGGTGCTGATGGCGGCCGACATCCTGATGTTCAACGCCCACCGCGTGCCGGTGGGGCGCGACCAGATCCAGCACATCGAGATGGCGCGCGACATGGCGTCCAGCTTCAACCACCGCTACGGCGAGCACTTCGTGCTGCCGGAGGCGCAGATCGAGGAAAGCGTGGCCACCTTGCCGGGCCTGGACGGACGCAAGATGAGCAAGAGCTACGACAACACCATCCCGCTCTTCGCCCCGCGCGAGCAGCTGAGGAAGCTGATTGCCGGCATCAAGACCGATTCACGCGCGCCGGGCGAACCGAAGGAGACCGAGGGCTCGGCCCTGTTCCAGATCTACCAGGCCTTCGCCAACCCGACCGAAACGGCCGCATTGCGCCAGGCCTATGCCGACGGCATCGCCTGGGCCGATGCCAAGCAGGTGCTGTTCGAGCGCATCGACCATGAGATCGCGCCGATGCGCGAGAAGTACGAGGCGCTGATGCGCCACCCCGAGCAACTGGAAGCCATGCTGCTGGCCGGCGCCGCCAAGGCGCGCAAGATCGCCACCCCTTTCACCACGAAACTGCGCCACGCCGTCGGCCTGCGCGACCTGCGCAGCCAGGAGGCGGGCAAGAAGGAGAGGAAGGACAAGGCCGCGCTGCCGAGCTTCAAGCAATACCGCGAAAGCGACGGCCAGTTCTATTTCAAGTTTGTCGATGCCCAAGGCAAGCTGCTGCTGCAGAGCCCTGGCTACGCCAGCCCCAAAGATGCCGGCCAGACCATCCGCATGTTGCAGGAAGACGCAGCCAGTCTGTCCAGGTTGCAACTGGGCGCAGCCGAGGGCGCCAGCCTGCCCGAGGTGGCTGCCGCGCTGCAGCAGCTGCGCGACGCTGCCTGAGGGCGACGACGCTGCTACAATAGCGGTCTTTCGAGACACCCCGGAGAGGTGGCAGAGTGGTCGAATGTACCTGACTCGAAATCAGGCGTAGGGGCGACCCTACCGAGGGTTCGAATCCCTCCCTCTCCGCCAAACATGTCAACGGGCCACTTGTGATCAAGTGGCCCGTTTTTCATGGTGTGCCCCGGTCCGCATGCGGGGCTGCTGTAAGGTTCGTGACCAACAATCCCCAGACATTCCTCCGCCAGCCCCTGCCCATGCTCACCACCCAGGACAAGACCCGCATCGACGACACCCGCATCGCCTGTGTACGCCCGCTCATGACCCCGGCGCTGCTCGAAGAGCGCCTGCCGGCCACCGAACAGCAACTGGCCCTGGTGGAGTGTTCGCGCAAGGCCATCTCCGCCGTGCTGCACGGCCAAGATGACCGCCTGCTGGTGGTGGTGGGCCCCTGCTCCATCCACGACCATGACCAGGCGCTGGAGTACGCCCGACTGCTGAAGAAGGAAGCCGAACGGCATGCGCCGGATCTGCTGGTGGTGATGCGCGTCTACTTCGAAAAGCCGCGCACTACCGTCGGCTGGAAGGGCTACATCAACGACCCGCACCTCGACGGCAGCTTTGCCATGAACGAGGGGCTGGAGATGGCGCGCCGGCTGCTGCTCGACGTGGTGGACATCGGCCTGCCGGTGGGCACCGAATTCCTGGACCTGCTGAGCCCGCAGTTCATCAGCGACCTGGTGAGCTGGGGCGCCATCGGCGCGCGCACCACCGAAAGCCAGAGCCACCGGCAGCTCGCCAGCGGCCTGTCCTGCCCGGTGGGCTTCAAGAACGGCACCGACGGCGGGGTCAAGGTGGCGGCCGATGCCGTGGTGGCCTCGCGCGCACCGCATGCCTTCATGGGCATGACCAAGATGGGCCAGGCCGCCATCTTCGAGACCCGTGGCAACCAGGACGTGCACGTCATCCTGCGCGGCGGCAAGACCCCCAACTACGCCGCCGCGGATGTCGACGCCGCCTGCCAGGTGCTGCAGGCCTCCGGCCTGCCGCCGCAGGTGATGATCGACGTCTCGCACGCCAACAGCAGCAAGCAGTACGCGCGGCAGATCGAGGTGGCAAAAGACGTGGCGCACCAAGTCGCCGGAGGCGACGGCCGCATCATCGGCCTGATGATCGAAAGCCACCTGCGCGAAGGCCGGCAGGACCTGGTGCCGGGCCAGCCGCTGGCGCGCGGCGTGTCCATCACCGATGCCTGCATCAGCTTTGAGCAGACCGTGCCGGTGCTGGAGAACCTGGCGCAGGCTGTACGCCAGCGCCGGCTGGGCTAGCGGCTGGCGTCCTCACGCAGAGGGGTCGGGAAAGGGTTTCCCTTTTTATCAGTTGTGCGCTAGAGTGGCAGGGCTCCTCGACCTGACGAGACTGCCATGCCCCTCCAAGCACGTTACCTCTGGCCCCTGCTTGTCGCCCTGCTGACCTGCAGCTGGCTGCCTGTCGCTCAAGCGCAAAAACCCGCTGCCGAGACGGAGCTGGACGTCACGGCCATCAAGCCGCCGCCACGTGATGTCAAGGACATCCTGCGCGTGCTGGAAACCGCCAAGCTCGACATGACGGAGATCGATCGGGCGCGCAAGATCGTTGCCAGTCCACCGCCCGCCGCAGGAGCCGACTCCAAGGCACTCAACGAGTACTACTTCAAACGTTCACTGGCCCACCAGAAGCTGGGCAAGATCCGCGAAGCCGTTGACGACATGCGGCTGGCTGCACTGGAGCACCGCAATCCTCAGTTCGAAATGCGCGACCTGATTGACTTGGCGGTGCTGGAGAACTTTGCCGGCAACACCCAGGAAGCGATCCAGGCGCTGGAGAAAGCCAAGGCCATGGCCGAGCGCATGCGCCTGGGCGGCATGATCCTGACGGTCAACCGCCTGCTGGTGGCCAACTACACCGCCGCCGGCAACTTCGACAAGGCCAAGGCGCTGCTGCTCGACGCCGATGCGCTGATGATCAACCTGCGACGCAGCCCGAGGTTGACCGACTTCGTCACCACCTGGGAAGCCAACCTTGAGAGCACCCGCGGGATCTATTACTGGCAGCAAGGCCAGTGGGTCGAGAGCGAGCGTGCGCTGCGCAAAGCGCTTCGACTGCTGTACCAGAACTACCAGGCCGCCAAGGACAGCCCGAAGAGGGTGGACGACCTGGCTGAGGGCGGGCGCACGCTGGGTGACGGTACCAACAATGCGCGCATCTTTGTCAGCCAGATCATTTTCCGCAACCTCAACCTCGCTGACGTGCTGCTGCAGCAGCGCAAGCTGATCGACGCCGAATACTATGCCCGTGAGGCGCTGACCCTGGCGCTCGACAACTTCGGCCGCAACTCCACCGATGTCGGCAAGGCGCTGTCGATGCTGTCCAAGGTGATCTCGGAGCAGGGCCGTTTTTCGGAAGCGGTGGTGCTGGCCCAGGCCGCCTTGTCGGCGAACATGGAGAGTGGCATCACCGACGATTCACGCGTGATGGCGTTGGCCCGCAAGTTCTACGCCACGGCCCAGGTGGCCAACGGCCAGTACCGGGAGGCCGACCAGACCTTCAACCTGATGATGGCTGGCGTGCGCAAGGATCCTGAACTGGAAAAGACCTTCCGCCCGGACGACCTGGACTGGGTGCTGGCGATGCAGAAGATCGGCAAGGGTGACGAGGCGGCAACGATGTCGGCCCGCATGCTCAAGAGCACCGAAGCCCGTGTCGGCAAGACGGCACCCCGTACCGCCCTGGTTGCCGCCTTCCACGCGGTCTCGCTGCAGCAGCAGGGCAAGCTGAAGGAAGCGCAGGCGATCTTCCGGGAGGCCGCGCCGATCCTGGTCGACCAGACACGCAGCGATGCGGAGAACGACACGGCCAGCCTCAAGCAGCAGCAGCGCACCACCTACCTGTTTGAAAACTACCTCGGCCTGCTGTCCCGCGTCGCGCGGACCGAACCGACGCAGGCCCAGGCCGCCGCAGCGGAGGCCTTCCGCGTCGCCGACCTGGCCAAGAGCAGCGGCGTGCAGCGCGCCCTTACGGCCAGTGCCGCACGCGCCAACATCAAGGACCCGCAGCTGGCCGAGCTGGCGCGCAAGGAGCAGGACCTGCAGCGCCGCGTCAACTCGTTGTCGGAGTTGCTGACCGGCCTGCTGTCGGCACCGCCGGAACAGCAACTGCCGTCGGTGCAGGCCAGGATCCGACAGGACATCACCACCTTCAAGGCCGAACGCGAGAACCTGAAGAAGGAGATCGAACGCAAGTATCCGGACTATGCCGAGATGGTCGAACCCAAGCCGGCCACCGTGGAGCGCACCCGCAGCCTGTTACGCGCCGACGAAATCCTGGTCTCCTGGTACTTCGGTGAAAAGGAGGCCTATGTCTGGGCCATCAGCAAGCAGGACATCCCGCTCTTCAAATCCATCCCCATGGGCCGCAGCGAAATGGCTCGCCAGGTCAGCCTGTTGCGCAAGGCGCTCGACCCGGGCGTGGCCACCATCGACGAGATCCCGCCCTTCGACGTCAAGGCGTCGTTCCAGCTGTACCAGCAGATCCTGGCGCCGGTGCATGCCCACCTCAAGGGCAAGAAGGTGTTGCTGGTCGTGCCGCATGCCGAACTCGGGCAGCTACCGCTGTCAGTGCTGGTGACGCAAGACGTCGCCGCGCCGGCCGCACAAGGCATTCCCTTTGCCGGCTACAAGGCCATGCCCTGGCTGGTGCGCGAGATCGCCATCGCCCAACTGCCGTCGGTCACCGCGTTGACCGCCTTGCGCAACACGCCGCCCGCCAGTCCCAACCGCAAGAGTTTCATCGGCTTCGGAGATCCCTACTTCAGTGCCGAGCAGGCCCGCAGCGCCGAGCGTGCCCAGGCCCGCGGCACGCAGCTGGCCACGCGTGGCCTGCCGTTGCATCTGCGCAGCGCACCCAAGACCGCGGGGGTCAGCTCGGCCGAGCTGGCCCTGCTGCCGCGCCTGCCCGACACGCAGGACGAGATTCTCGACATTGCGAAGGTGCTGTCCGCCGGACCGTCCGACGTCTACCTGAACCGGCAAGCAAGCGTGAAGGCCGTCATGGCCGCCGATCTGTCCGACCGCAAGGTCGTGATGTTCGCCACCCACGGCCTGGTGCCGGGCGAACTCGACGGCCTGAGCCAGCCAGCGCTGGCGCTGACCTCGCCCGAGGTGACCGGCGACAAGGACGATGGCCTGCTCACCATGGACAAGGTGCTGACGCTCAAGCTCAACGCCGACTGGGTGGTGCTGTCGGCCTGCAACACCGCTGCCGGCGAAGGTTCGGGCTCGGAAGCCGTCTCCGGCCTGGGCCGTGCCTTCTTCTACGCCGGCGCGCGTGCCCTGCTGGTGTCGAACTGGCCGGTGGACTCGGTGGCGGCGCGCCAGCTGATGACGGACCTGTTCCGCCGCCAGCAGACGGGTGCCCGGGGTCTGGACAAGTCGGAGGCCCTGCGACAGGCCATGCTGCAGCTGCTCGACCATGGTGGTCTGTCCGAGCGGCAGACCATGAAGTATTCTTATGCCCACCCGCTGTTCTGGGCGCCGTTTGTGGTGGTGGGCGATTGAGCGCCCCTCCTGCCAAGCCAACGCCCTGACACCTTGAGTATCGATATCGTCCGTTCCCAACGATAGGAGGTTCCCGATGATCCGCTCCGCTCTCGCTTCTGCGCTACTGATCGGCCTGTTGACGCAAGGCCTGGCCCAGGCGGCCCCCCTGATCACCACCAAGGAGGCGGCCCTGCCGCCGGCAGCGGGTGCGCTGGCAACCCGTGGCATCTCCCGTGGCCCCGCCATCAAGGTGGTATCACCGGAACCGGACGTGGCCGTGAAGTCGCCGTTCAACCTCAAACTCAACTTCGAAGGGCGCGGTGGCGAGAAGATCGACCCCGGTTCGGTCAAGGTCGTCTACATGAAGTCGCCCTTCGTCGACCTGACGCCGCGCCTGCAGTCAGCCATCACGCCGACGGGTATCGACTTCCAGCAGGCCGAGGTTCCCCCGGGTGAGCACACGCTGCGCGTCACCGTCAAGGACAGCGCCGGCCGAGAGACCAACAGCACCGTGACCATCGTCGTCAACAAGTGATGAAGTGTCCGTATTGCCTGAGTGACATCGACGACGAAGCACTGGTCTGCAAGGTCTGCACACGGGATCTCTATCTCTTCAAGCCCCTGCTGGAAAAAGTGGCCAAGCTGGAAGAACAGCTTGCGTCCACGGCCGATGTCACCCGGTACGAGGCCCGCATCCAGCAGCTGGAGCAACAACTGGCCGAGGCCCACGAACGGCTGCACCCGCAGCGCACTGGGCCGTTAGCCGTCCTCTTCAATCTGGCCGTCTTCATCCTGCTACCGCTGGGTCTGCTGCTGCTGTCGCACTGGCTGGTCACCATCGTGCTGGACGCGAACCTGCTTTACCTGCGGGTGATCTCGATGGCCTTGCCACTGCCCTTCGGTCTGGTGCTGTTCCTGCGCCGCCGCCGGGCCGTGCTGCCCTGGTTCGCCGGCACAGCCTTCCTGGCCGTGGCGTCGGTCATCGGCATGAGCTGGATCACCAGCCTGGTGGACCAGACGCCGGTGCTGCCGCAGAACGCCTTCGAATGGCGCGAGTACCTGGAGTACGCGGCCAGCATTTCGTTCAGCTTCCTCACCGGCATGCTGCTGGGCGGCGTAGTGCATTCACGCTTGCACCGCACGACGACCCCTGGCAAGAAGTCGCATGACTCGCTGCTCAAGCGTATCGTCTCGCGCCTGGTGGGCGGCAACCTGACGCCACAGCAGCTGGGCGAGCTGATCAAGAAACTGGAGGAGTACGGCGGTTCCGTGGTCGCCGTGGGTAGTACGGCGGTGTCAATCTATACCGGCCTCAAGGGCGTGCTGGGCAACTGAGGCGGGGTGTCAGTCCTGCGGCGCCGGTTCGTCGCCCGGGACCTCTGGCCAGACAAACACCACGCGCGCCGGTTCGCCTTTCTTCAGCACCACCCGCTGCTGCAAGGGCTTGCCATCCAGCGTGGCCTCCACCGCATAGGTGCCAGGTTGCAGGCGTAGCAGCAGGAAAGGACCGTCGGCCTGGGTCTGCAACAGCAGCTTGCCGTGGCTGTCGCGCAGGCTGACCTTGGCATCCGCGGTGTAGACGGAACGCTGCCAGCGCCGGGCCGAGAACAACAGGGTCAGCGGCCACTTGCGGCTCTCCGCCTCGATGGCCGTGGATTCCTCCTGGCCGATGCCGCCGCTGAGGTACTCGATGCCGCCCTGCTGCTGCACGGCTGGCAGCTCATCGGCACTCGCCCATGCCAGCCAGCCGCAGCCTGCCAGCACGAACACGGCAGAGCGAAGAGGACGGAGCCAGGACGAGGTCATGAGGTTTCCTTGTGGGGTGACAGTGGCGACGCCGTTTAAACCCTGGTGGTTTGCACCGGCGGCCAAATGGCATCACGGCCGTGTCTGCTGCAATCGTCTGAGGTCCGCCACCACCTCTGCCGAATGGCGCGAGGTGTTGACCGACAGGTAGACCTTGGCGATACGGCCCTGCGGGTCGATGAGGAAGGTGTAGCGCTTGGCGAACTTGAACAGCTTCCAGTCGGAGATGGCGCCGTAACGCTGCGCCGCCTCACCCTGCGTGTCGGCCAGCAGCGGGAAGGGCAGCTTGTACTTCTGGCTGAAAGCGGCGTGCGAAGCACTGTCGTCCACGCTGATGCCCACCACCTCGGCACCGAGGGCCGTGAGCTGTTCCCAGTCGTCACGGAATGTGCAGGCCTCTTCTGTGCAGCCCGGCGTGTCGTTCTTGGGGTAGAAGTAGAGCACCAGCCACTTGCCGCGCCAGTCCGCCAGGCGGCGCGGCTTGCCGCTCTGGTCCGGCAGGGTGAAGTCGGGCGCAGGTTGGCCGGCGACGGGCACCGCAGCCTGCACACGCGCCGCACCCAGCGGCAGCAGCAGGCACAGGGCGCGGCGCAGGCGGGAGATCACGGCCGCAGCTCCTTCAGACCACCCATGTAGGGCTGCAGGGCAGCCGGTACTTCCACACAGCCGTCGGCGCGCTGGTAGTTCTCCAGCACCGCCACCAGCGTGCGGCCGACGGCCAAACCGGAACCGTTAAGGGTGTGCACCAACTCGTTCTTGCCCTGGGCGTTCTTGAAGCGTGCCTGCAGGCGGCGGGCCTGGAAGGCCTCGCAGTTGGAAACGGAGCTGATCTCGCGGTAAGTGTTTTGTGCCGGCAGCCAGACCTCCAGGTCGTAGGTCTTGGCGGCACCAAAACCCATGTCGCCGGTGCACAGCGACATGACACGATAGGGCAGGCCGAGCTTTTGCAGGATGGCCTCGGCGTTGCGCGTCATCTCTTCCAGCGCCTCGTAGCTCTTCTCGGGGTGCACGATCTGCACCATCTCGACCTTGTCGAACTGGTGCTGGCGGATCATGCCGCGCGTGTCGCGGCCGTAGCTACCGGCTTCGGAACGGAAGCAGGGGGTGTGCGCGGTCAGCTTGATGGGCAGATCCGCCTCAGCCACCACCACATCGCGCACAAAGTTGGTCAGCGGCACTTCGCTGGTGGGGATGAGGTACAGCGCCGCGTTGTCTGGCACGGGCTCGCCGTCCTGGCCGCCCTTTTTCGCGGCAAACAGGTCGCCTTCAAACTTGGGGAGCTGCCCGGTGCCCTTGAGCGAATCGGCGTTCACGGCATAGGGCACATAGCACTCGGTGTAGCCGTGTTCCTGCGTCTGCACATCCAGCATGAACTGGCTGAGCGCACGGTGCAGGCG
>Ga0114986_1000344_pt1 | contig 13209 bp, 11 predicted proteins | sample Shrwel1BS1Day17_FD_96988 | JGI IMG/M metagenome (GOLD analysis project Ga0114986, IMG submission 96988) | Subsurface microbial communities from deep shales in Ohio, USA - Utica-3 well 1 S-1-Day17 | ecosystem: Environmental > Aquatic > Deep subsurface > Shale gas/oil reservoir > Produced... | reverse complement strand
GGCTGCGCCACCGCCGCCCGCGCCCTGCTGGACAGCGGCCACCTGGGCAAGGAGGTGTTCTGGCAACGCGCCCGGCTGGGCATGGATGCCGGCAAGCCCGCCGTGGCCATCCAGGCGGTTCGGCTGCTCAACGAGGACTGGGCGCACCAGCTGGAAATCATTGCCCGGGACCCGGGCAAGTTCCTGGACGAGAAGCTGACCGCTGTCCGCCCCCGAACCAAGGAGATGGTCACGCTGGCCGTGATTCGCCTGGCCAGTTCGGACCCTGAGACAGCGGCCCGACACATGGACCGCACCCGCTGGAAGGCCCAGCTCACGCATGAGGAGCGCAGCTGGGTCTGGGGCGTGATCGGCCGGCGCGCGGCGCAGAAGCTGCAGGCCGACGCACTGACCCATTTCGCCAATGGCCAGGACCGCTTCATGCATCCCGAGCATCTGGCGTGGAAGGCCCGGGCGGGCTTGCGGGCAAGTGCCTGGGGGCATGTCCGCGAGGCCATTGCGGCCATGCCTGACGCCATGCAGCAGCAGCCCGTCTGGGTCTACTGGCGGGCCAGGGCGACCGAGGTGCTCAAGGAGCCCGACCCCATTGCCGCCGTGGCGCGAGCCCGCCAGCTGTACGAATCCATCGCATCCACCCGCGGGTTCTACGAACAGCTCGCCCTGGAGGCCCTGGGCCGGCAGGTCCTGGTGCCGCCCGCCCCGCCGCCACTGACGGCCGAGGAGGTGCTGGCGGCGCGCAGCAACCCAGGGCTACTGCGGGCGCTGGACGCCATGCGGCTGGGCTTGCGCAGCGAAGGCACGCGCGAATGGAACTACACGGTGGGCCTGCACACCCCGGGCGGCATGAATGACCGGGAACTGCTGGCCGCCGCTGCCGTGGCCTGCCAGCAGGAAATCTGGGACCGGTGCATCAACACCAGCAAGCGCACCCGCGAAGCGCAGGATCAGGCTCAGAGGTTTCCCATGCCGCATCGCGATGCGGTGGTTCGCCGCTCGCGCGAGATCGGACTGGACCCCGCCTATGTCTACGGTCTGATCCGCCAGGAAAGCCGCTTCGTGTCGGATGCCCGCTCCGGGGTGGGTGCCTCGGGGCTGATGCAGGTGATGCCGGCCACCGCACGCTGGACCGCCCGCAAGATCGGTCTGACGGATTTCCAGCCCCACCAGATCACCGACCGGGACACTAACATCCAGATCGGGACCGCGTACCTGAAGTTCGCGCTGGACGATTTTGAGGGCTCCATGCCCCTGGCGGCAGCTGCCTACAACGCCGGGCCGGGCCGGTCTCGCGCCTGGCGCAACGGGCCGGTGCTGCCGGCAGAGGTCTGGATCGAGAACATCCCGTTCGAGGAAACCCGCGATTACGTCAAGCGCGTGTTGTCCAACACCACCAACTACGCCGCCGTGCTGACCGGTCAGCCCCAGTCGCTGCGGTCACGGCTGGGAACGGTGGGTCCACGGGCCACCACCGCCGCCGCGATCAACACCGAGCTGCCCTGACGCCCGCGCGTGGCCATGGCCCCACAGGGCGCTCGGCCTTGCGCACACGCTAGGATGGCGCCACCATGTCAAACATCCTTGTCCTCGGTGGTAGCGGTTTCGTTGGTCGCCATGTGTGCGAGAAACTGGTTCGTGCGGGTCATCGCGTCACGGTGCCCACCCGCCGGGCCGTCAATGCGGCCCCCGTGCAGCATCTGCCGGGGCTGACGGTCCGGCAAGCCAATGTGCACGATGGCCACGCACTCCGGCAGCTGTTGCCGGGGCACGATGCGGTGGTCAATCTGGTGGCCATCCTGCATGGGGACGAGGCGGCCTTCGAGCGCACGCATGTCACCCTGCCCACCACCCTGGCCCAGGCCTGTGAAGCCACCGGGGTGCGACGTCTGGTCCACATCAGTGCACTGGGGGCTGATGTCCGCGGGCCTTCTCGCTACCAGCGCAGCAAGGCCCGGGGCGAAGCGGTGCTGCAGTCGGCAGCGCTGGCATTGACGATCCTGCAACCGAGCGTCATCTTTGGTGCTGGTGATCGCTTCCTCAACCTTTTCGCGCAGCTTCAGTCGGTGTTCCCGGTCATGCCGCTGGCGGGGGCCGACACCCGCTTTCAGCCGGTCTGGGTGGAGGATGTGGCCGAAGCCGTGGTGCGTTGCCTGGGCAGCGACGCCGTGGCGCGCGCCAGCATCGGTCAAACCATCGAATGCGCGGGCCCCGATATCCTGACGCTGGCCGAACTGGTCCGACTGGCGGGCCGGTACGGCAGCCGGGAACGACCGGTCATTCCGCTGCCGCACAGCATCGGCCGGGTGCAGGCCATGGCGATGGAGTGCCTGCCCGGTGAGCCGCTGATGAGCCGGGACAACCTGGATTCGATGCGGGTGGACAATGTGGCCAGCGGTCGCTGGCCTGGTCTGGACAGCCTGGGGATCCGTCCCGCATCGGTCCTTGCGATCGCGCCGTCGTACCTGGGACAGCGCGGTGGCCGCAGCGGATTGTTGTCGCTGCGCAGCGGACGGCGCTGAACCGCCAGAACCGTCCGCCCGGCCTGCGGGGACTCAGAACTTTCGGCTGTACTGCAGACCGATGCCGTTCTGGCTCATGCCGATCTTCGTGGGCGCCGGCATGCTGCCGGAGACCTCCTGCCGCTTGGCGTGCCAGAGCGCAAAGCTGATTTCGGTATTGGCCGCCGGGCTGTAGGTGGCGCCCAAGGTGACGTGGCTGCGCACCACGCCCGGCGCCAGGATATTGAGATACACATCCTGCGAGCGGACCGGGTTGGTGCCGTGGTTGAAGCCCGCGCGCCAGGTCCACTGACTGCTGGCCTGCCATTGCACCCCCAGCTTGGTCACCGACACATCGCGCCAACCAAAGCCTGGGCCGTTGGCGGCGCCAAAGCCGTTGGCAAAGTTGCTCAGGCTGGCGTTGCCGATCGACGGCACACCGCTGTAGTTGATGCGTGAGTAGTCCAAGGCCACCTGCACCTTGGGCGTCACCTGCAGGGCCACACCGAATGCGTAGTTCTCGGGGATATCGAAGTCGCCCTGTTTCGCAAACAGGCGCTCGTACTTGTCAAAGCGAGACATGTCGATGCGCGGCGAATAGGAGGCCCCCACGGTGACGCGATCGCCCAGCTTGCCCAGATAGCCCAGACGCAGACCGATGCCGGTGCTGCTGTCCTGGCCCTGGTTGGGCAGGCCAAAGGCCTGGAGGCCGTAGGCCTTGAACATCTGGTACACCAGCAGCGGAGAAACCCCGAACGAGTGGCCGTCAGCCACCTCATAGGCCACGGTGGGCGCCACGATCAGCTGCATCAGGTCCACCCCCAGCTTGCCCGATCCGCAAGTGGTCGGGCCGCTGCAGAAGAAGTTGGTGTCGCCCGGAAAGACAGCGGGATATTCGGTGTTCATGCCGCCGTTGCCGTAGACGGTGATGCCGACACCCAGTTTCTTGGACAGCGCCACGTTGTAGCCAAACTCCGGGATCAGGAACGTGTCCTTGCGGCTTTCCACCTCCATGGCACCCATGGGGGTCGAGATGGTGGCGCTGCGCCGGGGATTGAACAATTCGGCACCCAGATCCCATCGGTTACCGACGACGGCCGCCTGGGCCGGGTTGTTGACACCCGCAAAGGCGTCGTGCGCCATGGCAATGGACGCCCCGCCCATGCCTTTGGCCTTGAGGCCGAAGCCATGCGGGAAGTAGCCGTTGGTGGCCCAGGCGGGTACGGTGACCGCCAGCAGGGCGACCGAAGCCAGGGTGCGCGCAGCACCGTTCATTTTTTTCATGGAAGTCTCCTCGGGGTGGTAGGACCGGTCGCGGTCAGCGTTCAGAACTCGCCCTTGGAGCCACGCTCCATCATCTGCCAGATGGTTTCACGCACCGCCCAGGCTTCTTCCTTCAGTGGGGACGGCAGTTTGCGGCCCATCTTGACCATCATGTCCATGTTGAGGGTGTACAGCCAGAGGCTGCCGTCGTCGTGCTCGACCATGCTGATGCGGCAGGGCAGGTAGGCAGCCATGTGCGGGCTGAAGTCCACCATCTTGCGGGCCGTGGCCGGGCTGCAGAAGGAATAGACGGTCAGCAGTTTCTCCTTCTTGCCCGATCGTGCCTCCAGCTCCTTGGACAGGGGCAGCGTGCCGACGTCGCGCATGTTGCGCTCCACCGCCACCAGCTTGAAGATCTCTTCGACGTCCTTGGCGCTTACGCCGGGCTTGACCTTGCGCTCCCAGGTGGTGGCCACCGCGATATCGCCGTTGCCTTCGATCCAGCGGTCCCACATCCTCATGGACTCGGCGCCAGCGCCGTCCTCGAGCTTGCCGATGGTGGACAGCGTGCCGCAACCGGTGCCCAGCACCGCCGCTGCGCCCAGGGTGAACCACAGGGCCATTCGTTTCCAGACTTGCATGGGGGATGTCTCCTCGTTTGTGATGACGCAGGATCTGCCTGCCTTGAGTTTTGTCAAACCGACCAAGTCACGTTATCGGAGTCATACCCCAGGGTGCATCAGTAACTACCCTAGGGGGTAGGGTATTTATTTATCACCAGCCAACCTGACGCATACATTCGCATGCGATCTGTCGGTGATGGCTTTGGTTTTTTGGCACACTGTCGCGGTGATTGACCGCCACCGCACAGGAAACGACATGAAAAGCCCCGAGGATCACCGCCCCGCCACCACAAGCTACCGAGCCGAACACCAGCGTGATGTGGTCAACCGGCTCAAGCGCATCGAAGGGCAGGTGCGCGGACTGATCGACATGGTGGAATCGGGGCGCTCCTGCGAGGATGTGGCGCAACAGATGGCTGCCGCCCGCAAGGCCATGGACAAGGCCTTCTACCGCATGATGGCCTGCTCGGTGATGGAGGCCGTGACCGAATCGGCCAGCGAGGACGATGCGCTGCGCGAAGTAGAACGCTCGACCCGCATCCTCGAGAAATACGCCTGATTCAAAGCGCAGGCATCAATCGCACCGCCATTGATCATCAATCGGCAGCGGTGCTAGGCATAGGATGAGCGCCACACACACGGAGAACCCCATGGCACTCAAGCTCTACCTCGGCAACAAGAACTACTCGTCCTGGTCCATGCGTCCCTGGGTCCTCATGACCCAGGCCGGCATTCCCTTCGAGGAAGTCATGGTGCGCTTCGATTCGTTCGACGCCGACTCGGCCTTCAAACGCACCCTGCGCGGTATCAGTCCGGTGGGCAAGGTGCCGGTGCTGGTGGACGACGATCTGGCGATCTGGGACACCCTGGCCATTGCCGAGTACCTGGCAGAGCGATTTCCCGACCGTCAGCTGTGGCCAGCTGACACGAAAGCACGCGCCCGTGCACGCAGCATCTGTGCCGAAATGCACAGTGGCTTCACCGCCCTGCGCTCACACTGCCCCATGAATATCGAGGCCATCCTGCCCGACATCGGCCGGCTGGTCTGGCGCGACCAGCCCGGCGTGCGGGCCGATGTGGCTCGCCTGTGCGGGATGTGGGGCGAGTTGCTGGCGGCCCAGCCCCCTCGCGCAGACGGTCTTTCGCCCCTGCTGTTCGGCGAGTTCAGCATCGCCGATGCCTTCTATGCCCCGGTCTGCATGCGGCTGCGCACCTACGCCCTGCCCCTGCCGGCCGACATTCAGGCCTACGTCGACCGCGTGGCCAGCCTGCCGGGGGTTCAGGCCTGGATCGGGCAAGCGGTGGCCGAGCAGGACTTCCTGGACTTCGAGGAACCCTACCGCCTGGGGCGCTGAACGGGGCATGAAGACCTATCTGGTGGGCGGTGCGGTGCGCGATGCCCTGCTCGATCGCGAGCAGGGGCGCCACAGCCATGTCGATCGGGACTGGGTGGTGGTGGGTGCGACCCCCGAAGCCATGGCCAGCGAGGGCTTTGTGCCGGTCGGCCGTGACTTTCCGGTTTTCCTGCACCCGGTCACACGGGAGGAGTACGCCCTGGCCCGCACCGAGCGCAAGACCGCGCCGGGCTACCACGGATTCCACTTCCATACCGATCCGGGCGTCCGTCTGGAAGACGATTTGGCACGGCGCGACCTCACGATCAACGCCATGGCCGTGCCCGCCAACCGGGCCGAGGCCTTTGATGTCACCGACATCATCGACCCTTTCCATGGCCGGCAAGATCTGCAGCGCCGCCTGCTGCGGCACGTGACCGACGCCTTCGCCGAGGATCCCGTGCGCATCCTGCGGGTGGCCCGCTTTGCCGCACGCTTTCCGGACTTTGGCGTGGCCCCCGAGACCCAGGCGCTGATGCAGCAGATGGTCGACGAAGGTGAGGTGGATCATCTGGTGCCCGAGCGTGTCTGGCAGGAACTGTCGCGCGGGCTGATGGAGCAGCAGCCCAGTCGCATGTTCGAGGTGCTGCGCAGTTGCGGCGCATTGAAGCGCCTGCTGCCCGAGGTGGAGCGACTGTGGGGCGTTCCCCAGCGGGCCGACTACCACCCCGAGGTGGACACCGGGGTGCACCTGATGATGGTGCTGGACATGAGCGCGCAGTTGCAGGCACCGCTGGGGGTTCGTTTCGCCTGTCTCTGTCACGACCTGGGCAAAGGCACCACCCCGGCGGATGTGCTGCCCCGGCACATCGGCCACGAGGAGCGCAGCGCCCGACTGCTGCGCGGGCTTTGCGAGCGCTGGCGGGTGCCCCGCGACCTGCGCGAGCTGGCCGACGTGGTGGCTCGGGAACACGGCAACATCCACCGCAGCACAGGGCTGGGCGGCGCGGCCACCCTGCGCCTGCTGGAGCGCTGTGACGCGATCCGCCGACCGGAGCGATTCGAACAGATCCTGAAGGCGTGCGAATGCGATGCGCGAGGTCGACTGGGTTTTGAATCGGCACCTTACCCGCAGGCAGACCGCCTCATGACCGCCCTCTCAGCGGCGCTGAGGGTATCGACCGACGCACTGGCACGCCAGGTGACATCCCACGCCGAGGCGCAAGGCATGGATCCGGCCAAGGTGGGGCCCCGCATCGCGGCGGCCATCCATGGTGCGCGCAGCGAGGCCATCGACCGGGTCTTCGCCGGATAATCCGGGTCATGGCACAACTGCTGATCGCCGAAGACGACGAACTCCTGCGGGATGCGCTGCAGACCCAGCTGACACAGGCCGGCCATGCGGTGGCCGTGGCCGAAGACGGCCAGGTGGCGCTGGACATGATGACCCGCTCAGCCTATGACGCCCTGGTGCTGGATCTGGGTTTGCCCAAGATCGACGGGCTGGAAGTGCTGCGGCGGCTGCGCGAGCGACTGCCTGCGCTGCCGGTGCTGGTGCTGACCGCGCGCGATGGTGTCGAGGACCGCGTGGCGGGCCTGAACGCCGGGGCAGACGACTACCTGACCAAGCCGTTCAGCCGGGAGGAACTGCTGGCCAGGTTGCAGGCCATCCTGCGCCGTTCCCGCCTGCCGGCCTATGGCCCTTCGCCGGCCGAGCCAATCCCATCAAGCGACGAGACGCTGCGTGTGGACCCCGAGCTGCCACGCGCCTGGCTGGGCAATGAGGTGATTGACCTGACACAGCGGGAATGGGAGCTGCTGGACCTGCTGGTCCGCCACACCGGACGGGTGGTCAGCCGGGATGACGTGCTCGCGGCCTGGCAGGCCGACGCGGGCGACGCCGGTGGGGTGGCGTCCAATGCACTGGAGGTGTATGTGCACCGCCTTCGGCGCAAGCTGTCGGGCTCGCGCCTGAACATCCGCAACATCCGCGGTCTGGGCTACATGCTCGAGTCCGCCTGAAGCGATCCTTCATGGACCGGTCGCGCCCGTCGCTGCGCCGCAAACTGCTGTGGTGGCTGCTGCTGCCACAGCTGGTACTGTGGGCCACCGGCGGTCTGCTGGCCTACCGGATCGCCCTGTCCTACGCCGAGAAGGCGATCGACCAGTCCCTGACGCAGTCGGTGCGCGCCCTGGCCCGGCAGGTCAAACCCATCGGTTCCGGTCTGCTGATCGATTTTCCCCGGGCCGCGCAGGATGTGCTGGAGCAGGATCCCGATGACCGGGTCAGCTACACCGTCTCTTCACCCCCGGGCCAGTTCCTGCTGGGCAACCAGCGGCTGCCCCAGCCCGAGGGCGAGCAGCCCGTTCGAAGCGTGCCCCTGCACTACACCGCCACCCTGGATGGCCGCGCCCTGCGCATGGTGGCCCTGGATCTGGACTATGGTGATGGCGATGTCCCCCAGGTGTTGCGGGTGCAGGTGGGCAAGGGCATGGCGGAACAGCAGCGGATTGCCCGTGAGCTGATCGCCGACATGCTGGCCCCCCTGCTGGTGCTGGGCGCGCTGCTGAGCGTCCTTGTCTACGGCGGGGTTCGGCGCGGTCTGGCGCCGCTGACCCGGCTGACCGCTCAGCTGGAGAACCGGTCGGTCAACGCACTGCAGCCCATCGCCGCCACCGAGGCACCCCAGGAGGTCCATGCGCTGGTGACGGCACTCAACGATCTGCTGCGCGCCGTCGAACGCAGCGTGCTGCAGGAAAAGCGCTTCATCAACGACGCCGCCCACCAACTCAGGACGCCGCTGGCCGGATTGATCAGCCAGGTCGAGTCCGCCCAACAGGAGACCCAGGATCCCGCGCTGGTGCAACGCCTGGGCAAGGTGCACCGGGGAGCGGTTCGCAGCGCCCACCTGGCCCACCAGTTGCTCACCCTGGCCCGCAGCGAGAGCCAGGTGTTGCGTGCGCCGCTGGATCTGGCCGCACTCGCCCGGGAGGTGGCCAGGGAATGGACACCGCGCGCCCTGGCGGCCGGCATGGATTTGGGCTACGAAGGCCTGGACCGCCTGCCGGTGTTGGCCGATGCGCTGCAGTTGCGCGAGGCGCTGGCCAACCTCATCGACAACGCCCTGCGCTACACCCCGCCAGGCACCAGCATCACCTTGCGGGTCGGCCAGGATCCGGATGGCAGTGCCGTGCTGGTGGTCGAAGACACCGGACCCGGGCTGCGGGCCGATGACATGGACCATGTGTTCCAGCGCTTCTGGCGTGGCAGCGAGCTGCCTGGTGGTTGCGGCCTGGGTCTGGCCATCGTGCAGGAAATCGCCCGGCGCCATGGCGGCGACGCCCGGGTCGAACAGATCGCACCGCAGGGTCTGCGGGTCGAGATCCGCATCCGCTGATCAGGCCGCCAGCCGCTGGCCGCTGCGTGCGTCGAACCAGCTCGCGTGCGCGGCTTCCACAGCCAGCCCCACCCGTTCGCCAGGGTGCACCCGTACCTGGGGCGCGACGCGCACCGTCACATCCCCGGACACCGTGCTGACCACCACATAGGTATCCGCACCAGTGGGCTCGACCACCGAGACCTCGCCCTTCCACGGCGCGCTGCCGTCCAGGCGGATGTGCTCGGGGCGCAAGCCCAGCGTGGCATGCGCCCCGGTGGCGGCAGGACATGGCAGATCCAGCTCGATACCCGCCAGTGCCACCGCACCGCCTTCCAGCACCTGGGTGTCCACCAGGTTCATGGTGGGCGAACCGATGAAGGTGGCCACATAGGTGTTGGCCGGCCGGTTATAGATGTCATCGGGGGTGCCCAGCTGCTGGAGGACACCGTCCTTCATCACCGCGATGCGACTACCCAGGGTCATCGCCTCGATCTGGTCGTGGGTGACATACACGCTCGTGATTCCGCTGGCCTGGTGCAGACGCTTGATTTCCGCTCGCATCTCGACCCGCAGCTTGGCATCCAGATTGGACAACGGCTCGTCAAACAGGAAGAGCTGCGGCTCCCGCGCCAAGGCTCGCCCCATTGCCACACGCTGGCGCTGCCCGCCCGACAGCTGGCTGGGCCGCCGGTCGAGCAGGTGCGTGATCTGCAACATGGCCGCCACCTCCTGGATGCGCCGCTGCCGCTCGGCCTTGGGCACTTTGCGCATCTCCAGCGCGAAGCCGATGTTGTCCGCCACGTTCATCGTCGGGTAGAGGGCGTAGCTCTGGAACACCATGGCGATGTCGCGCTGCGCCGGTGGTACCCCGATCACGTTGCGTCCACCCAGATGGATGGCCCCCTCGGTGGGATCTTCCAGCCCCGCGATGATGTTGAGCAGCGTGGACTTGCCGCAGCCGGAGGGTCCCACCAGGATGAGGAATTCGCCGGGCGCCACGTCGATGTCGATCTTCTTGAGAACCTCCACCGTGTGCTCACCCTTGCCGAAGCACTTGCGGACGCCGCGAATGTCGAGTGCCGATGCCATGAAGAAAACTCCTGATGCTTAACCTTTGACCGCGCCGGCGGTGAGCCCGCGCACGAAATAGCGACCTGCCAGCACGTAAACCGCCACGGTCGGCAACGCCGCAATCAGGGCTGCCGCCATGTCGACGTTGTAGGCCTTGACACTGCTGGTGGTGTTGGCCAGGTTGTTGAGTCCCACCGTCACCGGCTTCGAGTCGGCCCCGCTGAACGCGACCCCGAACAGGAAATCGTTCCAGATCTGGGTGAACTGCCAGATGAGCGTGACCATCACGATGGGGGTGGACATCGGCAGGATGATGCGCAGGAAGATCTGCCAGAAGCCCGCACCATCCAGGCGCGCCGCATTGAGCAACTCGCCGGGCACGGCCGCGTAGTAGTTGCGGAAGAACAGGGTCGTGCTGGGGAGGCCCGCCAGGCAGTGCACCAGGATGAGCCCGCCGATGGAACTGGAGATGCCCAGCCATCCGAGCACCTGGCTCATGGGCAGCAGCACCACCTGGAAGGGCATGAACACGCCGAACAGCAGGAGACCGAAGAAGGTCTCCGAGCCCTTGAACTTCCACAGGCTGAGCACATAGCCATTGAGGGCACCCCAAGCCGTCGAGATGAGCACCGCAGGAATGGCCATCCACACCGAGTTCCAGAAGAAAGGGCGCAAGCCGCTGCAGTCCGCGCCGGTGCAGGCGCTGGACCAGGCTTCGCGCCAGGCGCTGACGTTGAGGCTGCCGGGCAAGCTCAGCAGGTTGCCATTGCGCAATTCATCGGCGTCCTTGAGGGAGGTGACCACCATCACGTACAGCGGCGCCAGGAAGAACGCCGCGCCCAGCAGGAGGACGCCCATCAGCAACACGCGGGCCACGTGATGGGACAGGGGTTTAGCGGTCATGGGGCTTGCTCCGCAGTTCGCTGTAGAGGTAGGGAACGACAATGGCCGCCACGGTCGCGAGCATGATCGTGGCACTGGCGGCCCCCAGCCCGATCTGTCCGCGGCTGAAGCTCATCGCGTACATGAAGGTCGCCGGCACGTCGGTGGCGTAGCCAGGACCGCCCGCCGTGAGCGCCATCACCAGGTCGAAGCTCTTGATCGACAGGTGGGCCAGCACCATCAGGGTGGAGAAAAACACCGGCCGCAGGGCAGGTAGCACGATGCGCCAGTAGATGCGGGGCAGCGAAGCGCCGTCAATCTGGGCTGCCTTGATGATGCTGTCGTCGATACCGCGCAGACCCGCCAGAAACAGGGCCATGGCAAAGCCGGCCGATTGCCACACGCCCGCGATCACGACGCAGTAGATGGCCATGTCGGACTGCACCAGCCAGTCGAAGGTGAACGAGGACCAGCCCAGGTCCTGCATCAGCTTCTGCAGACCATCGCTGGGATTGAGAATCCATTTCCAGGCGGTGCCGGTCACCACGAAGGACAGGGCCATCGGGTAGAGATAGATCGTGCGGATGAAGCCTTCGGCGCGGACCTTCTGGTCAAGCAGGATGGCCAGCAGCACACCCAGCGCCATCGACAGGCCGACGTACAGAACGCCGAACAGCGCCATGTTCCTGAGGGCGACCCACCAGCGGTCCATGTCGAACAGCCGCACGTACTGTTCCAGACCAACGAATTCGTAGTTGGGCAGCATGCGGGAAGCGGTGACCGACAGGACACCGTTCCACACCATGAAGCCATAGATGAAGGCCAGCCCCAGCACGAAGGCAGGCGCCAGCACCAGCTTGGGCAGCAGGTTGTCGAGGGATTTCATGGAGATTCCAGCGACGACCCCACCCACCAGGGATGGGGTCGTCTGAGGCGCACCCGCGGGTGCTTACTGGGTGGTGGCGGCTTTGGCGATGTTCTTCATGCCATCGGCCACCGAGATCTTGTCGTTGTTCCAGAACTGGCTGACCGCGTCCTTGATGGCACCTTCGGCCGCCGGGCTCACCGCCATGCCGTGGGCCACCGAGGGGACCAGTCCGCCGGTGCGGGCGGTGTCGACAAAGTCCTTGCTCGAGAGCTTGGCGCAGTCATCGAACTTGTCCATCTTCATGCCCAGACGGACCGGGATCGAGCCCTTGTTCAGGTTGAAGACCTCCTGGAAGGCCGGGCTCATGATGGCTGCAGCCAGATCCGCCTGGGCTTTCTGGGCGCCGGCGTCCTTGAGCTTGTACATGGCGAACGAGTCGACGTTGAACGTGAATGCATTGGCGGTACCCGGTGCGGCGGCGCACAGGAAGTCCTTGCCCGGCACCTTGCCGGCCGCAATGAATTCACCCTTGGCCCAGTCGCCCATGAACTGGAAGCCGGCCTTGCCCTGCATGACCATGGCAGTGGCCAGATTCCAGTCGCGGCCCGGGGCAGCCGGGTCGGTGTAGGACTTGATCTTGCGGAAGGTCTCCAGCGACTTCTTCATGGTGTCGCTGTTCAAGGCCTTCTGATCGAGCTTGACCAGCGCGTCCTGATAGAACTTGGCGCCACCAACGCCCAGCACCACCGACTCGAACGTCGTGAAGTCCTGCCAGTTCTGGCCACCATGCGCAACGGGAATCAGGCCTGCGGCCTTGATCTTGTCGGCGGCCGCAAAAAACTCGTCGAAGGTCTTGGGCATGGCCGGCACGCCGGCCTTCTTGAGGACCTCGGGGCTGGCCCACAGCCAGTTGACGCGGTGCACGTTCACCGGGGCAGCCACGTAGTTGCCCTTGTACTTCATGACATTGGCGACGACCACGGGCAGGGAAGCGTCCCAGTTCTCGGCCTTGGCCACGGCATCCAGGTTGGCCAGCACGCCTTCGGCGGCCCATTCCTGGATGGCCGGCCCCTTGATCTGGGCGGCCGACGGCGGATTGCCCGACACCACGCGGCTCTTGAGCACGGTCATGGCGTTGTCGCCGCCACCCCCGGCCACCGCGAAGTCTTTCCAGGTGTGCCCTTTGGACTGCATCATCTTGCGCAACTCGGCCGCCGACTTGGCCTCGCCACCGGACGTCCAGTAGTGCAGCACTTCGACTTCGCCGGCCACGGCGCCAGACAGGGCGAACGC
>Ga0114986_1000341_pt1 | contig 13287 bp, 9 predicted proteins | sample Shrwel1BS1Day17_FD_96988 | JGI IMG/M metagenome (GOLD analysis project Ga0114986, IMG submission 96988) | Subsurface microbial communities from deep shales in Ohio, USA - Utica-3 well 1 S-1-Day17 | ecosystem: Environmental > Aquatic > Deep subsurface > Shale gas/oil reservoir > Produced... | reverse complement strand
GCCGCCGCCGACGAATTGACGTCCGACCAGCCGCACTTCCGCGGCCTTGGTCATGGCGTCGGCCGCCTCGATGGCCGGCACCAGGCCGCGCGTTTCGATCATGCCCAGGGCAATGCCTCGGTTATCTGCCATTTCAGTTTCTCCTTCAGGTAAAGACGGACCGTAGCCCACGCAAACAAGGCGAAGGCCGGCGGCCTCCGTCCACACACAGACACGCACGACACCCGATCAGCGAGGCCTGCTTCATGCCGGTGCCTCCCAGTGGTCGATGAGCCCGCAGATGGTCAGATCGGTGACGGCGCCGGGGTCGCCCATAGCCAGCCGCGCCGCGGTGCCTGTGGTGGCGAACACCCAACGGCCCGCGGGTGCGCCCACCGGATCGGTGGCCACCGACACCACGCCTTCGGCGCTCTCGAGCACGCGCAAGGAGGATCGACCCAGGCCGGGCGCACGTCGCGTGCACACCAAGTCATCGACGACACGCAGGATCTCCATCAGCCGACCTCCGGGGGCCAGTCGTCGATGATCCCGACGATGGTGAGGTCCGACGGGAAGTCCTTGGCGCCAGCGGCATCGCGGGCCGCCGAAGATCCCACGCACAGCACCCAGTCGCCGGGCACGCAGCCGACGGCGTCCACCGCCACACTGCGTGCGCCGCCGACCTTGTCCTGCACGACCAGCAACGGCCGGTGGCCGAAGCCGTCGATCCTGTTGGTGGACACCAGGGTCTTTTCAACGCGCATGATCTTCATCGCCGCACCCCTCAGTGCGCCGTGGCAGCGTCAGGCTGCTCGACGAAGCTGCAGCGCTCGGCACTGCGCAGATCGCTCACCGCCATCTGGCAGTGCAGCAGCCCCTGGGCCTGCAGCGCCGGGTAGCGGGCCTCGATGGCCGCCTTCACGCGCCGACAGCGCGCCACAGCACGCTCGCGCGAGCCCGGCACCTGCGCCGCGTAGTGGAAGTGCACCAGCACCGGCACCGGCAGGCCACGCGCCACGTTCAGCGCGCTGAAGATGCGCACGCCGACATCGAGGTCGGGCGCACCTTCCTCTACCGTGTCCAAGTGCGCAAAGTAGAACTGGTTGCGCAGTTGCAGCTCGCTCATCGCCTCGCCGGCGCAGATGAAGAACTCGTTGTGCCCAATGACGGCGTAGCGGCCTTCGTGGTGGCGGATCACGTATTCGATCTGCGACAGGTTGGCCTCCAGCAGTCGCTCGACCAGCCGCCGCAGACCGGGGCGCAACGCGGCGCCTTGGTCGGCGCGGGCCACCGCCACCGCGATGGCTTCGCGCGCGTCCTCGGCGGCCAGGCCCAGCGTGTCGCGGAAGATCGCGGCGCTGTCGAGCACGGCACCCGCGCCCGTAGCACTGTCGGGCAGGTGGATGCGGATGGCGTCGGTATCGGTATCCACGCCGATGAGCAGCGTCTGCAGCGCCGCGTCAGGCCCGAAGCTGCTCGTCACCGCGGCGCGCAGTTCGGCCAGGCGCTGTGCGGCGGCCCGCTCGGCGCGGCCGTCGTCGCTGCCATGCGCGGCGCAACCCTGGTGCGCCGGGTGCGAGCTACTGACGTGGTAGGCCGCAACCTTCAGATATTCGGACTGCGCCTCGCCTGCCAGCCGGCCAGCCTGGCGCTCGCGTTCGCGCCAGGTCCAGTCGGCGATGTCGGCCTCGACGTCGAACAGCGCGCCGGCGTAGGCCTTGACCTGCACGCCCTCGTGCGGCGCCAGGCGCAGCACGAACGGAAGCAGGCCCTGCAGCCGGCCGTCGGAGCAGGGGCTGATGTCTATCGTGTGCAGACCGCAGCTGCGCAGGAAGGGCGCGTCGATCGCGGCGCGCTCGCGCCACGGCGCGCGGTCCTCGTCGGCATGCTGGATGCACTCGCGGAAGCTGCGGAAGACGCAGTGCGAGTGCAACTGGCGCAGGTCCAGCCCCGCCACCCAGGCCTTGGCCAGCAGCGGCTCCGGCAACTCGTAGCCCAGGCTGTCCAGCGCGATGCGCTGCGCGCGCTCGACGAAGTCCGCCTCGTGCTGCAGCGCCGACAGCGCCTTCAGCGTCGGCACGATGCGCTCGAAGCGCCCGCGCACCCGGCACTCGTAGTCGTACAGCCGTTCGTTGAGCAGGGCATCGACCAGCGCGTGCTCGCAGCGCTGGCCGGCACCCGGCACGCAGGCCGGGTTGGGCAGGCGAAGCTCGACGCCGGGCAGCGACGCCGCCTGCCGGCTGGCGGCCTGCATGGCGTGACGGCGCTTGAGAGTGTTCACGGTAACGGCGTCGGCGTGGGGTGATGCGGGCCGGCGCCTCAGGCGCGGGCGCCTCCGGAGACGGTGATCGCGGCGCCGCGCGAGGTGTTGCCGGCCGATCCGGTCACCGGGCTGGGCGGCACCTCGACGCGCTCGACCTCGTCACGAAAGCGCAGCGCGCTCGCGCCCGCACCCCGCGGCTGACCGCGCTGCGACGGGTTGCGCGCGAGAGAGGAGGTGCCTTCGGTGCCGGTGACACGGCCGCGGCCCTGCCAAGCGTCGCCGCTGACGCGGATGCCGCTCTGGCTGCCCTCGCCGGTCAGGCGCGCGGCAGCGCTGGCCTCGGCAGCCGGGGCTGGCGCCGCAGCGGCAGTGGGCACCGCGGGTGCAGATGGCGCTGGCAGGTGCCGGAACTCCGGCGTGCCGGTGATCAGTCCGCCGCCCTTGTTGATCGGGCCAGTGATGCGCTGGCCACTGAACGCCGAGCCGGTGACCAGGCTGTCGGCGGCCCGCTCCAGCACCTGGCGCGACGGCGGCACGATGCTGAAGGCGCTGGGCGCGGGTTGCGCCGGGGCCTCGGCGGCCGGCGTGGCCCGCGGCAGGTAGCGCGGGATGGCCGGCGGGCACTGCGGCGCGACGTTGTCGGCGCCGACGTAAGGCGTGCCGCTCACGGGGGCACAGGCACCGCGCTCGTCGCCGGTCGTGGCCGCGCCGGCAGCGCCCGGGCGGTCGCCGCTGACGCTGGCCGCGGAGATCACGGTGCGCTGCGGCAGGCGTGCCTGCTGGCGCTCGCGCTGCGGTGCGGCGCAGAAGCTGTCGAACTGCACCTGTCCGATGTACGGCGAGCCGCTGACCGATGCACAGCCGCCGGCCTCGTCACCGGTGACGCGGCGGCCGCGGCCCACCTGGGTGCCGGTGACGATCTGGCCGTGCAGCGTCCGGTCGGCGCCGACCTTGGCCACCGCGGCCACCTCGGCCGGCGCCTCGCAGACCGCCTGCTGCTCGCGGGCGCTGACGTAGTCGCTGCCGGTGACGGCGCGGCAGCCGCCGCGGTCGTCGCCGCTCACACGCGGGCCCGGGCCCACCTCGGTGCCCGTGACAACGGTGCCGGCGCGGGTGTGCGCCAGGCCCACCTTGGCGGGTAGGTCGGCCGTGCCGCGGTCGGCGCCCTGGAACGGCGTACCGGTCGGCACGCGGGAGGCGCCATGTTCGTCGCCGGTGACCTTGCCCAAGCGCTCCATCGCGGCGCCGGAGACGGTCTGGCCGCGAGGCGTGGACATCACGCTGACCTTGTGCGGCCCGGCCGCCGGGGGCCGCGTGCCGCACACGGATTCAAACTGCTCGCGCCCGAGGTACTCGGTGCCCGTGACGGCACGGCAGGCACCGTGCTCGTCGCCGGTGACGGCGGGCGCGCGGCCCAGCTCGGTGCCGGTGACGCGCTGTTCGCGCAGCGTGCGGCTCTCGCCCACTTTGGCCGGGCCGGGCTGCGGACGTGCGCCGCACAGGCTTTGGAAAGGTTCCAGGCCCAGGTACTCGGTGCCGGTGATCTGGCGGCATTGCCCCGGCTCGGTGCCGGTGACCTTGGCCGTGCTGTCGACCTGTGTGCCGGTCACGCTGCGGCCCGAAAGCGTGTGGCCTTCGCCGACCTTGGGCGGCGCCGTCAGCACGGCGGCGGCCGGTCGAACCCTGCCGCTGGGCCGCGCCTGCGGCCGCGCGCCAGCCGACTTGGCACCCTGGACGCTCCGCGTCCGCCGGTGCTGCATCGCCGACTGCCGACCGCCGCCTTGGGACACCGCCAGGGCGGCTTGGCGCAACAGCACCGCATCGCCGGGGCTAGGGTCGGATTGCGCGGAAACGGCACAGCCGCCGCCGCAGGCGCAGCCCGCCTCAGCGGGCCCGCGGGCTGCCGCGACGGACGCTTCGACGACTGGACTGACTCGACCGGCCCGGCGTGGGGCCTGCGCCGACTGCACCCAGCCCGAAGCCTTGCCGGTCTGGCTGAGTGCCTGTCGCCGCAGACGCGCGGTTGACACCGACACCTGCCACAGTGCGGTGTCGTCTGAGCCTGCCGAGGCCGGTGCGGAGGACGCCGGCGCGGAAACGGCTGCCAACATCACGACGCCCGTGCCTGGCGCTGGCCGCGCGGCGGCCTTGCCTCGCTGCGCCATGGCTTGGCGCCGCTGCAGCGCCAGCGTACGTCCGGAGACGGTGATTTGCGCGGCGGACGGGTCGGTGGATGCCATGAGGTTCCTCTTGCGAAAGCGCGGTGCCAGGAGTTGACGCGGGCGCCTCAGCGATGCACAACGAAAGCCATGCCCTGGCTTTGCGCGTAGTTGTCGTAGGCGAGCACCCGCACCATGTGGTCCGGGAACTCGCGGTGGCAAGCCTCCACCTCGGCCAGCACAGTGTCGACCGACTGCTCGCCGAACAGAGGCAGCTTCCACATGTACCAGAAACTCACACTGGCCGGTGTGCCGCGCTCGCTGTGCTCGACCGCCGGGTTCCAGCCCTGAGCAATCGCGTAAGCAATCTGGCGCCGCACCTGATCCGGGGTCATCGGCGGCAGGAACGAAAAAGTTTCGTAGCGTTGGACGGATTTGTACGCTTGGACAGCCATGGAGGCACTCCTGGGTCTGAAAGGATGTCGGGACGTCGAGGGGCGTGGCAGCTCAGCGGTTTGCGATGTCGAGCTTGTCAACCGTGTCGAACTCGAACTTGATTTCCTTCCATGTCTCCATGGCGATTTTCAGTTCGGGCGAATGCTGTGCGGCGGCGGTGAGGATCTCCTTGCCCTCCCTTTCCACTTGGCGGCCTTCGTTGCGGGCCTGCACGCAGGCCTCGAGCGCGACGCGGTTGGCGTGCGCACCGGCGGCGTTACCCCAGGGGTGGCCCAGCGTGCCGCCGCCGAACTGCAGCACAGAGTCGTCGCCGAAGATGGTCACCAGCGCCGGCATGTGCCAGACGTGGATGCCGCCGGAGGCCACAGCGAAGGCGCCAGGCATCGAGCCCCAGTCCTGGTCGAAGAAGATTCCGCGGCTGCGGTCCTCGGCGACGAAAGACTCGCGCAGCAGGTCGATCCAGCCCAGCGTCGAGGCGCGGTCGCCCTCGAGCTTGCCGACCACCGTGCCGGTGTGCAGGTGGTCGCCGCCGGACAGGCGCAGGATCTTGGTCAGCACCCGGAAGTGGATGCCGTGGTGCGGATTGCGGTCGATCACCGCGTGCATCGCGCGGTGGATGTGCAGCAGCATGCCGTTGTCACGGCACCAGTTGGCCAAGCCGGTGTTGGCGCAGAAGCCGCCCGTGATGTAGTCGTGCATGATGATCGGCGCGCCGATCGACTTGGCGTACTCGGCCCGCTTGTACATCTCCTCGGGCGTCGGGGCGGTCACGTTCAGGTAGTGGCCCTTGCGCTCGCCGGTCTCGCGCTCGGCCTTCTCGGTGGCTTCCTGCACGAAGTCGAAGCGCGCGCGCCAACGCATGAAGGGCTGGCTGTTGATGTTCTCGTCGTCCTTGGTGAAGTCCAGGCCGCCGCGCAGGCACTCGTAGACCGCGCGGCCGTAGTTCTTGGCCGACAGGCCCAGCTTGGGCTTGATCGTGCAGCCCAGCAGCGGCCGGCCGTACTTGTTCATGATGTCGCGCTCGACCTGAATGCCTTGCGGCGGGCCGCCGCAGGTCTTGACGTAGGCGATCGGGAAGCGCACGTCTTCCAACCGCAGGCCGCGCACGGCCTTGAAGCCGAACACGTTGCCCACCAGCGAGGTGAACACGTTGACCACCGAGCCCTCTTCGAACAGGTCGATCGGGTAGGCGATGAAGGCGTAGAAGCAGGAGTCGTCGCCGGGCACGTCCTCGATGCGGTAGGCGCGGCCCTTGTAGTAATCGAGGTCGGTCAGCAGGTCGGTCCAGACCGTCGTCCACGTACCTGTGGACGACTCCGCGGCCACGGCTGCGGCAGCTTCTTCACGGCCCACACCGGGCTGCGGCGTGATCTTGAACACCGCCAGCAGGTCGGTGTCCAGCGGCACGTAGTCGGGGGTCCAGTAGGTCTTGGCATAGTCCTTGACGCCGGCCTGGTAGGTTTTTCCTGCCACGAGTTTCTCCTCTACTCAGGCGCCGATCATGTGACGCCAAATTGGGGTTGCATGGGTATAGGCGGAAGCTTAGGCAATTCAAAACATCATGAGAAGTCAGACTTTTTTCATATATCATCAGGATTCTTGATGCTTTGGACGCCATTCGGTGCACTTCACGTTTCGACAGTTGGAGGTCTTTGAAGCCGTGGTACGGCTGAAGTCGGTTACGCGCGCCGCCGACGAGGTGCACCTGACGCAGCCGGCAGTGTCGATGCAGTTGCGCGAGTTGGAAGCCGAGATTGGTCTGACCCTGCTTGATCGGGTCGGCCGGCGCCTGGAGCCAACCCAGGCCGGTCAAGAGCTGGCCGCACATGCGCGACGAGTAGCAGCGCAGCTCAGCGACCTCAAGGCATCGATGAACCAATTGCGCGGCCTCGAACGTGGTCTATTAAGGCTGGCAGTCGTGTCAACAGCGAACTACTTTCTCACCAGCCTACTTGCGCACTTCAGCGAGCGCTACCCTGGCGTTCGCGTCAGCCTGCTGGTAGCAAATAGAGACGACGTGCTGGCCGCACTCGCCGACAACGCCGCTGACTTGGCGATCACCGGGCAACCACCAGACAGCGTGGACGTGATCGCCCAGCACTTTCTCGACAACCCGCTAGTCGTAATCGCTGCGCCGGCACACCCTCTGGCCCAGTGCAAGGCCGTGCCGCTGGCTCAACTCTCGCGCGAGATTCTCGTGGTGCGTGAGCCCGGCTCGGGTACGCGGGCGGCAATGGAACGCCACTTCGCCGAGCGCGGCGTAGAGTACCGGGCTGGCTGCGAGCTATCCTCCAACGAGGCTATCAAGCAGGCAGTGCAGGCCGGGCTGGGGTTGGGTGTGGTGTCGGCCCAGACACTTGAGCTCGAGTTGCTAACCCGCCGGCTGGTGATCCTACCAGTGGAGAGTTTTCCCATCATGCGACGCTGGTTCGTTGTCCATCGCAGCCACAAGCGTCTTTCGCCGGCCGCCAACGTACTGCGAGACTTGCTACTCTCGGGCAACCCAGCTGGACCAGGAGGCCGTGCACCGAGCACGCCGCCGTGAACAACTATCGCTGCCGCCACCTCTGACCCAGATGTTGTTTGACCCTGTCCCAGGTTTTCGAACCGTTCTGTTGCAGGGAGGCCCGGCATGATGAACGCCCCGCAGGGGCAGGAGCAAGTCGTGAAGAAGCACAAGTTTACCGAGGAGCAAATCGCATTTGTGCCCGGGAAGCCTGGTTACAGCTCATCGTGCAAGTGGCGGATTGCGCGCGGCGATACTGTCCAAGAACTTCTCCCACTTCAGCAGCGCCTTTCGCTTTTGCTTGATGTACTCGTACTGGTCGTAGTGACGGTCCTGAACACCACCAAGTCCGTGCGATTGGATTTCCGGCCTCGACAACAGGGCGGAGCAGACGAGCGATCTCGTCCGAGGCAATCGAGTGCGCTGGGCGGTTGGCGAGCTCACTGCCTGCAACATACAGCTCAATCTCGCTTGAAACGGAATTCGCTGAGACCTTGCCCTGCACGCGAAGGGCATCTATGTACCGCCTGCACAGCTCGATGAGGCTCAAGGCATTCGAGGCGATGCCACTACTTGACTGGTCTACATGTTTCAGCCCCGCCGTCGTTCCGACAAGGCTCGAGAACGGGGCAGTGGCAGTTGGTGAGCCCGCTAGCCATATGGCGGCAATCTGCCGAGCTTGAGCCCTCGCTTGGTCAAGCGTGAGGTGGTCAGCCATGCTGACATGCGAGTACGGCCCCAAGGGGATCGTCTTTCGATGCCCCTTTATGCTCAGCCGAAAGTAGAAGCGTCGCGCACCTTTAGGTGTGATTCGAAGCAGCAACCGTCCCATGCCGCGCATGCCATGGTCATCGCTGAGCCAGATGTCCCTCGGGCCTGGCCTCGCGCTTTTGATCCTGCTCGGGCTTAGCCGCCCGGAGGACGGGGTCTCGCGAAATTCGTCCATGGCGCCACCGTTGCACATCCGTTGCCACTGCCGCGGTCAATGTACGCGCCATCAATGAAATTTGCATGGTAAGTCACTGATTTGTATGGATTTTCTGTGATACAGACTGATGTTGCATGAGCACAGATGACTCCATCTGAGACAACAGCCGATGCGATTCGTAGCCGGATACTCTGTCCACTGAGCTAACGAGGCACTGATGTTGTGGCGGATGGGCAGGGATTCGAACCCTGGTGCCGCATTGCTGCGACCATCGCATTTCGAGTGCGCGCCTTTGGGCCGCTCAGGCACCCATCCCGCGACATTCCAAGGGAAGTCTCCGCGGTGGTGAGCCTCTCAGGCAAAGCTCAGCACCCCGTCGGACGCGTGGTGGTCGAGTTCGAGGCGGTGGCTCCGGGCCGCGGCATCATCCGCAAGGACGCGCACCTTCAGCAGTTCCGCACGAGCTTCAACGCGTTCTTGCAGCACCTCTTCGCTGCCGGTGCCCGTGTCGTGCACATTCATCCGGCCACACCGCTATCGGCGAGCATCGAGATTGGTCGTCTGCTTCTCCCTAAGACGTTTGAGGAGGTGCACGTGTGGGAGTGGCAGGCGCCGGAGTGGAGGCCGGCGTTGCGGCTGAAGTAGCCGTGCCGACCAAACCCTTGGTTCTTCGGCGCCCGCCCGGACGACATAGGTCTGAGCTGCTGCTCTCCCAGCTTCGCTCAACGCCTTGCCAATCTGGCCGCGATCGCTGTACGGACAGAGTAGTCCTGTGGCGTCACGATATGGTGGTGCCCGGGGCGGACTGTCTGATCGTCCCTCGTGCAACTGATCTCAGGGCGTCCCGAGATCGCGAAGCCTAACGACCGCTTGGTGACACTCAGCGCAAGCTAGGCGCAATGGCGCGACTGACCGCAACCGCTGCAAATCCGCCGACCGATGTTCAGGCGGGAGGCTACGCCAGGTTCGCCGCTCCATGGACGATCGGCTATCTAAGCAGCCACTGCGTCGCCAGCTTCGTCCGCAGCTTCATCTTCGTCAGCCAACCCCGTGGGCGGTGGCCAATTCCGACTTTCCACAACCAGCGGCATCCGCGCGAGCGTCCCCAGAGGCTCGATGCCCATTGCATGCAACCGCGCGCGCAGCTCGGCCAGTACATCGTCCTTGCGCAGTGACCAGGTCGAAGCGAAGCACCGCCAAAAAACCCAGCCGGCACGCTCGAGGATGCGCTGGCGCCGCATGTCAGCAGGCCAGCGGTCAGGCCCATGGAACTCATCTCCGTCGCACTCGATGGCCAGCCGCGTGTCGTTTGCGCCTTCGACCACCATGTCGATGCGGTAGGCCCCTGACTTCACCTGAGGCGTGACCCGGTAGCCGAGATCGACCAGCGAGGAATAGACGTCTCGCTCGAATCCCGACTCGCAAAGGTCAATGAGCGTCCTCTCTTCCTCGGAGGTATCCAACGGTGCGCTGAAGTGCTCGACCAAGGTTCGGCGCACGTCACTCATCGAGAGCTCGCCGAGCTTGACCGAGCGCACCAGATACATGCGGTCGCGAGCACGACTTGCTGCCACGTTGAATCGCTGCTCGAAAACCTGCCCAGAGAGCGCGTGGTGCTTGGCGTGATCAGCCACCATACTCAGGAACATGATGTCCCGCTCGCTGCCCTGGAACACGTAGGCGTCTCCGCAGGCGAACTTGCGGCGTTCAAGCTCCGAGACGTCTACACGGCTGACCACCAGGTTGTAGATGTACTTCGCCTGGTCCGGTCCCAATAGCGACACGACGCCGAGGGTGCGATTGCGAAGTCGCGGATCGCGCAGGATGGCCTCGATTTCGCTGGCGATGAAATCGGCTTCCATCTTGTTGACGTCCTTGGTGTCACGTACCCCGTGCTCAATGAAGACGTCGACGAGAGGCGGGTCAATTCGTTCAGATGCCTTGGGTACACGCAACGGCCGAATCTGGTTCTTGTAGAAGGTCCTGTTGCTGTATGCAATGATGGGCTGTACGCAGCGGAAGTGCTCGGCGAGCATCACGCGTTCGGCCGCAAATACGGTGGACGCGATGTCGTAGAGCGACTTCTCGGGTGTGAGGTCGCGGCCGTACGGCTGGTCCGAGAGGAAACGCTCTCGCAGCGCCACGATCTTGGCTGCAGAGATGAATCCGCCGCTGGGCGAGACCTGCTTGTCGTCGCCGACCACCAAGATCTTCTTGCCGCGCAAGATGGCTGGCAGTGCCCACAGGTCCGACTGGCTGGCCTCGTCGACGATGACAAGGTCGAAGACACCGAGCTGGGCAGGCATGCTCTCCGAGACCTTGGCGTGGCTCATCACCCAGCACGGAATCGCCCCCTGGGCATCGAGCATGGCCTTCTGGGCATCCCGGCGGTAGCGCGTGGCGTTGGGCCCTGTGCCTTGGCCAATCTTGCGAATGGCCACACGGTAGCTCTCAAGGGCCGAGAGCACCTTGGCCGAGGCCTGCGCCTTGGTCTGCAGCCAAGCCGATTTGGCCACAAGCAGCTCATATTGCTGCGCGAGCACCTTTTCCAGGTCACGACGCCGCTGCGCCAGAGTCAGCAGTTCCTCGCGGGCCTCGATACTGGCCAGATGGTTCTTGATGCGAGCCCAGTTCCAGGCCTCGCGCCATGACACCGGCAGAACCTCGTCGTCACCTGCGCTGGAGAGCACCTGGGTGCGAAGGCGGGTAGCCCACCTCTGACCACCAGAGCGCTCGATACGACTGCAAATGTCGTTGACGGTGGCCAAGCTCGGTGACAGCGACTCGATACGCTTGAGCTCACCGATGAGCTCCGCATACTGTGCGACAACTCGCTCAGTGGCGACCTCGGGGTTGCCCAGCTGCGAATCGATGAAGCCACGCAGCCGCTCGACCACAGGCCCAGCGGTGCCGGCAAGCTTTTCCTGGAGGATGGACAGTTGGGCCGCAGCGCGGGCCAGCTCTGAGCGCGTGAGGTGTCGGCGAAGCTGATCGCGCACCGCGTGCAGCTCAGAAGAGCTGCCTCGCAGTTCGTTCTTGGGCGGCTCCCGGAACACTTTCTCAGCCATCTTCGGCAGGTGCACGTCATGGACCGTGGCCAGTTCGTGGGCGCGCTTGGCGGCCAGCGCAATCTGCTCAGTCGAGCGCAACGACTCGATGTCCGCATTGACCTCGGGCACCGAGAGCTCGCGAGCGAACTGGTTCCAACGAACCGAGAACGACAGCACGCGTTCGTGCAGTCCCACGTAGCGACGCACGTGCACCCAGTCATCTGGAGATTGCGGTGTGAGACCCGCGACGCGGATTGTGGACACCAGCTCTTTGACGTCGCCAGCGCCAAAGCTCATGAGGCCGAAGGGCTTGCCCGTCTCGCCCGCCCGCTCGATGGCTTGTGTGACCTTGGAGTTGCCAAGGGCCGCCGAGGGTAGCGACACGGGCTTTTGCAGGAACGCAGCGCGTGCCTTGACCAACTCGTCGATCTCGGACAACAACGCCTTGAGAGCCTCCTGCTCGCTGACGAAGTCCTGTCGGCGGCACTTGGCGCGCAGCTCGAAGACCCAGGGAGAGTCCATCTCTTCGAGATGCTGGACAGTCCTGAGCACGAGATCAACGGCCCCGAGCAATCGGCGCGCTTCGTCGAGCACCTCCGGTGTCAAGGCACGAAGTGCGAGCAACTGACCCTCAGCCTCTGCGCTGTCAATCTCGCGGATGTCCGAAAGTGCGTCATGCAGCTTGGCCACTTCCTCGGTGGGCAACAACTCGAAGCTCGAAGGCAGCCGAACACCAGCGTAGACGAGGTCCGCACCCAGGCGTCTTCGGGCATCCTTCAGCGTCTGCGCTTCAAGGGCTGAGAGCGGCGGGGCGTGCTCAGGTGAGAGCGTGAGCTCATCGTCGAACCAACCGTGCATCTGCTGGCCTGACACCACGAGCTCGGCCATCTTCTGGGCGCGCATCTGCACGCCGTCAATCTCGATGCTCGAGAGCTGCTGGGCGGCAATCTGGTCGACTCGCTTGTCGATCTTGGCGACTTCCGCGTGGGCAGCGTCGATCTGCTGCTTGCAGCGCTCGATTTCACCCTCGGTCACGCGGGTGTTGAGCTGCGAGAGGTTGTGGATGATGGCCTCGATGGAGGCTTGGAACTGCCGCATCCCCTCCTTGTCGCCCGAGAGGAGCGCCACTGTCAAAGGCCGTACCTCTTCAGGAATCTTGTCTTGCAGCACCGAGAGTGCGTGCTCACCCTTGGAGGTCACCAAGACCTTGCGGCCGGTGGCCAAGTAGTGGCAAATGATGTTGGCGATCGTGTGCGTCTTACCCGTGCCAGGCGGCCCTTGGACGGACACACCCGGCGCGCGCTCGAGCATCTCGACGATAGTCTCTTGCTCGTCGTTGTAGGGCAATGGGAAGTAGAGCTCTCGCGGCTCACCCTTGGAGCGGCTGCCGCTGCACAAGCCTCGAAACGAGATGGCCTCGTACTTGACGACCTCGTCGGAAGGCGGCGTGACGAGGCAAGCGGGGCCCGGCGGAATGACGTCACCCGACTGCAGCCGGCCCTTCAGACGCCGGATGTCTTCGATCAGGTAGTTGGCAGGGCGCGGGCGCACGAGGAGCACCCAGCCAGCCGTCACGAGCAGTTGCTCAGAAGGCACAGGCAATTCCCGGAAGCTCGAGTCGTAGCGGCCAGTCCTGTCGAGATTGCCTGCCGCGAGCTTCAAGAGGGGCTCGAAGCTCCCGATGTCAAAGGGGGTGAGCAGACGCTCGGATTCGGTCTCGAGGAGCGCCTTGGCTTGCTTTTCAACCTCGGCAGCGCCCATGACTTGGCAGGCACCAAAGGCGTCGAACTCCAGGCGCGGTGCCACGGCTCTCGGGCGTACCGAGTCGGCCCTGCAAAACGCCCTCAAGCCGCATGGACACTGAGTTGGTGAGGTGATGTTGCGGGGTTGGAACTCCCGAAGATGAATCGGCTCGATGCGATTTTCTGGGAGTTTGGAGACGGATT
>Ga0114986_1000340_pt1 | contig 13298 bp, 10 predicted proteins | sample Shrwel1BS1Day17_FD_96988 | JGI IMG/M metagenome (GOLD analysis project Ga0114986, IMG submission 96988) | Subsurface microbial communities from deep shales in Ohio, USA - Utica-3 well 1 S-1-Day17 | ecosystem: Environmental > Aquatic > Deep subsurface > Shale gas/oil reservoir > Produced... | reverse complement strand
GTCCAGCACACCGGTGGGCAATGCAGCACCCAGCCGCTCGAACGCCTGCGTCATCGTGCGGCCGCGGACCATCCAGTCCCATGCAGCGTCACCCAGCAGCGAAGGCAGGCGTGCCGTTCTGGCGCAGAACTCGCCCCAGGCCGGGGTCATCAGTCGTGCGGGGTCAAAACGATCGTCAGGATCGCTGGCGTCGATGAAGGCACGGCACATCTGCCGGGGCGTCAGCCCATTGGCCAGCCCCGCTGCGATGAATCCGCCAGCCGACACGCCCACATAGTGGCTGCAATGGTTGACCTGCAGTCCTGACAGGCAGTCGTCGAGCGCGCACAGCGCCCCGATCTCATAGATGGCACCCAATGGTCCGCCGCCGGCAAAAGCCAGCGCCACCCGTGTCGCCGGCGTCGTGCGGCGTGCAGCGGCAGAGGGACGATGGCCTGGGCGTGTACGGGGCATGAGGTCAAGTGTAGTGCGCTGTCAGATCAGCAGATGCTGCGATGCAGCAGAGCTTCAGAATGCACGAAGGGGCGCATGGCGCCCCTTCGTGGTGGTTCCTCGGGTCCCGGCGGACCCGGCCTTCCTCAGGCAGGCTTGGCCGCCTTCCTGGCCGGCGCCTTGCGCGGAGCCGCCTTGGGGGCGGAACTGGAAGCGGTCTTGACGGGCGTCTTGGCCGCTGCCCTGGCAGGGCGCTTGGTCGTCTTGCGCACAGGCGCCGGCTGACCACCCAGGGACTGCACCTGACTGGTGAGGCTGTCGATGCGCTCGAGCAGGCCCTCGATGTCACGCGCTGACGGAACCCCCAGCTTGCCCAGCGCCTTGGCCACGCGCTCCTCGAACAGCGTTTCCAGCTTGTCCCACTGACCGGCGGCCTTGGACGAGATGTCGCTGGCCATGTGGCTGACGCGGCTGGTGGCCTCATTGATGCGTTCCTCGGCCACCGACTGCGTCTTGCGCTGGATGGTCAGGCCTTCCTTGACCAGGGTCTCGAACACTCTCCCGCCCTCCTCCTGCGCCTTGGAAAAAGCACCCAGACCCGCCAGCCAGATCTGCTGGGCCGACTCGCGGATGGCGCCACTGAGGGCACCGTTGCCTGCGGCAGCGGTGGCGGTGGATTTGGCGGACTTCTTCGCGGCGGTGGATTTCTGGATCTTCTTGACCATCGTGGGCTCCATGAACAGACGGGCGGAAAGCAACTGAGCAGCTGCGTGCTTTTTTCAATGTATGCCGAGCGTCCCAGGGTTTGTAGGGTCACGCAACTAAAGAGTACGACCGTTCGCAAGCTTGATCACGGGTTTCTATGGAAGGCGATCGACGGCGACATCGTCAAGAATGCGGCCTACAAACCAGGCCATCAGGAGAGTTCCCATGCAGTACTTCGTTACCGGTGCTACCGGCTTCATTGGCAAGCGGCTCGTCAGGAAACTGCTGGAGCGGAAAGGGTCGGTGGTCCATTTCCTGATCCGGCCGGAAAGCGAGGGCAAGGTGGCGGGCCTGCGCGAGTACTGGGGACTCAAGGGCAGCGCAGCCAACCGTGCCGTGCCGGTGTTCGGGGACCTCACCGCCAAGCGACTGGGCGTCACGGCCGAGGTGCAGCGGCAACTCAAGGGCCAGATCGATCATGTGTACCACCTGGCGGCGGTCTACGATCTGGAGGCCGACGAAGAAAGCCAGGTCGCGGTCAACATCGAAGGCACCCGCCATGCCGTGGATTTCGCCAAGGCGGTGGGGGCGGGCCACTTCCACCATGTCTCGTCGATCGCCGCCGCGGGGCTCTACGAGGGCGTGTTCCGCGAGGACATGTTCAGCGAGGCCGAGGGGCTCGACCACCCCTACTTCAGCACCAAGCACGAGAGCGAGAAGATCGTGCGCACCGAATGCAAGCTGCCCTGGACCGTCTACCGCCCGGCGGTGGTGGTGGGCGACAGCCAGACCGGCGAGATGGACAAGATCGACGGCATCTACTACTTCTTCAAACTGATCCAGCGCCTGCGGCAGATCCTGCCGCCGTGGATGCCCAGCGTGGGGCTGGAGGGCGGGCGCATCAACATCGTGCCGGTGGACTATGTGGTTGCGGCACTCGACCACATCAGCCACGGCCGGCGCGAGGGTGGCGAGTGCTTTCACCTGGTCGATCCGGTCGGCTACCGGGTGGGCGACGTGCTGGACATCCTGAGCAAGGCCGCGCACGCACCGCGGATGAACCTGTTCGTCAACGCCGCCCTGCTCGGCTTCATTCCCAAGAGCGTGAAGAAGGGGCTGATGGCCGTGGCGCCGGTCAGGCGCGTCTACCGGGCCATCATGCAGGACCTCGGGCTGCCCGAGGACATGATGAGCTTCGTCAACTACCCGACGCGCTTCGACTGCCGGGAAACCACGGCCGCCCTCAAGGGCAGCGGCATCACCTGCCCCAACCTCAAGGACTACGCCTGGCGGCTGTGGGACTACTGGGAACGGCACCTCGATCCGGACCTGCACATCGACCGCAGCCTGCGTGGCACAGTGGCCGGCAAGGTGGTGCTGGTGACCGGGGGCAGTTCGGGCATCGGCCTGGCCGCGGCCCACAAGTTCGCCGAGGCTGGCGCCGTCACCATCATCTGTGGGCGCGATCAGGACAAGCTCGACGAGGCCTGCGCCGATGCCAAGGGGCGTGGGCACGCGTTCATCGCCTATCCGGTCGATCTGGCCGACATGGCCGACTGTGACCGGTTCATCCAGCTGCTGATCGCCAACCACGGCGGGGTCGACTTCCTCATCAACAACGCCGGACGGTCCATCCGCCGCGCCATCGAGAGCAGCTACGACCGTTTCCACGATTTCGAGCGCACCATGCAGCTGAACTACTTCGGCTGCCTGCGTGTGACCATGGGGCTGCTGCCGGGCATGGTGGCCAAGCGCAAGGGACACATCGTCAACATCAGCTCGATCGGGGTGCTTACCAATGCGCCGCGCTTCTCGGCCTATGTGGCCAGCAAGGCGGCGCTGGATGCCTGGACACGCTGCGCATCGTCGGAGTTTGCCGACCAGGGCATCTCGTTCACGACCATCAACATGCCACTGGTGCGCACGCCCATGATCGCACCGACACAGATCTACAAGAACGTCCCGACCCTCAGCCCGGATGAGGCCGCGGACATGATTGCGCAGGCCTGCATCTACAAGCCGGTGCGCATCGCCACCCGCCTGGGCGTGACTGGCCAGGTGCTGCACGCCTTCGTGCCGAGAATCGCGCAGATCATCATGAACACCAGCTTTCGGATGTTCCCGGATTCGTCGGCCGCCAAAGGCGAGAAGGGCGCCCGGCCGCAGCTGTCGCCCGAGGCGATTGCCATGCAGCAGATGATGCGCGGCATTCACTTCTGAGGCCGCCAGCCCGGCGGGGTGGGCTTGTCCTCCTACAATTTCTGGCATCCAACCTACACACGCCCACCCACCATGACCAGCCCGAACCACACGCCCGTCGATCTGTCCCATGTCCAGCCCATGGAGAAGGCCGAGATCCTGGCCCAGGCACTGCCGTACATCCGCAAGTACCACGGCAAGACGATGGTCATCAAGTACGGCGGCAACGCCATGACCGACCCCGCCCTGCAGCAGGCCTTTGCCGAGGACGTGGTGCTGCTCAAGCTGGTGGGCATCAACCCGGTGGTGGTGCACGGTGGTGGCCCGCAGATCGAGACGCTGCTGCAGCGCCTGGGCAAGAAGGGGCAGTTCATCCAGGGCATGCGGGTGACCGACGCCGAAACCATGGAAGTGGTCGAATGGGTGCTGGGCGGCGAGGTGCAGCAGGACATCGTCGGCCTGATCAACGCGGCCGGTGGCAAGGCCGTGGGCCTGACGGGTCGCGATGGCGCCATGATCCGCGCGCGCAAGCTGCGCCTGTCGGATCAGCAGAACCCGTCCGTCGAACACGATGTCGGCCAGGTGGGCGACATCGTGTCGATCGACCCCTCGGTGGTCAAGGCCCTGCAGGACGACCAATTCATTCCGGTGGTCAGCCCCATCGGTTTCGGCGAGCACAACGAGAGCTACAACATCAACGCCGACGTGGTGGCGGCCAAGCTGGCGACCGTGCTGCAGGCCGAGAAGCTGCTGATGCTGACCAACATCCGCGGCGTGCTGGACAAGGCTGGTGAGCTGCTGACCGAGCTGACGGCCCGCCGCATCGACGAACTCTGTGCCGACGGCACCATCAGTGGCGGCATGATTCCCAAGATTGCCGGTGCGCTGGACGCGGCCAAGAGTGGCGTGCACGCCGTGCACATCATCGACGGCCGGGTGCCGCATGCGCTGCTGCTGGAGGTGCTGGGCGACCAGCCGTTCGGCACCATGATCAAGGGATGATGGCACCCAAACGTCAGCGCTGACGCCATGCGACTCCTTCTGGTTGAAGACGATGTGATGGTGGCCAGCGGCATGAAGCTGGGGCTGTGCGATGCCGGCTACACGGTGGACTGGGTCGGCAGCGGTGAGCGCGCCGTGCAGGCCCTGGAGGCCGAGAGCTTCGACCTGGCCATCGTCGACATCGGGTTGCCCGGTATGGACGGCCTGCAGCTGACACAGCGCATCCGTGCCAGCGGCTGCACCATGCCGGTCCTCATCCTCACGGCGCGAGATGCCTTGCAGGACCGCGTGCAGGGGCTGGATCTGGGGGCCGATGACTACATGCTCAAACCCTTTGAGCTGCCCGAGTTGCTGGCCCGCCTGAGGGCCCTGCTGCGTCGGTCACAGGCCGCCACGTCGGCTGTCCTCAGCTTCGGGCCGCTGGAGATGGACACCGCGCACCGGCGGGTCACCCTGGCCGGACAGCTCATGGAACTGGGGCCGCGCGAATGGTCCGTGCTGGAGTACCTGCTGCTGCAGGCGCCCAAACCGGCCGCCAAGGACAAGCTGCTGGCGGCCCTCACCGGATGGGACAAGGAGATCACGCCCAACGCCATCGAGGTGTACATCTCCCGGCTTCGTGCCAAGCTTGATCCCGCCGGCGTGGCGCTGCGCTCGATCCGGGGTTTCGGCTACCGGCTGGAACTGGCTGCCGGCAGCTGACATGCAGGCACCTGACCAGGCCGACGCCCAGCGCGGCGTGCTGTGGGGCCTGCAGCGACGCCTGCTGCTCCTGCTGTTGCTGCCCCTGGGCATGCTCGGCCTGCTCAGCGGCGTGCTGCACTACCAGAGCGCCGGCAACATCGCCCAGCAACAGGACCAGCGCCTGCAGAAGCTCATCCCGCTGCTGGCGGACTCCGTGGTGGTGACCGCCCGCGCCGGCGAGCGACTGGCGGGTCGCGAAAATGGCGAGCCGATCGAGGCACAGCGGCCCGGCCTGGTCCTGCTGCTGGCGCCCCCGGTGGAGGAGTTCCTGAAGGAGCAGGAGGGCTACGCGGCCTATGCCATTCTGGATGCCAACGGGGTGCCGCTGCTGGGTGACACCTGGTTGCCCACCGTCCTGCCTTCGACGACGGAACCGGAGTTCCTGAGCGTGGTCGAGGGAGGCATCACCTACCGGGTGGTGGCCCAGCGCAGCGGATCGGCGGCGGGAGACCTGATCCTGATGCTGGCCGACGGCTCGGATGCCCGGCAGCAATGGCTCCATTCGGTCCTGCTCAGGGTGCTTCTGCCCAATTTGCTCCTGCTGCTGGTGGCGGGTGTCGGCGTGACCTGGGCCGTGTCACGGGCGATGCGCCCGCTGCTGGACCTGAAGCTGGCGGTGGAGCGGCGCTCACCGCGTGACCTCAGCCCGATCGATGGTGAACACGCACCGGCCGAAGTGCGCCCGCTGGTGCTGGCCCTGAACCGGCTGTTCGGCCTGGTCAATGCGCAGAGCGAGGCCCAGCGACGCTTTGTGGCCGACGCGGCACACCAGTTGCGCACCCCGCTGGCGGGCCTGCAGTCCCAGGTCGAGGCCTGGGCCCAGGCTTCGCGCAGCGCCACGGCGGGGGACTCGATTGCCTTGCCCGTGGAGCAGGTCCGTCGCCTGCGAGACGCCACCCGGCGCACCTCCCAGCTGGCCAACCAGTTGCTGGCGCTGTCCCGCGCCGATGCGGCCAGTGCAGACACGCAGCCGCTGCAGCAGGTGGACCTGCGCGAGCTGTCCGAGAACATTCTGGCGCTGTATCTGGACCAGGCGGCGGACAAGCAGATCGACCTGGGGCTGGAGGCTTTGCCCGCCCTGGCACGCGGTCATGCGTGGCTGCTTCGGGAACTGCTCATCAACCTGGTGGACAACGCCATCAAGTACACCCCGTGTGGCGGCAGCGTGACCCTGAGGTGCGGGCAGAGCCTGAGCGCCAGCGGGGCCCGGGAGGCCTGGCTGGAGGTGGAGGACGACGGTCCCGGCATACCCGCTCACGAGCTTGACAAGGCACTGCAGCGCTTCTACCGGGTGCCGGGCACGGCCGGCGAGGGCAACGGGTTGGGGCTGGCCATCGCCGACGAGATCGCGCGGACCCACCACACGCAACTGAACCTGCGGCCTGGCGCGCAAGGGCGCGGGCTGTGCATACGGGTCAGGCTGGAAGGCGCTCACTGAGGGCCGGATCGGGTGCCTGAAGGCGTGTGCGAAAATGTTTCAGGGGATACCGATACCCGGGCCGCGGGCCGGCCACCCGTCACAGACCACGGATTGCTCACCATGACTTCCAGCGCACCCGAGCCTTCGACGACCGCCGAACCCGAACTCTCGACCACAGGTGCGGAGACCCCAGGCTCGGAATCCCCGGCGCGCAAGCGTCCCCGTCCGGGAGAGCGCCGTGTGCAGATCCTGCAGACCCTGGCCAGCATGCTCGAACAACCGGGCACCGAAAGAATCACGACGGCGGCCCTGGCCGCCCGCCTGGACGTCAGCGAGGCGGCCCTGTACCGCCACTTTGCCAGCAAGGCGCAGATGTTCGAAGCCCTGATCGACTTCATCGAGCAGTCGGTCTTCGGCCTGATTCAGCAGGTCAATGACCGCGAGGCCGATCCCTTGCAGCGCTGCCGGCGCCTGGTGGCCCTGCTGTTGCAGTTCGGCGAAAAGAACCCCGGCATGACCCGCGTGATGGTGGGGGACGCGCTGGTGTACGAGAACGAACGCCTGCAACAGCGCATGAACCTGTTTTTCGACAAGATCGAAGCCAGCCTGCGCCAGAACCTGCGCGAAGCCTCGGTACTCACCACCTCGTCCACCCCCTCGGTCGATGTCCAGGCCGATGCGTCGGCCATCACGGCCTTTTGTGTCGGTCGGCTGCTGCGCTATGCCCGCAGCGGCTTCCGGCGCCTGCCGGGAGAGCATCTGGAGCACGCGCTGAACCTGCTGATGCCCCAGGGCCGCCTGTGACGGCCAATGCCGCCGATTAGGGAGGCGGCTCTAGACAATTTCCCTACATTGGCGCGTGGCGTCACACAGGTGACGGAATTTGGGTAAAAATAGCACGACCGTTCGATTTCATCGGTCCACCTGTTCTCACCCTGCCATCCGACACCCATGAGCGTCTCCCCCAGCCCGCGCCGCCTCGCACGCCAGGACAGCAAGCCGCTGCAGAAAGGCCAGCAGACCAAGGCTGCCATCGTTGACGCCGCGCTGGGCCTGGCCACGCAGATCGGCCTGGAGGGCCTGTCCATCGGCGCGCTGGCCGAGGTGATGCAGATGAGCAAGTCGGGCGTGTTCGCCCACTTCGGCTCGCGCGAGGAGCTCCAGATCTCCGTGGTCCGCGAGTACCACACACGCTTCGAGGAAGAGGTGTTTTACCCGGCCATGTCGTTTCCGCGTGGCCTGCCCCGTTTGCGTGCGCTGTTCGACAACTGGATGAAGCGCACCTCGGTGGAAATCGACTCGGGCTGTATCTACATCAGCGGCGCGGTTGAATTCGACGACCGGCCGGGCCCCGTGCGGGACGCACTGGCCGGGTCGGTCAACACCTGGCTCTCGGCCATGCACCGGGCCATCGACATCGCCGTCGAAGAAGGTCACTTGCGTCCCGACACGGATGCGGCGCAAATGGGATTCGAGATCCACGCGCTGATCCTCGCCCTCCACTACGAGGCCCGCTTCCTGCGCAGCCCGCAGTCGCTCAAGCGGGCCGTCGTGGCCTTCGACGGCATCGTTTCCCGCTACAGCCCGCCCTCGCAGGCTGACCAACCCTCCGTGCGCCGCCGCAGCAGCAAAACTGCCTGAGCCGCGCGCTTTTCCTTTTCGTTTCTTCACAGACCACCACAGGAGTCAACCCATGCCCGTCTACAACCCGCCCCTGCGCGACATGCAGTTTGTGATGCACGAGGTGCTCAATGTCGAGGCCGAGCTCAAGGCCCTGCCCTCGCACGCCGAAACCGACGCCGACACCATCAACGCCGTGCTGGAGGAAGGCGGCAAGTTCGCGGCCGAGATCGTGTTCCCGCTGAACATCAGCGGTGATGCCGAGGGTTGCCAGCTCGACAAGGCAACCCACGAGGTCAAGACGCCGACCGGGTTCAAGGAAGCCTATGCGAAGTACCTGGAAGGTGGCTGGGCCGCGCTGTCCTGCGACCCCGAGTACGGCGGCCAGGGCCTGCCTTTCGTGGTCAACCAGTGCTTCTACGAGATGATGAACTCGGCCAACCAGGCCTGGACGATGTACCCGGGCCTGAGCCACGGCGCCTACGAGTGCCTGCACGCCCACGGCACCCCCGAGCAGAAAGCCCTGTACCTGCCCAAACTGACCAGCGGCGAGTGGACCGGCACCATGTGCCTGACCGAGCCGCACTGCGGCACCGACCTGGGCATGCTGCGCACCAAGGCCGAACCCCAGGCCGATGGCAGCTACAAGATCACCGGCCAGAAGATCTTCATCTCTGCCGGCGAACACGACTTCACCGAGAACATCGTGCACCTGGTGCTGGCCCGACTGCCTGACGCCCCCAAGGGCAGCAAGGGCATCAGCCTGTTCCTGGTCCCCAAATTCAAGGTCAACGCCGACGGCAGCGTCGGTGAGCGCAACGCCATTTACTGCGGCGGCCTGGAGCACAAGATGGGCATCCATGGCAACGCCACCTGCCAGATGATCCTGGACGGCGCCGTCGGCACCATGGTCGGCGAGCCCAACAAGGGTCTGGCCGCCATGTTCGTGATGATGAACGCCGCGCGTCTGGGCGTGGGTAACCAGTCGCTGGGCCTGACCGAGGTGGCCTACCAGAACGCCCTGGCCTACGCCAAGGACCGCATCCAGATGCGCAGCCTCTCGGGCACCAAGGCCAAGGACAAGGATGCCGACCCCATCATCGTGCACCCCGACGTGCGCAAGATGCTGCTGACCGCCAAGGCCTACGCCGAAGGTGGCCGCGCGCTGGCCATCTACTGCGCGCTGCTGCTGGACAAGGAACTGAACCACCCGGACGAGAAGGTGCGCAAGGACTCCGGCGAAATGCTGGCTCTGCTGACCCCGATCATCAAGGCCTTCCTGACCGACAACGGCTTTGAAGCGACCGTGATGTGCCAGCAGGTCTTCGGCGGCCATGGCTACATCAAGGAGTGGGGCATGGAGCAGTTCGTGCGCGATGCCCGCATCAATATGATCTACGAAGGCACGAACACCGTGCAATCGCTGGACCTGCTGGGCCGCAAGGTGCTGGGCAACCAGGGCGCCACGCTCAAGAAGTTCGGCAAGCTGGTGGGCGCGCTGGTGGAAGAAGAAGGCGTCAACGAGAAGATGGCCGAATTCATCAACCCGCTGGCGGTGCTGGGCGACCAGATCACCAAGTTCACCATGGAGATCGGCTTCAAGGGCATGCGCAACGCCGATGAGGTCGGTGCCGCTGCGGTGGACTACCTGCGCGTGGCCGGCCACCTGGTGTTCGGCTACTTCTTCGCCCGCATGGCCCAGGTGGCGCTGCGCCAGATTGCGGCCGGCAACACCGACCCGTTCTACGTGGCCAAGCTGCAGACGGCCCGCTTCTACTTCGCCAAGCTGTTCCCCGAGACCGCGACGCTGATGCGCACCGCACGCGCCGGCAGCAAGGCGCTGATGGACACCGACGCAGCCCTGGCCTGATCGCGCACCCCTGAGGAGACAGACACGATGAAAACAACACTGACGATCATTGGACTGAGCCTGATGCCCGCCTGGGCGCTGGCGCAGATGACGCCCGAGGGCCTGTGGCGCAATATCGACGACAGCACCGGACAGGCCAAGGCCGAGATCCGCATCGTGTCCAGCCCCCAGGGGGTGTTGACCGGAAAGATCGAGCGATCGCTGATCACCAGCAGCGAGCCCAACTGCACCGCCTGCACCGACGACCGCAAGGACAAACCCAAGGTCGGCATGGAGATCATTCGCGGCGCGAAGAAATCCGGTGACGGCAACCTGTGGGAGAGCGGCAAGATCCTCGACCCCGAGAACGGCAAGGAATACACCTTGCGCATGACACCGCTGGAAGAAGGCCGCAAGCTGCAGGTACGCGGCTACATCGGCCCCTTCTACCGGACCCAGATCTGGCAGCGCGTCCAGTGACGCCGCTGCCCACTGCCATTACGGAACACCCATGAAACGATTCCAAGTGAAGAAAGTCGCCGTGCTCGGCGCTGGCGTGATGGGCGCGCAGATCGCTGCGCACCTGGTCAACGTCAAGGTGCCGGTGGTGCTGTTCGACCTGCCCGCCAAGGAAGGCCCGAAGAACGGCATCGTCACGCGCGCCATCGACAACCTCAAGAAGCTCAAGCCCTCGCCCCTGGGCGTGGCGGCCGACGCCGATCTGATCGGCCAGGCCAACTACGAAGAGCACATGGAGCAGCTGCGCGAGTGCGACCTCATCATCGAGGCGATTGCCGAGCGCATGGACTGGAAGCTGGACCTGTACCAGAAGATCGCGCCCTTCGTGGCGGAACACGCCATCGTCGCGTCCAACACCTCGGGCCTGTCGATCACCAAACTGTCCGAGGCGCTGCCCGAGTCGATCAAGCCGCGCTTCTGCGGCATCCACTTCTTCAACCCGCCGCGCTACATGACGCTGGTGGAGCTGATTGCCACGCCGACCACGCAGCCGCAGATCCTGGACGACCTGGAGTCCTTTGTGACCAGCGGTGTGGGCAAGGGTGTGGTGCGCGCCAAGGACACGCCCAACTTCATCGCCAACCGCATCGGCATCGCCGGCATGCTGGCGACGATGAAAGAGGTCGAGAACTTCGGCCTGACCTACGACGTGGTCGATGACCTGACGGGCAAGCGCCTGGGACGCGCCTCCAGCGGCACCTTCCGCACCGCCGATGTCGTGGGCCTGGACACCATGGCGCACGTGATCAAGACGCTGCAAGACAACCTGAACGAGCAGACCGATCCGTTCTACGGCAGCTTCGGCACGCCCGAGGTGCTCAAGACCCTGATCGAGAAGGGCCACCTGGGCCAGAAGACCAAGGCGGGCTTCTACAAGAAGGTCGGCCGTGACGTGCTGCGTTTTGAACTGGAGAGTGGCGAATACGTGCCGGGCGGCCAGAAGGCCGACGAGGTGTACGGCCGCATGCTGAAGAAGCCGGCTGCCGAACGCCTGAAACTGCTGCGCAACAGCGAAGGACCGCAGGGCCAGTTCCTGTGGGCCATCCTGCGCAACGGCTTCCACTACGCCGCGGTGCACCTGGCTTCGATCGCCGAGACCGCGCGTGATGTCGACCAGGCCATGCGCTGGGGCTTCGGCATGAAGCAGGGCCCCTTCGAGCTCTGGCAGGAAGCCGGCTGGCTGGAAGTGGCGAAGATGATCCAGGAGGACATCGACGCAGGCAAGGCGCTGTGCAAGGCACCGCTGCCCGAGTGGGTGTTCAAAGGCCCGGTGGCCGAGGCCGGTGGCGTGCACACGACACAGGGTTCGTGGAACCCGTCCAAGGGCGTGTTCGAAGCGCGTCGCAGCCTGCCCGTCTACGAGCGCCAGCACTTCCCCGAGCTGCTGCTGGGTGAAGCAGGTCCGAAGTTCGAGACCGCCGGCACTACCATCAGCGAAGACCGTAACCTGCGCACCTGGACGCTGGATGGTGAGGTGCTGATCGCCAGCATCAAGACCAAGATGCACACCCTCAGCCCCGAGGTCTGCGAGGGATTGATGGCCGCCATCGACCTGGCCGAGGCCGAGTACCAGGGCCTGGTGATCTGGTCGGGCGACGAGCCCTTCAGCGCCGGCGCCGACCTGCAGGCCCTGCTGCCTGCCTTCATGGCGGTGGGCGTGGCCGCGGTGGAAGACGCCGAGGGCTTCATGCAGCAGATGATGCTGCGCTTGCGCTACGCCAGTGTGCCGGTCATCAGCGCCATGCGCGGTCTGGCGTTGGGTGGCGGCTGCGAACTGGCGGTGCACAGCGCCCGCCGCGTGGCCCACATGGAAACCTACGTCGGCCTGGTGGAAGTGGGCGTGGGCCTGATCCCTGGCGCTGGCGGCCTGACCTACATTGCCCGCCGCGCGGCCGAGAACGCGAAGACCTCCACCGGCAAGGACCTGCTGCCTTTCCTGACTGAGGGATTCACCGCCGCGGCCATGGCCAAAGTCGGTACCAGCGCCATCGAGTCGCGCGCCATTGGCTACCTGCTCGATTCGGACCTGATCGTTCCGCACAAAGACGAGGTGCTGCACGTGGCCATCAACGAAGCCAAGTCCCTGTTCAAGGGTGGCTACCGCGCACCGCACAAGCGCCTGTTCCCGGTGGCGGGACGTGACGGCAAGGCCACCATCCTGGGCCAGCTGGTCAACATGCGCGACGGCGGCTTCATCAGTCAGCACGACTTCCACATCGCCAGCCTGATCGCCAACGTGGTGACTGGCGGTGATGTCGAGTCCGGCACCCTGGTGAGCGAGGAATACCTGATGACGCTGGAGCGTCAGGCCTTCTGCGCCCTGATCGAACACCCGAAGACCCACGAGCGCATCCTGGGCATGCTCAACACCGGCAAGCCCGTGCGCAACTGAGGAACCGAACATGAAACAGATTCAAGACGCTTACATCGTCGCCGCCACCCGCACGCCCATCGGCCGTTCGCACAAGGGCTCGTTCAAGCACCTGCGTCCGGACGACCTGCTGGCCCATGCGCTGCGCTCGGCCATGGCCCAGGTACCGAGCCTGGACCCCAAGGCTGTGGAAGACGTGATCGCCGGCTGTGCCATCCCCGAAGCCCAGCAGGGCCTGAACGTGGCGCGCATCGGTGCCATCCTGGCCGGTCTGCCCAACACCGTGGGCGGCATCACCGTCAACCGCTTCTGCGCCTCGGGCCTGTCGGCGGTGGCGATGGCGGCCGACCGCATCCGCGTCGGTGAGGCCGACGTGATGATCGCCGCCGGTACCGAGAGCATGAGCATGGTGCCCATGATGGGCAACAGCCCCAGCC
>Ga0114986_1000338_pt1 | contig 13317 bp, 11 predicted proteins | sample Shrwel1BS1Day17_FD_96988 | JGI IMG/M metagenome (GOLD analysis project Ga0114986, IMG submission 96988) | Subsurface microbial communities from deep shales in Ohio, USA - Utica-3 well 1 S-1-Day17 | ecosystem: Environmental > Aquatic > Deep subsurface > Shale gas/oil reservoir > Produced... | reverse complement strand
GGCATGGGCTTCATCGAGGAAACCGGTGCGGCCCAGTACTACCGCGACGCCAAGATCCTGACCATCTACGAAGGCACGACCGCCATCCAGGCCAACGACCTGGTCGGCCGCAAGACCGCCCGAGACGGCGGCCAGAGCGCCAAGGCGATTGCCGCCCAGATCGAGAAGACCGAGGCCGAGCTCAAGACCCGGGGCAGCGCCAGCGCGCTGGCCGTGGCCAAGCGCTTGGCTGCTGCCCGCCAGGCCTTTGTGGATGTGGTGGAGTTCATCGCCGCCAACACCAAGAGCAACCCGAACGCCGCTTTTGCCGGCAGCGTGCCCTACCTGATGCTGGCCGGCAACCTGATGGCGGGCTGGCAGCTGGCCCGTGCGCTGCTGGTGGCCGAGGAGCTGTCCGCCAAGGGACAGGATGTGCCCTTCATGCAGGCCAAGATCACGACCGCGCGTTTCTACGCCGACCACATCCTCAGCCGCGCACCGGGCGTGCGCGACGCGATCGTGGAAGGTGCGGAGGCCGTGACGGCCCTGCCGGCCGAGGCCTTCTGACATCCATCACCGACAGCCTTCTGGAGACCCCATGACCCAACGCCAACGCTACCTGCCCCCGGTGCTGCAGAACCTGCCGTTTCCGGTGATCGGTTCGCCCCTGTTCATCATCAGCAACCCCAAGCTGGTCATTGCCCAGTGCAAGGCGGGGGTCGTGGGTTCCATGCCGGCGCTCAACGCGCGCCCGGCCTCGCAACTCGACGAATGGCTGGCCGAGATCACCGAGGCGCTGGACGCCCACAACAAGGCCAACCCGGACCGTCCGGCGGCGCCTTTCGCCATCAACCAGATCGTGCACAAGAGCAACGATCGTCTGGAGCAGGATCTGCAGCTGTGCGCCAAGTACAAGGTGCCCATCATCATCACCAGCCTGGGCGCGCGCGAAGACGTCAACCAGGCGGTGCACAGCTGGGGCGGCGTGGTGATGCACGACGTCATCAACAACGTGTTTGCCCACAAGGCCATCGAGAAGGGGGCCGACGGCCTGATCCCGGTGGCGGCTGGTGCCGGCGGCCACGCCAGCGTGAAGAGCCCGTTTGCCATGATCCAGGAAATCCGCGAATGGTTCGACGGCCCGGTGGCGCTGTCCGGTTCAATCGCTTCTGGCGGTGCCATCCTGGCCGCGCAGGCCATGGGGGCCGACTTCGCCTACATCGGATCTGCCTTCATCGCCACCGATGAGGCCCGTGCCGTCGAGGGCTACAAGCAGATGATCTGCGAGAGCAACTCGGACGACATCGTCTACAGCAACTTCTACACCGGTGTGCACGGCAACTACCTCAAGGGTAGCATCCGCAACGCCGGCATGGACCCGGACAACCTGCCGCAGAGCGATCCCAGCAAGATGAACTTCAGCACCGGCGAAGGCGCCAATGCCGCCAAGGCCTGGCGCGACATCTGGGGCTGTGGTCAGGGCATCGGCGCGATCCGCCAGGTGGTGCCAGCGGCCGATCTGGTGGCACGGTTCAAGCGCGAATACGCCGAGGCCAAGGCCCGCATCTGCGCAGGTTGATGCGTGGCGGCTGCACGAGTCGGCTGTTCAAGTGCTCTGCCGTACCCGTAGCGTGAAACCCAGATCGATGCAGTGGTGAGCTGGACTGCCACCCTGCATCAGATCCAGCAACATTTTTGCAGCGTTTTCACCAATGGCCTGACGGGGGGTGGCCACCGTCGTCAGCGGCGGCAGCATCTGGTCGCTGCCTGAGAGGTCATTGAACCCGGCCACCGCGATCCGGGTGGGCACCTCGATCCTCAATCGCAACGCGGCCAGCAGCCCACCCTGGGCCAGGTCGTCGTTGCAGAAGAACACCGCGTCGCAATCGGGATGGCGTTGCAGCAGTTGCCCGAACAACTCGCCACCCAGCGCCATGGAAGAGGGCTGTGCACTCATGAACTCCAGTGAAGGGTCGTAGACGCCCGCCGCCTGGAGGCATCGGCGATAGCCTTCGGCCCGTTGCAGGGTACGCGGGTCCAGCTGGGCGGCCGCAAACGCGATGCGGCGACGCCCGCGGTCCAACAGGTGGCGGGTGATCGCCTCACCCGCATCCCGTTGGGAGAACCCCACGCTGTACTGGCCTGGGTGGTCGGACAGCTCCATCAGGTGCACGCACGGGATGCCGCTGAGGGCCATCAGCTCCCGGGTCGCTGCGTTCTGGTCGAGCCCGGTCATCAGCAGGCCGGAAGGTCGGTGCAGCAACTGTTCGCGCAGCAGTTGTTCCTCCTCGTCGGCGTTGTAGTGCGTGATGCCGATGAGTGTCTGGTAGCCCGCGGGGCGCAAGGTTCGCTGCACGGCCTCCAGAAGGTCCACGAACAGTGCGTTGGACAGCATGGGAATCAGGATCGCCACGTGAGAACTGTGGCGTGAGGCAAGCGCACGCGCCGCCGGATCGGGCACGTAGTGCAGTTGGGCGGCAGCGTCTTTCACCCGTTGCGCCAGGATGGGGTCCACGGTTTTCTCGCCCCTGAGCGCTCGGGAGACGGTGATCGGGCTGACGCCAGCCAGAGATGCCACATCGGCCAGGGTCACACGGCCGGTGGCACGGGACCGATGAGAAGGGGTGGAACGGGTCATCAGGGTTAGTACGGAGGGTTGGATGAGTCTCAGGCCTTAAGATAGCGCTATCTTGATGGCCCGTCCAGCCTTGCAAACCCGATGCAGGGGCGGTCGGGCAGCCACCACCAGAGAAGGCGACCACCCATGGCCGCCTTTTTCGGATTCACAAAGATAGCGCTATCTCAACAATGACAAACGACACCTCATTCTCGCTGGTCGTCATGGGCGTGGCCGGATGCGGAAAGTCCAGCCTGGGGGCTGCGCTGGCCCAACGGCTGTATTTCGAGCTCATCGAGGGCGACGATCACCACAGCCAGTCCAACCGCGACAAGATGCGGCAGGGCATTGCCCTGACGGATGCGGATCGGGCAGGGTGGCTGGTCACGCTGGGTGCGTTGCTGGCGCGTCGACCAGGGGGCATGGTGCTGACCTGTTCGGCCTTGCGCCAGTCCTACCGGGACCGCTTGCGTGCGGCCTCGCCGGGGTTGCGCTTTGTCTTTATGGACATCACGCCGGAGCAGGCACGCGAACGCGTGGCCGCGCGCTCGGCGCATTTCTTCAACACCGCGCTGGTGGACAGCCAGTTCGCCACGCTGGAGTCTCCGGTGGGCGAGCACGGCGTGCTGCGCCTGGATGCATCACAGCCTCTGTCGGTCCTGACCGATGCTGCCACGCGCTGGCTGGCCGTATCCACCGCGGACGCCGAGCAGGAGAACTGACATGAAGTGGTTGGGAACCGCACTGAGACACCTGGTGGAAGGTTTGATGGCGCTGTGCCTGGTGGGCATGGTGCTGGCGGTCTTCGGCAACGTGGTGCTTCGCTATGTCTGGGGCACCGGCTGGGTCGTGTCCGAGGAGCTCTCGCGCCTGTTGTTCGTGTGGCTGGTCTGTCTGGCGGCCACACTGGCCTTTGGCGAAGACAAGCATCTGGGCTTTGACCTGGTGACGGCTCGTCTGGTGGGCTGGCGGGCAGCCTTGCTGCGTTGGCTCAGTCGTGTGCTCATCGCATTGGCGCTCTATTACCTGATCACCGGGGCATGGGCGCAGGTGGTGGTGGGGATGGACAGCCGCAGTCCAGTGATGAACTACCCGCTGGCCCTGGCGGCGGGTGGTGTGCTGGTCATGGGCGTGAGCATGGCGGTGTTGTTGGTCCTGCAGGCCTGGGCTGACTGGCGCGGTCAAGCGCCCGCCGAAGGAGACGCAGCATGACCGTGGCGCTCTTTCTTATGGTGCTCTTTGCGGCCATGACGGTCGGGGTACCGATCGCCTTTGCGCTGATGCTCACGGCCCTGGCCCTGATGGTGCATCTGGACTTTTTCGATGCCCAGTTGCTGGCGCAGAACGTGCAGGCAGGCTTTGACAGTTTCCCGCTGCTGGCCGTGCCCTTCTTCATCCTGGCCGGCGAGCTGATGAACGCAGGCGGCCTGAGCCGGCGCATCATCGACCTGGCCCGTTCCATGGTCGGCCATATTCCAGGTGGACTGGGCTATGTGGCCATTGCCGCGTCGCTGATGCTGGCCTCCATGAGCGGATCGGCCATCGCCGATACCGCCGCCCTGGCCACGCTGCTGCTGCCCATGATGCGCAAGCAGAACTACCCCGATGGATCGAGCGCCGGCCTGATTGCCTCGGGCGGCATCATCGCGCCGATCGTGCCGCCGTCCATGCCCATGGTCATCTACGGCGTCACCACCAACACGTCCATCAGCAAGCTGTTCCTGGCGGGCATCGTACCGGGCATCCTGATGGCAGTGTCGCTGGTGCTGGTGTGGCGCGGGATTGCGCGCAAGGCCCAGCTGCCGGTGGCCGACAAGAGCAGCTGGAGCGAACGCCGGCAACAGCTGGCGGCGAGCGTGTGGGCCCTGATGCTGCCGGTGATCATCATCGGTGGCTTGCGGTTCGGCATCTTCACGCCCACCGAGGCGGCCGTGGTGGCCGCGGTCTATGCCCTGCTGGTGGCCACGCTGGTGTACCGGGAGCTCAATGCCCAGCGCCTCTACCGGGTGCTGGTGGATGCCGCACGCACCACCGGGGTGGTCATGTTCCTCTGTGGCGCAGCCACGGCGGCGTCCTACATGGTCACGCTCGCCGATCTGCCCAGCCAGTTGGCCGAGAGCATGGGACCCCTGCTGCAGAGCCCCATTCTGTTCATGGCCGTGGTCTGCGTGTTCCTGCTGGCCGTCGGCATGGTGATGGACCTGACGCCCACCATTCTGATCCTGGCGCCCGTGCTGGCGCCGCTGGCTGCCAAGGCTGGCATCGACCCGGTCTATTTCGGCTTCGTGTTCATTTTCGTCGGCTGCCTGGGCTTGCTCACGCCGCCGGTGGGCACCGTGCTCAACGTGGTGGCTGGCGTGGGGCGCCTGCGAATGGAGCCCGTCATCAAGGGCGTATTGCCTTTCCTGGCGGTGTACTTGGCCATGCTGGTCCTGCTCATCGTGTTTCCGTCCATCGTGCTGGGACCGCTCAAGCTGATGTTCTGAACCTCATCCGGTTTCGTTCCCCGGGGTGCAGCCCCGTTCATTCCAAGGAGATATCCATGTCCATCTTCCGTCGCACCTTGATTGCCGCCACCGCTGCGGCTGCCCTTGCCGCGCCGTTCGCCAGCTTCGCGCAGGACATCAAGCCGCGCATGATCCGCTTTGGCTACGGACTGAACGAGCAGTCCAACCAGGGGCGGGCGGTCAAGCTCTTTGCACAGGAGGTCGAGAAGGCTTCCGGCGGCAAGATGAAGGTGCGTGCGATCGGCGCCGCTGCGCTGGGCTCGGACGTCCAGATGCAGCAAGCCCTGATCGGTGGTGCGCAGGAGATGATGGTGGGCTCGACCGCCACCCTGGTGGGCATCACCAAGGAGATGGCCATCTGGGACACCCCGTTCTTGTTCAACAACGTGCAGGAGGCTGACGCGGTGCTGGATGGCCCGGTGGGCCAGAAGGTGATGGACAAACTGCAGGAAAAAGGCCTGGTGGGCCTGGTGTACTGGGAGAACGGTTTCCGCAACCTCACCAACAACAAGCAGCCGGTGGCCAAGCTGGAGGACCTCAACGGCATCAAGCTGCGGGTGATGCAGAACAACGTCTTCATCGACAGCTTCAAGACGCTGGGTGCCAACGCGGTGCCGCTGCCCTTCTCGGAGCTGTTCACCGCACTGGAGACCAAGACGGTTGACGGTCAGGAGAACCCCTACAACACCATCCTGTCCAGCAAGTTCTACGAGGTTCAGAAGTACCTGACCGTTACGAATCACGTGTACAGCCCCTGGATCGTGACCGTGAGCAAGAAGTGGTGGGACGGCCTGTCCAAGGACGAGCAGAAGATCCTGATGGATGCCGCGAGGAAGAGTCGCGATTTCGAGCGTCAGGACACCCGCGCCGAAGCAGCCAAGGCGCTGGCGGACCTCAAGGCCAAGGGCATGCAGGTCAACGAACTCAGCCCGGCCGAAGCCAACCGCATGCGCGAGAAGCTGGGGGCCATCAACGCCAGCATTTCGGCCAACGTGGGTGAAGGTCTGTGGAAGGACGTGCAGGCCGAAGTGGCCAAGGTGCGCGCCGGCAAGTGACCGCCTCTGCAGGCAGCGGGCGCCAACGGATTGCCCACTGCCTGTGTGCCTCAGGGTCGGAAGATCTCCCGCAGCGTGTCAAGAAAGGACGGCGGTCCCGCGTACACGGTGCCGCTGGCCTCGGTGATGCTGGCCACCGCGCCGCCCTGCACCCATTCGCTGTAGATCCAGTCGTTGCCCTGCGCGCTCAGGCCGGCAGGTGCTTCGGTCAGGGGCGCCGAAGGCACACCCTTGAGAGCCGCCTGCATATAGTCGATCCAGATCGGGAGCGCCAGCCGGCCGCCCGACTCGTGGTCGCCCAGGCTTCGGGGTTTGTCATGACCCATCCACACCACCGCCGCCACGCTGGGGTGGTGCCCTGCAAACCACGCGTCCACGACGTCGTCGGTGGTGCCTGTCTTGCCGAACACGTCGGACCGCTTGAGCAGTGCCTGGGCGCGAGCGGCGGTCCCGCTGCGCGTCACGTCGTTGAGCATGCTGTTGACCAGCCAAGCGTTGCGGGCCGGTATTGCCCGCCGCTCCTCGGTCAGCGGTGATGGTGGCGGTGCCTCGAACAGTACCTTGCCCTGGGCGTCCGTGATCTTCTCGATCACCACCGGGTCCACCGACCAGCCGCCGTTGGCCAGCGTGGCATAGGCGCGGGCCATCTGCATTGGCGTGACGAGGCCGGTCCCCAAGGCCAGGGTCAGATTGTCTGGCTGTCGTTGGGCCTCCAGACCGAACCGGGTGAGCCAGTCGCGTGAACGCTGGGTACCGGCGTGTTGCAGCACGCGCACACTGACCAGGTTGCTGGAGCGGGTGAGCGCCTCGCGCACCGTAATCGCGCCCGTTCCGGGACCCTGGCTGTTGGATGGGCTCCATCCGTTGATGGCCGTCAGCGGGAGGTCATCCACCAGCGTGCCGGGCATCACCCGTTGCTCCAGCGCTGCCGAGTAGAGCAGGGGTTTGATGGCCGACCCGGGTTGGCGCCAGCTTTGCGTCACGTGGTTGAACGGCTGGCGGCCGAAATCGAAACCCCCTACCAGCGCACGCACCCGGCCAGTCTGGGTGTCCAGCGCCACCAGCGCCGCTTCGGCCTCGGGCCACTGGGAGATGCTCCAGTTGGTGCCTTCCCGAGCCAGCCGCAGGATGGAACCGCGACGGATACGCAACTCAGGTGCGGCCTTGGCCGACAGGCCGGCAGCCGCCCATTTCAGCCCATGGCCCTTGATGCTGACGCGTTCACCGCTGGCCAGCTGGGCGCGGACTTCGGTGGTGGAGGCCGAGAGCACGATGGCGACCGGCAGCGTTTCGTCGTCACGGTGGGCCTTGAGGGCTTCCGCGGCGGCGGCTTCGAGCCCCGGGCCGTCGCCCTTGGGCAGTTCTTCATGATCTTCAGGGCCACGCCAGGGATTGCGGCGGTCCTGGGCGAGTACGCCTTTCTGAACGGCTTCATGGGCTGCGCGCTGATCGGCCGCTTTGAGAGACGTATGCACGCGGATGCCGGCGGAATAGGCTTCGGTGCCAAATCGGTCCACCACGGCACGGCGGGCCATTTCGGCGACATGCGCCGCGGGCACGAAGCGCTGGCTGGCCGGCTTCAGCACGATCTTCTGGGCGCGGGCGGCCGCCAGCTGGGCGTCGTCGATCACACCCACGGTGTGCATGCGCTGCAGCACCACGCGCTGGCGCTGGATGGCACGCTCCAGGTTGGCCACCGGGTTGGCGTAGTAGGGGTTCTGCGGCAGTCCGGCCAGCATGGCGTTTTCGGCCAGACTGAGTTTGTCCAGGGGTTTGCCGAAGTAGGTCTGCGCGGCTGCAGCGAAGCCGTAGGCCCGCTGTCCCAGGAAGATCTCGTTCATGTAGATCTCCAGGATGCGGTCCTTGGAGAGCTCCTGCTCCACTTTCAAGGCCAGCAGGATTTCCTTGGCCTTGCGCTCGACGCTGAATTCGCGGGTCAGCAGCATGGTCCGGACCAACTGCTGCGTGATGGTGGACGCCCCCTGGCGCCGTCCCCCTGTCAGGGCCGCGACCACGGCGCGCGCCATGCCCTTGGGGTCGACGCCGCTGTGCTCGCGAAAGCGGGCGTCCTCCACCGCCAGCACGGCATCCTGCAGCTGTCTGGGCATGCGGGCCAGCGGCACGTACTCTCGCCGTTCGGTGCCAAACTGTGCGATGTCGTGACCATCGGCGGTCAGCACCTGTAATGGCAGCTTGGGCTGGTAGTGGACGATGCGGTCGATCGGTGGGAGATCGAAGGTGCCGGCATGGGCCGGGGCCGTCGCCAAGGGGGCAAGCAGGGACAGGCTCAGGACAAAGCCGGCCGCGCGCGAAGGAATGACCATGGCCTTGAATTATCCGGGGCTCGCGTGAAGCGCGTGAGCTCCCCTGTAACCACATGTGAACAGCGCAGGCGAGCTGGGTGCCGACACCGGGCCGCCATGCAAAAGGCCCGCCGTCTTTCAACGGCAGGCCTGCATTTGGTGGGTCCTGTAGGATTCGAACCTACGACCTACGGATTAAGAGTCCGCTGCTCTACCAACTGAGCTAAGAACCCGGAAGCTGAAATTATAGCATCTGGATTTCGTCTGCCCGGCCGTTGCGGATCGCCCGGATGAGAGGCGTTGCTGGCGCCGGATACCATCGCGGCATGGACAACCTCACCACGCAATGGAATCGCCTGTTCACCCCCGAGGGATGGCGCTCAGAGACCCCGCTGCGAGATGCGCTGGTGGCGCCGTCCGGTGCGGTGCGCGCCCTTGTGCTGGAACTGCGCCGCCCGGCAGATTGGCGGACGCTTTCAGCGGTGTGGGCCGGCGTGCAAGCCGACCTGGGATGGCCTGCGCCCGCCATCGCGGTCAACGGTCAGGACGCTTACCAGCTCTGGATATCGCTGAGTGAGCCTGTCGCATCTTCCGAGGGCCATGCCATGCTGGAGGCTCTGCCACGGCGCTATCTGCCCGAGGTGGAGCGGGATCGCGTCGGCGTGTGGCCCGGAGAAGGGCAGGCAGAGGCCAGCCATCTGGTCACCTTGCCCGGCCAGATGACGGGAAGCGATCGCTGGTCCGCCTTCGTCGCACCGGATCTGGCGGCCGTGTTCGGGGACGAGCCCGCCCTGGATCTGCCACCGGGCCGGGATGCCCAGGCCGAGCTTCTGGCGCAGATCCGCAGCGTGACACTCAGCGATGCCCGGCGCTTGCTGGCACCTTTGTCGCCTGCCGCAGAGGCGCCTGTTTCGGGTGCGGTCTCCGACCATGGCGTGGGGACCTGCGCTTCAATGGCATCGGGCCAAGCCCACCACGATGATCCGCGCAGCTTTCTGCTGTCGGTGATGAACGATCCGTCGGTGGCCATGGCCCTGCGCATCAAAGCTGCCAAGGCCTTGCTGGCGGTGTCGCCTTAGCTCTCTGGCATGCGGGCTGGCCGAGCGCTCAGAGTCCGTGCGTCTGCCGCACGTGCGCCAGCAGTTCGTCACAGGCGTCTTCGATGATGTCCAGCACGCGCTCGAAGCCAGCCGCACCGCCGTAATACGGATCGGGTACCTCGCGTGCGTCGACCCGGCGGGCGTGACTGGTCAGCAATCGCAGCTTGTGGGCATGCTCGGGTAGACAGATCTCCAGGGCATCGCGCAGGTTGGCCTCGTCCATCACCAGGATGTGGTGCGCCCGCGTGCAATCCTCTTCACGGAGCCGGCTGGCGCGAAGGTCCGACAGGTCATAGCCGCGCCGCATCGCGTGCGCCATGCTGCGCTCGTCCGGCGGGGCGCCGATGTGGTAGCCGTGCGTGCCCGCCGACCGCACACGGATGTGATCGCCCAGTCCCGCCTGCACCACCCGTTGGCGAAAGACACCGTGTGCGGTCGGGCTTCGGCAGATGTTGCCCATGCAGACGAACAGGACGTTGACGGTCATGACACGGTGTCTGTCAGGCAGCGGACTGCTCCATGGCCTTGGCCATGGTCTTGCCCAGCTCCACGCCCCACTGGTCGTAGGCGTTGATGCGCCAGATGGCGGCCTGGGTGAAGACCTTGTGTTCGTACAAGGCAATCAGGGCGCCCAGACGGGCAGGGTCCAGCCGGTCAAGCCACAGGATGCTGTTGGGGATGTTGCCGGTGAACATGCGGTGGCGCGCCATGGTGGCCGCTTCCTCACCCGCCAGGCCACTGCGCTCCAGCAGCGTGAGGGTGTCCTCGTAGCTGCGACCCCGGGCCATGGCTTCGGCCTGGGCACGCAGGTTCAGGTTCACGACACCGTGGTGGGTGGCCGCCAGGGGCAGGGGGGTGTCCTCGGTCTGCACACCGATGAACTCGACCGGCACGGTGTGCCTGCCCTGGTGGATGAGCTGGAAGTAGGCGTGCTGGCCATCAATGCCCAGCCCACCCCAGATGATGGGGCCGGTGTCCACATCCACCGGCGCACCCCCGATGTGCGTGCTTTTGCCGTTGGACTCCATGTCCATCTGCTGGACAAAGGGCACAAAGCGGACCAGACGCGAGGCGTAGGACACGATCAGCTGGGTGGGGCAGCGCAGGAAATTCCGGTTCCAGATCCCGTGCAGCGCCAGCTGGACTGGCAGGTTCTGGGACAGTGGTGCCTGACAGAAGTGTTCGTCCATGGCGCGCGCACCGGCCAGGAAATCCCGGAAGGCCGCGCCGCCGATACCGATGGCCAGGGGCAACCCGAGGGCGGACCAGACCGAATAACGTCCGCCCACCCAATCCCAGAACAGAAAGGTGCGCTCGGCGGGATACCCCTGACGCGCCGACTCGGCCGGGGTGGCGGTGATGGCCACCAGGTGCTGGCCGACGTGCTCGGCCGCAATGCCCTGGTCCAGCAGCCAGCGCTGGCAGCTGGCGGCGTTGGTCATGGTTTCCTGGGTGGTGAAGGTCTTGGACGACACCACGATCAGGGTTCTGCGTGCGTCGATCCCTCGCAGCACGCTGTACAGCGCCCAGGCGTCCGGGTTGGAGACGTAGTGCACCCGGGGGCCGGTGTGGGTCAGGTGGGCCAAGGCATCGGCGGCCATTCGCGGGCCCAGATCCGAGCCACCGATGCCGATGTTGACGACATCGGTGAAGGTCTCGTCCGTGCTGCTGCGACAGGCACCGCCGCGAACCTCGTCGGCAAACCGGCACATGCGGCCAAGTTCTCGCGCCACGTCGGCACTGATGGCGGCACCCCAGGGGCCCTGCCCCCCGCGCAAGGCCACATGCAGGACGGGCCGGTCTTCGGTCAGATTAATGTGGTCGCCACGGAACATGGCGTCGCGCTGCTGCCCGAGCTGCGCCTCGGCGGCCAGTGCCTGCAGCGCCTGTTCAATGGCCGGTGTGAGGCGCTGTCGCGATGCATCCAGGGTGATGCCGGCGGCGGACAGGGTTAGTCTCTGGACGCGCCCGGCATCGCTGTCGAGCAGGTCGCGCAGGTGCGGGTTGGCACCGGCGTGCTGGGTCAGGGTCTGCCAGGCGGGCAGTTCGGTGGGGGTAGTGTGCAGGGAAGGCATGTCGATCGGATCTGGCGTGGCGCCGGGGCGGGAGGCCATCGATGGCACCCGCCTGCACCGGCAGCACGTATTAGAACAGCAGGCAAGGGTCGGCCATCAGGCTCCGGCCGCCAGTGCGGTGGCCTCGCGGGCCAGTCGGGTGATGCGGTTCCAGTCGCCGGCGGCCAGGGCGTCGGCCGGCGTCAGCCAGCTGCCACCGGCCATGGCCACGTTGGGTAGTTTCAGGAAGTCGCTGAGGTTGTCTGGGCTGACGCCGCCGGTGGGGCAGAACTGCACGTCCGGAATCGGTGCGCCCAGTGCTTTGAGCATGGCGATGCCGCCAGCCTGCTGGGCGGGGAAGAGTTTCATCAGCGTGAAGCCCTGCTCACGGCGGTGCATGACTTCGCCGGGTGTCATCACGCCTGGCATGAAAGGCAGGCGGGCGCTTTTGACGGCTTCGACCAGCGCGTCGGTGGCACCGGGCGAGAGGGCGAAGCTGGCGCCCGCGTCGATCACCTGTTGCACTTCGCTCACGCGGGTGACGGTGCCGGCGCCGGTGTGCATGTCGGGTACCGCCTTGGCGACGGCTTCGATGGCCTTGAGCGCCGCGTCGGAGCGCAGGGTGATTTCCATGACGTCGATGCCGCCTTCGAGCAGGGCGTGGGCCAGCGGCACGGCGTGCGCCGGGTCCTGCAGCACGATGACCGGGACGACGCGGGACTTGAAAGCGGGGCGGGAAAAGCAGGTGGTGGTCATGGGGTGTACCGGGTCAACCGAACAGGGGTGAGGCGCCTTGTTCCGGCGCACAGGCGTTGTGGCGGAAGAGGCCGAAGAGTTCGCGGCCGGTGCCGTGGGCGTTGTGGGTCAGGTCCGGGTGCTGTACCGGGCGGGCGGCGAAGGTGGCGGCATCGACCTCCACTTCCAGCACGCCGCGCTCGCAGTCCAGCGTGATCATGTCGCCGTCCCTCACGCGGGCGATGGGGCCGTCGGCCAGCGCCTCGGGGCTCAGATGAATGGCGGCCGGCACTTTGCCCGATGCGCCGCTCATGCGGCCGTCGGTGACCAGCGCGACCTTGAAGCCCTTGTCCTGCAGCACCGCCAACGGCGGCGTGAGCTTGTGCAGCTCGGGCATGCCGTTGGCGCGCGGGCCCTGGTAACGCACGACGGCGATCAGGTCCTTCTCCAGCTTCCCGGCGTTGAACAGGGCGAGTAGGTCAGCCTGGTCGTGCACCACCACGGCGGGGGCGCGCACCACGCGGTGTTCGGGCGCCACGGCCGAGACCTTGACCACGCTGCGGCCCAGGTTGCCCTGCAGCAGGCGCAGGCCGCCGTCGGCGCTGAAGGGCTCGCTCACCGGGCGCAGCACGCTGGTGTCGCCGCTGGTGGCGGGCACCTCGCGCCAGGCGAGTGTGCCTTTGTCCAGCCACGGTTCCTGGCCGTAGGCGGCCAGGCCATCGCCCACCACGGTCTTCACGTCGCCGTGCAGCAGGCCGGCTGACAGCAGTTCACGCATCAGGAAGCCCATGCCGCCCGCGGCGTGGAAGTGGTTCACGTCGGCCTTGCCGTTGGGGTAGACGCGGGCCAGCAGCGGCACCACGGCCGAGAGTTCGGCGAAGTCGTCCCAGTCGATCAGCACGCCCGCTGCGCGCGCCATGGCGATCAGGTGGATGGTGTGGTTGGTCGAGCCGCCGGTGGCCAGCAG
>Ga0114986_1000337_pt1 | contig 13342 bp, 15 predicted proteins | sample Shrwel1BS1Day17_FD_96988 | JGI IMG/M metagenome (GOLD analysis project Ga0114986, IMG submission 96988) | Subsurface microbial communities from deep shales in Ohio, USA - Utica-3 well 1 S-1-Day17 | ecosystem: Environmental > Aquatic > Deep subsurface > Shale gas/oil reservoir > Produced... | reverse complement strand
TCATGGGCGTGCTGGGCATCATCCCCGGCATGCCGCACCTTGTGTTCCTGTCCATCGCCGCCATCCTCGGCTATGCCGCCTGGGTGCTGGCCCACAAGCCGCCGCCGGCGCCCGTCGAGGAGGCGAAGCCGGTCACCGCGCCCGACGGCGAAGCCAGCTGGGACGATCTGCAACCGGTGGACCAGCTGGGCCTGGAACTCGGCTACCGCCTGATCACACTGGTCGACAAGAACCGCCAGGGCGACCTGCTCACGCGCATCAAGGGCGTGCGCCGCAAGTTTGCGCAGGAAGTCGGCTTCCTGCCACCGCCCGTGCATGTGCGCGACAACCTCGAGCTCAAGCCCAGCGGCTACCGCATCACGCTACGCGGCGTCATCGTCGGCGAGAGCGAAGCCTTTCCCGGCATGTACCTGGCCATCAACCCGGGCGGCATCACCACGCCGCTGCTCGGCACCGCCACCACCGACCCGGCCTTCGGCCTGCCGGCGCACTGGATCGATGAACGACAGAAGGAAGCGGCACAAATGGCCGGCTTTACCGTCGTTGATTCCGAGACCGTGATGGCGACCCATTTGTCACACTTGATGCAGGTCCATGCGGCGAAATTGCTGAGCCGCACGGAGACGCAGCAACTCGTGGAGCATGTCAGCAAGCTGGCGCCGAAACTGATCGAAGAAGTGGTTCCGAAAATGGTGTCGATCGCCGTCTTCCAGAAGGTCCTGCAGCTGCTGCTGGAGGAGTCGGTGCACATCCGCGACATCCGCACCATCATCGAAGCCATCGCCGAGCATGCCAGCGTCACCACTGACCCGGTGGAGCTGGCCAAGCGCGTACGGGTGGCCCTGTCGCCGGCCATCGTGCAGCAGATCTACGGCCCCTCGCGCGAGCTCAACGTCATTGCCATCGATCCGCCGCTGGAGCGGCTGCTGATGCAGGCCCTGGGCAATGCCAGCGGCCCCTCGCTCGACCCCGGCGTGGCCGACATGCTCAGCCGCAGCGCCGCCGAAATGGCGCTCAAGCAGGAAGAGATCGGCGTGCCGGCCTGCCTGCTGGTGCCCGACGCCATCCGCAACGCGATCGCCCGCCTGGTGCGCCGCGTCGCCCCCCGTCTGCAGGTACTGGCCCACAGCGAGATTCCTGAAACCCACACCATCCGTATCGGCCCGATTCTCAGAGGCGCAACATCATGAACATTCAACGCTTTCACGCTCCGACCTCTCGCGAAGCGCTCGCCAAGGCCCGCATGGCCTTCGGTGATGGCACGCTGATCCTGTCGAACCGTCCGACCGCCACCGGCGTTGAAGTGCTGGCCACGGGCGAAGAAACCCTCTCTGCCCTGGATCAACCGCAGGAGGCCGCAGCGGCCAAGCCAGCACGCGTCGCTCCTGCCGCCCCCGCCACCAAACCGGCGAAGAGCGCTGCACCGAGCACACAGGCCCAGGTGGAGCAGGATGCCGACCAGCTGGCCATGAGCACGCTGTCGTTCCAGGACTACGTGCGCGAACGCATGCTGCGCCGCCGCCAGGAGTCGATCAAGATCATTCCGCAGGACGAGGCGCCTGCCCCGGCATCGACCCGTTTCAGCGAAAAGCTCGAAGCCCTGCGCATGGAAGGTGCCGCCCAGGCCCGCCCGGCGCCGGCCGTGGCTGCCCCGCCTGCACCGCAGGCGCAGCAGCCAGCGGCCATGCCCAAGGGCATAGCCGACGAGCTGCACGCCATGAAGGAGATGATCGAGGAGCGCTTCAACACCCTGGCCTGGCTCGGCCAGGCGCGGCAGAACCCGATCCACTCCAACCTGATGCTCAAGCTCATCCGCGCCGGCTACTCTCCCGCCCTGGCGCGCGCCATGCTGGAGAAGCTGCCCGACAGCCTGGGTGCCACCGAGTCGGTGCGCTGGGTGATGGACGTGCTGGAGCGCAACCTCAAGACCGATGCCGGCAGCCGCTCGCTGCCGGAAGAGGGCGGTATCTACGCCCTGGTCGGCGCCACCGGCGTCGGCAAGACCACCACCGCCGCCAAACTGGCCGGCCTGTGTGCCCGCCAGTTCGGCCCGGCCAGCGTCGGCCTGATCACACTGGACACCTACCGCATCGGTGCCCACGAACAGTTGCGCACCTATGGCCGCATGCTCGGCGTGGTGGCCCACCTGGCCCATGACCAGGCCGCACTGCAGGACCTGCTCGGCCTGCTGGCCAACAAGAAGATGATCCTGATCGACACCACCGGCGTCGCGCCCCGCGATCCGCGCAAGCGCGAACTGCTGGAGGTGCTGGACCTGCCGGGCGTCAACCGCCTGCTGGTGCTCAATGCCGGCGGGCAAGGCGAGATCCTCGACGAGACCGTCGCCTCCTTCCGCGCCACCGGCGTGCAGCAGGCGGTGCTGTCCAAGATCGATGAGGCCGTCAAGCTCGGCCCGGCGCTCGATGCCGCCATCCGGCACCAGCTGCTGCTGCGCGGTGTCACCACCGGCCAGCGCGTGCCGGAAGACTGGGAGTCGGCCGATGCGTCCAAGCTGGTGCGCATGTCGATGCGCGCGCCCGGCAAGTCGGCCTACGACCCGCAGGCGTCCGACCTGGGCTTCATCTTCAGCCAGCCGGCCATGATGCCGCAGGGGATGCTCCATGCTTGAAACCGGTTTCCACCAAGGCGCTGGCCTGCAGGGACTGGCGTCACACACCGCGCCGCGGCTGGTGGCCATGGCCAGTCACGGCGATCGTGCGAGCGAACTGCCGCTGCTGTGGGACCTCTGTGCGGCCTGGACCGAGCTGGGTTACCCGGTCGTCGTGCTTGATGCCACGCACAGCGAAACGCCGCAACAACCCGGCCTGCAGCAGTTGCTTGATCCGCGCAGCCGCAGCGAAGAACTGCCGCGCGAGACAGCTGACATGGCCTGGCCAATCTACCCTGCCGGCCTGGGCCTGCGCCAGCTGTTTGCCGGGGCAGACCGGACCGGGTATGCACAACCGATGGGCCAGCTGGAGCAGCTGTTCCAGAACTACGACGTGGTGCTGCTGTATGCGCCCGCTGCCCTGCTGGCCGAGCGCCTGCCCGGCAGCGGCATCGCACCCTTGATGACGGTCTCGGCCACCGGCAGCTCGGTGCTGACCGCCTACCAGGCCATCAAATCGTTGTTGATCAACGGCCGCCTTCAACCTACCATTGTTTCCATGGTGGACACCTCCGACCAGAGCAGCAAGACGTGCGGTCTGAACCTGAACAAGAGCTTGCAGGACTGTGCCCGCAGCTTCCTCGGCCAGCAAGTGAACACGCTGTGCGTCGATATGCGGGCCACCAGCGACCCGGCGCTGCGCGACGTCAACCGCTTGGCTTTGCGCTTGCTGGAGAGCGGTGCCATGCAGTCCTGGGAGGATGCCCGCCCCGGCTGGCACGCCACCATGCCCGGCCATGACAGCGCGATGAGGAGTCATTGATGTACACCGCCAAAGGCCAACTCGACCGCGATGCCCTGATCCGGCAATATTCGCCCCTGGTCCGACGTCTGGCCCATCACATGATGGCCAAGCTGCCGCCCAGCGTGCAGGTGGACGACCTGATCCAGGTCGGCCTGATCGGCCTGTCCGAGGCGCTGACCCGCTACGAAGCCACCCAGGGCGTGCAGTTCGAGACCTTCGCCACCCAACGCATCCGCGGCGCCATGATCGATGAGCTGCGCGAGAACGACTGGATGAGCCGCGGCTCGCGCAAGAGCCAGAAGGAAATCGAGGGCGCCTTGCACCGCCTGGAACACCGTCTGGGTCGCAGCCCGAGCGAATCCGAGATCGCCGCCGAGCTCGGCATGAGCCTGACGGATTACCAGACCCTGCTCGGTAAGGTGCAGGGCACACAGCTGGTCTATCTGGAAGACATGTCGGGCAGCGAAGGCGACGATAGCTTCCTCGACCGCCACATGGTCGACGACGAGGGCGACCCGATGCAGCTGCTGCGCAACCAGCGCCTGCGCCAGTCGCTGGTCGAAGCCATCAAGGCATTGCCCGAGCGCGAGCAGTACATCATGAGCATGTACTACGAGCAGGACATGAACCTGAAGGAGATCGCGGCCGTGCTGGGGGTTACCGAATCGCGGGTGTGCCAGTTGCACAGCCAGTCGATCGCGCGCCTGCGGGCCAAGATGCGCACCCACTGAAGGCGACGCCGACCAAGCAAAAGGGCTGCAACTGCAGCCCTTTTTCGTTGCTCCCGGCCATTTGATGGACGGGGACAGGAACTTCGCTCGCCCCTCAGGCCGTCAGCACCTTGAAGGCACCGCTTTGCCGCGCGCCGCCGCCGTACGGGCCGCTGGCATAGGTCTGGTCCTGGGTGGCCGGCACCAGCGCATGCAACGCACGCTCGGTGATGGCGGCTTGCCGCGCGAGGCTGCCGCGCTGGATGGCCACCGACAGGGCCAGCTTTTTCAGGCGCAGTTTGAAATCATGCACGTCGGCACGGGCCAGGTTCAAGGCCTCCACACTGCGCGTCAGATCCAGCGCGGTCTGGCGGAAACGGGTGGCCAGTACTTCCAGGGCTTGCGGCTCACCATCGACCACCGCCGCTGCCAATGCCTCGCACTGGTCTTCGATCTGCGACAACTGTTGTTCGATTTCGGTGGGCAGCATGATGATTTCTCCGTATTCAGCCGATCAGCCGCGGGAACGATCCAGCATTTCCTTGGCGTTGGCCAGGAGCTTGTCAGCGATCGCTTCCGGGTCCACGACGTAGGAGCCGTTCTCGATGGCATCCCGCACGGCGTTGACCTTGTCCATGTCGATCACGGCACTGGCGCCCGCCCGCTCGGCCTGCGCCATCGAACGCACTTGTGCCGACACCGTGACCGCCACGCTGGCGGTGCTGGTGGCACTGCTTGCTTCTCGCGTCGCGGTCGACGCCGCGCCCTGGCTTTGCTGGTTGGCTTTGGCAGATGCAGCAGCGCCGGCACCCGTCTGGGACGGGGAGATAGCCGGCAAATCTGATGGTTGACCTATTTTCATCACGTTCTCCAGAGGCCACGTGGACGTAGCCTTGTACGAGAGTTATCGGCGCAATCATGGCCTACTTTAGGCCTTTCTGCATCTTTTTTCGGCAGTTTCCTACATTTCCAATTTAACTGTACGCGCATCCAGCACCTTGCCGGACATCACGCGGCCATTGTCCATCCGGACGCGGGCCTGTTGCCCCACGATGCCGGGCGACACCGCCTGGCCGTCAGCCGTGATCTGAAAACCGGCCCCCTGGGCCACCACGCGAACCTGGGCGCCGGCCTGGAATACCTGAGCCGGACGCACCATGTTCTGGCGCAACGCCTGCCCGGTGCCCAAGGCGCGCACCGCCACCTGACCGACCCACTGAGCCGGATCGGCCACGATGGGACTGGGATCTTCGGCCCAATCCACCTCGGCCTCCATCACATCATCCGCTCCGAGCACGGCGCCGGGCTGCACGTCGCGGCGCAGCACCCAGGCCTGCCCCACGGCCTTGATGGTGATCGGCAGGAACACGTTCCAGCGGCTCACGCCGTCAACGCAGCGCAATCCGAGGCGGCTGCGCCCCCACAGGCGGGTGCCTGCCGGCAGATAGGGCTCAACGCGGGCGCAGGGCGCCAGGCGCAAACGGCTGTCGAGCGTGCCGACATGCACCTCCATGCGCAACGGCGCCGCCGCGGCCGACTGGACCTCCGCCACCGCCTGGTCCAGCCAGCGACGCGTGGAGCTCAAGTAGTCCGGCTCCGCTGACGCGGTCTGCGCCTGGGCGGTCAGGCCCAGCAACTGCAGGCCGGCCATCCACGCGATCAGCGCAAGACGCCAGCCGCGGCTGAAAGGATTCAGCGAAATATGTACAGACATGTGATGCTTCCTATGACGGGCGGCACCCCTCTGCAAGGGCTGCCGGGGAGACTCCCCCTACCGTGCAACTATAGGCAGGCCCGCCACGGGCAAATCCAGCAAATGAGGGCGAATTGGCCCGCATTTCCCCGGCTCGCAAATTCAAGTTCTTCCCATAATTTCCGTACGCCAGTGGCTCCAGATGCCGCTGTAGCGCCGATACGAAAGGGGCGATTCATGTTTGCACAGATGACCAACAACCTGGACTTCCATGCCAAGGCACTGGTGGTGCGCGCCGAGCGCCAGCGCGTCATTGCGAGCAACATCGCCAACGCCGACACACCGGGCTATGTGGCGCGGGACGTGAACTTCCGCGAAGCCATGGCCAACGCCATGGGCAACTCCGCACAGCCTGCTGCGGCACGCCTGGGCCCCAACGCCTCCAACAGCCGTCACATTCCGCTGGCCAGCAGCACGGGCGAACTGGGCAACGGCGCGCGTCTGGCCTACGCCCCGCAAAGCCAGCCATCCTTGGACGGCAACAGCGTTGACCTGGATCGCGAACGCGCGAACTTTGTCGACAACTCGGTGCGCTACGAATCCACCCTCCGTTTCATTAACGGCAGCGCCAAGACGCTCTTGAGCGCGATCCAGGGCCAGTAACCCATTCACTGCAAGGTTCAGGAGTTTCGCCATGTCCATGTTCTCCATCTTCGGTGTCTCTGGCAGCGCGGTCAGCGCGCAGTCGCAGCGCCTCAACGTGGTGGCCAGCAACCTGGCCAACGTCGATGCCGTGGCCGGTCCGGACGGCAAGGTCTACAAGGGCCGCCAGGTCGTGTTCGAGACCGTGCTGATGGACTCGCAGGCCTCAGCCGGCGTCAAGGTCCGCGACATCAAGGAAAACCAGGAGCCCGGCAAGCGCGTGCACGACCCCAGCCACCCGATGGCGGATGCCGAGGGCTACGTGACGCACTCCAACGTCAACGCCGTCGAGGAGATGGTCAACATGATCTCCGCCTCGCGCTCCTACCAGAACAACGTCGAGGTCATGAACACCGCCAAGACGCTGCTGCTCAAGACCCTGCAGATGGGTCAGTAAGCCCAGAAGGAAAACACATGACTACCGTCTCTTCCGCGGGCTCGGCCGGCACGACCTCCAGCACCTCCAGTGCCAAGACCCTGACGACGCTCGACGCGTCGGAGATGCAGGACCGCTTCCTCAAGCTGCTGGTGGCGCAGTTGAACAACCAGGATCCCATGAATCCGATGGACAACGCGCAGATGACCAGCCAGATGGCCCAGATCAACACGGTCACCGGCATCAGCCAGCTCAACGAGACCATGAAATCCATGTCATCGCAGTTCATGTCGATGCAGATCCTGCAGGGCGCCAACATGATCGGTCATGAGGTGATGCTGGCCGGCGACACGCTGCGCGTCAGCAACGGTGTGGCCGCCGGCGCCGTCGAGCTGTCGTCGAGCGCCAGCTCCGTCACGGTCGAGCTGCGCACCCCCGGCGGGCAGGTGATTGACACCTTCGACCTCGGCGCCCGCGAAGCCGGCCAGCACGCTTTCACCTGGGATGCCTCGGCTTACCAGGGCCAGACGGTCAAGCTGTCGGTCAGTGCCAAGAACGGCAATGCCGCCGTTTCCGCCCGCCCGATGACGGTCGAGACCGTCGAGTCCGTCAGCAGCGAGGGCGGTGTGCTCAAGCTCAACCTGCTGAGCGGCAAGAGCGTCAGCTACAGCGACGTCGCCGCCATCTACTGAACATCGCCCCCATTCCTGTCAGACATCTTCCATCAAGGAGCCTAGATCATGAGTTTCCAGACCGGCCTCTCCGGCTTGAACGCCGCCAGCAAGAACCTGGACGTCATCGGCAACAACATCGCCAACGCCAACACCGCCGGCGCCAAGCGCTCGCGTGCTGAATTCGCCGAGGTGATTGCCTCCACCCTGGGTGCCGGCGGCTCCGGTGGCCAGACCGGTATCGGTGTGGAAGTCTCGGCTATTTCGCAGGAGTTCTCGCAAGGCAACATCTCGGTCACCGGCAACACGCTGGACATTGCAATCAATGGCGACGGCTTCTTTCCGCTGATCCCGCTCAACGCCCAGGGCCTGGACCGTGACAAGCCGTCGCTCTACAGCCGCTCCGGCATCTTCAAGCTCGACTCCGACGGCTACATCGTCAACAACAACGGTGAGAAGCTGTTCGGCTACAACAACACCACCACGCCAGCCGGTGCCGGCGCGCTTTACATCGATACCACGCGCCGTTACCCGCCGTCGGCCACCACCAAGGTGGACCTGGCCTTCAACCTGAACGCCGGCTCGGCGGTGTGGACCTCGCCGCAGGCCTTCGACGTGTCGCCGACTTTCACCACCTACGACTCGCAGGGCAACACCAAGGACGTGCAGCTGTACATCCGCAAGATCGCCACCAACCAGTGGGCGGTGCGCAGCACCAACGACCCGGCCACCACGCCGGTGCCCCCTGCCATGGACGACAACGACATCGGCGTGCTGACCTTTGACACCAACGGCGCGCTCTCCACCGTCCAGACCCGTACGCCCGTGACCGGTGTGCTGACCGCCACCGCCGACGAGACCCTGCCGATCACCTGGACCACCGCCATCGGCACCTTCAATGCCAACGTGGACTTCACCAACTCCACCCAGTACGCCTCCAGCTACAGCCTGACCACGCTGGACCAGGATGGTTTCTCCGAAGGTTCCTTCAGCGGTCTGAAGATCTCCGAGTCCGGCATCGTCACGGCGCGCTACGACAACGGCAAGAGCATTGACGCCTGCCAGATCCAGCTCGCCTCCTTCCGCAACAACCAGGGCCTGCAGCCGGTGGGCGGCGGCAACTGGATCGCTACCAACGCCTCCGGCCTGGCCGTGCTCGGCGAACCCGGCACCGCCAGCCTGGGTTCGGTGCGTTCGGGTGCACTGGAGGACTCCAACGTTGACCTGACGGCCGAGCTGGTGGCCATGATGACGGCGCAACGCGCCTACCAGGCCAACGTGCAGACCATCAAGACGCAGGACCAGGCCCTGTCCTCGCTCACCACCCTGCGTTGATGCACCAGCTACCCTGAACTGAGGAAAACCAGCCATGGACCGTCTGATCTACACCGCGATGACCGGCGCCAATGCGGCCGCGCACCGGCAGTCCGTGCTGTCGAACAACCTGGCCAATGTGTCGACGACCGGCTTCAAGGCCGAGCTATCGGCCTACCGCGCCGTGCCGCTGCGCGGCGATGGCGCCACCACCCGGGTGTTCGCGCTGGAAGCCACGAGCGGGCATCTGAGCACGCCCGGTTCGGCCCAGCACACCGGGCGCGATCTCGACGCCATGGCCCAGGGCAACTCATGGTTTGCCGTGCAGGGCCTGGACGGCACCGAGGCCTACACCCGCAATGGCTCGTTCCAGATCGGGCCGGACGGCACGCTCCAGACCATGGCCGGTCTGGCAGTGTTGTCCGATGGCGGTGCGCCCATCAACATCACGCCCGGCTCCATCCTCAGCCTGGGCAGCGACGGCACCATCAGCGCCAAGCTGGCCGGCCAGCCCAGCCAGACGGTGGGACGCCTCAAGCTCGTCACCCCGACCGCGGACGCGCCGATCAAGCGCAGCGACGACGGCCTGTTCCGCGCCGCCGGCGGCGACCCGCTGCCCAACGACGCCAACGCCCGCATGATGGTAGGCGCGCTGGAATCGTCCAACGTCAGTGCGGTCGAGACCATGGTCGGCATGATCCAGACCGCACGCCAGTTCGAGGCCCAGATGCGGTTGATGCAGACCGCCGAATCGAACGACCGTACAGCCGGCAAGCTGCTCAACCTGCAGGGCTGACGCACCACCGCCCGCTCCGCCTGAACCCAGAAGGACACCACCATGATCAACTCCCTGTGGATCTCCAAGACCGGCATGGAAGCCCAGCAGATGCAGCTGGACACCATCTCGAACAACCTGGCCAACGTCTCGACCACCGGCTTCAAGCGCTCCAACGTGGCGTTCGAAGACCTGATGTACCAGAACCTGCGCCAGGTCGGCTCCAACAGCACCGAACAGTCCCAACTACCCACCGGCCTGCAGCTCGGTACCGGCGTGCGCGTGGTCGGCACGGCGCGCCAGTTCACCCAGGGCAATGTGCAGCAGTCGGGCAACAACCTCGACGTCGCCATCCAGGGCAACGGCTTCTTCCAGGTCACCATGCCCGACGGCTCCATCGCCTACACGCGTGACGGCTCGTTCAAGATCAATGCCCAGGGCCAGGTGGTGACCAACAGCGGATTCCCTGTCGCCAACGGCATCACCGTGCCGGCCGATGCGGAAAACATCACCATCAGCGCCGAAGGCGCGGTCACGGCCTCGGTCAAGGAAGGCGGCCGCATGGTCAACCGCCAGATCGGCAACATCGCCCTGGCCAGCTTCATCAACCCGGCCGGTCTGGAGCCGCGCGGCCAGAACCTCTTCATGGAGACCGCCGCCTCCGGCCAGCCCAACACCAGCACCCCCGGTCTCAACGGCATGGGCACGCTGATGCAGGGCTACCTGGAGACCTCCAACGTCAACGTGGTGCAGGAGCTGGTGACCATGATCCAGACCCAGCGCGCCTACGAGATGAACTCCAAGGCCATCCAGACCTCCGATCAGATGCTGCAGAAACTGGGACAACTGTGATGAGCACCACCGTCTACTCCACCATGCAACGCCTGGGCTGGGTCGTGGTCGTGACCGGCCTGTGCGCCGGCTGCGAGACCATGCAGCCCAAGGTCGACTTTGCCGAAACCAAACCCGTGGTGCAGCCCCAACCGGTGGCACAGCGCGCCAGCGGCAGCCTGTACCAGCAGGTCAGCTACCGGCCCGGCTTCGAGGATCCGCGCGCGCGCTTTGTCGGCGACATCGTGACCATCCGCATTGTCGAGAATGTCACGGCCAGCCAGAAGTCCTCCACCACGGCCAACCGCACCTCCAGCGCCGACGGCTCGATCACGGCCGTACCGGGGCTGGATTTCCCGGATGCCGCGTCCACCAACCGCACGCGCATCAGCGCCAATTCGGCCAACGACTTCTCCGGCAAGGGCGGCACCGAAAGTGCCAACACCTTCTCCGGCTCGATCACCACCACGGTGGCCGAGGTCCTGCCCAACGGGCATCTGCTGGTGGTGGGGGAAAAACAGATCGGCGTCAACCAGAACGTCGACGTGCTGCGCTTCACGGGCACGGTGAACCCGCGTTCGATCCTGCCCGGCAATATCGTGAACTCCAGCCAGGTGGCCAACGTGCGCGTGGAGTCCAAGGCACGCGGCGCCCAGAACGAAGCGCAGACAGTTGGCTGGTTAATGCGGTTCTTTTTCAGCTTTTTGCCGTTCTGAGCCGAGACAGAATCAGACCAACCGGTATCGACTGTATCGACCGTTTACGCCAGTACTTGAGTTTCACGCCATGAATGCCCGTCCACTTTCCTCCGCGCTGAACCGGCTGTTGCGCCTGGCCGCCGGCCTGCTGGCCGCCTATGCGCTGGCGGGCCTGCCGGCCCACGCCGCGCGCATCAAGGAAGTGGCGGCCATCGAGGGCGTGCGCAGCAACCAGCTGACCGGCTTCGGCCTGGTCATCGGTCTGGATGGCACCGGCGACCAGACCACCCAGATGCCCTACACCACGCAGAGCATGAGCAACTATCTGCAGCAGATGGGCATCACCCTGCCGCCGGAGTTGAGTTCGCGGCTGCAACTCAAGAACGTCGCCGCCGTGCTCGTCACGGCCCAGCTGCCGGCCTTCGCCCGTCCGGGCCAGACCATGGACGTGACGGTGTCCTCCCTGGGCAATGCCAAGTCACTCAAGGGCGGCACGCTGATTTCCACCCCGCTCAAGGGCGCCGACGGCGAGGTCTATGCCTTGGCCCAGGGCAGCCTGATCGTGGCCGGCGCGGGTGCTGCCGCCGGCGGCAGCAAGGTCCAGATCAATCACCTGAGCGCCGGCCGCATTCCGAACGGCGCCCAGATCGAGCGCGCCGTGCCGACGCCGCTGCTCGAAGGCAACAGCATCCGACTGGGGCTCGACGCTTCCGACTTCCAGACCGCCCGCCGCGTGGCCGAGGCCATCAACAGCCGCTTCGGCAGCGGCGTGGCGCGTGCGCTCGACGGTCGCACGGTGGACGTGCAGGCGCCGACCGACCCGAACGCCCGCGTCACCTTCATCGCCGAAATGGAAGAACTGCCGCTGGAACGCTCGATCAGCGCGGCCAAGGTGGTCATCAACTCGCGCACCGGCTCGGTGGTGCTGAACCAGGCCGTCACCCTGGGGCCCTGCGCCATTGCGCACGGCAACCTGTCGGTCAGCATCAGCTCCACCCCCGTGATCAGCCAGCCGGGCCCGCTGTCGGCCGGCCAGACGGTGGTCACCCAGAAAACCGACATCCAGATCAAGCAGGAGCCCGGCATCCTCATCCAGGTGCCCGCCTCGCCGCAGCTGTCGGACGTGGTGCGGGCCCTCAATGCCCTGGGCGCCACGCCGCAGGACCTGCTGGCCATCCTGCAGGCCATCAAGGCCGCGGGGGCGCTGAACGCGGAGCTGGAGGTGATCTGACATGAGCGGCGGCGACCTCTCCACAGCCAACGCGCTCGCACTCGATGCGCGTTCGCTGAACCACATCAAGCTGCAGGCGGGCAAGGACTCGCCGGCCGCCATCAAGGAGGCCGCCAAGCAGTTCGAATCGCTTTTCATGCGCGAGCTGATCAAGAGCATGCGCGAGGCCACCATGAAATCCGGCCTGCTGGACAGCGCGCAGGGCGACCTGGCCAGCGACATGCTGGACCAGCAGCTGTCGGTGCAGATGTCCGGCCGTCCCGGTGGCCTGTCGGACGTGATCGCCCAGCAGCTGTCGCGCCAGATGGGCGTGAGTGAGCAGGCCGGCAGCACCGTGGGCCGCGCCGCCAGCAAGGCGGCAATCCAGCCCGCGCCCGGCGCCAGCGCCTCGCCCACCGCCAGCCAGACCAGCTTCGTGCAGCGCTTCAACCAGGTCGCCGCCAAGGTGGAGCAGAGCAGCGGCATTCCCGCCAGCTTCATGCTCGGCCAGGCCGGTCATGAGACCGGCTGGGGCCGACGCGAAATCATGAACTCCGACGGCTCGACCTCCTTCAACCTGTTCGGCATCAAGGCCGGCCCGGGCTGGAAGGGCAAGGTCGCCGAGGTCACCACCACCGAGTACGTCGACGGCGTGCCACGCAAGACGGTGGCCAAGTTCCGCGCCTACGAGTCGTACGAAGAGTCGTTCCGCGACTACGCCCGCCTGATCACCGAAAGCCCGCGCTACGCGCAGGTGCGCCAGCAGACCGGCTCGGTCTACGGGTTCGCCAGCGGCCTGCAGCGTGCCGGCTATGCCACCGACCCGGCCTATGCCAGCAAGCTGAGCCGCGCCATCAACACCACGCTGCAGCTGCAGCGCGCCATGGCCTGAGGACCTGAAGCATGGGTGGCATCCTCAACGTCGGTTCCCGCGCGCTGCTGGTCAACC
>Ga0114986_1000336_pt1 | contig 13346 bp, 10 predicted proteins | sample Shrwel1BS1Day17_FD_96988 | JGI IMG/M metagenome (GOLD analysis project Ga0114986, IMG submission 96988) | Subsurface microbial communities from deep shales in Ohio, USA - Utica-3 well 1 S-1-Day17 | ecosystem: Environmental > Aquatic > Deep subsurface > Shale gas/oil reservoir > Produced... | reverse complement strand
GGTGGCAATCGCATCGAGCCACTGGTCGATGGCGAGCAAGCCTACCCGGCCATGCTCGCCGCGATCGACTCGGCCCGGCACAGCGTTGCGCTGGCGTCCTACATCTTCGATGGCCAGGGCATCGGTATGCAGTTTGTCGAAGCCCTGCAGCGTGCCCATGCGCGCGGCGTGCAGGTGCGGGTGCTGATCGACGATGTCTCCGCACGATGGGTACGCCGGAGCGCCTATCGGCTGCTGAAGTGCAGCGGGCTGGTGGTGGCGTCGTTCAACCCAACCCTGATCCCCGCCCGCCTGCATGCCGCGCAGCTGCGCAATCACCGCAAGCTGCTGGTGATCGACGGCGAAACGGGCTTTACCGGCGGCATGAACATCTTCAGCCCGTACTGGCAGCCCGACGCGCCCGAGCAGGCCTGCCATGACTTGCACTTCCGCCTGCAGGGCCCGGTCGTCGCCGATCTCAGGCGCTGCTTCACCGAGGATTGGTGCGACACCACGGACGAGCGGCTTGACGAGCGCTTCTGGGGTGGGCGGCCTGCGCCGGCTGCCGAGCTGGGTACAAGCTGGGCCAGAGGCATCGAGGCCGGCCCGGACGAAACCCTGGACCGGATGCGTTGGACATTCATGGGGGCCTTGAGTGCGGCACAGCAGTCGGTTCGCATCTGGACGCCCTACTTCGTGCCCGATCAGCCGATGATCGCGGCGCTGAATACGGCCGCCTTGCGCGGTGTGCGGATCGAGGTGCTCACGCCCGCCAACGGCGATCACCCGTCCGTGCAATGGGCGGCCCGCGCTCATTACTGGCAGGTGATGGAGCACGGTGCACGGATCTTCGAGCGGCCTGGCCCCTTCGACCACACCAAGCTGATGCTGGTCGATGGCGTCTGGTGCTGCCTGGGATCGGCCAACTGGGACGCGCGCAGCCTGAGGCTCAACTTTGAGTTCAATGTCGAGGTGTACGACACCGGACTGTGTGGTCACCTCGAAGCACTCTTCGATGCCACGCGCGACGCCTCAGCCCTCGTCACGCCGGCGGCGGTACATGCTCGCCCGCTTGCCGTGAAGGTGCGCGACGGTATCGCCCGCTTGTTTACACCGGTTCTGTAGCGAAACGACTTTCGGAGAACAACGCTGATGGAAAAGAAAGACCAATGGAACGTCGGCTACTGGATCGTTGCCGGCCTGATGCTGCTGATGCTCCAGAACTACTGGCAAGCGGCGCAGACCGTCGAGCCGGTGCCGTACAGCGAATTCGAGAAGGCGCTGGCCGAGGGCCGTGTTGCCGAGGTGCTGGTATCGGACCGAACCGTCACCGGGCGCCTGAAGTCACCGGACATCCGTGGCAAGACCACCATCGTCGCGACACGGGTCGAGCCCGATCTGGCTGAGCGCCTGTCCAAATACGAGGTTCCTTATGCACGGGTGGTGGAAAGCACCTGGCTGCGCGATCTGCTGTCATGGATTTTGCCGGCAGTGGCGTTCTTTGGCGTCTGGTTTTTCCTCTTCCGCCGCTTTGCCGAGAAGCAGGGCATGGGCGGTTTCCTGAGCATTGGCAAGAGCCGCGCCAAAGTGTTCATGGAGAAAAACACGGGCGTGACCTTCGCGGATGTGGCGGGCGTGGACGAGGCCAAGGCTGAACTCGTCGAGATCGTCGATTTCCTGAAGAACCCGCAGGACTATGGCCGCCTCGGTGCGCACATCCCCAAAGGCGTACTGTTGGTGGGCCCGCCGGGCACGGGCAAGACCTTGCTGGCCAAGGCGGTGGCCGGCGAAGCCGGGGTGCCGTTCTTTTCCATCTCCGGCTCGGAGTTCGTCGAGATGTTCGTCGGCGTGGGGGCCGCGCGCGTGCGCGACTTGTTCGAGCAGGCCCGCACCCAGGCGCCCGCCATTATCTTCATCGACGAACTCGACGCTCTCGGCCGCGCGCGCGGTGTGGGCGGACCGATTGGTGGCCACGATGAGCGCGAACAGACGCTCAATCAGTTGCTCACCGAGATGGATGGCTTCGACAGCTCGGTGGGGCTCATCATCCTTGCTGCCACCAATCGCCCCGAAATCCTCGACCAGGCACTTCTGCGCGCTGGACGCTTCGACCGCCAGGTGCTGGTGGATCGGCCGGACAAGAAGGGGCGTCTCGACATCCTGAAGGTCCATGTCAAGAAGGTCACGCTCGCGCGCGATGTGGACCTAGAGCAGGTCGCGGCGCTGACCACCGGCTTTTCCGGCGCCGACCTGGCCAATCTGGTGAACGAGGCGGCGCTGGCCGCGACACGGCGCCGCGCGCAGGCGGTGGAATTGCAGGACTTCACCGCCGCCATCGAACGCATCGTGGCCGGGCTCGAAAAGAAGAGTCGCGTGCTCAGCCCGAAGGAGCGGGAAACCGTGGCCTACCACGAAATGGGCCATGCGCTGGTGGCACTGGCCCTGCCGGGGACCGATCCCGTGCACAAGGTGTCGATCGTTCCGCGTGGCATCGGCGCGCTCGGCTACACCCTGCAACGCCCCACCGAAGACCGTTTCCTGATGACACGGGCCGATCTCGAGCACAAGATCGCCGTGCTGCTGGGCGGGCGCGCCGCCGAGAAACTGGTGTTCGGAGAACTGTCAACGGGCGCGGCGGACGACCTGGCGCGTGCCACCGACATTGCGCGCGACATGATCACGCGCTTCGGAATGGATGAAGACTTGGGCTATATCGCCTTCGAGGCGCAGCGGCCACGCTTTCTCGACTCCCCGGAGTTGGCGCAGGGGGGCTGCCGGGTGGCGGAATCGACCCAGGCGCGCATCGACCAAGCCATCCGCGACATCGTGATGGGCGTGTTTGATCGCGCCTATGGGCTTCTCGACCGCAATCGCGAGGTGCTGGAGCGCTGCGCACGCGAGCTGCTGGCGCGCGAAACGCTCGATGAAAGCGATATCCGCCAGTTGACTCAAGGGCTACGGCGCGAATCCCGCGATGCAGGTGCCCAAGCGGTGTCATCGTCACCAACCAATCCTTGAAGGAGTTGCACCATGACCGACAGCGTTCACATTGTTTGCCCGCACTGCCAATCCATCAACCGCGTACCCATGGCGAAAGTGGACGACCACCCCAATTGCGGTCGCTGCCAGCGTCCGCTGTTCTCCGGTGAGCCCATTGAGCTGACCGCAGCGACGTTCGCCCGTCATGCCGAGCGCAATGACATTCCCTTGCTGGTCGATTTCTGGGCACCCTGGTGCGGGCCCTGCAAGATGATGGCGCCGCAGTTCCAGCAGGCCGCGCGCCTGCTGGAACCCAAGGTCCGGCTCGCCAAGGCCAACACCGAAGCCGAGCCGCATCTGGCCGCGCAGTTCGGCATCCGCAGCATTCCCACCCTGGCGCTATTCCGCAACGGGCGAGAGATCGCGCGCCAGGCCGGCGCCATGGGGGCGCAGGACATCGTGCACTGGGCATCGGCTGCGCAGTCCGGACGCTGAACGATGCAGGACTTGCTCGGTACGACCCTCACACTGCTGGCTGCGTGCAGTCTGGCGGCCGTGGTTACAGCAAAGCTGAAGACACCGGCCCTGCTCGGCTATATCGTCGTCGGTGCAGTGCTGGGGCCATCGGTGGCGGCTTGGGTCGTGCCAGGGGCGCCATTGCGCTTTTTGTCCGAGCTAGGGGTGGCGCTGCTGCTGTTCTTGGTCGGCCTGGAGTTCTCTCTCAGCCATTTCTGGCTCACCCGCAAGACGGTGCTGGTGGCCGGCATGCTCCAGATGGCGGTGATTGCGACGCCGCTCGCGCTGATTCTGATGGCGCTGGGGCTTGAGCCCAACGCAGCTGCGCTCCTGGGCGCGGCTGCTGCGATGTCGTCCACGGCACTCGTCAGCAGGCAACTGGCCGATCAAGGCGAGTTGACGACACGCCATGGCCGCAGCGCCATTGCTGTGCTGGTGTTTCAGGATCTAGCCAGCGTGCCACTGCTCGCCCTGGTGGCGATTTGGGCCAGGGGCGATTCGACCAGTATCGGCGGTGTCGTGCTGGAAGTTCTCGGTGTGCTATTGCTGTTTGGCGTGTCGGCCGTGGTCTCTCGTCGCCTGCTGCACACGTTGTTGGGCTGGGTAGCCCGTCTGGGGCATGAAGAAGCCTTCGTGCTGGTTTCGCTCTCCGTGGTGGTGGCTGCTGCGGGAGCTGCACATGCGCTGGGCGTATCTGCGGCCCTGGGTGCATTTCTCGCCGGCATGGTGCTGGGCGAGAGCGACTTCCGGCACCACATGGAAGAACACCTCAAGCCGTTTCGTGACGTGCTTTCAGGCTTGTTTTTCGTCACCATCGGCTTGCAGTTGGACCTGGTGCAGTTGGTGGCGGCACCGCTGGCGGTGTTGGCCTGGGTGCTGGCCTGGGTCCCCATGAAAATGGGACTCAATTTCCTGGCATTGCGGGCTTCGCGCCTTTCTGCGCTGGACGCTTGGCGTACAGGCATTATGCTGGGACATGGCGGTGAGTTCGCGCTGTTGCTGTTGGGAATGGTGTTGCAGCAGCGGCTGATCGATGCGGCAGTGGTGCAGCCGATGCTGGTAGCCTTGGTTCTGAGCATGGCGTTGGCACCGGTGTTCATCCGCCACCATGACTGGTTGGCGATCCGCTTGAGTCGCTCGGGTTCCGCCGCGCCCTTGCCGCAAGCTGAGGAGGGCGATGCAGCCATACAAGCACAGGCGCTACGCGACCATGTCATCGTCTGCGGTGCCGACGAGCTCGGTCTCGTGCTCAGTCAGACCCTCAAGCTGGCAGGCGTCGCCCACCTGCTGCTGGAGTCGGATGCCGAGCAGGCGGCAACGGCGCGAGCGGCGGGAGCCCCCGTGGTTTATGGCGATGCCAGCCGCCCCGATACATTGCACGCCACAGGACTGTCGCAGGCCCGCCTGGTTGTGGTGACGTTCCCTCATCCGCAATCGGTGTTCCGTATTGCGCGAGCAGTGCGCCAGCGCCACCCGGCTTTGCCCGTCGTGGTTGTGTGCTGGCGTGAGAGCGAAGCCCTTGTTTTGAAGGAACTGCCGAACGTTCACGTCTACAAGGCAGCCGTTGCCCCGGCGCTGGGGCTGGCAGAACAAGTGATGCAGCTCGGCGGTGTTCCAGTCACCGCTGCCAATGGCGCACTGTCGTCAATGCGCAATGCCACTACTTTATGAACCACAAGGGTGCAAGTTTCCTATGAAATCAGAACGTCTCAACCCATTTCGGCTTTTTCGCGACCAGTGGGCCGTCATGAGCTTCTATGAACGCTTCGAGCAGGTCGTGGCGCTGCTCCTGTCGGCGGTGATTGCCGTGATCATCGTCGTGTCGCTGATTCAGCTGATCTCCATCGTCTTCACCCTGCTCATCATCGATGCCTTCAATCCGCTCGATCACAAGGTGTTCCAGAGCGTGTTCGGCATGATCATGACGCTGTTGATCGCGATGGAGTTCAAGCACTCGATCGTGCGCGTGGCATTGCGCCGTGACAGCATCATCCAGGTCAAGACGGTGATCCTGATCGCGCTGATCGCGCTGGCGCGCAAATTCGTGATTCTCGACCCTGATGTCAGCCCGGGCAAAGTGGCCGCCTTGGCGGGGGCGACCCTGGCCCTGGGGGCTACTTACTGGCTGCTGCGCGAGCGCGATGACAGAGTGACCGAGGAAGCCCCGCGTGAACCGTCATGAATTTGGCGACACCGGAGAGGCCTGGTCGCGGCATCACTGGCTCAACCGCTTGCAAACAGCGCTACTCGTGGTGACCCTTCTCGGCATCGCCGCCATGGCCGGCAGCCTGCTTTTCGGCGATATGGGGCTATGGCTGGCACTGGCAGCAGGGGGCCTTGCGCTGCTGGTCGAGCCTACCGCTGGGTCGAGTCTGACCCTGCGACTCTATCGTGCGCGTGCCTTGCACCCGAGCGAAGCGCCCGATCTGTGGGCCTTGGTGCGCGAGCTGGCGGCACGGGCCGGTTTGCCTGCCGTGCCGGTGCCGCACTACGCCCCCAGTGCCATGGTCAATGCGTTCGCCACCGGTTCGGCCCATCGCTCCGCCATCGTGCTCACCGATGGACTACTGCGTAGCCTCACGCCGCGCGAGCTCACCGGCGTCGTTGCCCATGAGGTGGCTCACATCGCCAACGAGGACCTGCGCGTGATGGGGCTGGCGGACTCCATCAGCCGGCTGACATATTTCATGGCTGTGCTCGGACAAGTTGCCATCCTGTTCAGTTTGCCGGCGTTGCTGTTGGGCGCGGTGGATGTCAATTGGCCCGCGTTACTGTTGCTGGCGATCGCGCCGCAACTGGCGCTGCTGGCCCAGCTCGGCTTATCGCGGGTGCGCGAGTTCGACGCCGATCGGCTGGCGGCCGAGCTGACGGGCGATCCGCAGGGGCTCGCCCTTGCGTTGGCGAGAATCGAGCGGGTCAGCCGATCCTGGCGTGCCTGGCTGCTGCCGGGCTGGGGCAATCCTGAGCCTTCTTGGCTGCGAACACACCCTGCAACCGCTGCGCGAATCGAACGTTTGCGGGAGCTGTCGGCGCCGGTTGATCCAACGCCGATTCATTCGCCTCACTTCTTGCCAAACTCCACTGTTTCGCCGCGCTCGCCGCGTTGGCGGCCGGGTGGTCTGTGGCGCTGATTTTCAACCGGAGATATTCATGGCCTACATCGACCCCTACAACCGCGCAGCACCAGACCATTTTGTCCGACGCTGGCTGGTCATCACTGCCTGCATCGCGGCGCTCATGCTGTTGTGGCAGTTTCTCCCCGCCATCGAAGCGTGGTTCACCCCTGACCAGGCAGCCGAACGCACTGTCACGCCTCGCGGTGACCTGGCGCAGGACGAAAAAGCCACGATCGAGCTGTTCGAGAAGTCGCGTGCATCGGTCGTCTACATCACAACGGCGCAGTTGGTGCGTGATGTCTGGTCGCGCAATGTTTTTTCGGTTCCACGCGGAACGGGGTCAGGCTTCATCTGGGACGAAGCGGGTCATGTCGTGACCAATTTCCATGTCATCCAGGGCGCATCTTCTGCTACGGTCAAACTGGCCGACGGACGCGACTACCAGGCCGCACTCGTCGGCGCCAGCCCGGCGCACGACATTGCGGTGCTCAAGATCGGTGTCGGCTTCAAACGCCCACCTGCGGTGCCGGTGGGCACCAGCGCTGACCTCAAGGTGGGGCAGAAGGTGTTCGCCATCGGCAATCCGTTCGGGCTCGACTGGACGCTGACCACCGGCATCGTGTCCGCGCTCGACCGGAGCCTGGCGGGCGAAGCGGGCGGGCCTGCCATCGAGCACCTGATCCAGACTGACGCCGCCATCAACCCGGGCAACTCAGGTGGTCCGCTGCTCGATTCTGCCGGACGACTCATCGGCATCAACACCGCCATCTACAGCCCATCCGGCGCATCGGCCGGAATCGGTTTTTCCGTACCGGTCGATACCGTCATGCGGGTGGTACCGCAGCTCATCAAGAACGGCAAGTACATCCGCCCGGCGCTGGGCATCGAGGTGGACGAGCAGCTCAACGCGCGCCTGCAGGGCATGATCGGTAGCCGAGGCGTGTTCGTGTTGCGGGTCACCCCAGGCTCCGCCGCACAGAAGGCGGGGCTTGTCGGGATCGAGGTCTCACCGCAAGGCATCGTACCGGGTGATCGTATCGTCAACATCGATGGCGCGGCCATAGACGATGTGGCCGAGTTGTTGGCCCGGCTCGATGACAAGCAGGTTGGCGATGTGGTGGTTTTATTGGTGGAGCGGGATGGCAAGTCGCGCGAGGTGCGTGTGGAGCTGCAGCCCGGCGTTTGATCCAACGACGAACTGTTGGGGCAGCGATGAAAAGGGGGCGTCGCTCAAAGGCCGAAGCACCCTCCAGCGCCCCCTTCAAGCGGTACAACACAGCCAGGCAACCTCAGCTTCTCGTCTGGTGACAAGCCCTGGCAGTACCTTTCCGCCGCCATAAACCCATCGGCGTAGCTCTGACGCGGCAGCGGCCCAGTCCCGCTGGTTGATCCGTCGCCTCAGTGTCGATGTCTGCAGCCGCCCCGCCCCAAGGTTGAACGTGAAGTCCACGATGGCAGCGAGTCGCTCCTCTGGCTCGATGGCCAGCAGCGGGCAGTAGCGAAGCGTGGCGGTGAGTGCCGTGCGCAGGTCCTGGCGCAGGTAGGCCTCGCCCTCTTCCTCGTTGATCGGCGGATGGTCCGGCTTGCATAAACGGCCGTAGCCGATCGTCCAGTAGCCGGCCGGGCAGATATAGGGAACGGCCACGATCTCGATTCCGCGCTTCACCTTGCGCTCGAACCCCTCAAAGTGTTGGCGCCGATTCAAAATTGACCAGGTGTGCCGATTGAATTTTGACCAGGGGCCTGAACCGGGTTTTTGATGTCCGGTTGTGGATAACTATACGATCAACGCTGCTTCTTGAGTCTCCTTCTCGCTCGGATGTGGATTGCCGCCAGCAAGCCGCGAAGGGCGTAGCCCGCAGCGGCTTGCTGGCGGCCGGGCCTTTCAGAATGGCTCCGATGCTGGTGTTTGAACCACCGTCTTTCCCTTGTCTTTGGCCTGCTCGCGTGCTTTGCCCCTGGCCTTGACCTGGGCTGAACTGTGACGGAATCGGTAGGACTCGTTGCCCGTCTCCACGATGTGGCAGTGGTGCGTCAGCCGGTCCAGCAGTGCGGTGGTCATCTTCGCGTCACCAAACACGCTGGACCACTCGGCAAACGCCAGGTTGGTCGTGATCATCACGCTGGTGTGCTCGTACAGCCGGCTGAGCAGGTGAAACAGCAGCGCCCCACCGGCCTGGCTGAATGGCAAATAGCCCAGCTCATCGAGGATGAGCAAGTCCACGTGCAGCAGGCTGGACGCGATACGCCCTGCACGCCCTTGTGCTTTCTCCTGCTCCAGCGCGTTAACCAGATCGACCGTTGAGAAGAAGCGCACCCGTTTGCCGTGCTGCGTGATGGCGGCAATGCCCAGTGCGCTGGCCAAGTGCGTCTTGCCGGTCCCAGGCCCGCCGATCAGCACCACGTTGTGGGCGTCATCGGTGAACGCCATGCTAGCCAGTTGGCTGACCAGCGACCGCTCCACCGCCGAGGCCTCGAAGTCAAAGCCCGCCAGATCCCGGTGCATGGGGAATCGCGCCGCTTTCATCTGGTACGACACCGAGCGCATCGCCCGGTCCACCCCCTCGGCTTGCAACAGGTGCTCCAGCAGCCAGCGCGCGCTCTGCAGCGCTGCCGACTCCCCTTGCCCCAGCAGGTCACCCCAGGCACTGGCCATGCCGTACAGCCGCAGGCCCTTGAGTTCGAGCAGCACATCAGTGGACATAGCCGCCCTCCCGGGTCTGGGCGCCACGCAGCCGGTCGTAGCGGTGGGTGTCGGCGCGAGGTGCCTCGCGCAGCGCCAAGGCCGTGTCCGCCGGCGGCGGGCGCTGTGGATCGCTCAGGCGCGCCAGCACGTTGCGCACATGCTCCACGCTGATGTGACCGCTGGGTGTGGCGTGCTCAAGGACCAGTTCCACCGCCACCAGCAGCGCGTCCAGCCCCGCCGTGGGAACCAGCGCCAGCACTTCGGAGAGCACCCGGTCGCCGCCCGCGTGGCGCATGAGGGCGTGGCGCAGTTGGGCCAGCGGCCGGGGCAGGTCGGCAAACGGCGCGCCGTTTCTCAACGCCCCGGGCTTGCGCTGCACCAGCTCGATGTAGTGCTGCCAGTCGAACACCGTCTGCCCCCGATTCAATACCCGCTCGTGGCTGGCCACCAGTGCGTCAGCCGCCACCACATCCACCCGGGTGGGGTACAGCCGCGTGCTCACCATGTGGCCGGCCCACTCGCAGGGCACCGAGTAGCGGTTGCGCGCCACCGTCACCAGGCAGGTGCTGCTCACCCGCGCGGGGCGCTCCACGTAGCCGTCAAACGGCGCTGGCATGCCCATGAGGTGCTCGCGCTCGGCCTGCAGCACATCGGCGATGCTCAGCTCGCGATGTTCCGGGTGGGGCGTGTCCGCCCACACCGCCTTGCAGCGCTCGGCCAACCAAGCATTGAGCTCAGCAAAGCTCGTGAATTTGCGCTCGCGTGCCTCCAGCCATACCCGCCGCCGGCTGTCCTGCACGTTCTTCTCCACCACCCCCTTCTCCCAGCCCGAGGCCACGTTGCAGAAGTCCGCATCGAACAGGTAGTGGCTGCACATCGCAGCAAACCGGGCATTGACCACCCGGCCCTTGCCCTTCTTGACTTTGTCCACCGCCGTCTTCATGTTGTCGTAGATGCCCCGGCGGGCCACGCCGCCCAGCGCCGCAAACGAGCGGGTGTGAGCATCGAACAGCATCTCGTGCCCCTGGCTGGGGTACGCCACCAGCCAGAACGCCCTGGAGGCGCACAGCTTCAGGTGCGCCACCTGCGCCTGGTGGTACACCCCGCCCACCACGATGCCTTCTTCGCTCCAGTCAAACTGGAACGCCTCGCCCAGCTCGAAGCTCAGCGGCACAAATGCCTTCGTGGTGTCCTTGCCCGAATCCAGCCGCCACGCCCGGATGAAATCCGTCACCGCGCTGTAGCCGCCCCGGTAGCCCTGGGCCTGGATCTGCACAAACAGCGCGCGTGCCGTGCGCCGCTGATCTCGCGCCCGGTGCGCATCCGTCTTGAGCGCCGCCACCAGCGTCGCCTCGAACGCCGAGAGCTTGCCCGCCTTGGCTGGGCGTTCATACCGCGGCTCTACCGTCGCCGGCGCCTTCAGCCACTTCTTGACGGTGTTCCTCGACAAACCCGTCTTCCTCGCGATCTCACTGATCGAGACCCCGTCGCGCATCTTCATGCGCCTGACCTTGCCAATAATGTCCATGGTGATCACCTTGTTTGCTCCTGCCAAAAAATTCAGCAGTCGCGTGATACACCCTGGTCAATTTTGAAGCGGCACCACCGCCTTCAGATGGTCAGTTTTCGGTCGGCGTCAACACCCATTGATCTGTATGGGCCTGCGTTGCGGCCTTTGCGGACTTCGGGCCAGTTCCAGAGAGCGAGGTCGGAGCGAGGAATGGCCAGGAGAGAGTGGAATGTGGGCTGAAACGGCGAATTCGTTTGGCTGGCGAAGTCCGCAGGCTTCCGCAGGAACCCCCAACAACACGCGGGAACCGGCGCGATCAGACAAGAAAAAACCCCAACCGAGAACGGTTGGGGTTTTGTTATTGGTGGCCGAAGGGGAATATGAAGTCTCGTTCGGAATGGTGCGGATTCGTGCGGAAAGATGCGGGTTCCTGCGAATCAGTGAGGACTCATGCTTGGCTCATGGAAGGCTGTCTGAACAGATGGCGCGGCAGCCACCACAGGTAGAACGCCATCCCGAAAAGTTCTACCAGCGACTGGAAGACGACCACCACAACCGTGGTCTCCCAGCCGGCTGGCAAGGCCAGCGCGAACGGCAAGACGACGAAGGAATTGCGGGTGCCGAGGCTGAAGGCCAGTGTGCGCCCCGCGTCCAGGGGCAGTCGCAGCCACCTCGTGAACCCCCGCGCCAGCAGCGCGGCGACCAGCAGGAAGCCGACAAATACCGGCAGCACCGACAGCAGCACGGGTCCTGCATCATGCACAGTGCCGACCTGCGCACCTGCGATCAGGAATACCACCACGGCCAGCAGAGGCACTGGCCACCAGCCCAGCCGCTCGCGCCAGACGGCCCGTTCCGGGATGGCCTCGACCCAACGCTCGGTGAGTGCGGCAGCCACAAGGGGCACGCCGATCAGCATCAGCGCGGCGGGCAACATTTCTTCAGTCTTGATTGCGGTACTGAAATCAGCTGCTGGCAGCATCAGCCACAGGTAAGCCGGCAAGAGCAGCAGTTGCAGCAGCAGGTTGAGCGGGGTGACCGCGATAGCCCGCGCGGTGTTGCCCTGGCCGAGTTGGGTGAAGGTAATGAACCAGTCGGTGCAGGGCACCAGCAAAACCAGCAACACGCCGAGGTGCAGTGCCGGGTCGTCGGGCAATGCATGCAGCGCCAGCCAAACGAGCAGCGGGATGAGAATGAAGTTACCGAGCAGGATCGCGAGGACGAAGCGGGCATCGCGGAATGCATCGCGCACGTGCAGCAGCGGCACCTGTACGAAGGTGGTGTAGAGCAGCGCGGCCAGCACCGGCCACAGCAAGGTCTCGAAGCGCGGCCCGACGCCGGGTGCGAGTGTGCCCAGCGACAGGCCGCCAACGATGGCGGCCAGGTAGATCCAGACCTGGTGGCGTTCGAGGCTCAGACGGTTCATCGACTACGCACGAAGTAGACGTCCGACACCACCGAGGTGGTCGTATGGTGTGTAGCGAATAGATGCACTCTTCCTCGGTAAAAGCCGCATTTTCCATTCTCCGAATTGCGGCGGGTTCCTGTGACCTGTCCCCACCAGCGTTACCAAGCGAAACTAGAGAAGCCCGTCAACCCAAGAGAATGACGGACCTGAATAACAGCTGCTCCTGGTAGTGAGTAATCAGTGCCGTCCGTTGTCGCGGGCACATGGCGCCCGCGAACAAATCCAGAACGTGCTTGGAGCTGGCAGCCGGTGTGAAGTCACTTCAGCATCAGAATACGCCGCGCACCACTTAGCACCACCAAGCCGATGATGGTGCCAATGATCAGATCGGGGTAAGGAGATGCGGTCCAGGCCACCAACACGCCGGCCGCGATCACACCTAAATTTGCGATGACATCATTGGCTGAGAAAATATAGCTGGCCGTCATATGCGCGCCGCGGTCCCGCTTGCGCGCGATGAGCACAAGGCACGTCACATTGGCCACGAGAGCAACGAGCCCCATACCCATCATCAGGCTGGATTGCGGCTCGCTACCAAACGCAGCCCTGCGCGCGACTTCCACGAGAGCGCCAAGCGCCAAAGCCAATTGGAGCCAGCCAGCGATGTGGGCAGCCCTGATCTTCAGGTTTGCTCCGCGCCCGACAGCGTACAGTGCCAAGCCGTACACGGCCGCATCAGCAAACATGTCGAGAGAATCGGCGATCAGGCCTGTCGACTGAGCGACCCATCCGACCAGCATCTCCAAGACAAACATGGCGCCGTTGATGGCCAGCAGCAGCCTAAGTGTCCGAGCTTCAGACGCATCGCCATCTGCGTCCAGCTCGGCCAATGCTTCATTGTCTTGGCGCACTGACTCGATGAGCTGCACGCCCAGATTCAAGAGTGCCAACTTTTCGAGAACTGCCTCAGACGGTCCCGAGTGGATGACCAACAACTCTCGCTTGCTCAGATCGAACGATAGCGCGCCAACGCCGGGCAAGTTCGCCAGCGCCATGCGAATGAGGTTTTCCTCCGCTGCACAGTCCATCTTGGGGATCGAGAAGCGCGTAGCGTTGCGATTGGTTGGCGTCGCTTGAGCAGTCTCAACCAAT
>Ga0114986_1000335_pt1 | contig 13354 bp, 9 predicted proteins | sample Shrwel1BS1Day17_FD_96988 | JGI IMG/M metagenome (GOLD analysis project Ga0114986, IMG submission 96988) | Subsurface microbial communities from deep shales in Ohio, USA - Utica-3 well 1 S-1-Day17 | ecosystem: Environmental > Aquatic > Deep subsurface > Shale gas/oil reservoir > Produced... | reverse complement strand
GTCGCAATGCGCGGCGATGTTGTGCCTGAGACCCTCGCCCTCCGCGCCGAGCACGATCGCCAGCGGGCCGGTGGGCATGATGTCGGCCAGCACCGCCTCGGCCTCGCCCGCCAGCCCGATGCGCCAGTAACCGGCATCGGCCAGTTCCTCGAGCGCCCGGGCGAGGTTGACGACGCGCACCCACGGCACCGTCTCGAGCGCGCCCGAGGCGGCCTTGGCCAGCACGCCGCCCTCGGGCGGGGCGTGGCGGTCCTGCGTCACGATCGCAGCCGCGCCGAAGGCCGCCGCCGAGCGCAGGATCGCGCCCACGTTGTGCGGATCGGTGACCTGGTCGAGCACCACGATCGGATGTGCCGCCTCGCCCAGCGCGACCTCGTCGAGGAACACGTCCTCGAGCGGCGCGCATTCCAGCACCAGCCCCTGATGCGGCGCGTCCTTGGCGACGAGGCGGGCGAGATCGGCCCCGTCGGCATATTCGACCGGGAAATCGGCCGGCAGTTCGCCGTCGAGGCTGTCGATTCCCTCGCGCGTCGCCCACAGCTTGCGGTGCGAACGCTCGGGGTTCTTCAGCGCCGCCTCGACCGCGTGGCGGCCCCACAGGCGCACCTGCCCGCTCGACGCCCGGCCAGAACCGCGCCCGCCCTTCATGCGTCCCGCACGGCCCCTGAGGGCGCGCTTTCTTTCACCTTTGCTCATCATCGTTCCCCGGCTGGGCCATTCCAGACCGCCCCCTGCCAGCAGGGCCATTGACAGGCAAGCGACGCTTCGCCAAAGGGGCGCCTCTCGGCGGCAGGCCCCAAGCGGGACTCGCACGATTTCAGGGCCTCACGAGGCCCGGGACGCCCCCCTGATGCCAGGGGACTGTGTGGACAGGTGGCCGAGTGGTTAAAGGCAGCAGACTGTAAATCTGCCCGTGCAAGCGTACGCTGGTTCGAATCCAGCCCTGTCCACCACCCCCTTATCCGCAAGCATCCACGAATGACCGTGGAAATCCCGGAAAACCTAGGGTATTCTGCACTTCTTGGCCCGCATTTGTCCGCTGCTGTTTGCATGCAGCCAGAGGCTAGTGTGGGAGGGATGTGGGAGTAAGTTGGCTTACTCCCACACTGCACCCCTCCCAAGGTGGGCTTGAAAGTGTGGGAGGAAGAAATGGGCAAGCTCACGGCGGTAGCGGTCAAGGCGGCGATGGCGAATCCTGGCACCTATCAGGATGGCGATGGATTGGTGCTCAGGGTCGATAAGCGTGGTGGAGCCTATTGGGTCCTAAGGCTCCAGCGAGACGGCAAGCGACAGGATATCGGCTTGGGTAGCGCCAAGCAGATGACACTCGCAGAAGCGCGGCAAAAAGCCACGGTCTTGCGAAAGGCGGTCAAGGTCGACCACCGCGATGTTCTGGCCGAGAAAAAAGACGAGGCCGCCGCCAAGGTGACGTTCCGCGCAGCCGCGACTCAGTATCACAGCGAAAACGAAGCGGGCTGGAAAAGCACGGTCTATGCGCGCCAGTGGCTCGCCAGTCTCGAGAACTATGCCTTTCCGAAGCTGGGTGACATGCCGACGGGCAGCATCAGCAGTGCTGATATCATCGCTGTGCTGACCCCGATCTGGCAGGAAATCCCCGATACCGCCCGCCAGGTCCGCAACCGGATTTGCGCCGTGCTGGATTATTCCCACGCGAAGGGCTGGCGCTCCCGCGAGGCCCCGTCGGGCAATGGCAGCCTGAAGGCGGGTCGCGGGCTGCCACGGCAAGTGAAGGTGCGTGAGAATCGCAAAGCCATGCCCTATGTCGCGCTGCCCGGATTCCTCACCGCCTTACGGCGCAAACCATCCTTCGGGCGGCTTGCGCTGGAGTTGCTCATCCTGACTGGAGTGCGCAGTCAGGAGGTCCGCCTGGCGACATGGTCCGAATTTGACCTAGAGAGCCGGTTGTGGACGATCCCCGCCGAGCACATGAAGCGAAACAAGGCGCATATCGTGCCGCTGTCTGACGAGGCTCTGGCCGTGCTTGCAAAAGCCGATGCCCTGCGGATGTCTGAGAGCGACGTCGTTTTTCCCGGCGTAGCTGGTAAGCCTATGTCTGACATGACGCTGCTCAAGGTGCTGCGGGACATGAGCGAACCATACCACGTCCACGGCTTCCGCTCTGCGTTCACCGATTGGGCAGCAAATGAGGGCATCCCCGATGCCGTGGTAGAAGCTGCTCTCGCGCACAAGACGCCCGACGCTGTCCAGGCGGCCTATCGCCGCACAACCTATCTCGGCACACCCGACCAGCCCGGCGCCCGCGTGAAGTTGATGGCAGCTTGGGGGCGTTACTGCCTAGGGGTGGCGACGGGCGCGGACAAGGCAGCCCCGCCGACTTGAGTGTGGGATCAGCTTACCGATGCTCTCGCGCAGCAACTGAGACGAGAGGCAAACTCTCACCTTGAGCGTCGCTCTACAATTCGGAGCGACCGCTAAAAGCGCCAATGGCGAAGCACTTCGCGGACATAGCCAGGAGTCTCGCCATTGCGGGGAATGCCGCCTGCACGCTCAACGGCGCCGGGACCTGCATTGTAGGCAGCTACCGCGAGGTGGACCACGCCAAACCTGTCGAGCATCTGCCGCAGGTATCGCGCTGCGCCGAAGATGTTGGCCATTGGATCGAAGCGATTGAAGACCCCAAGCTCCTTTGCCGTAGCGGGCATCAGCTGCCCAAGGCCCGCGGCACCCGCCGGGCTGACAGCCAAAGGGTTGTAACGAGATTCTGTCCATACGAGCGCATCAAGCAGGCCGGCAGGCAATGAGTACTTCGCCTCCGCGACATAGATGTGAGGCAAGTAGCTCGCTCGCCGAAACCCGGATGGGCCCGGCTTGGCATTGGGTTCGTATCTGTATGGCAGGTTGACCCGGCCATCGTCCGCCACTGACATGCGCGGTGCTGGGGCGGTCTGCGCGGAACGCCAGAGCCCATGCTCGACCAGTTGGAAGCCGTTTGATGCTTCCGCAATCCGAATGCCTTCGGAGTGGCTGGCCGCAGCGTCGTTCGTAGCTGGCGCTGTTATGTCCTGAGCACTGGCCGGGATACCAGAAGTGCGTGGCGACAACTACGATGGCCGGTTGAGCGGCAACTATGATGGCCGGTAGGATCGGTTGTCTGGGCTGATCGTAGGGAGGGGCGTAGCCCCGACCGGAGAGCGGACCAGACAACCGGTGGCGATCTTTTTCCCCTTCTTTCGGGGGGGCTGATCGGGGCTGTGGCGGGCGGTGGTATCGGAACACTCATCGAACAACGAGCGATGGGTTTGCGATGCCGGGCCACCACATTTCCGATCAGCAGGTATTTCTCTTCATGACCCATCGTCGCCAACACACCCAGGCCGTCGCGGCTGCCAAGGCCGGTATCAGCGAGCGCAGCGCACGCCGGATCGAGAACGATCCGCAGCTTCCGTCCCAGAAGAAGAAGGAGCGCCACTGGCGCACCCGCGCCGATCCGCTCGAGCCATTCTGGCCACGCGTCGAGGAGTTGCTCCAGATCGACGGTATCATTGCCGTCACGGTCTTCGAGACGCTCCAGGACGAGTTCGGCGAGGATGCTGTTCCCGATGCGATACGACGAACACTTGAACGCCGGATCGCCCGCTGGCGGGCACTGCACGGCGGCGAGAAGGAGATCTTCTTCCCGCAGCATCATGAGCCCGGTCGGCAGGGCCTGTCGGATTTCACGGTATGCGACAGTCTCAAGGTCACCGTTGCCGGCGAGACCCTGGCCTATCGCCTTTACCACTTCCGCTTGGCGGCGAGTGGCTGGGAGCATGCGGCTGTCGTGCTGGGCGGGGAGAGCTTTGCCGCCCTTTCGGAGCACCTGCAGGATGCCTTGTGGAAGCTGGGCGGCGCGCCGGCCGAACACCGCAGCGATTCCCTGTCAGCCGCCTACAAAAACCTCGACGCCGATGCGCAGCGGGATTTTACCCGAAGCTATGACGAGCTGTGCCGTCATTACGGCATGCTCGCTACCCGCAACAACCGCGGCGAGGCGCACGAGAACGGATCGATCGAAGGTCCCCATGCCCATCTCAAGCGACGGCTCGATCAGGCCTTACGCCGGCGGGGAAGCCGCGATTTCGTCAGCATCGAGGCCTGGCGCGAGTTCGTTGAGGCGCAGGTCGCCAGACAGAACCGGCGGCATGCTGCGCACATCGATGCAGAACGCAGGGTACTCAAGGCGCTGCCCGCAAGGCGAACCACCGATTTCGCCATGGTCACCGTCGATGTCACCCGCAACGGCACCGTCGCCATCGATCGGGTTACCTATTCGGTGCCTTCCCGCCTCGTCGGACGGCGCCTCAACGCGCATCTCTTTGACGATCGCATTGAGCTCTTCCTCGGTCCGGACAGGGTAATGTCCACGCCGCGTGTGCGGATCAGCCATCCCCACCGGGGGCACAGCATCGATTTCCGGCACATGATCGGTAACCTGCGCCGCAAGCCTGGTGCGCTGCGCAACCTCGTCTACCGCGAAGCCCTGTTCCCCGATCACGCCTACCGGCGGGCCTGGCAAGCCTTCGATGCCCAACTCGATGGACGGCAGGCCTGCCGCGATGCCGTCGCGCTGCTCGATATCGCCGCCAGGGGCGACTGTGTCGACGTGCTGGCCCGGCGGATCGATGAGGCACTCGACAGAGGGCGCTTGCCCGATGTCGATGCGCTCAGGGACGAGTTCCTGCCAACCGCAAGATCGCAGCGCGATGTCACTATCCCGCCTCCCGATCTGCACAGCTACAACAGCTTGATCGCCAGCGGGGAGGTGTACTGATGACCCGCACCAAGGACCAGGCCGCCGCCGTGCTGCCTACCCTGCTCAAGGCCTTGCGCCTGCCGAGTATCAACCGCAACTGGAAGCGCCTCACCGACACCGCCGATCGCGATGGCTGGCCGGCCGCCAACCTGCTGGCCTCGCTTCTCGAGATCGAGATGGCCGATCGCTCCTCCCGGCGCATCCAGCGCCATCGCGACCAGTCCGGCTTGCCCGCAGGCAAGACCTTCGCCACCTTCGATTTCGACGCAGCCCCCGGCATCCGCAAACCGCACCTCTTGTCCCTCGCCGCCGGTGACGACTGGATCGAGAGCGGCGGCAACCTGCTGCTGTTCGGCCAGAGCGGGACCGGCAAGACGCACGCAGTTGCTGCCATTGGTCATGCCCTCATCGACACGGGGCGGCGCGTCCTGTTCTGCTCCACCACCGACATGGTCCAGAAGCTCCAGTCCGCGCGCCGCGACCTCAGCCTACCCGCCATGCTCGACAAGCTCGACAAGTTCGATCTCATCGTGCTCGACGATCTGTCCTACGTCCGCAAGGACCAGGTCGAGACCAGCGCCTTGTTCGAGCTCATCGCCCACCGCTACGAACGCCACTCGCTCGCCATTACCGCCAACCAGCCATTTTCGGCATGGGACAACGTCTTCCCTGATCCCGCTATGACTGTCGCCGCGATCGACCGCCTCGTGCACCACTCGATCATCATCGAGATGAACGGCGAAAGCTACCGCAAACGTTCCGCCGTCGCCCGTATCAACGCCGGCGATTACGACCCGCCGAATGGCGCCCCGGACCGGCCATCATAATTGTCGCTGGCTTCGCGCTCGGGAGCACCCTTGCTGAGGCAACGGGTAATTGTCGCCAGCGGCAATTACATGCCAACCATCCCATGCGCTTCAGACCCTCGCTTCCGGCCAGCGTCAGCGACAATTACCCAGCGTCGTAATTGTCGCTCGACGGTTGCTCCCCGCAACAGCAAATGGTAGCCAGAATTCACCAACCGGCGCGGCCACCTATCGGCCATCATAATTGACGCCGACCGGACTCCGTAATCGTCGCGCTACAAGAAGTGATCGCGATGCCCGCGATCAAGAGAGTTCTGATTGTCATTTCTCGATCCTTGTCTAGCCGAATCGAGTGAGAACATATAAAGAACAAGCGATGTAGGAAAATTGGAATGGCGCGAGTGCAGAGCGGAGGCTGCGCGGGGAGGGCACCTTAACCGGAGAAGGTCGATGCCCCCGTTAGACAAAGTTCATCAACTCGAACGCCGCGCCCGCACGATCGTCGAAAGCCTTCAGGGTACATGGAGTCGGGGCAAAGGCATGTGCTGCTGCCCCGCACACGACGACCGCACTCCCTCGCTGAGCGTGACACTGGGGCGCAAAGCGATCCTGTTTCATTGCTTCGCGGGATGCTCGAACGAGGAGGTCATAGCGGCGCTTGACCGCCAGGGTGTTCGCAGCCGTGACCTGTTCGATGGCTCGGGTGCGGTTGCCGCTGATCGACTGGAAAAAAGGACCTTCAATTCCAACGCGCGGCGTTTGTGGCACTCGGCGACGGCGATCTCCGACGGCCCTGCCGAAGGATACCTCGCGCAGCGCGGGATCCTGCGTGCCTCTGATCAGCTCCGTTATCTCGAGCGAACGCCCCTCGGGCCGCGCGGGGCTGTCCAATTCCTGCCGGCCATGTTGGCGGCGGTCACGACTGACATCGGCATAATCGCGATACACAGGACATTTCTCGACGCGCCGAACGCAAAGCTCGCCGGTTTCGATCGGCCCAAGCGTGCACTGGGAAGTCTCGGCTGTGGTGCAGTCAGACTTGCCCCCCCGGCCGCAGGCCGGTTGGGCCTTGCCGAAGGTATCGAAAGCGCCCTGTCAGCCACGCAGATGTTTGGCGTCCCTTGTTGGGCAACGCTTGGTAACGAGCGGTTCGGCCTCGTCGCGATTCCAGAGAGTGTGCGCGAGCTTCATTTGTTCATCGACAATGATGCAGGTGGCGAGCTCGCAAATCAGCGCGCCCTAAAGGCATATTCTGCGTCATGCCGGGTGATCCAGTCGCGAGCGCCAGCGTCCGCCGGTTTCGACTGGAATGACGAACTCAAGGCAAGGCTCGCTCGCGAAACCTGATCAGCATGCCAGAGGGGAGGGGGCCTTCGGCTGATTGAGGCCTGCGAGACGCAGGACCTCGTCAGGAGGTTTCCCATGTCCAACTCTTCCCTCGCTTTCGCATTCGATCCACCATCTCCGCCGCTTGTCGTGACGGCAGCCTCAGCAATGGCGGTACAATTGGCAGCAGGCAGCGCGCTTTCGCGCAGCGACATCAACCGCACGATGACGGACCACTTCGGCGGAACCGATGCACTCGGGGCATGGTCAGTCCGTGATGCTCACGCTGCGCTCGAGCTGGCGCAGGTTCAACACCTGCAAGCATCAGATCAAATCCAGCTCTCGAGCCCGATCGACGAGGCGGATCAGTTCTTCTGCTGCCTTGATGACCGAATTCCGACCCAAACCAATCGCAGCGACGAGCAGATCGAATGGCAGCAATTCGCAACGCCGCCGCGCCTCGCCTGGCTCGCTGCCCGGGCTTGCGCGCTGAGCGTCGATGAGCTTGTACTCGAACCCTCGGCCGGAACGGGTATGCTCGCAGTCTGGGCTATAAAAGCCGGAACGCGCCTTGCCTTGAACGAAATCTCGCCGCTGCGCCGCGACTGTCTGACTGCTGTGTTCCCGGCTGCCCGCGTGACCGGACACGATGCCGAGCTGATCGACGAACTGCTCGATCCGGCCATCAGCCCCAGCGTCGTTCTGATGAACCCGCCGTATTCTCACGGGATCGAGCGAGGCCACGATGGCCGCACTGGGGCGAGGCATCTGCGATCGGCCTGGAACCGTCTGGCGTCCGGGGGGCGGCTTGTCGCGATCATGCCTGAATGGTTCGACTGCGTGCGGTTTTTGGCCGGGGCGAAAGGGCCAGTTTCGCTGAGGCTCAATGCCGCCGTCGAACGTGCGTTCGTCAGGCAGGGCACCGGCATTACCACGCGGCTGTTGGTCTTCGACAAGGTGGAAGACTCCAATGAGCCTGTCGCCATCCGCACGAACGACTTTCGCCAGCTGGCCGATCTTGTCGATGCCTTGCCGGCACGCGCCGGCCTGGAGGCTGATCCCGAGCAATCGCGCCTCCCGCTTCGTGCACCGTTTCGCCTGGTGGCGGTGCTGCGCAGGCCGCTGTCGACACCAGCCAGGATCACGCCTCCAGCCTCCGCCATCGGGTCGCTCACCTACCAGTCGCTCGAAACCCCTGCGCTGCTTGCCCCTCAGGTTGGCCACTATCTGCCCTATCGCCCGAGCAGGATTGTGATCGATGGCGCGGCCGAGCATCCGACGCCGCTCGTCGAGTCTGTTGCCATGGGGTCGATCGCCGCACCCAAGCCCGACGCGGTGCCGCAGCTGCCCGACGGGCTTATCGCCAAGGGGTTGCTGTCTGCTGCCCAGGCAGAGACCCTGATCTACGCCGCCAGCGCTCACGCCCGCGATCTTCCCGGCCGGTTCGAGCCCGAGGACAAGGGCTGCTCGCTCAAGGCCTCGGCGGAAGGTCAGGTGTATCGACAGGGCTATTTCCTGGGCGACGGCACCGGCGCCGGTAAAGGCCGCCAGGTCGCGAGCGTCATTCTTGATCGATGGGTGCGAGGGGAACGCCGCCATATCTGGATATCGAAGAACGAGGCGCTCCTGGAAGATGCCCGCCGCGACTGGGCTGCCCTTGGCGGCATCCCGATCGACATCCAGCCGCTGGCGTCCTGGAAGCTGGGCACCCCGATTGCGATGCGCGACGGGATTCTCTTCGTCACTTATCCAACCCTGCGTTCAGGCCGGAGTGACGCAACGCGGCTGGATCAGATCCTCGCCTGGGCCGGTGAAGATTTCGACGGCGTGATCGTGTTCGACGAAGCGCACGCCATGGCCAATGCCGCCGGCGGTGAAGGATCGCGGGGCAAGGTCAAGGGATCGGAGCAAGGCATTGCCGGAGTACGTCTGCAGAACCTCCTGCCCCGAGCGAGGGTGCTCTACGCCTCAGCCACCGGAGCGTCCGACGTCAACAACCTGGCCTATGCCACGCGCCTCGGGCTCTGGGGTCCGGAGACCGCGTTTGCCAATCGTGAGGCCTTCGTTGCCGATATTCGCGATGGCGGAATTGCAGCCATGGAACTGGTCGCGCGCGATCTCAAATCGCTCGGCCTCTACACGGCCCGGGCCCTTTCGTTCGCCGGTGTCGAGTATGAAATCCTCGAGCATTGCCTGACCGAGGATCAGATCGCGGTCTACGATGCCTATGCCGAGGCCTGGGCCATCATCCACGCTAACCTGCGCGAAGCGCTGGAGGCCACGCGCATCGTCGACGGCGAAACCGGCGGGACGCTCAACTCGGGTGCCAAGTCCGCAGCGCTGTCGATCTTCGAGGGGACCAAGCAGCGCTTCTTCGCGCAGCTGCTTCTGTCGATGAAGCTCCCCAGCTTGCTGCCCGCGATCGATACGGCGATCGCCGATGGGCATGCCGTTGTCGTGCAACTCGTCTCGACGGCAGAGGCCATGCTTGACCGGCGACTGGCCGACCTGTCTGACGAGGAGCGCGAAGCTCTCGAGATCGACCTCTCCCCGCGGGAATACGTGATCGACTACCTCGCCAAGAGCTTTCCAGTCCGCTTGATGGCGGTGTTCACCGACGAAAACGGCAATCCTCGCTCCGAGCCGATGAGTGACGAGCATGGCGCGCCCGTGCAATGTCGCTCCGCGCTGGCCGCGCGCGACCGGATGATCGAGCAGCTCTGTGCATTGCCGCCGATTGCCACCGCGCTCGATGCCATCATTGAGCGCTTCGGGGTCGACCAGGTGGCGGAAGTCACCGGCCGCACGCGCCGGCTCATCGTTGGGCGCGACGGTCGTCAGAAACTCCAATCCCGCTCGCCGCGCGCCAATGTCGCCGAGACCCAGGCCTTCATGGACGGCGCCAAGCGCATACTGGTGTTCTCCGATGCCGGTGGAACCGGGCGCAGCTACCATGCCGATCTGGCCGCTAAGAACCAGGCCCGCCGCGTCCACTTCCTGCTCGAGCCGGGCTGGCGGGCTGACGCCGCAATCCAGGGGCTTGGCCGCACCAATCGCACCAATCAGGCATCGGCCCCGCTGTTCAGGCCCGTGACCACCGATGTGCGCGGCGAGCGGCGGTTCATTTCGACGATTGCGCGGCGTCTGGACAGCCTTGGCGCTCTGACGCGCGGACAGCGCCAGACCGGTGGCCAGAACCTCTTCGATCCTGCCGACAATCTCGAAAGTATCTACGCCAAGGAGGCGCTCCATCGCTGGTTCGGCCTGTTGTTCACCGGCAAGCTCGAAGCCGTCAGTCTCGGGCGCTTTCAGGAGCTGACAGGTCTCCGGATCGAAGCGCCTGATGGTTCGATGGTCGATGACCTGCCGTCGATCCAGCGGTGGCTCAATCGCATTCTTGCGCTTCCCATCGCCCTGCAGAACGCGATCTTCGATGAATTCATGGGGCTGGTCGAAGCGCGCATCGATGCCGCCCGGCAGGCCGGCACGCTCGATCTCGGCCTCGAGACGATTGCAGTCGAGGACTTCGCGGTCCTGTCCGACACGCTGCTGCGCACCGATCCGGCCTCGGGCGCGACTACCCATCTGCTGGAACTGGAAATCGCCAGAGCCTTGAAGCCGCTCACGTTGAAGCGGCTCGAGGAGATCCACGGCCTCACCGGGCAGCGGCAGCGACCGGTTCGGAACGCCCGCTCTGGTCGGGTCGCCTTGCTGGTGCCCGCCCGAAGCATCCTTGCCGATGACGGTACGCGCGTGACCCGCTTCGAATTGCTGCGTCCCCTCAAGCGCAGCCACATCACCGAAGATCAGCTGGCGGAGAGCAGCTGGGACGATGTTTCCCTCGACGATTTTCAGAATTCCTGGGCAGCCGAGGTCGAGGAAGCCCGTACCAGCCACAAGCGCGAGCGCTTGTATCTTGCGACCGGCCTCCTGCTTCCGGTCTGGGACAAGCTGCCGTCCGATTTCGTGAGGGTTAGTCGCATCTCGGCGGCGGATGGTCGCTCGCTGCTTGGCCGGGAGGTTCCCGTCCACTGCGTGCCCGAACTGTGCCGGGTGCTGGGTCTGGAACGGGAACAAGCGCTCTCTGCTGATGATGTTGTCCAGTCCGTCCTGGCGACGGGCAGGGCCATCGAGTTCGCGGGCCGCGAGCTGCTCATGGTCAAGCGCAGCTTGGTCAATGGCTCACAGCGAATTGAGCTTACGGGATGGAGTGCTGCTCGGCTCGACTGGTACAAGGCCCAAGGCTGCTTTACCGAGATCATCCGCTATCAGACCCGGCTCTTCGTGCCGATCGAGGGCGCGGCGAGCGTGATTGCCAGACTGGCATCATCGGTATAGTTCCTTGCCAAATGGCATTGTTCGGCGTACATGATGCCATATGGAGAACTGCCATGCTGGCGCTGCAACCCGTTGATACTGCCGTTACCGCTTTCCGTCCCGATCCAGTTACCCAGGACGAGGCATCTGCCATGTTCCGGGCAGTCCTCAATCTGTTCGGCAAATGGGAACTGACCGACGAGCAGGCTGCAACCCTGCTCGACATGCCGGTGCGCTCGTATCGCCGATGGAAGGCGGAAGGCCCCGGGCGTATTTCGCGCGATGGGCGTGCGCGCCTCTCCAATCTCATGGGCATCCACAAGGCGCTCCGGATCATCTTCTCGGAAGCGACCCGCGGGTATTCTTGGATCAGGTCGGCCAACGATGCCTTTGGCGGATCCAGCGCGCTCGATGTGATGCTCGGGGGCGAACTCACCGACATCATGCGGGTGCGCCGCTATCTCGACGCAGAGCGCGGTGGCTGGTGAGCGGAACGGCAGATATCCCCGTTTCTCAAGTAGAATGGAAGGGCGCTGTCAGGATCATCCGCAGCGCTTTTCCGCCAATCGATCTGTTCGAGGACATCGCCGATCCCGCGGACTGGCCGCTGCTGATCTCGGCAGAGCAGAAGACCAATCCTCGCATCATGGTGACTATTGGTAACCTCGACCTCGTTCCGTTTGACCGCCGCGTCGGCGGCAATGGTGCCTCCTACCTCATGGCGCCATTCACCCACGTTAGCACCGATCGACCGAGCCGCTTTACCGATGGCAGCTACGGCGTGCTCTACGTTGCGGACCGGTTCGAGACCGCGCTGTTCGAGACGATCCACCACCATGCCCGCTTCATGGCACGAACCCGGGAAGCACCTGGCTGGACATCGCAATTCCGGGAGATCGTCATGTCAGTCGATGCTGACCTCCATGATCTCAGAGCTGCAGATGCAGAACTGACCCCAATGCTGGACCCTGACAGCTACGCGGCATCTCAAGCTCTTGCTGCGAATCTCAGGGGCTCGGAATCCGATGGCATTGTCTACCCGAGCATTCGGCATCCCGATGGAGAATGCGTCGCGCTTTTTTACCCGGACTGCGCGTCAAATCCCTCGCAGGGGCGGCACCTCGATTATCACTGGGATGGGGCGCGCGTTGACCTCGTCCGTGACGCAGGATCAGGTGCTGTCTTCCGGATTGTCGATTTGCCGACCGATCCAATCTGACAGCATTAGCTGGGTTTGCGGGGATTTCTGAGCGCAGTTGACGGCCAGTAGGCTTATGCTTGCGTACCAGCCTTCACGAGTTCGTGGAGGGCCTTGTCCGGCGAAACTGGTCCCTTGTACAGCGGGCTACACGGTGTCTCCGCTAGCTTGGCGGAAATCGCTAAAAGATCGTCATCATCACCCTTCTCATATGCATAGGCAGCCAGCCAGAATTCAGCCTGCTTAACGAACTCATTGAGGATGCCAACAACGCTCCGATTCGCAGTCTTGGCGTACCGGACCTGGTCCATCCGCCAGACTTCCTGTGCGATGAATTCAGATGAGACGCCGTGCTCCTTCAGAACCAGCGCCAGTTGTGCGGGAAAGCGTCGAGCAAGAGTGGCCGCTGGGGCTAGCGGCATTAGCACGGGAAGCAGCGTGCGCTCAGAAACCAGCACAGCGACTTGCGGCTTCCAGAATATGGCCGTGGCATACCAGCTGTCCAGTGCTGTGTCGCTCGGCCCAGGCGCAACGATTTCCGGCTTAATGCGATCAAGCAGCTTCTTGGTGCACCGGAGGTGAAACATCGCGGCGTAGGATAGTGTTCGGCGTCCAACGCGTCCACCGAAGCTGCTGGCATCGCGGAAAAAATGGCAAGAACCGCCAACATAGCCATCGTTCAGCCGTTCAAATTGGCTTCTCGAAAGCTTCCGTTTGTTCATCATCTCTCACGGTGGACCTACTGACCAGATCTGGGGACAAAGCCGTCGTCGCCCACGCCCCTATTCAATGTGCAACTTGCGCTGCATCAGAGGCCGTTTCGAAAGGGGTTGAGCGGCTGAGGTTCCTGTGATTCCGGGGGTTTTGCAGACGACCCGGAGAACTTGATGTGGACCCCAGCCACCCGCGCGCAGCATACGCGTGTTTCGAAGC
>Ga0114986_1000334_pt1 | contig 13360 bp, 16 predicted proteins | sample Shrwel1BS1Day17_FD_96988 | JGI IMG/M metagenome (GOLD analysis project Ga0114986, IMG submission 96988) | Subsurface microbial communities from deep shales in Ohio, USA - Utica-3 well 1 S-1-Day17 | ecosystem: Environmental > Aquatic > Deep subsurface > Shale gas/oil reservoir > Produced... | reverse complement strand
TTCTTGACCATCCGTTTTTTCTTGACCCGCTGGCCATCGTTGGTCGCAGCGCGACCGGCCGTTTCCGGCGGGCGCTCGGGGAGCGCCTGGCGCGGCGAGAGGACCATGACCTCGCCGAAATTCTCGACGCCGGCGATCGGCACGCAGAAGATGCGGGCAAAGGAATAAGCGCTGTCACGCTCGACATTGACGACCTTGGCGACTGGAAAGCCGGGCAGGTAGATGCCGTCGAGACCCGAGGTGACCAGCATGTCGCCAATCTGGATGTCGGCATTGGCCGGCATGTAGCGCAGTTCAAGCTGGCCGTTGCCGAGGCCGAAGACCACCGAACGCTGCCCGGTGCGTACGATCTGCACCGGCACCACCTGATCCTTGTCGGTGATCAGCGTGATTTCGGCCGAGAACGGGAAGACGCGGGTAACCTGGCCGACCACGCCGGCATCGTCGATGGCCGGTTGCCCGGCGGTGATGCCCGATTGTTGCCCCTTGTCGACGATGACCTTGCGCGAGAAGGGGTCACGTGCGGTGTACAGAATCTGCGAAACCTGGCCGTTGGCCTTTTCGCGTTCGGTAACCGAGAGCAGCTTGCGCAGGCGCTCGTTTTCGGCTTCCAGTTGGGCCAGGCGTTGCAGGTCCGGTGCCGTGGTCAGCTTGGCATGCTTGAGCTCGTCGTTTTCCTGCTGCAGCGAATGCATGCCCTGCAAGTAGTGGCTGGCGTAGTCGACCAGGCTGCCGGGGGTCTGGGCGACACGTTGTACCGGGTCGACAACCAGGGCGATGCTCTGGCGCAGCAGTTCGAGGCTCTTGAACCGCAGGTCGAACACGAATATCGCCAGCGAAACGGCGATGTAGAAAGTCAGAAGGGCCAGCGGTGCTGGCCCTCGCTTGAAGAACGGTGGTGGCGCGTGATCCATGCCGGCCATCGCTCACTCCTGCCTGGCTGAAATCAAGACTCAGTCCGAGGCAAAGATGCTGCCCAGCTTGTCCATCTTTTCCAGCGCCATGCCGCAACCGCGCGCGACGCAGGTCAACGGTTCGTCGGCGACGATGACCGGCAGGCCGGTCTCTTCCATCAGCAGGCGGTCGAGGTCGCGGAGCAGGGCGCCACCGCCGGTCAGGACCATGCCCTTTTCGGCAATGTCGGCACCGAGTTCGGGCGGGGTTTTTTCCAGTGCCGACTTGACGGCGGAAACGATCTGGTTGAGCGGGTCGGTCAGCGCTTCGAGAATTTCGTTGGAGGAAATCGTGAACTTGCGCGGGATGCCTTCGGCCTTGTTGATGCCGGAGACTTCCATTTCCCTGACCTCGGCGCCCGGGAAGGCGGAGCCGATGTTCTTCTTGATGTTCTCGGCAGTGTTCTCGCCGATCATCATGCCGTAGTTGCGGCTGATGTAATTGATGATCGCCTCGTCCAGCTTGTCGCCGCCGACCCGCACGGAACCGGCATAAACCATGCCGCCGAGCGAGATGACACCGACTTCCGTCGTGCCGCCACCGATATCGACGACCATGGAGCCAGTCGCGTCGGCAACCGGCAGGCCGGCACCGATTGCCGCGGCCATCGGCTCCTCGATCAGGTACACCTGGCTGGCGCCGGCACCGAGCGCGGATTCGCGAATGGCGCGGCGTTCGACCTGGGTCGAGCCGGAGGGGACGCAAATGATGATGCGCGGGCTCGGGCTGAACAGCTTCGAGTCATGCACCTTCTTGATGAACTGCTTGAGCATCTGCTCGGTGACGGTGAAGTCGGCGATCACGCCGTCCTTCATCGGGCGGATGACGGTGATGGTGCCCGGTGCCTTGCCAAGCATTTCCTTGGCTTCCTTGCCGACGGCCTGGATGGTTTTTTTGGCATTGGGGCCGCCTTCGAGGCGGATGGCGACGACAGAAGGCTCGTCAAGAACGATGGAACGGCCACGCACGTAGATCAGCGTATTTGCCGTGCCAAGGTCGATGGCCAGGTCGTTTGAAAAGTATTTGCTGAGGAAACCGAACATCTATAGCTCCGCGTTGGGGGGGTGCGGTAGGGAAAACTTTTATGATACCTTATAACGCTTTCCATTTTAAGACTTTGTGCACTGCAAAAAAGTCTTCGGAACCTATGTCGCTTACACTAGAACAGGTCAAGCGCATCGCCCATCTCGCGCGCATCGAGATCAGCGATGACGAGGCCCTGACCACCCAGGGCCATCTCAATGGCATTTTCCAGCTGATCGAACAAATGCAGGCAGTCGATACTGCCGGCGTCGAGCCGATGGCGCATGCCCAGGATGTCAGCCAGCGTCTGCGTGAAGACGCGGTTACCGAGGTTGATCGCCGCGCCGCCTTCCAGGCTGTCGCGCCGGAAACTGAAGCCGGTCTCTATCTCGTGCCGAAGGTGATCGAATGATCAACAAGAGCCTGAAGGAGCTGGCGCAGGCCCTCGCCACCAAGCAGATTTCCAGCGTCGAGTTATCCACGCTGTTCCTCGACCGCATCGAGCGCCTGAATCCGGATATCAACGCCTTCGTCACCGTCGACCGCGAGAAGACGCTGGCCATGGCGCGTGCCGCCGATGCCCGCATCGCCGCCGGTACGGCCGGCCCGCTGACCGGTATTCCCGTCGCCCAGAAGGATATCTTTTGTGCCGAGGGCTGGACGACGACCTGCGGTTCGAAAATGCTGGCCAATTTCGTGTCGCCCTACGACGCAACGGTGATTCGCAAGATGCATAGCGAGGCCGGCATGGTGTCGCTGGGCAAGACCAACATGGACGAATTCGCCATGGGGTCGTCCAACGAGACCTCGTACTTTGGTCAGGTCAGGAATCCGTGGGACCGTACGCGCGTTCCCGGCGGTTCGTCCGGTGGCTCCGCCGCGGCGGTTGCTGCGCGCCTGGCCCCGGCGGCAACCGGTACCGATACCGGCGGCTCGATTCGCCAGCCCGCCGCATTGTGCAACCTGACCGGCCTCAAGCCGACCTACGGCGTGGTTTCCCGCTACGGTATGATCGCTTTCGCTTCCTCGCTCGATCAGGGTGGCCCGATGGCAGCCAGTGCCGAGGACTGTGCGCTGCTGCTCAACACCATGGTTGGTTTCGACGAGCGCGATTCGACCTCGCTCAACCGTCCGGTGGATGACTACGCCCGCGATCTGGACAAGCCGCTCAACGGCCTGCGCATCGGCCTGCCCAAGGAATTCTTCGGTGAAGGCTGCGACGCCGAGGTGATGGCCGCGGTGCGCGCCGCTATTGCCGAATATGAAAAGCTCGGTGCGAGCTGTGTCGAGGTGTCGTTGCCCAATTCGCACCTGTCGGTTCCCGCTTACTACGTTATCGCACCGGCCGAAGCCAGTTCGAACCTGAGTCGCTTCGATGGTGTGCGCTACGGTTATCGCGCTCCGGAATACGGCAATCTCGACGACATGTACATGAAGACCCGTGCCCAGGGCTTCGGCGCCGAGGTCAAGCGGCGCATCCTGATCGGCGCCTATGTGCTGTCGCATGGCTATTACGATGCCTACTACCTGCAGGCGCAGCGTATCCGCCGCCTGATCGCCAACGACTTCGTCGAAGCGTTCAAGTCCTGCGACGTGATCATGGGGCCGACCTCGCCTTCAACCGCCTTCAAGCTGGGCGAAAAGGCGGCTGATCCAGTGCAGATGTACCTGTCGGACATCTACACCATCGCCGTGAACCTGGCTGGCCTGCCCGGCATGTCGATTCCCTGCGGTTTCGTCGGTGGCTTGCCGGTCGGCCTGCAGTTGGTCGGCAATTACTTCGCTGAAAGCCAGTTGCTCAATGTCGCCCATCGTTACCAGCAGGCGACCGACTGGCATGCCCGTCGCCCGGGAGCGATCGACTGATGAAGCACTGGCTGGCGCCGTTGGCTGCTGCCCTGCTGCTTGCCGCCTGTGCGACGCCGGTTCAGGAGGTGTCCCGTGACGAAACAGTGGGTGCCAGTCGTTCGACCGAACGGCCCTCGCGCAAGCCGGGGCTGTCGGCCGAGGCGCAGCGGGCACTGGCGCGACGTGGCATCAAGCAGCACGATACCTCGCCGGTCAGTGTGACATCCCGTTGCTCGCATGTGGACGAGATCGGCACCGCCACCCGCCTTTCCCTCGCTGTAGAAGAAGGGCAGGTGAGCGATTTCAAGGCCGATGTCGCCATCAAGGGGCGCGGACGCTGCCAGTTCGCGCTGGGCGATTTCCGTCAGGAAAGCCGCTCGCCGCAAGTCTTGCTGCGCCATGCCCGTGACACCCAATGCACGGTGCGCATGTGGCGTGAGCAGAGCGAAAAAATCACCATCGCCTTCACCGGCTGCCAGAAGTCGTGCGAGGGCAAGGCATTCGATTATTTGTGGCCGATACTCGTCGAATCGAAAACCGGCCAATGTTCGTGAAACGGATGAAGTTATGAATCAGTGGGAAGTCGTCATCGGCATCGAAACGCACGCGCAACTGGCGACTGTTTCGAAGATTTTCTCGGGTGCTTCCACCGCCTTCGGTGCCGAGCCGAATACCCAGGCCTGTGCGGTCGACCTCGCCCTGCCCGGCGTTCTGCCGGTCCTCAACAAGAAGGCCGTCGATTGCGCCATCCGCTTTGGCCTGGCGATCGGCGCCGAGGTGGCGCGGAAGTCGGTGTTCGCGCGCAAGAACTACTTTTACCCTGACCTCCCCAAGGGCTACCAGATCAGCCAGATGGATTTGCCGGTGGTGGTCGGCGGCAATCTGACCCTGCAGGTCGGTTCCGGCGACAAGGCTTACGAGAAGGTCGTCCGTCTGACGCGCGCCCATCTGGAAGAGGATGCCGGCAAGTCGCTGCACGAGGATTTCCACGGCAAATCCGGCATCGACCTGAACCGCGCCGGCACGCCGCTGCTGGAGATCGTTTCCGAGCCGGACATGCGCTCCTCCGACGAGGCGGTCGCCTACGCCAAGGCCCTGCACGGCCTGGTGCGCTGGATCGGCATCTGCGACGGCAACATGCAGGAAGGTTCCTTCCGCTGTGACGCCAACGTATCGGTGCGCCCGAAAGGCCAGGCCGAGTTCGGCACGCGCCGCGAAATCAAGAACCTCAACTCTTTCCGTTTCCTCAAGGAAGCCATCGACTTCGAAGTCCAGTGGCAGATCAACGAAATCGAGGAAGGGCGCAAGATTCAGCAGGCGACCGTGCTGTTCGACCCGGATACCGGCGAAACCCGCAGCATGCGGAGCAAGGAAGATGCGCACGACTATCGCTACTTCCCTGACCCCGACCTGCTGCCGCTGGTCATCGGTAGCGACTGGATCGAGCGGGTGAAGGGCGAGTTGCCCGAGTTGCCGGACCAGAAACGCGAACGTTTCATGACCGTGCTCGGCTTGTCGCCCTACGATGCCGCTACGCTGACCGCCAGTCAGGAAATTGCGACCTATTTCGACGCGACTGTCGTCGTGGCCGGCCAGTCCAACGCCAAGCCCTGCGCCAACTGGGTCATGGTCGATCTGGCAGCGCGACTGAACAAGGAAGGCAAGGACATCGCCGAGTCGCCGGTTTCTGCTCAGCAACTGGGTGGCCTGATCCAGCGCATCGCCGACAACACCATTTCCAACAACATTGCCAAGAAGGTATTCGAGGCATTGTGGAATGGCGAGGGGGCGACCGCGGACGAGGTGATCGACAAGCAGGGTTTGAAGCAGATTACCGACACGGGCGCCATCGAGGCGCTGGTCGATGACGTACTCGCCGCCAACGCAGCCAACGTCGCAGAATTCAAGGCCGGCAAGGAAAAGGCCTTCAATGCGCTGGTCGGTCAGGTGATGAAGGCGGCCAAGGGCAAGGCCAACCCGCAACAGGTCAACGACTTGTTGAAAAAGAAACTGGCTGGCTGATCAGCGTGGCTGGGAGACTGCGCCGCCCGGCGGCGTGGTCGGCGATTTGCGGGTCAGTTCGAAGTAGCGCTTGCGGTCGGCGTCGTACTTGGCCTTGATGGTGTCGAACTCTTTCTGCTTCAGCGCGATCAGTTCCTGCTGGAGTCGAATCTCGTGGTCGATGGCGCGCAGGTCTTTTTCCAACTCTGGCGTCAAGGCTTTTTTCTTGTAGAACTCGGCCTCGTCGGCAAACTTCTTGCGCTTTTTCTGAGCTGTCGCAATACGTTCGTTGGTCGCCTGAATGGCCAGATTGACGTCGGCTTCGGCCTTTTTCTGGGCCAGGTCGATATCTTCCGCGGTGGTGTAGGTGTCGAGCAGGGCCTGGTCGCGCCGCCGTTGCTCACGGCCGGCATCTTCAAGTTGCTTGCGCCGCTTGTTCTCGAGGATCAGCTCAGCCTTTTGCTCCGGGCTTAACGGTGCGCCGACTTCCTTGACGATGTTGCCGCCGCTATCGAGAATCCGGTAGGCACGGCCACGGCATTGCTCGGGCAGGGTGTCGCCGCAGACACGGCGGCCATTGGCCGGGTCCTGGCAGCAATAGAACTCACTGGCCGCCTGCGCCGAGCCAACGGCCAACAGCACCAGGAGGGGCAGTACGGTCTTACGCATCAACCCCGTACTGCTCGCGATAGCGGGCGACGGCTTCGCGATGGGCGGCGAAGTCGGGACGTTCAGCCAGGAAGGTCATCAAGTCCTTCAGGCCGGCGACGGCAATGACCGGGATGCCATAGTCGCGCTGTACTTCCTGCACGGCTGACAATTCGCCCTGGCCGCGCTCCTGCCGATCCAGGGCGATCAGTACGCCGGCCGGCGTGGCACCGGCGGCACGGATCAGTTCGACCGATTCGCGCACCGAGGTGCCGGCCGAAATCACGTCATCGACGATCAGCACACGGCCTTGCAGTGGCGCGCCGACGATGTTGCCGCCTTCGCCGTGGTCCTTGGCTTCCTTGCGGTTATAGGCAAACGGAAAGTTCCGGCCGCGCTGGGCAAGGGCCATGGCAATGGTGGCGACGAGGGGAATGCCCTTGTAGGCCGGGCCGAACAGCATGTCGAACTGCACGCCGCCGGCTTCTGCGGCTTTGGCGTAAAATTCAGCGAGGCGGCCAAGTGAATTACCATCGTTGAACAGTCCGGCATTGAAAAAATAAGGCGACAACCGCCCAGCCTTGGTTTTGAACTCGCCGAAGCGCAGTACCTGGCAGCCCAGTGCGAATTCGATGAAATCCTGACGAAAATCCATAATTTCCCAATTGCAACAGCCGGAAAGCCCGGCCAACCCGGAACAATGTTACGCATCATCTCCCTGAACCTCAATGGTATCCGCTCCGCGTGGAGCAAAAATGTGCTGCCTTGGGCCGTTGCCCAGAAAGCCGATGTCGTCTGTCTGCAGGAACTGAAGGCACAGCAAGGAGATTTGACATCCGAGATGCTGGCGCCGGATGGCATGCGGGCGTACTACCACTGTGCCGAGAAAAAGGGTTACAGCGGGGTTGGCATCTGGAGTCGTCAGCAACCCGATCGGGTCATTGAGGGTTTCGACGGGGGTGAATTCGATGCCGAGGGGCGCTACATCCGGGCCGACTTCGGCAATCTGTCGGTCATTTCGCTCTATCTGCCCTCGGGGTCGTCATCGCCGGAGCGCCAGGCGGCCAAGTTTCGCTTTCTTGACGCGTTCTTTCCGCAAATGCTGGCGCTGCGTGGCGAGGGACGGGAGATCGTGCTGTGTGGCGACTGGAATATCGCACACCGGGAAATCGACCTGAAGAACTGGAAATCCAACCAGAAGAATTCCGGCTTCCTGCCCGAGGAGCGGGCCTGGTTGAGCAAGGTGTTCGACGAGCTGGGCTGGGTCGATGTGTATCGTCGCCTCCATCCCGAGGCCACCGGCGAGGCCTACACTTGGTGGAGCAATCGCGGCCAGGCCTGGGCCAAGAATGTCGGGTGGCGGATCGACTACCAGATCGCCACCCCGGGGATTGCGGCGACGGCCGTCGCTGCGCAGATCTACAAAGCGGAGCGTTTCTCCGATCACGCGCCCCTGATCATCGACTACGACGTCAAATAAGTATCCCGCGCGAATTGATTTCGTCACGAGCAAGGGATACCCTTGAACTGTCCCGATTAACCGACTCACAACGAGGTTGAATATGTCTGAGCAAATGTCCGTTGCCAACAAGGAAAAGCTGGTTTCCGACCTGAAGGTTGTCATTTCCGATACCGAAGAACTGCTGCGTGCCACAGCGGGCGCTGCCGGTGACAAGGTGGGTGAGTTGCGTGAGCGTCTGGGTGTTCGCCTGCGCGATGCGAAGGAGCGCGTGCTCGACCTGGAGGCCGCCGTCGTCGACAAGACCAAGGCGGCCGCCCGTGCTACCGACGATTTCGTGCATGAAGAGCCATGGAAGGCCGTGGGTGTTGCTGCGGCCCTGGGCCTGGCACTTGGCGTGCTGATCGGCCGTCGTTAAGCGAATGACGCAGTCGGCAGGCGGTGAAGAAGGCCGCGAAGGCCTCTTTTCCGCCTTGAAAAACCTCGTCGCGACCCTGCTTGCGATTGGCAAGACGCGTGCTGAACTTCTGGTCACCGAACTGGAGGAGGAGAAATTCCGCCTCATGTCGTTATGGGCCAAGGCGATCGGTGCGGCTTTCCTGCTCGCTCTCGGTGTCGTGATGCTCGTTTGTTTCATCGCACTGGCCTTCTGGGAACATCGGGTCATCATTTTTGGCATCTTCGCTGCACTGTTTGTCGGTGGCGGTCTGATTCTGGCCGGTTCGCTGAAGCGTCAGGCCAGCCAGCCGAGCAAGATGTTCAAGGCCAGCCTGTCCGAACTGGAAGCCGACATGGCGCAACTGCGCCGTTCACGCAACAAACCGGAATGAATCCCAAGCTGCTCGAACTGGCGACCCGTCACGGAGCCTTGCAGGCACGTATCGCCGAGCAACGTCGCCAGTTGGCACGCCATGCCGAGCCGCTCGAGGCTGCCTTGGTACGTGGTGATGCCGTCCTCAAGGGCGTCGACTGGCTCAAGCATCACCCGCTTGCCGTGGGGTTCGCGGTGGCCAGTGTCGTCGTTGCCCGCCCCAAACGTGCCTGGCGTTGGGCGCGCCGGGGCTTTTTTGTGTGGCGTGGCTGGCAGGCCGTCAGAACCAAGCTGGTCGGAGCCCGCTGAGCATGGCGGAGGGCGCTTCCAAGGAAGCGGCGCTACCGGCCTGGTGGCGCCAGATTGTTTCATCGCAGCGGCGCGAGGCCCATCGCTTGTTGGCCGAGTTGTTGGCAACCCGCGGCATCATGCCCTTGCTGATGAAGGCGCGTAATGGGCAGTCCTGGGATGCGGCCGACAAGGCTCAGTTGCTCGCTCACCTGCGCCGCGTGGCGCATTTGTCGCCTTACCTGATTGCCTTGTTGCTGCCCGGTTCGGTGCTGCTGTTGCCGATTTACGCCTGGTGGCTGGACCGGCGCCGGCTCAAGCGGGGCGACTAGCGTCGGCCGTAGTGTCGTTCCACGGCGCCACTTTCAGTAACAGCATCATGCCTGGCACCGCCAGGGCAGAGCATAGCCAGAAAAAATTCAGCCAGCCCAGTTGTTCGACCAGCCAACCAGCCGAGGCGTTGATGAAGGTGCGCGGTACGGCAGCCAGGCTGGTGAACAGCGCCATTTGCGTGGCAGTGTAGGCGGGATGCGTGGCCCGGGCGATGAAGGCGACGAAGGCAGCGGTGCCCAGGCCGACACCGAGGGCTTCCAGACCGATCACGAAGGCGAGTGCGATACGTTCACCGGCGCCGATACTGTCGTAGTGTCCTTGCGCCGCCAGCCAGGCGAAGCCGAAAATCGATACCAGCTGCACTACGCCGAACAGCCATAGCGCCCGGTTGATGCCCAGTTTCACCATCCACAAACCACCGAGCAGGGCACCGATCACGGCCGGCCATAAACCGGCATGCTTGGCGATCAGGCCGATGTCGGTCTTGGTGAAGCCCATGTCCAGGTAGAAGGGGGTGGCCAGCGCTGTGCACAGGCTGTCGCCGAGCTTGTAGAGGAAGATGAAGCCGAGAACCAGTGCGGCACCCCGCCAGCCCTGGCGGCCCATGAATTCGTGGAAGGGTTCGGTGACCGCCTGGCGCAGGGTTTTCGGCATTCCTTTGACGGCCGGTTCGCTGACCAGCCAGGCCATGGCCATGCCGGGCAGCATGAAGGCGCCGGTAATCCAGAACACCTCGTTCCACGGCAGGCGGTCGGCCAGGATCAGCGACAGCGAGCCGGGAACCAGACCGGCAATGCGGTAGGCGTTCACATGCACGGCATTGCCGAGGCCGAGTTCATGGTCGCTCAGGATTTCGCGGCGGAAGGCATCGACAGCGATGTCCTGCGTTGCCGAGAGCAGCGAGAGGAGCGTCGCCAGCCACAGGATGGGCCAGATGTTGTCCTTTGGACTGAGGCCGCCGAGGAAGCCGATGGTGAGCAGCAGGCCGATCTGGGTCACCAGCATCCAGCCTCGGCGACGACCGAAGCCGGGCAGGCTGAAGCGGTCGAGCAGCGGCGACCAGAGGAATTTCCAGGTATAGGGAAACTGGATCAGGGCGAAGAAGCCGATGGTCTTCAGGTCGACGCCCTCGCTGCGCAGCCAGGCCGGCAGCAGGTTGAGCAGCAGGTAGAGCGGCAGGCCCGAGGAGAAGCCGGTAAAGATGCAGACCAGCATCTTCCGGTTGAGCAGCGCAGCGAGCCAGGCCGGCATCAGCGGCTGCGGGTCAGGCGATAGACCGCCAGGCTGCCGAGGAAATTCAGTTCGCGCTCATCGTCGTTGTCGACCATTTTGCCGCCTTCGTCGAGGACGTGGCGTTCACGGATGATCAGCCCCATTTGCGCGCACAACGCCTCGAAATCGAGCAAGGTGAAGAAGCGGACGTTGGGCGAGTCGTACCACTGGTAGGGCAGGTCTTCCGAGACCGGCATGCGGCCGTCGAGCACCGAGCGCAGGTTTTTCCAGTAGGCAAAGTTCGGGAACGACACCACGGCCTCCCGGCCGACGCGCAGCATTTCGCGCAGGATGCCCTCGGTGTGGCGCACCGTTTGCAGCGTGCGCGACAGCACGACGTGGTCGAAGGACTGGTCGGTGAATTCGTCGAGCCCCTTTTCCAGGTTGCCCTGCAGCACGTTGATGCCGTTCTTGATGGCGGCGAGGATGTTGGCATCGTCGACATCGACGCCGACGCCATGTACGCCACGCGTGTCGATCAGGTGCTTGAGCAGCGTGCCGTCGCCGCAACCCAGGTCGAGCACGCGGTGGCCGGGTTCGATCCAGGCGGAGATGATGTCGAAATCGGGGCGTCCCAGCGTGTGCGCCGTCATAGCTTGATGTTCCGCAGGTAGGCATCGACGATCCCGTGATAGTGGGCATCGTCCATCAGGAAGGAGTCGTGGCCGAAATTGAGGTTGATCTCGGCATACGACACGTTGCGGTTGTTGGCGAGCAGGGCGGCGACGATTTCCTTGGAGCGGGCCGGCGAGAAGCGCCAGTCGGTGGTGAAGGAGGCGATCAGGAAACCCGTGTTCGGCTTGCTGCGGGCCATGGCCTTGGTCAGGTCGCCGCCGTCGAGGCGGGCCGGGTCGAAGTAATCGAGCGCCTTGGTCATCAGCAGGTAGGTGTTGGCGTCGAAATAGCCGGCGAACTTGTCGCCCTGGTAGCGCAGGTAGGACTCGACCTCGAACTCGACGTCGTAGTCGAAGGAGAAGGAGCCATTGCGCAGCTCGCGGCCGAATTTCTCGCCCATCTGGTCGTCGGACAAATAGGTGATGTGGCCGAGCATGCGGGCCAGGCGCAGGCCCCGCGTCGGCCGGGTGTTGTGCTCGTAGTAGTGGCCGCCGTGGAAATCGGGGTCGGTCAGGATGGCCTGGCGGGCGACATCGTTGAAGGCGATATTCTGCGCCGTCAGCTTGGGCGCCGAGGCGATGACGATGGCGTTGCGCACGCGTTCCGGCTGGCTGATCGTCCAGCGCAGGGCCTGCATGCCACCCAGGCTGCCGCCGATGACTGCTGCCCAGGCATCGATGCCGAGCAAGTCGGCCAGCCGGGCCTGGGCCTCGACCCAGTCGCTGACGGCGACGATGGGGAAGTCGGCGCCCCAGCGCTTGCCGGTGGCCGGGTTGATCGACGACGGGCCGGTCGAACCATGGCAACCGCCGAGGTTGTTCAGGCCGACGATGAAGTAGCGGTCGGTATCGAGCGGCCGGCCGGGGCCGACGATGTTGTCCCACCAGCCGATGTTGTCCGGTGCGTCGGCGTAATGGCCGGCGACGTGGTGGTGGCCGGAGAGCGCGTGGCAGACGAGAATGGCGTTCGACTTGGCGGCGTTGAGCGTGCCGTAGGTCTCATAGACCAGATCGTAGGCCGGCAGAACGCTGCCGCTGCGCAAATGCAGCGGCTGGTCGAAGTGGGCGCGGTGCGAAGTGACGACGCCGACGGATTGTCCTGGCATGCTGTTCCTGAAAAACAAAAACCCAGTTGGCCGAAAACGCGAACTGGGTGGTTCCCGTTTTAGCTGTATTTATAAGCGCCCGCAATCAGAGCTCAAATCGGCGCGGCTGAAGGGCTTTCAGCGTTTGCAGACGATACCGAGCAGGCACCGAAAAGTCAATGAAACGAGGCGCTTATGTCCCTGATGCGGGCAGGGCAAGTTTGCTAAACTGACGCGCAACACTCCTCTGGAAAGAATCTGGCCCATGTTGGATCAACGACGTCATCAGCGCATCCGGTTTTCCGTTCCCCAAAAAATCAGCATTGGCTATGGCGGGGAAATTGGTGAGGGCGTCATCGAAAACCTCTCCCTGTCCGGCTTGATGATGCGGACGCCGATGCCGCTGGAAATTTCGCGCAATGTGGGCTGCGAATTCAGCGTTTTCGACTCGCCGCTGATCGACGTGCCAGCCGCTGTGGTGAGCCGGGTCTGCGACCTGTTCGGGGTGCGTTTCCAGCAGGGGCCGATCAGCCAGATCCTGATCGACGACGCGATCAGCGCCGCGCTGGCCAGCGGCAAGGCGTCCATCCTGTCGGTGCATGAGCTGGGCGGTCGCAAGACCATGCGCATCACCGGCGGCTTGTGCGGCATCCTGCGCAGCGACTTCATGCATGCCCTGACCCGCATGGGGGTAGACGAGATCGATCTCGAAGGCGTTACGGCGGTCGAGCAAGCCGGCCTGGCGCTCTGCCTGGTGGCGGCCAATCGGCACAGGGTCACGATCGGGGCGCAATCGCCCTGTTTTGCCGAAGCATGGGCCCAGGCACTGACGGCGCCCGGCCCGCTTGAAAAACTGGTTACCGGCGGCACCTGATGAAAAGCGCGCACCGTTTTCCCGGCATCGCCCTGGCGACTGCCGTAGCGAGCCTCGGGGGCGGGATTGCGGCTGCCGACGAGAGCATCTATTTCAGCGAGTTGCCGGTGGTCGCCTCGGTCAGCCGGTTGCCGCAGCGCCTGGCGGATG
>Ga0114986_1000333_pt1 | contig 13413 bp, 8 predicted proteins | sample Shrwel1BS1Day17_FD_96988 | JGI IMG/M metagenome (GOLD analysis project Ga0114986, IMG submission 96988) | Subsurface microbial communities from deep shales in Ohio, USA - Utica-3 well 1 S-1-Day17 | ecosystem: Environmental > Aquatic > Deep subsurface > Shale gas/oil reservoir > Produced... | reverse complement strand
ATTGATCTGTGGTGTCACGGCCATACCCATACCAATAACGATTTTATGGCCGAGAATGGGTGCCGAGTCGTTGCGAATCAGCGTGGCTATCCGCGTGAGGTGGCGAGTAGTGGGTTCAGGCCGGATCTGGTCATTGATCTTTAAAGCAACCAGGCCAACCAAACGCTCTACGCTTTGGCATCCGATTGTGGAAACTCCACCCGAAGAAACGGTACCGATGTCGCCCTCCAAGCTTGTCCTCAACGGGAATAGTGCCAATCGGTTCGGAATGGTCTTTCTTGATATCAAGGGTACGCTTAGAAGTTGAGCCCAGCTTAATGTACCAGCCGCCTCTTATTCCTCAGTTGACGCCGGATGACAGGCCGTGGCGGATTGACTGGTTTGGTGAAGTTGGATATCCGGGAAATATCAGGCGCTATGCTCAACCCAGCATAAAAGTTTCTCTTTCTCCCCTGCGATGTGATCCAGCCGAACACGCTGCACTTCTGCTCTCCGATAGTACCGACCATCAGCATCAACGCGAGACCTGGGTTCCCATTACGGCCCTACCTATGCTGGCGATCGGTGATCTTTGGCAGGCTGGACGACACATTGCATCACCGAACTACCAGGTAGAGACGTTCAAGGGCCTGGCAATCAATCCGGAGTCTGTAGCCTTCGTGAAGGCAGGCTTGGCGCTTGAGGAGCACTTCCTCCTGCCATTGAGCCACCACCCCTGGCATCGGCATTACACCCAGTCCTACTGCGTGGCGATCTCGCTGGGCGACCAATGCCGGTTGCTGGTGCCATGCGTGGAGATCATCCGCTTCTACTTCGGCTCTTCCAGCAACCTTCTCCAGCGCCTATTCACGGCGCCGCTGAGCCAGGAAAACTTCTGGACCCATAAGCACTTCAATCCAGCTACCCGACATCTCCATATAATACTAGCCAACCGCCTGTCAGGCCTGTCCGCCCCGGACATTGGACGGATAGCTGAAAGCAAGTTTGCTTGGCGTGCTGCAGCGGGGATTCATGCCTCCTGCCAGAAGGCTACTGCAACTGGACAACCCGCCTATCCCTACACTGGATTCCCCTTCGAGGGGACCACCGACCTGGTAGCAAGCGGACTATGGTTGCCCTTTGGCGATCAGGAGAACACCACGTTCCTAGCGTATCGGTTGTGCTCCTGTTCGCATCCGTTCCCATTTCATTCTCTCTCTTACGAAGCTGCCGATGGAAAGACTTTCTCTAGTGCATCGGGTCGTAAGGAAGGGAATGCTGAAGGGGTGTCTCGAATGAAGTCGACAAGGGAATCAGAGACGGGAGATGCTGACCCCAGCCTCAAGAAGACCCAGTGCAGGAAAGTATTCGAGAGTCAGCAGCGCTTCCCCGATCTGGAAAGAAAGCCGATCTGGCGAGAGAAGATAGAAGTGGTACCGAGCCCGGAAATCTATCTGCGCCATGACGACGGTACAGTCGAGCAAGTTGCTTTCGGTGAACCTAACGAAAGCTCCGGTTCGACAGGGTTGGATGTTGCACTGATGAGCCAAGGAGGAGCCGGCGAAGAGTCGCGAGCTACATTGCCGTGGTTTGTTCGAGTTGGTCTCGAAAGGATTGCATCGGACCATTCATATGCACCGATCGATGCAGCGATGAAAGTGGTCTGTCCCGAGGGGAAAACGAAACAGGTCTTTAGTGTGCCGGAAATAATCGACGACGACGGCGTGATTGACAACGGTTTTTTCTTTACCGCAGCAGATGGACATACCCGCCAGCGACGCGGTTGTTTTGTTGAAGTGAGTGGTCAGAATGAGAAGCTACGGTTCCTGGCTATTCTGGAAGGCGCTACCCGATACCAGAAACCGGAGATTGAGTTGGTGCATGAGCCGGGCATGAGGGCGCTCATGGAGCGGCTCTCTAGTCGTCGTATTCACCTACATAGATGATGCGGCCGCGCTCGTTGGAAATGCGCGCAATCCATCGCCGTAGGAGGAGAATCCCAACAGTTCACAATGCGTGCTGTAGTCGCGTCGATCGTGGTGGTGACCATCGAAGGCACTAAGCACCCCAATCCACCGGTTCTGAAATTGGTGTTCACGACGCCCCAACCAAGCAAAGTTGATATTGCGGTGGTAGATCCCGCTCCGGGTCAGTCGCCAGCTGCAAATCCTGGATCACATACAGCTTTAGGCATTTCCTGATCCTTAGTCTTAGTGAACGAGAGCCGGGGAAAAATTCCTCCGCAATCATGTCCTGTTGATCTGGACTTAAGTCAGGGTGGGGAATGATCACCATTTCTTCAAGACCGTTCCAATCCGAATCCTGCTCCTGACTTTGGGGCGTAGCGACATTTAATGGCGTCGCAGACAGCATACGGCCAAGCACAAAATCCCGGAATTCTTGTCGTTGAGTGCACCATGCACGCATATGCCAACGCCTCGGTGCGCGCACTATGGCATGCGGGAAAACAATTCTCGTTTGGCCTTTAGGGTGCGTCATGGACCGGTAGCAAATCTCAAGACCTTCCTTCCGGCGGATGGCCTGAACGATGCTGGCGAAAATTTTTTGGGAAATGAGTGATAGATCGATTCGGGCATCGTAGATGCCCAAAGCATCTAGATTGGTGCCGGCCTTGGATAGGCGATTTATGGCGAGGAGATAATGGTCTGGCGAACCACGCGTATCGGCTATAGCTGAGTGATGGAATTGTACGGGGCCATTAGTGTGAGGGCGGCTCCAGCAGTCCCCGACGTATTCCAGAAGCCCAGCTAACGTCCGGCTCGCCTGAACCATCTTGATATCCAGCAGTTCCCGAATACGAGTATTCGTGATTTCTCCTTCCCACGCGAGGACGGTCTGAAGGTCAGGGATTCGCTTTTCGTCAGATGCGGACATTTATCTCTTGCGATATGTTATCGTATTGTATATCGTATCACATACGATAACTAAATTCCAAGGATGTTTGATGTCGGCGCGGACTCAATCCTTCAGCAGCCTCTTCGATGTTCTTCCTGCAAACATCTTTTCGGTGCTGTGCGGCAAAAATGCAAGGCGTGCTTGGGCGTTGCTTCATCGATTGGCCACGCAGTATTTCGGATTGGACTGCGATCCGCCGTATCCAGACGGTTACCTACACGGTGACATTACAAAAGAGATTGAGCGGTTTTTGCTGGATAACGGGTGGGAGTCTGATGAGGACGATTCTGGTAAGTCCACTCCGTTGAATGTCATGGCCAACATGTTGTTAGGGCGACTCGTCGAGACCGGATGGTTGGTCGAAGACCGTATAGGAGGTCGGGACTTCATTTCGATGCGGCCGACGATCTCACGGCTATTCGATACGCTCGATCAATTCGCCACCGGTGGACCGTCGGCCATCGGTGGAAGCATCCAGATGGTGTTCGCGATGGTCAAGGAGACGAAAGCTAATCCACGCAGAAACGCCGAGGGGTTCGAGGCTGCAGCGAAGCACTGCGTCAATTTGATTTCCTCCCTCAATGGCACTGCATTCCGCGTCCGCGATCTGATGGCAGACATCAGTCGGGAAACCGAGGTGCACGTCTTCGTTCGCCGCTTCTTTGTCGAGCAAATTTCGGAAATCTATGTTCGCGACTTCAAGGACCTGAGAACGGAAAATCATCCATTGCGTCACCGTATGGAAATAATTGAACTGGTCAACGAAATAACGCGTGACGATCCATTACGCACCGAGCTCCTACAGGGATATCGGGAAATGCACGGAAACCATGCTGATGTAGAGGCGCTGATAGAACGGGACGTTGAAAGATTCCACCGGCTACTGAACATAGAGCGCTTCCTCGCACGCATGGATCGCATCATCGAAACGGTCTACCAGCGCACAAACGCAACGCTTGCTTATCGCCTCAAAGCGACAGACCGTATTGAGGCTGTTATTGCAGACAGCATTGCAGCGGTAAAACAGGCGGACGAACGTGGTATCCCCATTGAATCAGTACTGCTTTCACCGTCGCCCATTATCAGTGAGGATGCCTTGTACCTAGCGTCAGCTCGTCGGTCAAAGCCGGCTCCGATCGCGACACGCAAGCGGGTCATGACTCCAGCTGAGAGAGCGCTATATCGTCTGCGCAAAATAATGATCGCACATCGTGATTCATCACCTGAAGCAATTCGGCGCTATCTCGCAGAGCATTTCACCGTAGACCAAGAGATATCTTCTGCCGATCTGCCGGCGAATTCCGTGCACGACGTAGTGTTGCAGGTGGCTATTAGCCGCATTGCTTTCATTCTGTCGCACTCTTCATCGGAAGGGCAGGGGCCAGGCGATCTATTACAGGGTATTGGTGCGACGTTCAAGACTATCCCGGGGGAAAGGGTGGACACCGAATATTTCAACATGCCGAAATTCGTCATAAAGAAAATCGAAGGAGGCGCACGTGCCGCGTAACTGGGAAATCATCACAAATAATGACGATAACTGCCCTTATGTTCCCGATGACTTCCGTCGGGCGATGTACCAGTTAGTCTGTCAGCAGTGCCTCTATCTGCGCTTTCCTCAACATGCGAAGGCATACCGGCTAATCACCGCCTACGAGTCGTACTTTCGAGAAGCATTGGATCTGCTCGGCCTGCGACTGATCCACAAAACGGAGCGCGAATTTCTGGTTGTCGTTCAAACCGTGGCTCGTCCGCAAAAGATCTCAAAGGCGCAAACGCTTTTTCTCTTGGTCCTCCGCCATGCCTATCACCTGCGTGCCAGCGTCGGCGACGTGGCAAATGGATTCGGTGATGTTGTCTACAACATCACCGAATTCGAAGATCTTTACCGGGAGATGACCGGTTTCAATCTTGTCGAAAAGACCGTAAGTCCCCTCAGAGATCTCCTCCGAGAGGCATCACAGCACGGGCTTGCACGTGAAGTACCTGCACCAGACGGCGATCCGCAGCCGTTCGAGATTTGCATCTTGGCAGGAATCGTCGAGGTTTTAGATGAAAACACAGTCGGTCGGCTCGGAGCTGCATTGAAAGCAGAACTCGTTATCACCCAGACCGAAATGCCATCCAGCATTGAAGATTCATCGCCAGAAAATGGAACCGCCGATGTAGCGGAGGACGTGTAATGAAACGCTTAATCGAAGTGCACCTCACGCATTTTTATCTTTGGGACTACGAAACGTTCGACTTGAACCGACAGGTGACTGGTTTCATCGGAGCTAACGGTGCAGGCAAGACGAGCCTTGGTGACAGTATTCAAGTTGCCCTAGTTGGTGGGCATGGCCAGCACATGCACTTCAACGCTCAGTCTGTCCAGAAAGATGCCCGCTCATTGCGCGCCTATGCTCTAGGGACGATACGTTCTGGTGATGACAACAAAGTCATTCGCAGGAAAAGAGACGAGGCACTGACATACATCACGTTAGTCTTTAGGGGGGATAGGGGGCAGGACGTCGTTAGTGCTGGCATCTGCTTCCATTCACGCTTGACGGAACAAGACCATCATGTCCTGGGGCTCTACGTGCTGCCAGGTGTCCACCTAACGCTGGACAACCACCTGGAAACCGTTGGTGATGGTAAGCGTCCTATGGACTGGTCCCTGTTCGAGCGAGGCATACGTAACTTGGCTACGCACGCTGGCCGCACGTGCACAATCACGGTAAAGCCGGAAAAATACGTGGGAGAGTTGCTGCATAACATTCAACAGCCAGACACAACCATCAGCGTACGTGACTACCTACGCACGCTTAGCCACAGCGTTAACCTCAGGCATGTGGAGAGTGTTGGCGATTTTCTGCGCAGATATCTTGTTGAGGCGGCAGCAATCGACAAGCAAGGGACGCTTCTGCATATGAGGTCCTTGCGTCAGCTTTCCGCAAAGATTGAAGAAGTAAAGCAGCAGATTGCGGCCCTAGAAATTATGGACAAACGCTTCAGAAGCCTTCGCGAGCATTTCGTCCATAGGGTTGCGATGGAGACGGTGCGCACCCAGATTCACTACGACGCGGGCGATGCGCACCTGAACCTGCTAGCCAATAAGATTAGCGCCATAACAGAAAAAATTAGAGTTGATGACGCGCATCTCAAAAGCCTTCGGGAGGCGATCCCCGAACTTCGGGAAAGCTGTACGCAGCTCCAGAGCAGGTTTAACACAGATCCGCTAACCATTGCCTCGGTGCAAAGCAACGCAATCCGCACAGCGAAAGATGGTGAAGCCAAACTTCGGAAGAAGGTCCTCGATCGAACACAACTGTCCGTCCGCACGGCCTTGAGCGCAGTAGCCGAAGCCCTACAGAGCGTGGAATACCAACGTGATCTTGCACATGCAGAAAGCCTACTAACCCGCTGGGAATCTCTTGCGAAGGATGACGTAGTACCGCCTGCCGAGGCTATGGCCGACGCGATAGCTTTTTTCAGTGAAATAGGCGCGCTACTCGACCGCTTGAAGGAAACACAGGAAAAGACGTACCGGATAGCGGAGGACAAACTAAATACTGCGGAGGGTCGTCTCGCCGCGAACGCACGTGGGTTTCGTATCACCTGTGATGAGACGATCCGGGCGATTGCCATCTTCAAAAAGGTGGGGATTACTGCCACACCGGTTGGAAGTCTTGTTGCCATTAAAGACTCTACTTGGCAGGCAGCGATTGAGTCGTTTTTGCGGCGCAACCGCTATGCCTTGATTGTAGATGTGGGCAAGGAACCCCAGGCGATCGCCCTTCTTAGAGAGCACCGCATACGAGAAGTACTGGTAGTTGTTCCGAAGCATCTCTCAACATCGATTGGCAAAGTTCCCGAGCCTAGCAACGTCGGTGCTTTGCTGGAAGGCGGTCATGCCGTGGCGCTGGCATTTCTTCGACAGATAATTGGCAATATGCGTCAGGTGAAGACGGAAGAAGAACTCGAGCGGCATGCACGTTCTCTGACCAAAGACTGCATGCTGAGCGCAAATGGTGGAACAAAGCAGCTTCGTGAACTACCGCCCAGCGAATGGATCATAGGCGTTCGTCTGTCTGATGTGGACCGTCGTGAGGCAGACAATGCATACATAGAGGCGAACGGAGCAAAGAACAAGGCAAAGCAGCGGCGCGATTTGACGGAATACGCCCGTACTCAATTGGACTCCCTTCTCAACACCGTTGACGTATCCGTGTATGCGACCGACGTCGCTGATTACACGACTTGTTGTCATGAAGCGAATGCAGTACTGGTGGACGCCGAAGCTCTGCCCGCACACCTCGCAGCACTGAAACAGGAAATCGATAACCAAACCAATAGGATCAATAACACAGAGAGCGAGATCAGCAATCTGCTATCTTCAACCGGGGAACTACGAGGTCAATTGCTGGAACTTGAAAAGAATCGGGAACAGTGCGAAGCGTCTCTAAAGGAGTACGCAGTTCAACTCGATGTCTTGAAGGGTGATATCGATTACGACCTGCAGGTCTTCAATCGTACATACGAGAAGTGCATGCAGATGGTCGAGTCCCAAGACGCCGGCGCGGCGGCAGTGATGTCGTGGCTGGCGACAGAAATAAAGAGCCGCGGACAGAAAGCCCTAACGGCAGAAGCAGCAGTACGCTCTGACTTCATCACGTTCACTGCGTCACTGGAATTGCCTAAGGAGCAGAAGGATTGGCGTCTGGCTTCTGAGTGGGTTAATCAGCGACTGGAGTTGTTGCTAGGGTCGACGCTAAGTCAATATGAACAAGACGCCAACGACGCACGACACGCGGCAGAAGATGCCTTCCAATCGGATGTGAAGTTCAAGATTCGAGAGGCATGCAGCGGTGTGGAGCGCAGCATTGGCGATTTAAACAAAATCCTAAAGGCCTGTCCGGCGTTTACCGGGGGAGAACATTACGAATTCTGCTCCAGCGTATCGCCCGCACACGAGGCTCTTTACAAGGCCATCACCGACCGGTCACTGGATTTTCAACCGGGTTCAATGTTTGCGAAGGAAGGCTTGCAGGAGCAAGTCGCAACGCTACTTGAGAACTGCCAATCAGGAAATGACAAGGAGAACAATCCCTTCGAGGACTATCGCTTGTTTTTCAATTTTGATCTCAAAATCATGGTTGGAGGAGAAGAGGTCGATCGTCTGAGTAAGCGTATGGGCGTGGCCTCCAATGGCGAACACCGGGTTCCCTTCTATGTGATTGCCGGCGCCGCATTGGCGAACGCGTTCCGTATCAAGGATCCTGCAATTCACCAAGGTGCAGGCGTAATGATTATTGACGAGGCCTTCTATGGCATTGATGCCCAGAACACCTTTGCAACATCAGAATTCCTTCGTAGCCTGGGTCTGCAAATCATTCTTGCTGGACCAGATTCTGAGGTTGGTAAGCTCTTGCCGACCATGGATGCCCACTACGATTTGATTCGGCCAGACAACGGACTCGATGTTTTTTGCGAATTCATTGAATCAAAACCAGCAACTCGCACGAAGCTTCTGAGTGATATGCCCGATCGGAATCCGGAACTCGTCGAAGAAATGATCGCTCAAATCGAGTCGGAGACGGCATGAATAAGCTTGCGCGCAGTGCGCTGGAAAAATTGCTTGTAAAGGCCGAAGACAAGACCTGTAAGCCAACAGATGAGGGCTGCAGGGAGACAAACAGCCGCATCCTTTCATTGTGTTTCACGGAAAAGCATTTCCCAGCTTATCTTCGTATTGAGACGCACGGCGATAAAACGGACTGCCATGCTGAACTGATACTTGCTGAACGTGCGGGTGCAATCAATATTGACTGGGATCCGCGCGCCGGTACTCATGGGGCCATCGATCGAATCACGTTGACCGACCCAGAAAAATTGGCCGCTCACCTTAAAATGACGCCCCGGTGGGCAATTATGGCTCACGTAGATGCTGTGCTTGGTCCACTGTGTGAGCGTTACCCAGTGTTGAAGCAAGTCGCCGAGGCTTGGCAACGAGGTGTTCAGGCCCGAAGTACACGTCCCAGCGATCTTGATGATTGGCTTGATGCAGTGCGCTTGGTTGATTACTGCTATGGAGTCGTGCGTGAAGGAGGTGGCGAGTTGTTGCCGATTCGCCGCTTGAGTATCGAACTGTTTCGAGATAGCAAGCGGATAGAAGCGATTGCACCGCAGGTCGACGTGTTGCTGCAGGCCGATATCTCAGCTGTTGCGCGGGAACGCGAAGAAGTCTTGGCAGAAATTGGGGTTTTCAAGTACCCACAAACCGTTTTATTGGCAGGGAAACTGTCCATCGACACCATAGCAGGGGAACGGTTTGATATACCACAGCCCTATATAGGCCTTGCTCCATCGAGTATTAATCGGTTCGTTGCAAACCCGACCATTAAGTATCTTTTGTCTATCGAGAATCTGGAGAGTTTCCACGCGTTCGTCGAAAGGCAGGCTCCCGATAATCCTGGTGTAGTTCTTTACAGCGGTGGTATGCCTGGTCCTTCATGGCTAACAATGTATGGCCGTTTGCTTAATGCACTCCCAAACGGCATCCAAGTTCTCCATTGGGGTGATATTGATGCCGGCGGTTTCCGTATCGCCGGTCACATTGCATATCGTTGTGCAGCACATGGTCGTCGGTTAGGTCTCCATCAAATGGCTGTGGCTAAAGTAATGCCCGCAGGTAACGGTTCAACCGGCATTGTGTCGCGGAAGAATCTATCCTCAGCAGAACTAGCTCAAATTTGTCGAATCTGCGACCGATGGGAATGGCATGCGGAACGGGATTCAGTCATCGAACGGCCCACAGCAATTGAGCAAGAAGGTTTGCCACTCCATAGCATATTGGCGCCTGTGTAACACCCGCTCTTCGAATGGTGGCTATTCTTCTTTACGCGTTGAGATACAACTGGCTACAGGCATCGGTGAACACCCGCCCTTCGCCAGTTGGAAAACCTTCCCACCAGATGTCGATAGTCAGTAGGCGCCCCCTCAAAGTCCTTCAGCAGATGGTTATACCGAACAGCCTTGCTAGCCCAAGCTTCGCCTAGACGGGCAGCGAGGCTTCCCATCAACCAGAGCCCATACTGGATAAGGTGATGACGGTCATCGAGGGCATATCCCTCAATTGGCAGTCGTACTCGCGGCCTAGGCTCGAACTGTGTCCCCAGGCGACGGCAGATGAATTGCTCAAGTCGCCCTCTATTACTCAGACTGACCAGGATTGAGCACAGCTGATGCAGTACCGAGAAAAAACCTAAATCGAACTTCTCTGCCTTACCCATCGGACCTGACAGTGAGATCACCATGTCGTCAAAGAGCTGGTGAATCTCCTCCGAGAAAAACCCGGCTTGCTCTCCCTCCATCCCCAAGTAGTCATAGCCACATCCATGGCAGAGATGCATAGGCCTAGCCTCCTGAATCGTCCGCCCAAAATCTCCCCGGTAGTGCATCACTGAAGCATCGCAATTCGGGCACGAATCCACCATCCTGACCTGATGGATTGGGCAGTAAGTGAATAGAGCCAGTCTCCACTGCTTCCGGAAGTAGGGAATATGGTCTGTCGCCAGGCATTGAGGGCATAGCAGCTGGCCATGCCCACGTCGTTGCATCCCATACGTGTGTATTGTTGAGATCCAGGGCAACTGGCCGGATAGGCGCCGCCTGGGATAAAGACGCTGACGGTAAGTGGCTAGCGTGGTGTGGAACACATCCCAGTAGTTGGTTCCCGTGTGGAGAGCCAGCTCTTTAAGAAGCCATGGTGGGGCAGAACGGTCTATGTCCCGATTCCATGGGGACCGCTCATTCCCAAAAAGCATCCAGGAAAGGGTTTGCAGTTTGATCGCGTTGGCCTGGGCAACGCGAACGATCCAGGAGGACAGCAGTTCGTCCGGAAACGGCTTGGGATGGGCTGGCCACACCTTGCCGTAGGCCATCTCAACCCCTCGGCTCCTTGCGACGCTCTGAGGGAGGCGTCCATCCCAGTCCGTCCAGAATCCGTTTGTCGATAAGCTCCCTCCCGCTTACAACTGCCTGAACAGCTGCCTTAACCAGGAGACGGGATAGCTCTCCCAGGTAGCCCTCGGTCATGGAGTAGATTTTGTCTGCCAGGGGGCCATCTATCAGGTTGGAGGGATTGCGGAGAGGGATGGCTTGCTCAAATGACGCCAACAACCGCAGAAAGTCATCGTCGTTGTGCCATCGGGGAATGTTGATGTGATCGAACCGGTTGGATAACTGTAGGTCAGTCTGAATCGCCCGAAAGGCATCCTTGGTGCCGATCCCCACAATCGGTATCTCCAGCTCATTGCCGAGATACTTGATCACGTTGAGGAAAGCCTTCTGCTTGGTCATCGATCCGGCCAGAATATGGTGGATTTCATCGATGAGTAGCATCTTGAGGCCTACCGCCTTCATCACCTTGATGGCCTGGAACTGCTTCCGATCGGCCCGATCTCCGGGTTTGTAAGGGGCGAACAGGAGTTCCAGGATTGCGTTATAGAACCTGCCCTCATCGGGAACTGGCGGAGCCTGTACATAGAGGACAGGAACGATGGCGGCTTCGCCCTCTGGATTGTCAGAGGGTTTGTGCTGTTTGCAGAAGCGCTGGACCAACATGGTCTTGCCGTTATTGGTGTCGCCAATAATCAGTAGATTAGGCATCCGGTGGGATTGGGGGTAATTCAGTAGCTCTTCCAGCTTGCCCAGTGCTTCTTGGGCCTTTGGGTAGCCAATCCACCGGGGAGAACGAATGTAGGCAATCCGCTCTTCATCGGGGCGATCCAGATAAACAGCCGCCTTCTTCAGAAGATGGGAGCCTGGCTCAGTCATCATCATCTCCTTGCATGTCGTCTATGTCCTCGAAGGGCTTGATGACTCTGGTTGGTGGTGCCTTTTCTTGAGGAGGAGTGGGTACTGCATTGGGAGTGGTCGGGGGAATGTGGCTACGAGCATTGGAAATGCCCAGCCGGGTGCGTTCCCGGTTACGTCGGACCTTCTTGGTCAGGACCTTGGCGTTCTCCTCAATCTCACGCATCTTGTCGTAGGCGTCGAAGATCAGCATTTCATCCACGGGAGTCCCGGGATGTTCCTGCTTGATGCGCTTTTCTGCTTCGCTGAGTTCCCAGATGCTGATAGCTGGGTGGGCGGTGTTCCGGTAAGGGATGGGGTAGTACTCCTGGACCTCCGGGTCGTAGAACCAGATGGTGCTGATGTCCCGGGGGTCGCGCCGGCAGAGGAACTTGCGCTTGAGCTTGGGGTTGTCCGGATCTGGTGAATTGATCCAGCGGCGCAGCACGTCATGCTGGTATTCGATGTGGTCCCAGACGATACCGTAGTGCTGGACCGTGCGGGTCTCGAAGGGCATCAGGTCCAGCTTGAGGCGAAGTTCGTCGGTGATGCGCGGAGGGATGCCGATCCCAGGCTTCTTCTTGGTGCCGAAAACACCCTCCTGCCACTTGGCGATGGGAGGCATACCAAGTTGGGAGTGCTCCCGCTGGTGATACACCTCGACACAGAGGATGGTGAACCACTTTTCGAACTCCGCCAGACTCATCGCTGACTGACCTACGGAGTCATAGTCGCCCTTCTGTACGGGATTGGAGAACGTGGTTCCCGGGGCTGCATGGATTTCCGTATTGAGGGTTCCCAGGAGGCGTTCGATGTGGGCACCATAGTGAGGAGTGGCCACGGGTCGCCACTCCAGGTCGATGCCGTATTCCTTGCAGGCACTACGGAGCATGTTCCCACGGAATTCCTTTGCGTTGTCGGCATGGATCGTCCGGGGAATGCCCCAGCAGGGCCAGGCTGTCTCAATACCCTGCTTGGCTAGCCATTTCTCCTTGGGCAGAAAGGCATGGGCCAGGCATAGGCCGAGCGACAGGTTGCCGGGAGGGTCGAAGGAAATATAGAAGCCCAGGACCATGCGGGAGAACACGTCGATCAGGAGGGTTAGCCAGGGGCGTCCGATCGGTAGCCTGTAGAGGTCATCCACCAGGATGATGTCCAAGGGCGTGTGGTCTACCTGGACCACAGAGAGCGGGAAGTCGGCTCCGGGGAAATGTCCCTTGAGGGGTGCATAGGCATCCCGGGCCGCCTTGCCGCCTTCGCGGGCCTTGGTTTTCTTGAAGGCATCGAGCTTCTTGACGCGATTACGGATGGTGTTGGCGTGGGGTGCCTGTAGGCCAGCCTTTGCACAGAGCCTTTCCACCTCCTGGATGACCTTGGCTACGCTCTTCTTTTGCTTGTTCAAGTAAATGGCACTGATAGTGTCAGTGACGATCTGCTCTGTCGCCGCAGGGATGAGAACTTTCCCTTTGTCCTTGCGATCCCGGCGAACAAATACGGTCAATTTGCCGGTCGTCTCGAAAAGCCGGAGCCACTTGTAGAGCGTGACGAAATGAACGCCTACCTTCTTGGCACATTCCTCCACCTCCTGCTTGGTGTGGCCTGGATTGGCCAAGAGGGGCTTAATGGCTTCGTATTTTCGTTCAGCCTCAGCTAACGCCTCCTTGTCATGCGCGTTCAAATCCT
>Ga0114986_1000332_pt1 | contig 13422 bp, 11 predicted proteins | sample Shrwel1BS1Day17_FD_96988 | JGI IMG/M metagenome (GOLD analysis project Ga0114986, IMG submission 96988) | Subsurface microbial communities from deep shales in Ohio, USA - Utica-3 well 1 S-1-Day17 | ecosystem: Environmental > Aquatic > Deep subsurface > Shale gas/oil reservoir > Produced... | reverse complement strand
GCGATCTGCAACGAGCTGTGCTACCGCGTCAGCCAGCTGTTCCCCGACAACTTCGTGCCGGCGGCCATGCTGCCGCAGAGCCCGGGTGTCGACCCCAAGACCTGCATCCCCGAACTGGAGAAGTGCGTCAAGGAATACGGCAACGTCGGCATCAACCTCAACCCCGATCCCTCCGGTGGCCACTGGACCAGCCCGCCGCTGTACGACAAGCACTGGTACCCCATCTACGAAAAGATGGTCGAGTACGACATCCCGGCGATGATCCACGTCTCGACCAGCTGCAACGCCTGCTTCCACACCACCGGTGCGCACTACATCAACGCCGACACCACGGCCATCATGCAGCTGATCCAGGGCGACCTGTTCAAGGACTTCCCGACGCTGAAGTTCATCATCCCGCACGGCGGCGGTGCTGCGCCCTACCACTGGGGCCGTTACCGCGGCCTGGCGCAGGAGATGAAGAAGCCGCTGTTGCAAGACCACCTGCTGAAGAACATCTACTTCGACACCTGCGTCTACCACCAGCCGGGCATCGACCTGCTGACCAAAGTGATCCCGGTGGACAACATCCTGTTCGCCTCCGAGATGATCGGTGCCGTGCGCGGCATCGACCCCGAGACCGGCGCCTACTACGACGACACCAAGCGCTACATCCAGGCCACCGCCAACCTCAATGACGAGCAGCGCTACAAGGTCTACGAGGGCAACGCGCGCCGCGTGTTCCCGCGCCTGGACGCACAGCTCAAGGCCAAGGGCCGCTGAGCGCCTGCAACGAATTCAAGAACTCCTACAGAGGACACCATCATGAGCATCAACGGACCCCTGGGCATCGTCAAACGCAACATCGTGCGCGCCGACAAGGCCGCAGTCGAAAAACTGGGCAAGTACGGTGTGGCCACCGTGCATGAGGCGCAAGGCCGTGTCGGCCTGATGCAGCCCTACATGCGCCCGATCTATTCCGGCGCCAAGATCTCCGGCACCGCCGTGACCGTGCTGCTGCACCCGGGCGACAACTGGATGCTGCACGTGGTGGCCGAGCAGATCCAGCCCGGCGACATCGTCGTGGCGGCGCTCTCCGCGCCCAACACCGATGGTTTTTTCGGCGACCTGCTGGCAACCTCCTTCAAGGCCCGTGGTGCCCGCGGCCTGATCATCGACGGCGGTTGCCGTGACGTGGCCGAACTCAAGGCCATGGACTTCCCGGTCTGGAGCAAGGCCATCAGCGCCAAGGGCACCATCAAGGCCACGCTGGGTTCCGTCAACGTCCCCGTGGTGTGCGCCGGCATGATCGTCAACCCGGGCGACGCCATCGTGGCCGATGACGACGGCGTGGTCGTCGTCAACGCCGCCGAGGCACAGAAGGTGGCTGACGCCGCCGAGGCGCGCGAAGCCAACGAAGGCGAGAAGCGCGCCAAGCTGGCCGCCGGCGTGCTGGGCCTGGACATGTACAAGTTCCGCGAGCCGCTGGAAAAGCTGGGCCTGAAGTACATCGACTGAACGCCACCCCTGGACACATAGAACGACGAGAGACACGATGAGCAAACCTACCTCTGGGCCCTTCGAGAAAACCGCCGGCTGGCTGGACTGGTACACCGGCCCGAGCAAACCGCGCTTCCAGCTGCCCGCCGGCAGCGTCGATGCGCACTGCCACGTCTTCGGCCCGGGTGCCGAATTCCCCTACGCCCCGGAACGCAAGTACACCCCGTGCGACGCCAGCAAGGCGCAGCTGTTCGCGCTGCGTGATCACCTGGGTTTTGCGCGCAACGTGATCGTGCAGGCCACCTGCCACGGTGCCGACAACCGCGCCATGGTCGACGCCTGCCTGGCCTCCGGCGGCAAGGCGCGCGGTGTGGCCACCGTCAAGCGCAGCGTCACCGATGAAGAGCTGCAGGCCCTGCACGCCGCTGGTGTGCGCGGCGTGCGCTTCAACTTCGTCAAGCGCCTGGTGGACTTCACGCCCAAGGACGAGCTGATGGAGATTGCCGGCCGCATCGCCAAGCTGGGTTGGCATGTGGTGATCTACTTCGAGGCGGTGGATCTGCCCGAGCTGTGGGACTTCTTCACCGCGCTGCCCACCACCGTGGTGGTGGACCACATGGGCCGCCCCGACGTGAGCAAGCCCATCGACGGCCCGGAGTTCGAGCTGTTCGTCAAGTTCATGCGCGAGCACAAGAACGTGTGGAGCAAGGTGAGTTGCCCTGAGCGCCTGTCCGTCAGCGGGCCGAAGGCCTTGAACGGCGAGCAGGCGGCGTACAAGGATGTGGTGCCGTTTGCCAAGCGCATCGTGGAAGAGTTCCCCGACCGCGTGCTGTGGGGCACCGACTGGCCGCACCCCAATCTCAAGGACCACATGCCCGACGACGGCCTGCTGGTGGACTTCATCCCGCACATCGCGCCCACGGCCGAGCTGCAGAAGAAGCTGCTGGTGGACAATCCCATGCGTCTGTACTGGCCGGAAGAAGTGGCCAAGTAATGTGCAGGGCTGGCCACGCGCTGCCCTCAACCGATTGGAGAAACCTATGTCGCTCGAAAAACCCTACCTGGACGTCCCCGGCACGACCATCTTCGACGCCGAGCAGAGCCGCAAGGGCTACTGGCTCAACCAGTTCTGCATGAGCCTGATGAAGGCCGAGAACCGCGCCCGCTTCAAGGCCAACGAGCGTGCCTACCTGGACGAGTGGGCCATGACCGAAGAGCAGAAGCAGGCCGTGCTCGCGCGCGACCTCAACCGTTGCATTGCCCTGGGCGGCAACATCTATTTCCTGGCCAAGATCGGCTCCACCGACGGCAAGAGCTTCCAGCAGATGGCTGGCTCCATGACCGGCATGACCGAGGAGGAGTACCGCGACATGATGGTCGGCGGCGGCCGTTCCCCCGAGGGCAATCGCTACGTCGGCGAAAACGGCGACGCCCAGGCCCACCGTCAACCCCAAGGCAAAGCTGGCAAGAAAGAGAGCGCCTGACATGGCCAAGATCACCGCATCCGTCTACACCTCGCACGTGCCGGCCATCGGCGCCGCGCTCGACCTCGGCAAGACCCAGGAGCCCTACTGGCAGAAGGTCTTTGCCGGCTACGATTTCTCCAAGCAGTGGATGAAGGACAACACGCCCGACGTGATCTTTCTGGTCTACAACGACCACGCCACCGCCTTCAGCCTGGACATGATCCCCACCTTCGCCATCGGCACCGCGGCCGAGTTCGCCGTGGCCGACGAGGGCTGGGGCCCGCGTCCGGTGCCCAAGGTCATCGGCCATCCGGACCTGGCCTCGCACATTGCGCAGTCGGTCATCCAGCAGGACTTCGACCTCACCATCGTCAACAAGATGGATGTGGACCATGGCCTGACCGTGCCGCTGTCGGTGATGTGCGGCCAGCCGCAGGCCTGGCCCTGCCCGGTGATTCCGTTCGCTGTCAACGTGGTGCAGTACCCGGTGCCCAGTGGCAAGCGCTGCTTCCAGCTCGGCCAGGCCATCCGCCGCGCGGTGGAGAGCTATGACCAGCCGCTCAAGGTGCAGATCTGGGGCACCGGCGGCATGAGCCACCAGCTGCAGGGCCCGCGCGCCGGCCTGATCAACAAGGAATGGGACAACGCCTTCCTCGATCGCCTGATTGCCGATCCCGCTGGCCTGGCCGAAGTGCCGCACATCGAGTACGTGCGCGAAGCCGGCTCCGAGGGCATCGAGCTCGTGATGTGGCTCATCGCCCGCGGCGCCATGAGCGACGTGGCCGGCACCGGCCCGGCGCCCAAGGTCGCGCACCGCTTCTACCATGTGCCCGCGTCGAACACCGCCGTGGGCCACCTCATTCTGGAAAACCAGTGACTTTGCGGGACAGACCGCAGCGCGAAGCGCCCGCTCTGTCCTCAACTGACTAAAGGAACCTCATCATGACCATCAAAGTAGCCCTGGCCGGCGCCGGTGCCTTCGGCATCAAGCACCTCGACGGCATCAAGAACATCCCCGACGTCGAAGTCGTCTCCCTCATCAGCCGCGACCTGGAGAAGACCAAGGAAGTGGCCGACAAGTACGGCATCAAGCACGTCACCACCGATCTGGCCGACAGCCTGGCGCTCAAGGAAGTCGACGCCGTCATCCTGTGCACCCCCACCCAGATGCACGCAGCGCAGGCCAAGGCCTGCCTGGAGGCCGGCAAGCACGTGCAGGTGGAAATCCCCCTGTGTGACGTGCTCAAGGAGGGCGAGGAAGTCGTCGCCCTGCAGAAGCAAAAAGGCCTGGTGGCCATGTGCGGCCATACCCGCCGCTTCAACCCCAGCCACCAGTTCGTGCACAAGAAGATCCAGGCCGGTGAGTTCAACGTCCAGCAGATGGACGTGCAGACCTATTTCTTCCGCCGCACCAACATGAACGCGCTGGGCCAGCCGCGCAGCTGGACCGACCACCTGCTGTGGCACCACGCCGCCCACACCGTGGACCTGTTCGCCTACCAGGCCGGCAGCCCCATCGTGAAGGCCAACGCCATCCAGGGCCCGATCCACCCGACGCTGGGCATCGCCATGGACATGTCCATCCAGCTCAAGGCCGGCAACGGTGCCATCTGCACACTGAGCCTGTCGTTCAACAACGACGGCCCGCTGGGTACCTTCTTCCGCTACATCGGCGACACCGCGACCTACATCGCCCGCTATGACGACCTGTTCAACGGCAAGGACGAGAAGATCGACGTGAGCAAGGTGGACGTGTCAATGAACGGCATCGAGCTGCAGGACCGCGAGTTCTTCGCCGCCATCCGCGAAGGCCGCGAGCCTAACGCCAGCGTGGCGCAAGTGCTGCCGTGCTACCAGGTGCTGCACCAGCTGGAGCAGCAACTGGTCTGATCGCCAACAAGCAAAATGGGGTCGGATCACCAACCGCGCAGCGGTTGTGTGCTCTGACCCCTTTTTGCGTTTACGAGGACAGCCAACCATGCAACAAAGAAAACTCGGTCCGTTCGAAGTCTCGGCACTCGCCTTCGGCTGCATGAGCCTGAGCTACGCCTACGGCGTGCCGCCCGCGCCGGAGCATGGCGAGCGCGTGCTGCTGGCCGCGCTCGACGCGGGCATCACCCACTTTGACACCGCGGCCCTGTACGGCTTCGGCATCAACGAGCAGCTGGTCGGCCGCGTGCTCAAGCCCTACCGCAGCGAGATCGTGCTGGCCAGCAAGGGCGGCATGGCCGGCGTGCAGTTCCCGGACGGCCTCAAGCGCGTCATCGACGGCCGGCCCGAAGCCATTCGCCAGAACTGCGAAGACAGCCTGCGTCGCCTGGGCACCGACGTCATCGACCTCTACTACCTGCACCGCTGGGACAAGAAGGTCCCGATCGAAGACAGCGTGGGCGAGCTCTCGCGCCTGGTGGAACGCGGCCTGGTGCGCAGCATCGGCCTGAGTGAAGTGTCCGCCGCCACCCTCCGCAAGGCCCATGCCGTGCACCCGCTGGCCGCCGTGCAGACCGAGTACTCGCTCTGGACGCGCAATCCCGAGATCGCCGTACTTAACGCCTGCCGCGAGCTGGGCATCAGCTTTGTGGCGTTCAGTCCGGTGGCGCGCGGCTTCCTGTCTGGCAAGTTGCGTGACGTGGCGGCCCTGGACGCCAAGGACATCCGCCACGGCATGCCGCGCTTCGAGCCTGCCAACTACGCGGGCAACCTGAAGCTGCTGCCGGCCTTTGAAGCAGTGGCGGCCGAGGCCGGTTGCACCCCGGCCCAGCTGGCGCTGGCCTGGCTGCTGCACAAGGACAGCAACGTCATCCCGCTCTTCGGCACCACCAGCCTGGAGCACCTGGCTGAAAACGTGGCCGCCGCCGATGTGAAGTTGAGCCCCGAGACCATGGCCAAGGTGGAGAGCGTCATCAACCAGCGCACGGTGGTGGGCAACCGCTACAGCGAGCAGAGCAACCGCGAAGTCGACACGGAGGTCTTCTGACCATGGCCACCACCTTGATGCTGCTCCCGGGTTTGAACTGCGACGCTGCCGTCTGGGCGCCGCAGGTGGCAGCACTGAAAGATCAGGCGCACTGTGTGGTGCCCGCCTGGGGCCTGAGCGACTCGCTCACGGCCATGGCCGAACAAGTGCTGGCCGAAGCGCCCACTGAACGCTTCAGCGTGGCCGGCCATTCCATGGGCGGCCGGGTGGCGCTGGAGGTGTTTCGGCTGGCACCGCAACGCGTCGAACGCCTGGCGCTGCTGAGCACCGGCACCCATCCGCTGGCGGCCGGCGAGGCGGGCGAGAAGGAGAAGGCCGGACGCCTGGCGCTGCTGCAGATCGCCCGCACCCAGGGCATGCGCGCCATGGGCCAGCAGTGGGCGCGCGGCATGGTGCACCGCGACCGGCTGGACACGCCGCTGTTCGAGGACGTGCTGGACATGCTGGAACGCGGCAGCGCCGCGCAGTACGCGGCGCAGATCAATGCACTGCTGACTCGCCCGGACGCCGGCCCACTGCTGCCCCGCATCGCCTGCCCCACGCTCGTGCTGACCGGCCGCGAAGACGCCTGGAGCGGTCCGGCCCAGCACGAGGCCATGGCCGCTGCGATACCCGGCGCACAACTCGTCATCGTTGAACACTGTGGCCACATGTGCACCATGGAGCAACCGCAGGCGGTGAGCGAGGCATTGACGGCGTGGCTGCGGCGCTGAGCGGACAGACCTGTTTGCTATTGAATCAGAAGCAGTCTGCGCTCATGGCATAAGGCCAAATGGCCTATTTGCCATGTAGTTTCCCGGCGGCCGAAACCGTGCACATCTGACCTGCATCAGAGCGCAACGTGGCCGGAATGTGCGATGCTTGATATATGAGTACCGCACCTTCGTCGCTGACCGGCTTTCTGCAGGCCCCCACGCGTTTTCTGTTTTTCACCGGCAAGGGTGGGGTGGGCAAGACCTCGTTGTCCACCGCATCGGCCATCGCCCTGGCCGATGCGGGCGAGCGTGTGCTGCTGGTCAGCACCGACGCCGCGTCCAACCTCGACGAGATGCTGGGCGTGCCGCTTTCGAACCACGCCACGCCCGTGCCCGGCGTGCCGGGCCTGAGCCTGCTCAACATCGACCCCGATGCCGCGGCCGAGGCCTACCGCCAGCGCGTGCTGGCGCAGATGGAACTCAGCGCCACCCCAGAGGAACGTGCCAAGGTGCGTGAGCAACTCTCGGGCGCCTGCACCACCGAGATTGCCGCCTTCGACGAGTTCGCCGCCTTGCTGGCGAGTGAGGCCGATGAGGCGCAGGCGGGGCAGGGTGCTGCGCCGCCCTATGACCACATCATCTTCGACACCGCCCCCACCGGCCACACCCTGCGCCTCTTGAGCCTGCCCAAGGCTTGGACCGGCTTTCTGGCCGGCAACGACCGCGGCGCCTCCTGCCTGGGGCCGCACTCGGGCCTGAAGATGCAGGAGGCACGGTTCAACGCCGCGCTCAGCGCTTTAAGCAACCCGGCGCTTACCACCGTGGTGCTGGTCACTCGACCCGACCCGCTGCCCATGATGGAGGCCGCGCGCACGGCCGAAGAGCTGCGCACGCTGGGGCTGGCCAACCAACGCCTGGCCATCAACGGCGTGTTCCATGCCAGCCAGCCCAACGACCCGGTGGCCAAGGCCATCGAGGCGCTGGGGCGCGAGGCCATGGCCACGCTGCCTGACGCACTGGCCCGCCTGCCGCGCGACGAGGTGCCGCTGCGTCCGTTTGACACGGTGGGCTTGCCGGCCTTGCGCGCGCTCTTGGGCCGTGCCCCGGCGCCGGCGGTCGACGCGGCGCGCAGCGAGGGCAACCCCCGCCTGGCGGCCGAGCCCCTGAGCCGCCTGGCCGATGAGCTGGCCGCCGTGGGCCACGGCCTCATCATGGTCATGGGCAAGGGCGGTGTCGGCAAGACGACGATTGCCGCCGCATTGGCCGTGGGCCTGGTGCAGCGCGGCCACAGCGTGCACCTCACCACCACCGACCCGGCGGCGCACGTGGCCAGCGCGCTCAATGGCAGCCTGCCCGGTTTGAAGATCGGCCGCATCGACCCCAAGGCCGAGACCGAGGCCTACATCACCAAGATCATGGCCACCAAGGGCCGCGAGCTGGATGAGCAGGGCCGTGCGCTGCTGCTGGAAGACCTGCAGTCGCCCTGCACCGAAGAGGTGGCCGTGTTCCACGCCTTCAGCCGCGTGGTGAATGAAGCGCGCAGCGCCTTCGTGGTGCTGGACACGGCACCCACCGGCCACTCGCTGCTGCTGATGGACGCCACCGGCGCCTACCACCGGCAGATGACGCGCCAGTTCGAGGGCACGGCCAACGCCAAGCACATCATCACCCCGCTCATGCGCCTGCAGGATGCTGAGATGACGCGCGTGATCCTCGTCACGCTGCCCGAAGTCACACCGGTCAGCCAGGCCAGTGCCCTGCAGGACGACCTGCGCCGCGCCAAGATCGAGCCCTGGGCCTGGGTCATCAACAAGAGCGTGGCCGCCACCGGCACCACCGACCCGCTGCTGCAAGCCCGCCTGGCCGGCGAGTTGCGCCAGACCGAGCGCATTGCCAACGGCCTGGCCCGCCGCACCTTTGTGCTGCCCTGGCTTCCGGAGCCGCCGGTGGGTGTGGCGGCGTTGGAGGCGTTGACGACCCCCTGAAAAGACGCCTGCGCAGCGTTGATTTGCTATTGAATTGGTAGCTGTCAGTGCTTGTCCAGCAAGGGCTGGGTGCCAATTTCGTTCAGGGGCTGGGAAAGTTCCCCTAGAATGGCCGGCACAACGAACAAGGGAGACCCCGAGCCGTGCCCTTAAGCTGGAACGAAATCAAATCCCGCGCGCTGGCCTTCAGCCGCACTTGGGCCGATGCGGCCAATGAAGACAGCGAGGCGAAGCCGTTCTGGATCGCCTTCTTCGAGATCTTCGGCATCACCGACAAGAGGGTTGCCACCTTCGAGCTAAACGTCAAGAAGCACGGTGGCGGTCAGGGTTTTGTGGACCTGTTCTGGCCTGGCATGCTGCTGGTGGAGCAGAAGTCGCGCGGCAGGAGTCTGGACGCCGCTTTCAAGCAGGCACTGGACTACTTTCCCGGCATCGCCGAGCGTGACCTGCCGCAGATCATCATCGTCTGCGACTTCGCCCACTTTCGCGTGCACAAGCTGGCGACGAACGAAACCTTCGAGTTCGCACTGAAAGACCTGCACAAGCACATCCGGCTGTTCGGCTTCATGGCCGGCTACAAGGCGCAGGAAATCAAGGCGCAAGACCCCGTCAACATCAAGGCTGCCGAGCGCATGGGCCGGCTGCATGACGCGCTCAAGGCCAGCGGCTACGAAGGCCACCCGCTGGAAGTGCTGCTGGTGCGTGTGCTGTTCTGCCTGTTTGCCGACGACACCGGTATTTTCCAGCCCGCGCAGGCCTTCCGCAGCTTCGTCGAGGAACGCACCTCCGCCGACGGTTCAGACCTCGGCTCGCGGCTGGCCCAGCTGTTCCAGGTGCTCAACACCCCGGCTGACAAGCGCAGCACCGCGCTGGACGAACAGCTGGCCATGTTCCCGTACATCAACGGCAAGCTGTTTGAAGAAGCCTTGCCCATGGCCGACTTCACCGCCGCCATGCGCGAGGCGCTGCTCGACGCCTGCGGCCTGGACTGGTCCGCCATCAGCCCGGCCATCTTCGGCAGCCTGTTCCAGAGCATCATGGACGAGAAGGCGCGCCGCAACCTGGGCGCACACTACACCAGCGAGGAAAACATCCTCAAGCTCATCCAGCCGCTGTTCTTGGACGAACTGCGCGCCGAGTTCGAGCGCGTCAAGGGCAACCGCAACAAGCTGTTCGAGTTTCACAAGAAGCTACGCCTGTTGACCTTCTTCGACCCGGCTTGCGGCTGCGGCAACTTTCTCGTCATCAGTTACCGTGAACTGCGCGAGCTGGAACTGGAGGTGCTTCGAGCCAGCGCCTTGCTCAGCGGCACGGCAGGCCAGCAAAGTGTGGACGTGCACAGCCTGATTGGCATTGACGTGGACCAGTTCTACGGCATTGAAATCGAGGAGTTTCCAGCCCAGATCGCCCAGGTGGCGCTGTGGCTCATGGACCACCAGATGAACCTGCGGGTCAGCGAAGAGTTCGGCCTTTACTTCGCTCGCATCCCACTGAAGACCAGTCCGCACATCGTGCACGGCAATGCGTTGTGGCTGGACTGGAACGAGGTGCTGCCGGCGGAGCGCTGCAATTATGTGTTGGGGAACCCGCCGTTTGTGGGTAAGCAACATCAGACCGCAGAGCAGAAGGCCGACGCCGCCCCGTACTTCGACCGATTGGAGGGGGCGGCGTTCTTGATTTCGTGGCGGCGTGGTACATCAAGGCGGCGGACTACCTCCGTACTGCGTCACAGGCCAGTCAGCCGCTATGCGGCCTGGTTTCAACGAATAGCATTGTTCAGGGCGAACAGGTTGGCGTTCTCTGGGGCTGGCTGCTGGCGCAGGGCATGCACATCCATTTTGCTCACCGCACCTTCCGTTGGAGCAACGAGGCCAGCGGCAAGGCGGCAGTGCACTGCGTGATCATTGGCTTTGGGGCTGCCATGCCGCAGCGGCGAATGATCTATGAATATGACGCAGTGGACAGCGAGCCGCATGCCACACTAGCCGCAAACATCAACCCCTATCTTGTTGATGGCCCCGATGTGGCGCTGCCGTCACGGCGAACAAGCATCTGCGCTGTTCCGCCTATCGTTTTCGGCTCGATGGCCAACGATGGCGGCCACTTATTCTTGGACGAGACTGAGCGAGAAGAGTTGCTGCGCGACTGCCCGGCGGCTGCCAAGTGGGTACGGCCGTTCCTTGGCGCGGACGAGTTCATCAACAACCTGCCGCGCTGGTGTCTCTGGCTGAAAGACTGCCCGCCTGCCGAGCTACGGGCCATGCCGGCCGTCATGGCTCGGGTGGAAAAGGTGAAGGCGCATCGTGCGGCCAGTTCCCGCGCTGCGACGCAAGCCTTGGCGGCAACGCCGATGCTGTTCGGGGAAATACGTCAACCGGAGAGTGAGTATCTGTTGGTCCCCCGTCACTCCTCAGAGCGGCGCGACATCATTCCGATTGGCTTCCTGTCCCCGGACGTGATCGTGGGTGACGCCAACTTGTGTATTCCTGACGCCACGCGGTTCCACTTCGGTCTCATGACCTCCCGCATGCATATGGCATGGGTTAAGTATGTTTGCGGTCGAATCAAAAGTGATTACCGGTATACCAACTCCATCGTCTACAACAACTACCCTTGGCCCGAGTCGCCAACCGAGGCGCAGCGCCAAGCCATCGAAATCGCCGCCCAGGCCGTGCTCGACGCCCGCGCCCAGTTCCCGGGTTCCTCGCTGGCCGACCTCTACGACCCGCTGACCATGCCGCCTGTCTTGCTGAAGGCGCACCAGAAGCTCGATGCCGCCGTGGACAAGGCCTACGAGGCCAGCGGTGGCAAGAAGACCTACAAGAGCGACGCCGAACGTGTGGCCTTCCTGTTTGAGCTGTACCGGAAGTACACCAGCCTGCTGCCGGCGGCGGCCGTCAAGGGTGGGCGCAAGCGCAAGGCAACGTAGAGCGAGGGAAGGGGAGGAAAGAATGAAATTAAAAAAAGGCCGTTCACCGTTGGACCGATTCGCGCCTTTGCGTGTGCCGGGGCAGTCAATCTCCGAGCAGTTGGACGACCTAGTGTCTGACCATTTGCTCGGCCCTTCTATGGTCGCGCTGTTTGCGATCGTCATGGCCGGGATGGAGTGGTGGCGCTTCTACGCTTCGGCCAAGCCCAACCCCATTGTTTACAGCGCGGTGGCTGTCGTCAGTGTCGTCTACGCCGCCATCAGAATTGCGCTGGCGAGAAAACGGATTCGGCAGTTGAAACTGGGGCGCGACGGTGAGCGGGCGGTGGCACAGCAGCTGGAGTGGCTCAGGCGCGAGAATTTCTTTGTTTTCCACGACGTGCCAAATGGCGATGCCAACGTGGATCATTTGCTGATTGGCCCCAAAGGCGTCTTCACGATCGAGACCAAGACACTGTCCAAACCGGAGCGCGGCGAATGCAAGATCACCTTTACGGACGGCGTGATTCGTGCCAACGGACTCGCATTGGACCGCGATCCCTTGGTCCAGGCCAAAGCGCAGGCGAGCTGGATGCGGGCATTTCTGGCTGAGCACCAGTTCACCGCGTCGGTCTGGCCTGTGGTTTTGTTTCATGGCTGGTTTGTTGAGCCCTTTGACTCGAAGGTCGTTGGTGCTTGGGTGTTAGAGCCCAAGGCTTTGCGCAGCTTCATCGGAAATCAACCGGATCGGTTTGCGCTTGAAGACGTGAAGGCCATGGCTTCAGCGATGACCAGCTACATCCGCAGTCAAGCCAAGTAATAGCGTTGCGATGCAACTCGTTGCCAGCAATGCAAGGCGTACCTTGAGGTCACAAATTGTGACTTCAAATTCGCTACTCTTTTGATATCTAATGGCGCCTAACCCGCGAGGGCCTAGCGCCATTTTCATTTGAGAAATCGGCCTACTTCGCCAGCAGGCTGTTCAGATCAAACCCTGCGTCGCCCGCCTGTTGCGGCGTGGGCGAGATGCCAGCGTCCAGCAGCTTGCGCGCTTGCAGGTGGTCGCGGCTGGCGTTGATGCTGTCGGCAGCGATGAGCTGGTCGCCCTTGTAGTGGTAGACGCTGAAACTGCCGCTGGTTATGTCGCCACGCACGGCCCAGTGCTCGGCGCCCATGGACAGGCCGGCCATCTGCAGCTTCTTGTCGTACTGGTCGCTCCAGAACCAGGGCGTGGCGGTGAAGGGGCGTTCCTGCCCCAACAGTGCCGCGGCGGCGCTCTTGCCTTGCTCGGTGGCGTTTTGCACCGATTCCAGGCGCAGCAGGCTGCCGTCGCCCAGGCGGCGCGCAGTGCAGTCACCGGCGGCCACGATCGAACTGTCGCTGGTGCGGCCACAGGCGTCGACCACAATGCCACGCTCGCATTCCAGCCCTGCCGCACGCGCCAGTTCGTCATTGGCATTGACGCCGATGCCCACCACCACCAGCCCGGCGGGGTAGAGCGTGCCGTCCTTCAGGCGCACGCCGGTGGCCTGGCCTTCATGGTCGGTGATGATTTCCTCAATCTGCGCGCCCAGCACCAGCTGCACCCCGTGGCCGCGGTGCAGTTCGGCATACCAGTCCGACAGCATGGGCGCCAGCACGCGACCCAGCAGGCGCGGCGCGGCCTCCAGCACGGTCACGGTCAGGCCTTTCTTGCGCGCGGTGGCCGCCACTTCCAGGCCGATGAAGCCGCCGCCAATCACCACCACCGGCAGCTGCCGCTCCAGGCACACGGCCATGCGTTCGGCGATGGCGCTGGCATCGTCGCGGCTGCGCAATGCATACACGCCCTGCGCATTGCCGCCGGGCAGCGGCAGCGCGCGCGGGGTGGAGCCGGTGGCCAGCACCAGGCCGGCATAGGGCAGGGTGCTGC
>Ga0114986_1000330_pt1 | contig 13445 bp, 9 predicted proteins | sample Shrwel1BS1Day17_FD_96988 | JGI IMG/M metagenome (GOLD analysis project Ga0114986, IMG submission 96988) | Subsurface microbial communities from deep shales in Ohio, USA - Utica-3 well 1 S-1-Day17 | ecosystem: Environmental > Aquatic > Deep subsurface > Shale gas/oil reservoir > Produced... | reverse complement strand
CCACCGCGACCATCATCGGCGCGAGCACCTTCTTGCCGCTATTGGTCTCGACTTCGAGATAGCGGATCATGTGTTCGGCCTGATCGACCCAGATGTCACTGACCTTGCCGACAGTCACGCCATCGGCGGCGACCACCGGGAAGCCGACCAGCTGCGGATCATTGGGTGCGATCACCAGCTCGTGGCTCTGGGCGATGGGCACGATGCGCGGGCGGCCGTCGAAGGTGAGATCGGGATACTTCGCACGGTTGGCCCAGGCCGCCGGGCCCATGCCATCGACCATGGCATCGCCGGTCGGCACGAAGGGCGCGCCAGCGGCGCGGAAGGACTGGACTGCGGGGACGTTCACGTCATCGCGGGCAACGTCCTCGGGCACATAGGTGCCGCGGCCGTGGGGCAGCTGGAAGGTCTTCTTCTCGCCATCGAACAGGCTTCCGGGCAGGAGCTTGCCGTCTTCCTCTTCCTCAAGCGGGTAGCCTTCGCGGCGGCTTTCCTTGTTGAGGTAGAACACCAGCGCGACGAAGAAGCCGAAGAACAGCAGGAAAGCGAGTTCGGCAACATCGAAGTTGCCGACGATATAGGCAGCGTTCATTTCACATTCCTCTCATGGAACAAAACCGGCTGAGGCGAAGCCGGGGCAATGGGACGGTACAGGCGGGCACGGGTAATCATGTCGGAAACTCGGTAAGGCCGAACGGACGGGCATCAGGCGCGTCCTCGCGCGGTTGAAGACGGCTGCGATGGCCCACCAGAGGCCCGATCGCAGCGAGACCGATCAGCAGCAGCGCGATCTCGAGAATGTAGACGGCGCCATAACCGGTCGCGCGCATCGCCATGCTGGCACTGGGCGCATCGCTTTGCAGCAGCAGCGCCACCCCGTCGCGCAGCAGGCCGCCGAGAGCGATGCCGAGCCCCGCGCAGGTCGCCTGCACCGCGCCCCAAGCGCCCAGCGCAAGGCCTGCGCCATCGCCCTCGGCAAGGTTCATCGCTTCCATCAGCGTGCCGACCGAGAACAGCCCGAGGCCGAGGCCGATGCCCAGCGCGCCCGCATAGAGCATTACCGGCGCAGAAAACGGTCCGGCGAACAGCACCAGCAGAAAGGCATTGATCCCGATCACCATGCCTGCACCGGCCAGCCGCAGCGGGTCCCACCCGCGCCCGAGCGCCGCGCCCGAGGCTGTGAAGCCGATCAGCGAGCCGAGGGCCCAGGCTCCGGTCAGTCCGGTGGTCGCCCCGACCGAAAGCTTGAGGATTTCGCCGCCATAGGGTTCGAGCAGCGCGTCCTGCATCGCAAAGCCTGCCGCGCCGATGCCGATCGCGGTCAGCATCCGGGCATTGCGACCGTCGCGCACGAAATCGCGCCACAGCTGACCGAAGGTCGGCGCGCCCGGTTCCGGACCCTTGGTTATGGCTGGATTGCGCGCCTCCTGCTTCCAGATCGCGGCGACATTGAGGATGATGGTCAGCACCGCGCAGCCCTGAATGACCTGCACCAGCTTGGTGTTCGAGAAGTCCGACAGGATGCCGCCAATGACAAAGGCGGAGAACATCATGCCGATCAGCAGCGTCACGTAATGCAGCGCAACCGCACGCGGCCGCTTGTCGCGCGGCGCGAGATCGGTGACCAGCGCGAGCCCGGCGGTCTGCGTCATGTGAAAGCCGGTGCCGGTCAGCAGGAAAGCCGCCGCGGCCGCCACCATGCCAAGGGTGAAGCGGTCGGGCTCGTCCAGCAGCAACAGGGCAAAGGGCATGATCGCCAGTCCGCCGAACTGCATCATCGAACCGAACCAGATATAGGGCACGCGCCGCCAGCCGAGCACCGAGCGGTGCGTGTCGGACTTGTGGCCCATCAGCGCCCGGAACGGGGCAGCGAGCAAGGGCACCGCGATCAGCAGGGCAACCAGCCAGGTGGGCGTGCCGAGCTCAACCACCATCACCCGGTTCAACGTGCCGTTGAGCAGCACCATCGCCATGCCGACGCTCACCTGGAACAGCGACAGGCGCAACAGGCGCGGCAGGGGCAGATCGTCGCTCGCCGCATCCGCAAAGGGCAGCAGCCGGAACAGCAGTTCGGCAAAGCTTTGCGGGGGTGCAGGGCGAGCGGGACGGTTCATCCGTGTCTCACCAGTTCGAGTGCCTGCGAGGTATAGAACCCGCTGCTGACACGGTGCGTGCGGCCGATGCTCCAGCCTTGCAGGCGAGCGAGGCGTTCGCGCAATTCGCCTTCTGCCACCGGTACGATGGCGGGCGACCGGTCGGACTTGGGGAAGACCTTGCCGATATTGTGCATCGCGCTCAGCAGCGTGGTGCGCGGCGCGAAGGTGAACAGTATCGACTGGGTGGTGCGGCTTGCCAGCTTGGCAAGGGCGGCGACCAGATCCTCGGGCTCGTAATGGATCAGCGAATCCATCGCCACAACGTGGGCGAAGGTGCCGAGCCCGGGATCGAGCATGTCGCCCGAACGCCAGTGAATGCGCCCGTGGCCGATGAAGGAGGGCGTCCGCTCGCGCGCGACTTCGACCAGCCCTGCGGCCACATCGATGCCGGTCACTTCGGCCCCGCGGCAGGCCGCCGCGACGGCAAGCGAGCCGGTGCCGCAGCCCGCATCGAGAATAGCCGTGCGCCTGAGGTCGGTCGGCAGCCAATCGAGCAGGGTCGCGCGCATCGCATCGCGCCCTGCGCGAACCGTGGCGCGGATGCCGCTGACCTTCGCGTCGGAGGTAAGGTCGATCCACGCCTGCCGCGCGGTGCTGTCGAAATAGGTCGCCAGCGCCTCGCGGCGGTCGTCATATTCGGAAGGATTGCGTGTCGCCATCACTCGAACCCCAGGAAGTCGAAGATGTCGCGGTCCTTCATCGGCTGCGCCGTCGAAGGATCGACCCCGGCCCACAGCATCGCGGCGAGGCGCAGATATTCATCCTGCGCCGCAACCACTTCGGGATCGTCGCCCATCTCGAACAAGGTGCACTTCTTCAGGCGCGAGCGGCGGATCGCGTCGACATCCTTGAAATGGGCGAGACGCTGCATGCCGATCTTGTCGCAGAACCGGTCGATCTCGTCGGTCTCGCGGCTGCGGTTGGCGACCACACCGGCAAGGCGCACATCGTAGTTCTTGGACTTGGCCGCGATCGCCGCGACGATGCGGTTCATGGCGAAGATGCTGTCGAAGTCGTTCGCCGCAACCACCAGCGCGCGTTCGGCATGCTGGAGCGGGGCGGCAAAGCCGCCGCACACGACGTCGCCCAGAACGTCGAAGATCACCACGTCGGTCTCTTCGAGCAAATGGTGCTGTTTCAGCAGTTTGACCGTCTGTCCGACAACGTAGCCGCCGCAGCCCGTGCCGGCCGGCGGCCCGCCCGCCTCGACGCACATCACGCCGTTATAGCCTTCGAACATGTAGTCTTCGGGCCGCAGTTCCTCGGCGTGGAATTCGACCGTTTCCAGCACGTCGATCACCGTCGGCATCAGCTTCTTGGTGAGGGTAAAGGTGCTGTCATGCTTGGGATCGCAGCCGATCTGCAGCACGCGATGGCCGAGCTTCGAAAAGGCCGCAGACAGGTTCGACGAGGTGGTCGACTTGCCGATCCCGCCCTTGCCGTAGACCGCAAAGACCTTGGCGCCCTTGATCTTGTCTGCCGGGTCCAGCTGGATCTGGACCGAGCCTTCCCCGTCGGGCGGGTTGAAGCTGGATGATGGGCTGTGGAGGTTCATGTCGGTCTATCCCTTGGTCATTCTGCCGGGAACACGCCTTCGAGGCGGTCCTCCAGCTCGTCATTGGCTTCGCGCAGGGCGGCGAGGGTCGCGTCGTCGGGGGACCACAGATTGCGGTCGCAGGCTTCGAGCAGACGCCCGGCTACACGCCCGGCGCTCTTGGGGTTCAGCTCGGACAGGCGGCGGCGCATGTCGGCATCGAGGACGAAGGTCTCAGAAATCTTCTGGTAGACCCAGGGTGCGACCTGACCGGTGGTGGCCGACCAGCCCAATGTGCTGGTCACATGGCCTTCGATCTGCCGCACGCCTTCGTAACCGTGCTGGAGCAGGCCTTCGAACCACTTGGGATTGAGCGTGCGGGTGCGCGCTTCGAGGTCGATCTGTTCGGCGAGGGTCCTGACCTTGGTCGAGCCGCGCGTCGCATCGAGGATGTAGACCGGCGTTTCGGCCCCCTTGGCCCGCGCGACCGAACGGGTCACGCCGCCAAGACCGTCAACATATTGGTCGACATCATTGATGCCGAGTTCGATGCTCTCGAGGTTCTGGTAGGTGAAATCGACCGTGCCGAGCGCGCTCTGGAGCAGTTCGCGCTGCTGCACCGGCTTGCCCGAAACCCCGTAGGCGAAGCCCTTGTTGCTCTCGAAGGCGTTGGCGAGTTCATCCGGATCGGCCCAGACACCGCCCTCGATCATCTGGTTGACGTTGGCGCCGTATGCCCCCTCGGCATTGGAGAAGACGCGGAGGGCTGCGGTTTCGAGGTCGCAGCCGTGCTTTTCCATCTGCGCAAGTGTGTGCTTGCGGATGAAGTTTACCTCTTCCGGTTCGAGCGCGCGGCTGGCGAGCAGCGCGGCTTCGGCCAGCATGCGGGTCTGCATCGGCAGGAGGTCGCGGAAGATGCCCGAGAGGGTCATCACCACATCGATGCGCGGGCGGCCAAGCTGTTCGAGCGGGATCAGCTCCGCGCCGGCAAGGCGGCCATAGGTGTCGCGGCGGGGGCGGGCGCCCATCAGCGTCATCGCCTGGGCGATCTGCACGCCTTCGGACTTCATGTTGTCCGTGCCCCACAGCACCATCGCGATGCTTTCGGGGAAGGGCTGGCCGCTTTCGACATGGCGGGCGATCAGGCGTTCGGCCTGTTCGCTGCCCATGCGGCAGGCGAAGGACGAGGGGATGAGGAAGGGGTCGAAGCCGTGGATGTTGCGCCCGGTGGGGAGCACGTCGGGGTTTACCACCACATCACCGCCCGGCGCGGGCGCCACATAGCCGCCATCGAGCGCGTGGATCAGCGAGCCCATTTCGTCCGAGGAATCGAGCATTGCCGCCAGTCTGGCACGATCAGGCGTCGGGCCATCGTGGCTGCCCGCCTCCATCATCGCATCGAGCATATCCTCGCGTTCCGCCCCTGAAGGGTTGCGGCCGAAGACATGCAGCCCGTGCGGGATCAGCGCCTGTTCCATCTCGTAAAGGCGGGCGGGCAGTTCGCCGATGTCGGCATAGGTGATGTCGAGCGCCTCGCACTGGTCGGCGATCAGCGCGGCCAGATCGGCGCGCTCTTCCGCGTGGTCGGCATCGTCGATGGTAGCGCGCCAGCGTTCGACACTCGCCTTCAGCTCCGACAGCCCCTTGTAGAGCCCGGCCTGCGCCAGCGGCGGAGTGAGGTAGCTGATCAGCGTCGCGCCCGAGCGACGCTTGGCCAGCATGCCTTCGGACGGGTTGTTGGCGGCATAGAGGTAGAAGTTGGGCGTGTCGCCAATCAGGCGGTCCGGCCAGCACTTGCCCGACATGCCCGCCTGCTTGCCTGGCATGAATTCGAGCGCGCCGTGGGTGCCGAAGTGAAGCACTGCGTGCGCACCGAAATCCTCGCGGATGTAACGGTAGAAGGCGCTGAAGGCGTGGGTCGGGGCGAAGGTGCCCTCGAACAGCAGCCGCATCGGATCGCCCTCGTAGCCGAAGCCGGGCTGGACGCCGACGAAGACATTTCCGAAATGCGCGCCCTGGACGAGGATATGTCCGCCGTCCGACAGTTGCTTGCCTGGAGCGGGGCCCCATGCGGCTTCGATCTCGGCAAGGTGAGTCTCGCGCCGCACGTGCTCGTCCACCGGGATGCGGTGGGCGACATTGGCATCGGTGCCGAAGCGTTCGCGATTGCCCTGCAGCAGCGCGTCGCGCATCGCATCGAGGCTCTCGGGGACCTCAACGCCATAGCCTTCCGCCTTGAGGCGCTGGAGCGTCGCATAGAGGCTCTCGTGCACGGCCATGAAGGCTGCGGTGCCGGTGGCCCCGGCATTGGGCGGGAAGTTGAAAACGACGATGGCGAGCTTGCGCGCAGCCCTTTCGGCGCGGCGCAGCTGGATCAGCTTCAGCGTCTTGGCCGCCAGTGCCTCGGCCCGTTCCGGACAGGCCTGCATCGGGCGGGCCTTGTGCGAAGCGGGGCGCGCGCAGCGACGGTCACAGCCCGAACAGCCTTCGCCCGATTGTCCCGCACGTCCGCCAAACACGTGCGGGACAGTCGAGCCGTCAAGCTCGGGAAGGGCGACCATCATGGTGGACTCGAGCGGCAGCAGCCCCTGCGGGCGGTGCGCCCAATCCTCGATGGTCTGGAACTCGATGGCGTGCGCGGCAAGATAGGGCAGATCGAGATTGCCGAGCACCTCGCGCGCGGCCTGCGCGTCGGAATAGGCAGGCCCGCCGACGAGGCTGAAGCCGGTGAGGTTGACGACCGCATCGACCGTGGGCTTGCGGTCGGGACCGATGAAGAACTGCTCGATCGCGGGCCGGGCATCGAGCCCGCTGGCGAAGACGGGGATGACCTTCATCCCGGCATTCTCGAAGGCGGCAATCGCGCCGTCATAATGCGCGCAGTCGCGGCCAAGCAGATAGGAGCGCAGCAGGATCAGGCCCACCGTGCCCTCGCGGCCCGGTGTGGCGGGCAGCAGGCGCAGGCTTTCGGAAATGCGCTGCTGGGTGGCGGGGTGATAGACGCCGGTTTCGGGATATTCGAGCGGCGCGTCGGCGCGGGTGATGCCGCGGCGATACAGCCGCTCGCCGGCGGCATAACGGTCGATCAGGGCGCGGACCATCGCGACGACGTTCTCGTCCGATCCTGCCAGCCAGTATTGGAGCGTCAGGAAATAGGCGCGTACATCCTGCGCGGTGCCGGGGATGAAGCGCAGCAGCTTGGGCAGGCGGCGCAGCATCTTCATCTGCCCCGCGCCAGAGTTTGGCTTGCCGTCCTTGCCGGCATTGCCGCGCAGCTTCTTGAGCAGCGCGAGCGGGCCTTTCGCGGGGGCATCCATGCGGTAGCCGCCCATCTTGGTGAGCCGCACCACCTCGCCCGCGCTCATCAGGCAGACCATCGCGTCACAATCCTCGCGCCGCGCTTCGAGGGCAGGCAGGACCATGCGGATGTGATCGTCGAGGAACAGCATCGTCGCGATGACGATATCGGCCCCGGCGATGGCGGATTTGACCGCTTCCAGATCGTGAGCGTTGCTGCCCCATTCGCTGGCGGCATGGAGCGAGAGGTCGATGCCTTCTTTCGCCAGGGCTTCCTCGGCCCGGTCGACCGCGCCCTTGAGGTGATTGTCGAGCGTGACGATCACCACCCGGACGGGCGCGCGCGGGTCCACCGAGGAGGCCGAGGCGACACTACCGTGCATAATGCGCCTTGGCGTCGTAGAGGGTTTCGAGATCGATCTGCCTGCGCCCTTCGGCGGCAGCGAAGTTCTCGGTGTTGCGGCGGGCCTTGCCGCGCACGAAGAAGGGGATCTTCTTCAATTCGCGCTCGGCCTCGGCGGTCCAGAGCGTGCCCGGTTCGTCTGCGATCGCAGGTGCAGGAATGTCGGCGACAGGCGCTTCCGAAAGGGCGTCCGCCACGGCTGCAGTCTTGCGCGGCGAATGCGCAGCGTGGTGCGATGCGCCCGCTTCGTCCGAGAACTCGAAATCCTCGCGGAACATGGTGAGCAGGTGCTCCTCCAGCCCCATCACCAGCGGGTGAACCCAGGTGTCGAAGATCACGTTCGCGCCTTCGAAGCCCATCTGGGGGCTATGGCGCGCGGGGAAATCCTGCACGTGGACCGGCGCAGAAATGACCGCGCAGGGGATGCCAAGCCGTTTGGCGATGTGGCGCTCCATCTGCGTGCCGAGCACCAGTTCGGGCGCGGCGGCAGCAATGGCATCTTCTACCGCGAGGTGATCGTCGGTGATCAGCGCCTCGATGCCGCAGCGGGCGGCTTCGGCGCGGACTTCGCGGGCGAATTCGCGGGCGTAGCAACCGAGGCCGCAGACTTCGAAGCCCAGTTCCTCGCGCGCGATCCGGGCGGCGGCGACAGCGTGGGTCGCATCGCCGAAGATGAAGACGCGCTTGGACGTCAGGTAGGTCGAATCGACCGACCGTGACCACCAGGGCATCCGGGAAGAGGTGTCGCCGAGGGCAGGCGTGGGATCTGCACCTGCCAGCTCGGCGACGTCGGCAATGAAAGAGCGAGTCGCTCCCACGCCGATAGGGATGGTCCGCACACAGGGTTGAGCGAAAGTGCGCTCAAGCCAGCGGGCGGCCTCATCTGCGATTTCAGGATAGAGGACGATGTTGAAATCGGCGGCGCCGATGTTCGCGATGTCCTCCGGGGTGGCGCCCAGCGGGGCAACGAGGTTTATCTCGACATCCAGCAGGGCCAGAATCTTGCGGATCTCGACCAGATCGTCGCGGTGGCGGAAGCCAAGCGCCGTGGGGCCGAGGATGTTGGCGCGCGCCTTGCGGCCTTCGCGCGGTTCGCGCACGACGTTCTTGTCCGCGAGGTGGCGGACAATCTGGTAGAAGGTCTCCGCCGCGCCCCAGTTTTCCTTGCGCTGGTAGCTCGGCAGTTCGAGCGGAATCGCGGGGCAAGGCAAGTTCATTGCCTCGGCAAGCCCGGCCGGATCGTCCTGGATCAGCTCGGCGGTGCAGGACGCGCCGACGATGATCGCCTGCGGATTGAACCGGCTCACCGCCTCGCGCGCGGCATCCTGGAAGATCTGCGCGGTGTCCTTGCCGAGGTCGCGGGCCTCGAAGGTGGTGTAGGTCACCGGCGGGCGCTTGCCGCGCCGCTCGATCATCGTGAACAGCAGGTCCGCATAGGTATCGCCCTGCGGTGCGTGCAGCACGTAGTGGAGCTTCTCCATCGCGGTTGCCACACGCATCGCTCCGACATGCGGGGGGCCTTCGTATGTCCATACGGCGAGCTGCATGGGCCTAGACCTCCAGCAGATCGCGCCGCCGCAGCGGACGGGCAAAGAGTTCGGCGAGATCGGCGGCCTGGTCGAAGCCGTGGATCGGCGAGAAGACGAGTTCGATCGCCCACTTGGTGGTCAGACCCTCCATCTCCAGCGGATTGGCAAGGCCGAGGCCGCACACGGTGATGTCGGGCCGGTCGGCGCGCACGCGGTCAAGCTGGCGCTCGACATGCTGGCCTTCGGACAGGCGCACGGCGGGGCCGAAGCTTTCCAGCTCGCGGGCGAGGTGTGCGCGGTGGAGATAGGGCGTGCCGACTTCGACAAGCTCCATGCCCAGTTCGTCCTGCAAATAGCGGGCGAGCGGCACTTCGAGCTGCGAATCCGGCAGGAAGCTGATGCGCTTGCCTTCAAGCTGCGGGCGCAGCTTGGAGAGGGCAATGCGGGCACGTTCGCGGCCCGGTGCGATCACCTGCTCGGTAAGCGCGGCATCAATGTCGAAGGCGCGGGCCGCAGCGCGCAGCCAATCGGAGGTGCCTTCGACGCCGAAGGGGAACAATGCCTCGATACGCTTGGCTCCCCGGCCTTCCAGCGCCATCGCGGTCTCGCCAAGGAAAGGCTGGGCCAGCAGGTAGCGGGTGTTCGGACCGACTGCCGGGAGATCACGGGCATTGCGTGCCGGCAGGCAGCCGACGCGGGTTATGCCAAGATCGGCGAAAAGTCGCAGGAACTGGTCTTCGACGATGTCGGGGAGCGAGCCGACGATCAGCAGCTCCGCGGGTGCATCGGCGGGGAGGGAAGGCATGACCGGCACCAGCGCGGCAAGACAGGCGTCCTCGCCCTGTGTGAAGGTCGTCTCGATCCCGCTGCCCGAATAGTTGAGGATACGGACCCGCGGCATATGCACCGCGCCGAGGCGCTGGGCGGCCTTGGCCAGATCAAGCTTGATGACTTCCGAAGGACACGATCCGACAAGGAACAGCGTCTTGATGTCTGGACGGCGTTCGAGCAGGCGGTTCACCACCCGGTCCAGTTCGTCCTGCGCGTCGACCATGCCGGCCAGATCGCGCTCTTCCATGATCGCGGTCGCAAAGCGCGGCTCGGCGAAGATCATCACGCCCGCGGCGCTCTGGAGCAGGTGGGCGCAGGTGCGCGAGCCGACCACGAGGAAGAAAGCATCCTGCATCTTGCGGTGCAGCCAGATGATGCCGGTGAGGCCGCAGAAAACTTCGCGCTGTCCGCGTTCGCGGAGCACAGGGCGCTGGCTTTCGGCAGCGGGTCGCGCCAGTTCGGCAGCGCAGCCATCGAGGATGTCGAGCGCGCTCATGCGGCCACCGCCTGTGAGAGCGCATTGCCCTCAAGCCGCGCCACGCGCAGCTTCCAGAGGAACTGGGCGGCGTTGATCACATAGGCAGCATATCCGGCGAGCGCGACCAGCAGGCGCTGCTCGGTCGAGCCGATCCCACCGAACAGCATGACGAGATAGAGGCTGTGCAGCGCCAGCACGAGCATCGAGAAGACGTCTTCCCAGAAGAAGGCGGGGGCGAAGAGCCATTTGCCGAAGACCACCTTCTCCCAGATCGAGCCGGTGATCATGATGGTGTAGAGAACCAGCGTCTTGATCACGATCGATACGTCGGCGGCCCATGTGCCCTCGCCGGTCGACAGTGCGCGTAGCACCAGGCCGAGGCTGATCAGAAAGACCACGAATTGCACCGGCGCGAGAACGCCCTGCACGATCGTCCAGACGGATTCGTCCCGGCGCTGCCGCTCCTGGGGCGTGTAAAGTGCGCGGGAGTTTTCCCTTTCGTGGCCCGCCCCTTTCACCGTGGTTCCAGGTTCGACCGGGGATTCGTGATCCGTCCGAGTCATTTGATGCGTTAGCCTTTTCTCTCAGACTCGGATCATTACCCTTTCCAACTTAAGTGTCAAATGAATTGGACGTTCTGAATTGTTGACGGTTGGACTATCTCAGGTAAGCGAGTTTGCCAGCACGGCCAAAAAGGCGTAGATGAGAGTCGCTGGCTTTTCGGGATCAGAGCCAAGGCCGCTTTTCGGCGCGGTCACTACCTCCTGCGGAAGGTTCGTCCGCACGACCTGGGAGGGTCTGACGAATGGGAGAGTCCAAGGCATCCGGAGTGTTCGGCGCAGGGCTGCGGGGGGTGATCACTGCGCCTCTTGAGGCGGTTCGACGACGCACTGTTCCGCACCCCGATCAGGTCGACTCGGTCAACACCATCATCGAGAGCGAGATCATCCCGCGGTTGCTGATGGCTCATTCCACCAGCCAGACCCGGGCCCGCCAGCGGCTGTTCCGCTCCATTACCTCCGATGAGGCCTCGCGCTTCGCCGTGTTGCCGCTCCGTCTGGAGGCTGCCGCGCTGCTCGAGGAGGTCGATCTCTTCATGGCCAAGGGTGCCACGGTCGAGACGATCTGCCTCGATCTGCTCGCCCCGGCGGCGCGAAAGCTCGGTGAGATGTGGGAGCGGGGCGAGTGTGATTTTCTCGATGTTACAATGGGTTTGTGGCGCCTTCAGGAAGTGATGCGCGAGGTTGCCGCGCGGGCGCCGGTGGACTTCGCGGACCTTGCCCTGCCGTACACCGCGCTCTTCTCTCCGATGCCGGGGGACCACCACAATTTCGGCACCCTGATGCTGGAGGAAGTGTTCGGCCGGGGTGGCTGGCGCAGCGAGGCGCTGATCAAGCCGGAGCGCCGCGAGTTGCTCGACCGGCTCGCGCGGCAGCCCTTCGACCTGGTAGGATTGACGCTTGCCCGCGATTGTCCTAGCGCCGCGATAGGCAACCTCATCAAGGCGATGCGCAACGTATCGGCCAACCCTCACATCATCGTGCTTGTCGGCGGGCGAATGATCAACGAGAATCCCGGAATTGCGATGGAAGTGGGGGCAGACGGCACGGGCGCGGATGCGCTCTCCGCGCTCGAAACCGCGAACTCTCTGGTGAAGACTGCTGCTACCCGTGATCTGAACCTCCGGTAGGTTCGAGAACGGCCATGCTCACCCGCAAACACTCGATCGAAGGCAAGCACCCGTTCGGGAAAGCGGCCGAGCTGTTCAACACGCTTGACGCCGATGCGGCGATGAAGCTGGCGATGGTCGCCGGCGATGTCACGCTGGTGCTCGACGATACCGGCACCATCCTTGACGCGGCCTTTGACCCGCGCGAATTTCCGGGTTTCGAAAACTTGGTCGGCACCAACTGGATCGAAACGGTAACCGACGAATCCCGTCCTAAAATCATGGAGATGCTCGCAGCTGCGCGGCGCGGTGAGGTGCAGCACTGGCGGCAGGTCAACCACCCCTCACGCGATGGCGATGTTCCGATCCGCTACGCCGTGCTCAGCGTCAACGGCGGCGAGCACCGCATCGCCTTTGGTCGCGATCTGCGCGAAGCGGGCAAGCTCCAGCAGCGCCTTTTGCAGGTCCAGCAATCGCTGGAGCGCGACTATCTGCGCATGCGCCAGCTCGAAGCGCGCTACCGCATGCTCTTCGAACGTTCGATCGAGCCGGTGATGATCGTCGAGGCGGGCACGCTGCGCATCCGCGAGGCCAATCCGGCCGCCCATGCGCTGGTCGGCGCCCGCCCCGGCGGTCTGCCGGGCAAGAAGCTCGTTACCTTCATCGACAAAAGCGCGCATGATGCGCTGCAATCGCTGGTCGGCGCGGCGCTGGTTTCAGACACGGTCAGCCCCGCGCGGATCCGCATTGCCCGCGGCGCGCGCGAAGTGATGGCGAGCGTCAACGGCTTCACCCAGGATCGCGGCCAGTTCCTGCTGGTCCGCCTCGTCCCGGCAACAGATCGCCCCGCCGGCGACTTTTCCCCCGTTCTGGCGCTGGTCGACCAGATGCCGGACGCTTTCGTGGTCGCGGACAGCAATCTCGAAATCGTCACCGCCAACGCCGCCTTTGTCGAGATGCTCCAGGCTGCCAGCGTCGATCAGCTGCGCGGCCGGCACCTTTCGGAATCGATCGGTCGCCCGGGTATCGATCTTGACCTGATCGAAGGCCAGATCGACCAGCACGGGGCTGCACGCAACGTGGCGACCGTTTTGCGCGTGGGCCATGATATCGAGGGCGAACCCGTTGAATTATCAGCGGTCCGGACCTCGGGCGAAGATGGCTACTACGCCTTCGTGATCCGCCCGGTGGGCCGGCGCTTGCGCGATCTGCCGCCGGGGCAGCAGGACATGCCGCGCTCGGTCGAACAGCTCACCGAACTGGTCGGGCGGATGTCGCTGAAAGACATTGTGCGCGAGAGCACCGATCTGATCGAGCGCCTGTGCATCGAAGCGGCGCTGAGCTACACCTCGGACAACCGTGCCTCCGCCGCCGAAATTCTCGGCCTGTCGCGCCAGAGCCTCTATTCCAAATTGCACCGCTACGGGCTGGGCAATCTGGCGGGGGACGGCGAGTAGGCAAATCCGGCCTGTAGGCCATATCCCTCACCGTGCGTAGGCTGCCCAACCGCCCCCTGTAAGGGGCCCCGAAAGGGGTCTGGAGGGGGTG
>Ga0114986_1000329_pt1 | contig 13446 bp, 15 predicted proteins | sample Shrwel1BS1Day17_FD_96988 | JGI IMG/M metagenome (GOLD analysis project Ga0114986, IMG submission 96988) | Subsurface microbial communities from deep shales in Ohio, USA - Utica-3 well 1 S-1-Day17 | ecosystem: Environmental > Aquatic > Deep subsurface > Shale gas/oil reservoir > Produced... | reverse complement strand
TATTTACATACAACATGACTATCAACAATCGAAGCACTACCGAAGATTCAGAACCCTTCTTTCCAGAACAGGATTCAAACAACACTCATATCATCGGATCAATCAGCACAGCATCCGCCACCACGGATGCGCCGATACTGCACAACTACGTCTCCATGCGTGAATCTCTGTGGGACATCCAAGAGTTTGTTCGCCAGGTATTAAGCAAGGAAACGGCAGGCTTCCGTATCACTGAAAGGAAGAACGGTGACAAGCGTATCGAACCGTTAGCCCTTGGTGAGCAGTTCTATCGCCGAATGAACAATTTCATGGCGCGTATTCCACGTACTGGTCCCGCAGCTGGCTTTGTCGGCCTGTTCCTGGATTGCTGCATTGAACTGAAGCTTTTCTACAACCCGTTTGGCAAGCCTGGTGACTTTCATCGACCTGGAATGAATGGCGCAGAGCTGTTCAATGCTCTGCTGGAGTTGATTCGAACACGTGCCAAGCGTGACAAACGCTGCAAGAACTTTCTCAATTTCGACGAGGATTTTGATCTCGAAGAGTTATCCAGTGTCGTGGAGTACTTCAATACCCTATTTGTCGACTACCCGAAGATTCTGACTGTACGTGTCGATCTTGGCTATGCAGCAGATGAGGCTGACAAGATTACGTTTGAGAAAGCGCGTAGTGATATCAAACGATTCGTTAACAATCGACATTGGCATGGCTTTTTCGAGCATTGCATCGGCTTCGTTATTGGTCGAGAGCGAGGTACTGATTCTGTGCAGGAGAACGGTGGCACGGGTCGTGGCTATCATTTTCACTGCTTTGTGCTGTTCGATGGTCAGAAGGAGAAAAATGACGTTGAACTGGCCAAAAAGATCATCGACTATTGGGAGAACCGGATCGTCAATTCGCCACGTCGGCCGTTAGAGCCACGCATCAAGACTTGGCATCGCAACTGCAATGCCGTGCAATCCGGTTATCAGTACAACGGTATTGGCATGGTGCAGCACTTTGACGAGCTCAAGCGCTGGCACATGATTTTTGCACTAATTTACTTGACCAAGCGCTCTCAGGCCTTAGGCGATGACGTTCCACCGCGTACGAAGGCATTGACGAAGGGAGAACACATACCTCGCGAGGTAGAAACACGCGGTCGTCCCAGGCAATTGATGATCAACGGCCAAATGGTTCAAGTGCCACGACAGGCAATGCGTGTAGGTGGTTTTTTACAGCCACGCGGCATGGTTTGAAGAGCACCCACCTTTCCCTTTGGAGACTGAAAATGAATATTCCTTTTTCCCCTGTGGCCAATCGCTACAACCCGAAAGCTGCCTACTCCAAGATCTATGAATGGGTGCTGCGCTTTGGGTCACCCACATTGCTGTCATCGAGTTGCGAAAACCCAATTCTGATGAACTATCAGAGCCTGGCGCAGAGCAATTGCTGGGTAACCATTAATTACGACCGTGTATTTGATTCGTTCTTTCTGAGCGCATCGAACGGGATTGCGACACCAGCAGCCAAGTTGTTGGAGATCAAGCAGTTCCTTGATGCCGCAATGGTTCGCCGATTGCCACAACTTGAGCTGGACCCTTCAGATAACGCAGTCTGGACGATGGCACAAATAGAGCTGACAGATGCTGAATTGCAGGAAACGGAGATCGAAATAGCGTTCAATCGTATTTGCAAGGCAATTGACGATAGCGCAGTGCCGATACTCTCAATAATTTACGGAGGAGTCTCGGTAGTAGAAGCAATCGCCACTTACGAAAAGTCGCAGGTGGTTTCGCTGGCGGATTGGCGTGATTCGATTGTAGCGTCGACGAGTCAGAGTGTGGAACAGGTGAATTGCCACTGATGCAGTCAAAGAGACGGGGGACAATGCCCCGTCTCCAAATGACACCCTGAGAATCGGCCAATCCGGCCATTGGCGTTTAGGGCGATGACGGGCAGAAACTTGGCGGTAAGCCGCCTTTCAGCGCTTGCAACGCGGGAACGTCAGCTTCCGATTCGTTCAATCGAAGCCATCTATCGGATTTACCTCAGCGTGTTTATAGCAGGCCTACATCCAATATGATTTGCGAATCATAGGCAACGCCCATGCGAGGTGGTAGATCGCCAATGCTCTCCATCAACCAAGCATCCAGCCGGTGGCTGACGTGGGTCAGCCAAACTTTGGTCGGCGCTATTTTTTCCGCAAGCGTCAGGGCAAGAGTCAGATCATTGTGGTTGCGTGGCAAATCGGTTTGCGGTGGATAGCTACAGTCCAGAGCAATCGACGCTGGCTGCCAATCTATCAAGAAATCTTCCGTTCGCGGCGGCAGACCCGCCGTGTCGGTTAGATAAGCGAAGCGTTGGTTATCAGCATCTTTGATAGCATAGCCAAACGTTACTTTTGAATGGATCAAGGGTAACGGTGTAAGAAGCAGATCGCCGATGACCACTGGCTCGAACTTGATAAACCGGCGAAATTCCAGCAAGCCATGATTCTTGTAGAGGTCAGCGCAGCCTTCGGTGTCGGGTGGCCCATAGACCGGGATCGTTTCGCCAACACCCCAGCGCAGATGAAACAACCCCTGAACATGGTCGGGATGAAAGTGAGTGAGGACGATGGCCGTCAGGCTACCCGGCGGAAAACGCTCTGTGAGATCGGTTAAGCCAGCATCGATCAGGATACGGGTGCTGCCGGCCTCAACCAAAGCCGAACACGGCCGGCGACGGAAAGTTTCATCCGTTCGCGCACGCATACAGGCAGCGCATTCGCATCCGTAGACCGGTACACCGCCTGCATCCCCTGTGCCGAGAAAAGTTACGCGCATGATCAGGCAATCGCCCTTGCCGAACATTGTGTCGGCGCCAACAACTGAACGAATTGTTCTCCTGCCTCACTCAACTCGCCATCATTCATGATGGTTTCCACGATTCCTTCGGGGCGCATGAATTGCCGAGCCCTCACCAGCCTTCCTGAAATCTGCTCTTCCGTTTCGCGACCCCGCGCTCTTAATCTCGTGGCCAGCGTTTCTGGAGAAACCGCAATTAACACAGCAGTCAGGGCTGGGTAGTTCAATCTGGCGCTGGCCAGATACTCACGTGAGCCATTCATGACTACGTTGCACCCCTTGGCCAGCCAGAAGTTGATTTCCCGACCGATGCCGTAGCGCAAACCATGACTGCCCCAATGCATAGCAAAGAGACCGGCGTTGAGGCGAGCATCAAACTCTGCTTCGGTCAGTGCAACGTGATTTTCCCCGTGAAGTTCAACTGGACGCGTTATATACCGATGTGCGAAGACAACGCTTGAGTCGCCAGCCAAACGCTCGCGCCCGTAGCGCATCAGGCTGTCCTTGCCACTGCCGGATGCACCGATGACGTAAAAAAGGCGACCTTCAGCCATGATCGAAGCGAACCTCATAAACTAGCTTGCCAGCCGAGAACACTGAACTTGCTTGCACCAGTCCATTAACTTGCGCCACCGCCACCAAGTCAGCACGTTTGCCTACGGCGATCTCGCCGCGATCCGTCAGGCCGGCGGCCTGAGCTGGATTGGCGCTAACCAGGCGAACTGCATCGGCTAGACTGATCCCCGCTAGTTCCGGTAGGCGGAAAACAGCCACAATCAATGCGGCCGGATGGTAGTCGGCGCACAGGCAGTCAGCGACGCCAGCGATCACCGCGTCCAGTGCCTTTACAGCACCGGACTGGCTCTTGCCGCGCAGGATATTGGGCGCGCCGAACACCGTGCTCATGCCTTTGCTGCGGGCAGCGCGGGCGGACTCCAAATTGATCGGGAACTCCGAGATGCCGACGCCCAGCGCGTGCAGGGTTTCGACCTTTTCCGGCGTATCGTCGTCATGGCTAGCAATGTGAATGCCCTTGTGCTTTGCAGCATCGATCAGTCGGCGAATGCGCGTCATCGCGCCGTCGGCCTGGGCCAGCTTGTTCTCAACAATGGCATCGAGTTCAGCGGCGGATTTCTTGTAGGAGCGCGCCAGGTAATCGCGATAGGCGGCAATGTCCTTGAACTGCCCTTGGCCCGGCGAGTGATCCATGACTGACAACAAGTGCATTTCGTCCGCCGCCATCAATTCAAGCAGCACTTCCGGCGCGGTAGGGTCGGTGACTTCGTAGCGGCAATGCACCCGGTTATCAACCAGACCGTGCGGGTTCCAGGCATGGACAGCCCTAGCGACAGAAGCAGCAAAGGCGTTATTGCGTACGCCGAGTTCTTCGTTGGCAAACGATAAAGCGTGGAATACCGTCGTCACACCGGCGGCGGCATTGCGCTTGTCAGCTTGTGCACAGGCGAAATCGAGGGGGAAATGCACATTCGGACGAGGCTCAACTTCCTTTTCCAGCGCATCGCAATGAAGATCGATCATGCCCGGTATCAGTATCTTGCCACGCAGGTCGATGGCCGGCGTACCGTTGCCGGAGGATGGATTGATGGCGGCAATCAGGCCGTCTTCTATCAGCAGCGCGGCATCTTCAAGCACTTCGTTACGGAGTACGATGCGTGCGCCAGTCAGGTAAATGGGGTTCATGCGAGATCCTTGAGAATTTCTTCAATGGCTGGCGGCGGAGCCAGTTCGACCACCTGGTCGGCCAGTCGGCGCGTCGTTTCGGGATGGTGGAAGATGGCGAGCATGGCGACGCCATCGGCCTTCAGTCTTTCGATCAGGCCAATCACCGCCTCGGCGGTTTTCGGGTCGAGGCTGGCGGTTGGTTCGTCGAGCAGCAGCAAGCGCGGCTTGGCGATAAAACCCCGGGCCAGATTAACCCGCTGGCGCTCACCACCAGAGAACGTGGCTGGTGAGACGCTCCATAGCCGTTCCGGCAGACTCATCGCCGAGAGCAGGTCTGCGGCGCGCTGCCTGGCGTCGTTTCGTGTCACACCAAGTCCGATCAGGGGCTGTGCCACGACATCGAGCGTCGCCTGGCGAGGCAGGCAGTGCAGGAACTGGGTAACGAAGCCGATTTCGCTATGGCGGAGTTCAAGAATCTGGTGCTCGCTGGCGCGCACCAGATCGAATTCCTGGCCCCGGGCTGTGCGGTAGAGAATGCGGCCGGCACTGGGCAGATAGGTGCGGTAAATGCCTTTGAGCACTGAGGATTTACCAGCGCCGGTAGGGCCGATCAATGCTGTCAGTTCGCCACGGCGCACGCTAAAGCTGACATTGTGCGAAGACGGAATCAGCTTGTTCTGCTCGTGCAACTGGAAATGTTTGCCGTAGCCTTCAACCTGGAGAATGGGGGGTAGCATGGCGGGCTCCTAAAGGGCGGAGGCCACCAGACGCTGAGTGTAAGCGTGCTGGGGGTCTTCCAGAATTTGATCGGTCAGGCCAGATTCAATAACGCGGCCGTATTTCATGACGATGGCGCGCCCTGTCAGCAGGCGGATGACGCCGAGGTCATGGGTTACCACCACCATCGCCGTCTTCAGTTCCTGCTGAATTTCAAGAATCAGGTCGAGGATGCGCGCTTGTACCGACAAGTCCAGGCCAGTCGTTACTTCATCGAGAAAGAGAAGCGGGGGCTGGGTGGCCAGCGCCTTGGCGATCTGCACCCGTTGCTGCATGCCGCCGGAAAAATGCTTCGGCAGGTCGTCTACGCGACTAAGCAGCACCTCGGTGCGCGCCAGCAGGCTTTTTGCCCGTTCGCGAATGGCACCGTAGTCCATCAGGTCGCTCATCAGCAGTCGTTCGGCAATATTGCCGCCGGCGCTGATGTTGAAATTCAGACCCAAATTCGGATTCTGGTAGACCATGCCGAAGCGGTGATTGCGTAGCCACCGTTGTTGTGCGGCGTTCAACGAAAACAGATCGTGCTGCTTGTCGCTGTCGAAAAATATTGCTTCGCCGCTGGACGGGGCCTGGTCGAAATACAGGTTCTTGACCACAGTCGATTTGCCGCTGCCCGATTCACCCATGACACCAAGGATTTCGCCCTCGAACAAATCGAAAGAAACGTCGTGGATGGCAACTACGCTGCCGCAGTGTGGGCAGAGATTGGTATCGGCATCCGGCCCGGTCGATTCGATGCAGAGCGGGCAACCCGGTCCATAGATCTTGGAGAGGTTGCGAACTTCGAGAATTTTGTTCATGCCGTTTTTTCCTCATGGGCTGGAAGCGCCAGCAGTTGCTCGTCGCACCAGTCGCTGTCTGAGCACTGATAGGATTTGCTGCCCGAGTCGCTGACAAATTCATCAAGAAATGAACTGGTGCAGCCGCAGCGGTTGCAGGCGCGGCGCTGACCGGCCGGATCGCGGAAATCCTCGACGCGGAAAGGCACATCGGAAAAGGCCAGCGGCTCTGCCCGGGTATAGGGAGGAACGGCGTAAATCTTTTTCTCTCGTCCTGCACCGAACAGGATCAGTGCTGCCGATTGGTTGAGTTTCGGCACGTCCCAGCGTGGAATCGGCGATGGGTCGATGACATAGTGACCGTTGATCCGCGTCGGATAGCGGTGCGAAATCGTAATTTCGTCGAACTTGACGATGTCCTCGTAGAGTTTGACCAGCAGGCGCGAGTAATCGGCCTCGCCGTGCATGACCTTGCGCTTGTCCTCGGAGGGTTCAACCACCACTAGCGGATCGGGATAAGGCACCTGCAGGACAATGATCTGCTGCGCCGTTAGCGGCTGCTCAGGGATGCGGTGGCGCGACTGGATCAATGTGCTTTCAGCCGTCTTGGTCGTGGTCGAGATGCCGGGACAAGTCATTTCGATGAACTGACGCAGGTTGACCGCATTAACCGAATCGTCGGAGCCCTGGTCGATGACCTTGACGATTTCATCGGGACCAATCAGGGATAGGGTGAGTTGCAGGCCGCCAGTGCCGAAACCCCGCCCCATCGGCATTTCACGCGAAGCGTAGGGCACCTGATAGCCGGGAATGGCAATCGCTTTCAGAATGGCGCGACGGACTTCCTTCTTGGCGTATTCGTCGAGAAAACCGAAGTTATAGGCGTTGCCGCCCGTAGTTTTTGCAGTGGCGTTCATGCGCGCGCTCCTGACTTCTGCTGCGTCGTGCGCAGGCGGTCCAGATCGGACTGGAAGGTGACGTAATGCGGCATCTTGTAGTGCGAGGCAAAGCCCATGGAATCGACGCCATCGACGTGCAGCAGCACGAACTCCGGGTCTTCCGATGGGTTGTCGGCGCCGTCCTTCATGCCCTTCTGCAAGGCTCGGTCAAGGATGGCCATGGAAATCGCCTTGACCTCGTTGTGGCCGAAACAGGCGCCGTAGCCGATGGTGAACACCGGTTTTCCACCGGCTTCCGGGGCGTCGTACATCGCCACGACTTCACATTCGGTGATCAGCACCTCACCCGCTTCGGTCAATTCGCCGGTGACAGGGTGCGGTAGTAGCACCGGCAGGTAACCGACCCTCAATTCGGCAATGGTCGGGTGCACATCGCCGTAACCGCGCATGTTGGAATAGGCCATTGCCAGCAGCGAGCCTGTTTCCGCCCGCGCCATGGTGGCAAGGGCCGCCGAGCGCGGCACCGGAAAAACGAGCGGCTCTCGGGTGATATCAAAGGCCGTTTCGATGCGTGATGGCATGACTGGAGGCAACGAGCCTTCGGCACGCAGGGCATCGACCACCTTGGGAAAGCTCTCAGGTAGCGCACTTTCCGGGCAATTGGCCATCCAGTCGCGGGCTAGCGAACGGAAGGCTTCGGGCGACTCATCGATCAGTTCCAGACGCAACAGACGCAGCGCGTAGTCAGGCGTCGGCCCCAGCATCTGACCACCGGGAATTTCCTTGAAGGCCGATGAAATGCGGCGGATCAGGCGCATCCGGGATGTATCGAGGGCTGGTGTGGCCGACAGGCGCGGCCGGGTCGAGCGCCAAGCACGCAGCGCAAAGGCTGCTTCCAGCGTGTCGCCGAGGCTCTGCTTGATGGCCAGCGAAGCGAATTCAGGGTGATATACGCCGCCTTCGGAAATTACCCGATCAACCAAATGACGTAACTGGTGCTGGATGGCAGCAATGGCCAGCGGTTCAACCTGTGTATTCAAGAGACCTTCTTCGGCCCGGAGGAATTCGGTTACGGCAGCGGCAGCGGCAATCGCGCGGCCTCCACCCTTGATGGCAACGTAACTCATTTCAACGAACTCCCGTAGTGAGTTTGACCTGCGTCGTGCGCGGTATGGCGACGATGCGACTGGTGTCAATCAACAACAGGTCGACACCAAGGGGAAATGCGGAGGTCCATTCGACGCGCTGATTCAGCCAGTCGGGGTGTAACTCGTCGAACTGCAAATGACCAGTTCCTTCGATGCCTGGACCGGCAAGGCTGATCGATTGCGTGCCGCGACCGAGGTTTTCCACCGCAATCAGCAGCGTGGCACCAAATTCTGGGCTTTCCAGACGGCCGAGGGCTGGTGTGAAATTGGGCGCTTTTTTGCCGTTGACCATGACAAAGCGAGCAGTTTCCGGATTACTACGCCGCGCCTGGAGCAAAGGCCAGTCCTCGGCGGCGATCAGGTGGTGCGGATCGGCCAGACTGCATTCGCCATCCATCAGGGTAGCCAGCACAGCCCGCATAGCGGTGCCTCCCGCCAGGGAATCATTCAGATCACGAACGCTGCCGGGGCGCGCGAAGGCTTCGAGAAGTTCACGGAACAGCACCTGCTGAACACATCCCTGCCAAAGGGTTTCACTCTTCATCATTTTCATCATCACTATTGTTCAGCATCGCAAAATCGACGCGGGTCGAGGCCAGCATGGCCTGGCGGCGCCGGTCAATGGCACCGCGCTTGTCGGCGCCAACATTTACCTGTTCGGCGACACGTTCCCAACCCGGCAGGCGGGCCGCGAGCACGGCATCGAGAATGGCCAGCGAGCGTGCAAGTTCAGCATCGTCGGCCAACACCTGTGCACCACCTTCGGCACGGCGACCATCGGCCAGACTGAGTTCGATCCGGCATGCGGAGAGTGGAAACTCACCCAGGTAATAAGGTTCGTGAAAGGCGCCATCGGTTAGTGTCATCAGGCCGAGCCCGGCTTGTGGCAGGCTGGTCAGCCTTACGTCGCAGCCTTCTGCCAGTTCATCGGCCAAGGTGTTCAAGAACGGAACGGGATGAGCAGTCAGGGCCCTGATCCACTCTTTTCTTTCGAGATTTATCAACCTAGTCTCCTTCGCAACCACGCCGAGGCGTAGTCGATGATCAAAATGGTGGCCAAAATGACCAGAATCAGTGCCGCCGATTGCCCGTATTCGAATAGACGCAGGGTGTCGTGCAGGGCCAAACCGATTCCACCGGCGCCAACCAGTCCGAGGACGGAAGCCATGCGCACGTTGCGGTCGAGGATGTAAAGAACGTAACCCAGTGCTTCGCGCAGTATTGACGGCCATCCGGCATACATCACCATCTGCGGAAAATTGGCTCCGGTCGAGGCCACGCCTTCGCATACACCGTTGTCGATCCGTTCCAGGCTTTCGGCAAAGAACTTGCCGAGAAAACCAGCGGTATGTACGCCGAGCGCCAGAGCGCCAGGCAAGGGACCAAGCCCAAGCGCGGAGACAAAGATCAGCGCCAGCAACAGGTCCGGCATTGCCCGCATGAAATTGAGCGTCTCCCGCGCCAGGCGATAAGCTATTGGATTGGGCGCAAAGTTCCGGGCAGCCAGCGGTGCCAGGAAGAAGGCGACGACCAGCGCCAGCGTCGTTCCCCACAAAGCCGTCGCCAGCGTGACACCCATTAGAGCCAGATATCTAGACAAGTCTGAAAAATCAGGTTGCCCATAGCGACTAAAATATTCGCCCATGTCCGCGACCCCATAGGCCAGCACTTCGAAGGAGATATCGAGGTCGATGATGATCAGCCAGAGAATGGCCAACGTCGCGGCGACCCAGATCGGCAGTGGATTGCGCGGCTTGGGCGGCAGCGTTGCTGCCGGTACGGCCGAAGGCGTGGTATCGACGAGTTTCATAGGACTTTTCCGTGGATGATCCGGCTGCGCAAGCGGTCGGAGGCGCGATCCAGAACGGTGACGACCAGATAGATGGCCAATGCGATCAACAGCAATCGTTCATACTGAAACAGGCGCATCGACATCACTAGGTCGTACCCGATGCCACCCGCGCCAACCAGGCCAAGAATGGCTGCCGCCCTCAGATTGTGGTCAAGGATGTACATCACCGTGCCGACAAAGTCGGGCAAAGCCTGAGGCAACATCGCGAACAGTCGAACCTGCAGCCAGCCGGCGCCGTGTGCCCGCACACCTTCCACCGCCTTGTTATCGACCACTTCAATGGACTCGGCAAAAAACTTGCCCATGAAGCCGACGGTGACGAAGGCCAGCGCCATGACGCCGGGCAACGGGCCAAGGCCGACCGCCGAAACGAAGACCAGGGCCCAGACCAGTTCGGGCAGCGCACGCATCAGGCTCAACAAATCGCGGGTCACACGATAGACGGCAACATGTGGCGTCGCGTTTCGGGCGGCCAGGATGCCCATCGGCAGGCTGATGACGATGGCGATGGCTGTACCAAGCAGCGTCATCTCGATGGTTTCGAGCATCTTCGCCAACAGTTGGGGAACGTAAGCCCAATCAGGCGCCACGAACATCTGCGCGGCAAAGTCGATCATCTTGCCGAAGGAGCCAGCGAGGCGAACAAAATCCACTTCAACGACCGGTGCCGTCAGCCACAGCATGGCAAGCAGAACGGTCATCCCGGCGAGCAGAGGCAGCGGTGGCCGGCCGTCAGGCGTAGGCCAGCGCCATGTCGAGACTGTTGTCATCTTCGATGCCTTCCCGTTGGTAAATGGTGCGCAACACCGATTGAGTCATTTCTGTCGGAGTGCCATCGAAAACGATTTCACCACTGTTCATGCCAATGATGCGATCGGCGAAGCGCCGTGCCAGTTCAACCTGGTGCAGGTTGACGACGACGGTGATGCCATCGCGGTCGCAGATTTCTCGCAGCAAGGCCATAATTTCCTCGCTCGATACCGGGTCCAGGCTGGCCACCGGCTCGTCGGCCAGGATGACCTCGGGACGTTGCGCCAGAGCGCGGGCGATTCCCACGCGCTGCTGTTGGCCACCGGATAGCTTATCGGCACGGCTCCAGGCTTTGTCGAGCAGGGCCACGCGGGTGAGCGCTTCCTGGGCGATCCCCATGTCGTCCTTGCGGAACAGGTAGAAAACGCTGCCGACCCAGGAGCGGTGCGCTAGGCGACCGGTCAGAACGTTGGTGATTACCGATAGGCGATCAACCAGATTGAACTGCTGGAAGACCATGGCGACCTTGGCGCGGATGCTGCGTAGCTGCTTGCCATCGAGCGTCTGGCCACCGATGCTGATGCTGCCGGTGCTTGGGGTTTCCAGGCCGTTCATCAGGCGCAGCAGCGTGGACTTGCCGGCACCGCTCGGTCCGAGTACGACAGTGAAGCTGCCGGTCTTGATTTCGGCATCAACGCCCTTGAGCGCCAAAAAGCCGTTCGGGTAACGCTTGGTTAGCGCTTGAACTGAAATTGCAGACATAGATTCTCCTTGGTCGGGACAGGAAGCCCCCATTGGCCAGCCTGTCCCGAAATACTTACTTGAGCTGCTCTTTCTTCAGGCCCAGTTCCTTGACCAGGTCGCGAATCAACTGGTAATCCTGCGGCGTAATGGCCACGTAGTGGCTCAGATTGCCGTAGCCGGTAACCTTGATTTCCTTATGGGCATTGAGAATGGCATCGCGAATCTTCGCCTTCATGTCGGCTGGCAGGTCGCCACGATAGACCAGCGGCGAACCAGGCAGCGGGTCGGACTCTTTGATGATGCAGTTGGTCTGTTTGGTAATCAGCCCCTTGGCCAGCATCTTTTCGTAGGTGATATCGTTGTCGGCAGCAGCATCGACTGTCTTGTTCTTGACGGCCAATTCGGCGGCGTCATGGGAGCCGGCGTAGGTGAATTTGCCGAAGAACTCCTGAGGCATCAGACCGGTTTCCTTCTTGACCATGTAGGTCGGCATCAAGCCGCCGGAAGTTGATGCTGGGTCGACGAAAGCGACACTCTTTCCTTTGAGATCCTTGATCGACTTCACGCCGGAATCACAGGGTGCAATGATGATGCTCTTGTAGGTGTGGGTGTTGCCACCGTCGCGGATGCCGACGGCAAAGGCTTCAGCACCGGCTTCCTGTTCGGCGAGGTAGTACGACAGCGGGCCAAACCAGGCGATATCGACGCGCTTTTTCTTCATGGCCTCAATTACACCGGCGTAGTCAGTGGCGGTGAACACTTTGACCTTCTCGCCCAGTTTCTTCTCCAGATGCTGACGCATTGGCTCGAATTTCTGGATCATTTCTTCGTTGTTCTCGGCCGGAATCAGTCCCATGACGATGTCGCGGGCTTGAACGGCACCAGTCATCAGAGAGAGAGAAAGGGCCAGCGTGGTTGCAGCAAAGGTAGGTTTGAAATACATTAGTTAAGCTCCCGTGAGGTTGATCGTTAGGACGTTCAAGGATTGATGCGCAGTTGAATCCGGTCGGCGCGAAACCGGGTCAGGGCGTATTCGAGCGGGGTTCCATCCCGCTCGCTTACATTGACACTTTTGACCCGCAGCACAGGCTGGTTTTGGGGCATACCCAGCAGCGAAGCATCGTCTCCTTGCGGGAGCGCCCCACTGACCAGGCTCTCGATTCGCCGAAGCTTCGTGCCGTAGCGCGTGGCGAGATGTTCATGCAGGGAGCCGCCGTCGTACTCCTCGCGTAATTCGGGGAAGGCCTTAAGCGGCAGAAAATGGGAAGTGATGCAGATCGGGCGGTTGTCAGCTAGGCGCAGTGATTCGATCCATACCACCTGCTCTTCTTCCGCCAGTCTCAGACGGACTGCAACGCCGCCACGGGCAGGGGTCACAAGTTTGCGCAGGATGCGGCTGCTGGCTGTCTTGCCTAACATCTCGAAGGCTTCGGTGAAGCGCGTTGCGCTACCCAGAACGTAATCGGCTGGTCCGTCGAGTACGAAGGTGCCCTTGCCATGGCGACGCTCCAGCAGACCGGCAACAATCAGGTCCTCAACAGCCCGGCGGATGGTGTGGCGATTGACACCGAAGCGCTCGGCCAAATCGTTTTCCGAAGGCAGGCATTCGCCTGGCTTCAGGAAAGACGCGATCTCTTCCTTCAGCAGTTTTGCGATCTGGCTATAGATTGCTTCGCCACCGTTGCGTTGTAGTGCCACCAAACTCATCTAGACATCCCCATGTGAAGTTGGGGAGACTGTACTGAGTCAATGTGACAAAACAATGAATGAGGATTTTTGGTAGCAAGGCACAAAGACGGCCAACAACGAACATGGGCATCGCTGCATCCTGCTGGTAGAGAACTACGAAAACTTCAACCGGATTGTCGGCGCTGATTGAATATTGACCCACCCTGCTGATTGAAATTTGACCCAGGGCTGGTTGCTGTCACGTTGAGCAGCAACTGTGGATAAGTGTAGCAGTGAAGTTTTTTGTCTGGCTCGCTT
>Ga0114986_1000328_pt1 | contig 13449 bp, 12 predicted proteins | sample Shrwel1BS1Day17_FD_96988 | JGI IMG/M metagenome (GOLD analysis project Ga0114986, IMG submission 96988) | Subsurface microbial communities from deep shales in Ohio, USA - Utica-3 well 1 S-1-Day17 | ecosystem: Environmental > Aquatic > Deep subsurface > Shale gas/oil reservoir > Produced... | reverse complement strand
TCGGGCAAGGTCGCCCAGTGCCTCGAGCAGCCCACCGCCACCGTGGTGATGTGGTCGTCTGTGCTGGGCTGGCAGCTGCGCTGCCGCGTGCAGCTCAGCCTCGACACCCAGGGCGTGAGCGTGCTGTCGCGCTGGGCGCGGCTGAAGCTTTCGCCGGCGGCCCAGGACTACCTCTCGCCGCTGCCGCCGGGCAGCGTGATCGACGACCCGGTGCGCCCTGCCCTGCCCCGTGACGATCGTGGGCACTTCGGCGTGCTCTTTGCCCGTGTGGACAGCCTGGACTGGCTGGAACTGCACCGCGACGGCCACCGCCGCGCCCGCTTCGACGCCGACGGCGCACGCTGGCTGCAGCCCTGAGACCCCCGATCACTGCGTCAGGGCTGGCGCAGGAAGGACGCATCCAGCGAACGTGCCAGCAGGGCGCGGCTGTCCTCCAGATGAGCCCGCGTGGTCACCGACCCGCCCGGGCGGCGCACCGCCTGGTCAAGCTCGGCCAGCAACTCGCGTGCAAGCAGGCGCTGCAGGCTCAGCGCATCGGCCGGCAAGGGCCCCGAACCGCGCGTGAGCAGCGCCGACAGCCGCTGCAGATGCTCGCGCTGCAGCTGGCGGCGCAGCGGCGCAATCTCGCCCCCGCGGCGCAGCTCGCTCCACACGGCCGTCTGCAGGCGCCGGTACACCTCGTCCAGGCCCATCACCCGCTCGCCTGCGCCCGCGTAGAGCGGCGTCTCCAGCACACGCGTGGCCGTGCCCGCGCTCAGCAGGCGGTCGAGCACGGTGGCCTGCACGCTGCGCACCAGCTCGGGCACCGACACAGGCCCGGCCACGTTGCGGTCGAGGTAGTCGGTGGGCAGGCTGCGCAGGAACTCGGGGCGGAAGCGGAAGTTGTCCTCGCTGAACAGATGGCGGGTGAGGAAGGTAAGCGCGCGGCGCTGCTCGGCCGCCGCCACGGGCGTGTAGGTGGGCCGGGCCTGCGGCCCCGGCAGGTCGCGCACCTGCACCATGCCGCCCACGTACTTGGCGGCCAGGTCGGCCGACGTGCGCAGCGGCCCGAAGCCACTGAGCATGGCCCGCCGCGCGCGCAGCGGGTCCTCGCCTTCCTGCGCTTCACGCGCCTGCACGCGCTGCCACAGTTCCTGCGACAGCACGAGACGGCGCTCGTAGTAGGTCAGCGGGTCGTCGCCCAGGTCGAAGCGGTTGGCCAGCGGATCGAAGCTCTCGATGCCCCCCAGCCCGCCAGCGTCGAAGTCGTCGGCATAGGCCAGCGCGGGCTCGGAGCTGCGCGCGGCAATGCGGGCCAGGCCCTGCGCCTCCTCGTCGCTGGCGAAGGGCCGGTAGGCGTATTCGATGGCCCAGTAGTCGTACGGTCCCAGCGTCGTGTTGACGATGGCGCCCTGCGGCTGGCCGGCGGGGGCGATGTTGTAGGCGTTGTAGTCCATCACCGAACCCGAGGTCCCGCGCGCAGCGGTGTAGGCCGCGTCGCCCAGGCGAGCGAAGGACACCGCCGTGGAGGCCTTGAAGTTGTGCTTCAGGCCCAGGGCATGGCCCACCTCGTGCATCACCACGTCCTTGATCACCGCCTGCACGAAGGCCTCGGCCTGGGGGCCGTCGGGGGCGATGTCTCCGCGCGCCTCCAGCAATTCCCAGGCGAACTGGGCTTCGGCGGCCACTTCGCGGGCGTAGTGGCAGGCCGCTGGCGCCCCCTCGCCGCGCCAGGCGGCCGTCAGCTCGGCCAGGCGTTCTTCGCTGCTGCCGCGCGGGGTGTCGACGATGAAGCGGCGGGCGCCCCGCGCGAACAGGTCGGCGATCGTGATGTCGGCATCGAGGATCTCGCCGGTGCGCGGATCGGCGTGGTGGGGGCCGCGGGCCGAGGCCGCATCGATGCCGACATACCAACGGATCGAGGCATGCCGCGCATCCATGTTGTCCCAGTCGGCATCGTCGGGCTGCTGGCGCGCCTGGATGGCGCCGACGAAGCCGATGCGCTCGAAAGCGAGGTTCCACTCCAGCACGCCGGCGCGCACGGCCTCTCGGTAGCGCTCGGGGATGTTGCGGTCGAGCCAGAAGACGATGGGCTCGCGCGGCGGCGAACGCTCGGCCATCGGGTCGGCCTTCTCCAGTCGCCAGCGCGCGATGTGGTGCACCCGCGGCTGGAAGGGCAGGTCGCGCGTGAGGTCGGTGTGGGCATGGGTGAAGTGGCCCAGGCGCGGATCGGCCGCGCGAGGCTGCATCGCCTCGCCGGGCAAGGCAAGGAAGTTGTAGACCAGATCGACGAAGAAGCTGCGGGCGTCAGGCAGCACCGTGGGTGGCGAGGGCCGGGCCGCGGCCGCGGGGCCGTTCGCGGCCGGCGGCAGCACGGGCAGGCGCGGCACCGTGTGATGCTGACGCACCTGCACCGCCGTGAGCCGCTCGGACTGGCGCACCCGCTCGATCTGCGAATTGGCACGATCCAGCGTGTAGCTCAGGCGGAAGGCCGACTCGATCGCGCTGCCATAGCCGGCGATGTCGCCCAGCAGGAAGCTCGCGTCCACCAGCACCGCCTGATGCTGCGGATGCGGCGCACTGGCCAGCGGCAGCGCGGCGAGCAGGCTGTCGGAATAGCCCTCGCGCACGGCGCGGCTCAGCGCCGCGTCACCATCGGCCCGCACGGCGGTATTCAGCGCGATGAGCTGCAGGCGATCGCCCACACGACGCCACTCCACCAGCCAGCTGCGCCCCATCTGACTCGCGTACAGGCCACGCTGGCCCACCGAGCCGGCGATGTTGATGCTCAGCAGGAAGGGCTGCCCCAGCCGGGCCGGCGCAAGCTCGATCCAGACCTTGTCGTCGCGGCGCCAGGTGGGCAGGTGGCCGTCCTCGCGAGTGGCCCCCTTGACGACCTCGGCAAAGGCTTGTGGGCTTCCGGGGGCCGGGCGCGCTGCGGGCGGCGACGCGGGCGCTGACGCTGCACTGGCCGGCGCTGGCGGGGTGCTGGCGCAGGCCCCCAGGCTGAGGGCCAGAGCTGCCGGCATCACGACCCGCCAGGCGGGCCGAAGGAAGAGGTCTGTCGCATGCATGGCCACATGATGCCGCCTCGTCCTCGCTCCGGCGCTGCCCAGGTGCAAAACCCTTCACGCTCGGCCCCAGTGCAAACCCGCAGTCCCGGCCCGAGCCGGTGGCACCCGGCTTAGACTGCAGCGCTTTGCCGACGGCCCCGCTGTTCCGATGTCCCGCCGCGACCTGCTGTATCTCCATGGCTTCCGCTCCTCGCCTCGCTCCACCAAGGCGCAGCAGATGGGTGCGCTCATCGCGCAGCGGCAGGCCCTGGGCGAGGATTGGCACTGGGCCTGCCCGCAGCTGCCCCCCTCGCCCGCCGAGGCCTGGTCGCTGATCGAGCGCCGCTTGTCGGCCCTGCCCGAACATCGGCGTGCCGTGATCGGCTCCTCGCTCGGCGGCTTCTACGCCACGGTGGCGGCCGAACGCTTCGGATGTCCGGCCGTGCTCATCAACCCGGCCGTGGACCCGGCACGCGACCTGGCCCGCTACATCGGCGAGATCACCGCCTGGCACAGCGAGGAACGCTTCTGGTTCCGCGCCGAATTCATCGACGAGCTGCGCGCGCTGGCGCCAGGCGCCCTCACCCGGCCCGAGCGCTACTTCGTGCTCGTCGCCCAGGGTGATGAAGTGCTCGACTGGCGCGAGATGGCTGGCCGCTATGCCGGCACGCGGCTCACCGTGCTCGAAGGTGGCGACCACGCCTTGAGCAGCTTCCCCGATCACCTCGACAACATCCTCTCCTTCCTGGACCACTCATGAGACTGCACGACAAGACCGCCATCATCACGGGCGCCGCCCAGGGCATCGGCCTGGCCACGGCTCTCAAGTTTGCCGCCGAAGGCGCCCGCGTGATGGTGTGCGACATCCGGCGCGAAGCCGTCGACGCCGCGGTGGCCCAGTGCCGCGCACTGGGCGCCCAGGCCGAAGGCCAGGTGGTGGATGTGACCTCGCGCGAACAGATCGACGCGATGGCCGCCGCCACGCTCGCGCGCTTCGGCCGCATCGACGTGCTCGTCAACAATGCCGGCATCACCCAGGACGCGCGGCTGCAGAAGATGACGCTGGAGCAGTTCGACCGCGTCATCGACGTGAACCTGCGCGGTGTCTTCCACGGCGCCCAGGCGGTGCTGCCCGCCATGCTGGAGCAAGGCGCCGGCGTGATCCTCAACGCGTCCTCCGTGGTGGGCATCTACGGCAACTACGGCCAGACCAACTACGCCGCCAGCAAGTTCGGCGTGATCGGCTTCACCAAGACCTGGTCGCGCGAACTCGGGCCCAAGGGCATCCGCGTCAATGCCGTCGCTCCGGGCTTCATCGAGACGCCCATCCTTGCCACCATCCCTGACAAGGTGCTGGCCGCCATGCGCGAGGATGTGCCGCTCAAGCGCCTGGGCCGACCCGAGGAAATCGCCAACGTCTATGCCTTCCTGGCCAGCGACGAGGCCTCCTACGTCAACGGCGCCGTGATCGAGGTGGCCGGTGGCATGACCGTCTGATCCTGGCCCCTTTGGCGAACAGGCGACAATCGGGCCATGTTCGCCCTCTATGAAGACGCCGGCAAATTCCTGGCCGGCCGCGTGATGTCCCAGGCCGATGCCTCGATGCAGATCGAGCTCGACTCCGGCAAACGCGTGAAGGTCAAGTCCGCCCACGTGCTGCTGCAGTTCGAGCAGCCCGCGCCGGCCCAGCTGCTGGCGCAGGCCCAGGCCCTGGCGCCCGAGATCGACCTCGACCTCGCCTGGGAATTCGCCCCCGCGGATGAATTCGGTTTCGCCGACCTCGCCCGCGACTATTTCGACGCCAGCGCCGGCGTGGTCCAACAGGCCGCGGCACTGCTGCGCCTCTTCGAGGCACCGCACTACTTCCGCCGCGTGGGCAAGGGCCGCTTCAAGAAGGCCCCGGAGGAGATCGTCAAGGCGGCCCTGCTGGCCATCGAGCGCAAGCAGCAACAGCAGGCCCAGGTCGAGGCCTGGGCCACCGAGCTGGCCGAGGGTCGCTGCCCCGAGCCCATGCGCGAGCAGCTCTACAAGATCCTTTTCAAGCCCGACAAGAACGCCCTGGAATACAAGGCCGTGGTGGAGGCCAGCAAGCGCGCTCACCAGGCGCCGCTCGACCTGCTGAAGGCTGCCGGGGCCATCGACAGCCCCTACCAGTTCCACTGGCGGCGCTTCCTGTTCGAGCATTTCCCCAAAGGCTATGGTTTCCCCGCCCTCGCCGCCCCGCCCATCACCGACGAGCTGCCGGTGGCCGCGGTGCAGGCCTTCAGCATCGACGATTCGGCCACCACCGAGATCGACGACGCGCTGTCGGTGCAGGGCCTGGGCAGCGGCACCGTGGTGTTCGGGGTGCACATCGCTGCGCCCGGCCTTGCCATCGCCCCGGGCGATGCGCTCGACCAGGTGGCACGCGGGCGCTACTCCACGGTCTACATGCCGGGCTACAAGATCACCATGCTGCCCGACGAGGTGGTGCAGACCTACACCCTGCAGGAAGGGCGCGACTGCCCGGCGGTGTCGATCTACTTCACGCTCGACGAGGCCACGCTGGAGGTGCGCAGCCAGGAGACGCGCCTGGAGCGCGTGCCGATTGCCGCCAACCTGCGTCACGACCAGCTCGACGGCGTGATCACGGCCGACACGCTGACCGGCGCGGCCCCGGCCGCCTACCCCTTCCCCACCGAACTCGCCTTCTGCTGGCGGCTCGCCCAGCACCTGAAGGCCCGGCGCGAAGTGGTGCGCGGCAAGCCCGAGACCTTCACACGGCCCGACTACAGCTTCAAGCTCGACGACCATGACGGCAGCGAACCCACCGGCTGCGAGACGGTGCGCATCAGCACGCGCAAGCGCGGCGAACCGCTCGACCTCATCGTCGCCGAGGCCATGATCCTGGCGAATTCCACCTGGGGCGGCTGGCTCGCCGACCTGGGTGTGCCCGGCATCTACCGCAGCCAGGCCAGCCTGCTGCCCGGCGTGAAGGTGCGCATGAGCACCAAGCCCCTGCCCCACGCCGGCATGGGTGTGAAGCAGTACACCTGGGCCACCTCGCCGCTGCGCCGCTATGTTGACCTCGTCAACCAGTGGCAGATCATCGCCTGCGCCCGCCATGGCCGCACCGCCGCGCTGGCTGCGCCCTTCAAGCCCAAGGATGCTGAACTCTTCTCGGTCATCTCCGGCTTCGATGCGGCCTACACCGCCTACAACGACTTCCAGCACGGCATCGAGCGCTACTGGACGCTGCGCCACCTGGCGCAGAACGGCGTGCACGAACTCACCGCCGCCGTGCTCAAGGACGGCCTGGTGCGCGCCGACACACTGCCGCTCGTGTTCCGTGCAGCCGGCACTGAAAACCTGCCGCGCGGCGCGCATGTGCGCGTGCGCATCGCGGGGCTGGACGAACTCACGCTCGACGTGCACGCCAATCTGCTCGAGCGTCTGGACGAAGTGCTGCCCGCCGCGGCAGAAGAAGAAGGCGAGGACGAAGAAGCCGCGGGGCCGCTGTCCCTGGCGATCGACCTCGGCGAGGGCGACAATGCAGCTTCCACCGAGCCCCCCCCCGCGGCGGCCTGATTCCACGCACCCATGCTGAAGAAGTTCACCACCTTGCAGATCGCCCTGGCCATCTCGCTGGGGGTGCACGCCGTGCTGCTCACGGTCCGCTTCGTCGACCCGGAGGCCTTCAACCGCGTGTTCGAGGACACGCCGCTGGAAGTCATCCTCGTCAACGCTCGCTCCACCGAACGCCCCGACCAGGCCCAGGCCATCGCCCAGGCCAACCTGGCCGGCGGTGGCAACGTCGAACGCGGCCGTGCCACCTCGCCGCTGCCGCCCTCGGCCGTGCTGGCCACGGGCAATGCCCTGGAGGATGCGCAGCGCCAGATCGAGACGCTGATGGAGCAGCAGGAGCGGCTGCTGGCCAGCCTGCGCCGCGAACTCGCCACCCTCCCCCTGCCCGATCCGCGCAGCGACAGCGGCAGCCAGGACGCCCAATCGCAGGAAGAGAAGCGCCGCCAGCTGCTGCGCATGCTGGCCGAGATCGAGAAGCGCATCAACGAAGAGAATGCCCGGCCGAAGCGCCGCTACATCAGCCCCAGCACCCGCGAGGCCACCTACGCCCTCTACTACGACCAGTTGCGCCGCAAGATCGAGGACCGGGGCACGCGCAACTTCCCCGAACACCAGGGCCGCAAGCTCTACGGCGAACTCACGATGATCGTCACCGTCGATGCCCTGGGGCGGGTGGTCGATACGGAGATCGTGCAAAGCTCCGGCCAGTCCGTGCTGGACCGCCAGGCCGTGGCCATCGTGAATACGGCCAGCCCCTTCGGCAGCTTCAGCAACGAGATGCGATCCAAGGCCGACCAGATCGTCGTCGTCTCGCGCTTCCGCTTCACCCGCGAGCAGGCTCTGGAAACCACCCTCACCGGCAACTGATGCACAGCGCAGACCGACCCGACCGCTACGCGGTGATCGGCCATCCCGTGGCCCACAGCAAGTCGCCTCTCATCCATGCCCGCTTTGCGGAGCTGACGGGGCAGCATCTCGTGTACGAGCGCGTGCTCGCACCGCTCGACGGTTTTGCGCCCACGGTGCGCGACTTCGCCGCCGCCGGCGGCTGCGGCTGCAATGTCACCGTGCCCTTCAAGTTCGAGGCCCATGACCTGGCCGCGCAGCGCAGCGAACGTGCCGCATTGGCGCAGGCAGTCAACACCCTGCGTTTCGATGCCGACGGCTGGTTCGGCGACAACACCGACGGCGCCGGGCTGGTGCGTGACCTGCAGCACAACGCCGGCATCGACCTCGCGGGCCTCGACCTGCTGCTGCTGGGGGCCGGCGGCGCCAGTGCCGGCGTGCTGGGCCCGCTGCTGGCCGAGCGCCCCCGCCGCCTGGTGGTGGCCAACCGCAGCCTCGACAAGGCCCAGGCCCTGGTCGCCCGCCATGCGATCTGGGCGCACAGGCACGGCGTGGCGCTGTCGGCCGTCGGCCTGGAGGATTGCGGCACCGGCTACGCCGTCGTGCTCAACGGCACTGCCGCCAGCCTGCACGGTGCCGGCAGCCCCGTCCCCGCAGCGGTGCTGGGTCCGGGGGCCCTGGCCCTGGACATGATGTACGGCCCCGCCGCCGAGCCCTTCCTGCAGTGGGCCCGGGAACACGGCGCCGCCGCCCGCGATGGCCTGGGCATGCTGGTCGAGCAGGCGGCCGAGGCCTTCCAGGTCTGGCGAGGCATGCGCCCCCCCACCGCCGAGGTCCTGCGCGAACTGCGCGCGGGCCTGGCCGGCTGAGGAGCGACCGATGCGCGCGCTGCTCACCTGGGCCTGGCGCCTCACCGCGCTGCTGGTGATCTGCGGCCTGTCGCTGCAGCTCTACTTCCTGGCCCGCGTGGCCCTGATGCTCGTGGTCGACCCGCAGTCGACCACCTTCCAGCGCACCCAGGCGTGGCGCATCACGCTCGAACAGGGCCGCCTGCCCTGGCGCCAGGAGTGGCGCGACTACGACCGGATCTCCGACCACCTCAAGCGTGCCGTGATCGCCTCGGAAGACGCGAGCTTTGCCGACCACGACGGCGTGGACTGGGAGGCCATCGAGAAGGCCTGGGAGCGCAACCAGCAGGCGCAGGAGCGGGCCGCCAAGCTGGCCGAACGCCGCCCGGCTGCGCCAACGCGGCCCGTACGCATCGTCGGCGGCTCCACCATCACCCAGCAGCTCGCGAAGAATCTCTTCCTCTCCGGCGAGCGCAGCTTCCTGCGCAAGGGGCAGGAGATCGTCATCACCTACATGCTGGAACACGTGCTGGGCAAGCAGCGCATCCTCGAGATCTACCTGAACAACGTGGAGTGGGGGGAAGGTGTCTTTGGCGCCGAGGCCGCCGCACGCCACTACTTCCGCGTCGGCGCCGACCAGCTCACCCCCTGGCAGGCGGCCCGGCTGGCGGTGATGCTGCCGGCGCCTCGCCGCTACGAACAGCGCCCCAACTCGCCCTACCTGCAGCGCCGTGCGCAGACCATCCTGGCCCGCATGGGGGCCGTCACCCTGCCGTGAACCCGGCGGTCCGTTCCCGGTCTGACATCTCATGCGAACCACCCCCCTCACCGCCGAGATTGCCGCTGCGGCCGCCCGCCTCATCGTGGAGGAGGGCATGGAATACGGCCCGGCCAAACGCCGCGCGGCCAAACTCGTGGCCCCGCGCACCCGCGGCCCGGTGGATCTGCCGGACAACACCTTGGTGGAGGACGAAGTCCGCGCCTACATCGATCTGTTCTGTGCCGACACCCAGCCGGGCGAGCTTGCCGCCCTGCGCGCTGTGGCCCTGCGCTGGATGGAGCGCCTGAGCGAGTTCGAGCCGCACCTGACCGGTGCCGTGTGGAACGGCACCGCCACCCGCCACAGCGACGTGTGGATCAATCTCTTCTGTGACGACTCCAAGTCGGCCGAAATCGGTCTGTTGAACCTGCGCATTGCCTACGATGTAGGCCAGACGATCGGCTTTCGGGGCGAGACGGTCGATGTCCTCACGGTGTCCGACCACCACGAATCCCTGGGCCAGCCCGTGCTCGTGCACCTGAGCCTTTACGACCGCGATGACTTGCGCGGTGCACTGCGCCGTGATGCCCGGGGCCGGGCTGAGCGAGGTCCGTTGGCCGCTGTGCGCACCCTGATCTCCCCGCCCACGACCTCATCATGAACCGACGACACTTCCTCTACTCTGCTGCGGCCGGCGGCGCCGCCCTCGTGGCTGGCGCGGGGCTGGCCTGGTGGCGCCTGAGCCCGGCTCCTGCAGCCGACGGTGCGGTGGCCACTCTCCTGAACCAGACCTTCGAGACCCCCACGGGCTCCACCCTGGCGCTGCGCCAGTTCGCCGGCCGCCCGCTGCTGGTCAACTTCTGGGCCACCTGGTGCCCGCCTTGTGTCAAGGAGATGCCCGAGCTCGACCGCTTCTTCCTGACCCACCGCAACCAGGGCTGGCAGGTGCTGGGCGTGGCGATCGACCGCCCGGATGCCGTGCGGGACTTCCTGGTCCGCGTCCCGGTGAGCTTTCCCATCGCCATCGCCGGCTTCGCCGGCACGGAGCTCGGCAAGGCGCTGGGCAACACCGCCGGAGCCCTCCCGTTCACCGTCGCCCTCAACGCCGCTGGCGAGATCACCCATCGCAAACTGGGCGAAACGAGCTACGATGAATTGTTGGAGTGGGTCACACCCCGCGCCTGAGCCCGCGGCCGGGGTGGCCTCCCGGACCAGCCGCAACCATTGAAACAATCTCTCGACTTCTGACGCCTTTTGCGCGTAAAGTCACGCCTTCGTTACCAGAACTGGGCCGAAGAGCCTGACTTTCATGGCGATCCTCATTCTTCACGGTCCCAATCTCAACCTGCTCGGCACCCGCCAGCCCGAGATCTATGGCGCCACCACTCTGGCGCAGATCAACGAAGATCTTGGCAAGTTGGCGGCAGATCGCGGACACAAGCTGGAATGCTTCCAGAGCAACCATGAAGGTGCATTGGTCGATCGCATCCAGGCGGCGCGCTCCGATGGCACCCGCTTCATCATCATCAACCCGGCGGCCTACACCCACACCAGTGTGGCCATCCGGGACGCGCTGGCGGCCGTGGACTTGCCCTTCATCGAGGTCCATCTGTCGAACATCCATCGCCGCGAAGCCTTCCGGCATCACTCCTATATGTCGGAGCTGGCCGAGGGCGTGATCTGCGGCCTGGGGGCTGCGGGCTACCGCTACGCCCTCGACCAGGCCTGCGAGCACCTCGCACGCACCCGGGCCTGATTTCGCATTGCAAAAACATCTCGGCGCACAATGCGCGCCGCTCGATACATACGACGTGACGTCTGCTGGAGAACAACATGGATCTACGCAAGCTGAAAACCCTGATCGACCTGGTGTCCGAATCGAACATCTCGGAACTGGAGATCACCGAGGCTGACGGCAAGGTCCGCATCGTCAAGTCCGATGGCCACGCTACGGCGCTGACGGCCATGGCTCCCGTGATGGCCGCCCCGGTGGCGGCCGCCCCCGCCATGGTGCCCGCGGCGGCCGCTCCCGCAGCGGCTCCGGTGGCTCCGGCCGCCCCCGCCGAGCCGGCCGGTCATGCGGTGAAGTCGCCGATGGTGGGCACCTTCTATCGCTCCTCGAGCCCCGGCGCCAAGGCCTTCGTGGAAGTGGGCCAGCAGGTGAAGGAAGGCGACCCGATCTGCATCATCGAGGCCATGAAGATCATGAACGAGATCGAGGCCGACAAGTCGGGTACCGTCACCCGCATCCTGTGCGAGAACGGCCAGGCCGTGGAATACGGTCAGCCGCTGCTGATCATCGAGTGAGGCGCACTCGATGTTCAAGAAGATCCTGATCGCCAACCGCGGGGAGATTGCCCTGCGCATCCAGCGCGCCTGCCGCGAGATGGGCATCCAGTCCGTGGTCGTCTACTCCGAGGCCGACCGCGATGCCAAGTACGTGAAGCTGGCCGACGAGGCGGTGTGCATCGGCCCGGCGCCGTCCGGCCAGAGCTACCTGCACATGCCGGCCATCATCTCGGCTGCGGAAGTGACCGATGCCGAGGCCATCCACCCGGGCTATGGCTTCCTGTCCGAGAACGCCGACTTCGCCGAGCGGGTCGAGCAGAGCGGCTTCACCTTCATCGGCCCCACGCCCGAGTCCATCCGCATCATGGGCGACAAGGTCTCGGCCAAGGCGGCCATGATCAAGGCCGGCGTGCCCTGCGTGCCCGGCTCCGAAGGCGCCCTGCCCGACGACCCGAAGGAGATCATCCGCATCGCGCGCTCGGTGGGCTACCCGGTCATCATCAAGGCCGCCGGCGGCGGCGGTGGGCGCGGCATGCGGGTGGTGCACACCGAGGCGGCCCTCATCCACGCCGTGCAGACCACGCGGGCCGAGGCGGGCGCCGCCTTCAACAACCCGGCGGTGTACATGGAGAAGTTCCTCGAGAACCCCCGCCACATCGAGATCCAGGTGCTGGCCGACCAACACCGCAATGCCGTCTACCTGGGCGAACGCGACTGCTCGATGCAGCGCCGCCACCAGAAGATCATCGAGGAAGCGCCGGCCCCGGGCATCCCGCGCCGCGTGATCGAGCGCATCGGCGCGCGCTGCGCCGACGCCTGCAGGAAGATCGGCTACCGCGGCGCCGGCACCTTCGAGTTCCTCTACGAGAACGGCGAGTTCTACTTCATCGAGATGAACACCCGCGTGCAGGTGGAGCACCCGGTGACCGAACTCGTGACCGGCATCGACATCGTGCAGATGCAGATCCGTGTGGCCGCCGGTGAGAAGCTGCCCTTCTCGCAGCGCCACATCGAGATGCGCGGCCACGCCATCGAGTGCCGCATCAATGCCGAAGACCCCTACAAGTTCACGCCCTCGCCCGGACGCATCACGATGTGGCACGCCCCCGGCGGGCCCGGCGTGCGCGTGGACACGCACATCTACACCAACTACTTCGTGCCGCCCAACTACGACTCGATGGTGGGCAAGATCATCGTGCACGGCGACACGCGCGAGCAGGCCCTGGCCCGCATGCGGATCGCCCTGTCCGAGACGCTGGTGGAAGGCATCCTCACCAACATCCCGCTGCACCGCGAGTTGATGGTCGACTCGAAGTTCATGGAAGGCGGCACCAGCATCCACTACCTGGAAGGCTGGATGTCCCAGCACCAGCGCTGAGGCATGGTCGAGCTCATCCTGCTGGCCGCCGAAGGCGATGTCGAGACGGTGTCCGACGCGCTGATGGAGCTCGACGCGCTGTCGGTGTCAGTCGAGGACGCCGATGCCGACAGCGAAGCCGAGCAGGCCCTCTTCGGCGAGCCCGGCATGCCAGCCCCCCGGGCCGGCTGGCAGCGCTCCACGGTCAAGGCGCTCTACCCTGACGAGGACGCCGCCCTCGAAGCCGCCACGCTGCTGCTGGCGCAGGAGTGGGCCGGTGATGTGCATGTGGTGGCTGTCCAGGACGTCCCCGACGCGGATTGGGTGCGCCTCACGCAATCGCAGTTTGCACCGGTGGAGATCACGCCCAGCTTCTGGATCGTGCCCACCTGGCATGAACCCCCTGCGCAAGCCGAGCGGATCATCCGTCTCGATCCCGGACTCGCCTTCGGCACGGGCACCCATCCCACCACACGCATGTGCCTGCGCTGGATCGCCACGCACGCGCCCGAGCTGAGCCCGGCATGGGCCCGCACGCTCGACTACGGATGCGGTTCGGGCATCCTGGCCATCGGTGCGGCCCTTCATGGGGCCCAGGGCATCGACGCGGTTGACATCGACCCGGCCGCGGTCGAATCCACGTCCCGCAATGCACAGGCCAACGGCGTCACATTGCGTGCGGGCCTGCCCGACCTGGCCCAGGGCGTCTATCCGCTGGTGCTGGCCAACATCCTGGCCACACCGCTCAAGTTG
>Ga0114986_1000327_pt1 | contig 13456 bp, 10 predicted proteins | sample Shrwel1BS1Day17_FD_96988 | JGI IMG/M metagenome (GOLD analysis project Ga0114986, IMG submission 96988) | Subsurface microbial communities from deep shales in Ohio, USA - Utica-3 well 1 S-1-Day17 | ecosystem: Environmental > Aquatic > Deep subsurface > Shale gas/oil reservoir > Produced... | reverse complement strand
GCGTTGGTACCCGAACATCCGCGCATTGTAATGACCGACACCGAATACCAGGACCGCGCCGAAGCGCTGCTCAAGGCCGTCGAACTGGCCTGTGACCGCCTGAACGACGACACCGACGCCGACATCGACAACCAGCGGGTGGGGGGCATGATCACGCTGACCTTCCGCAACCGCAGCCAGATCATCATCAATCTGCAGAAGCCGTTGCAGGAAGTGTGGCTGGCCGCCAAGGCCGGCGGCTTTCATTACCGCCACGACGGCACCGCCTGGATGGACACCAAGGGCCACGGCGAGTTCTTCGCCAACCTGACCCGCCATGCCAGCGAGCAGGCGGGTCAGCCGCTGTCGTTCAGTTCCTGAACAGATCGAGGATCGAACGGCGGTCTTCCACCGCCGGCGCCCGAGGCGCCTCGCCCGGCAATGCTTCGGTGCCGGTCTGGCCCGGCAGCGGGTCCTGCATGCCCAGGGACTGCACGCCCTTGCCCGGACCGTACTCTTCGTAGTACCACTCGCCGCCCACATTCACCACCCCGGGCGGCGGGTCGTACTGGGCCACCGGCACGTCCTTGAGCGCCGTCTGCATGTACTGGATCCAGATCGGCAGGCTCAGGCCACCACCGGTCTCGCGGCTGCCCAGGTTGCGGGGTGTGTCGTAACCCACCCATGCCGCGGCCACCACCGTGGGCTGGTAACCGACGAACCAGGCATCCACGGCGTCGTTGGTGGTGCCGGTCTTGCCGAAGAGGTCGGGTCGCTTCAGCGTGGCCTGGGCCCGAGCGGCCGTACCCGAGCGGGTGATTTCCTGCAGCAGGCTGTTCATGACGAAGGCATTGCGTGCATCGATGACGCGCGGCGCACTGTCCAGCGTGGTCTGGGGCGCCTCGAACAGCACATGACCCCGGTAGTCGGCCACCTTGGTGATCAGCGTCGGGGTGATGCGGTAGCCGCCGTTGGCGAAGACCGCGTAGCCGGTGGCCATCTGCATCGGTGTCACCGAGCCGGCGCCCAGCGCCATGGTCAGGTAGGGGGGGTGGCGGGCTGGCTCGAAGCCGAATCGCGACACCCATTCCTGCGCGCTCTGGGTGCCCACCAGCTGCAGCACCCGGATGGACACCATGTTCTTGGACTTGGCCAAGGCCCTCCGCACCGACATGGGCCCATCGAACTGACCGTCGTAGTTCTTGGGTTCCCAGGGTTTCCCGCCGGTCTGCTCTGCGCTGTAGAACAGGGGGGCATCGTTGACGACCGTCATGGGCGTCAGGCCTTTTTCCAGCGCAGCGGAGTAGATGAAGGGCTTGAAGCTCGATCCCGGCTGCCGCCAGGCCTGGGTCACGTGGTTGAACTTGCTTTTCTGGAAGTCGAAGCCGCCCACCAGCGCATGGATGCGCCCGTTGCGCGGATCCATGGCCACGAAGGCCGACTCGACCTCGGGCAGCTGGGTGATGCGCCAGTTCTTGTCGTCCACCTTGACCACGCGGATGACCGCGCCCGGGCGGATGCGGATGTTCGGGCCGGCCTTGTCCGACAGGCCCGACTGGGCCGGCTTGAGACCCTCCCCGGTGATCTCGAAGGGCTCGCCGTCCTGGCGAACCGCCACCACCTTGCGCGGGCTGGCCTCCAGCACCACGGCGGTCAGCAGATCGCCGTTGTCCGGTCGGTCCGACAGGGCGTCTTCGATGGCTGCGTCCCTCTCGGCCGGATCGGCCGGCAGCGTGATGAACAGCTCCGGACCCCGGTAGAACTGACGGCGCTCGTAATCCAGGATGCCGGCCCGCACCGCCTTGTAGGCCGCTTCCTGGGCAGCCGACTTGACCGTCGTGGTGACCACCAGGCCGCGCGTGTAGGCCTCTTCGCCGTACTGATCGACCATCGCCTGACGCACCATCTCGGCCACGTAGTCGGCCTGGATGCCGACCGACGTGGCGGGCGTCCTGAGCTTGAGCGGTTCGGCGCGGGCCTGCTCGGCCTGAGCTTCGGTGATGAAACCGTTCTCCACCATCCGGTCGATGATGTGAAGCTGGCGAGCCCGTGCCCGCTTGGGGTTGCGGATCGGGTTGTACGCCGAGGGTGCCTGCGGCAGCCCGGCCAGCATGGCCGCCTCGGCGATGCTGATGTCCTTGAGCGTCTTGCCGAAATAGGTCTGAGCCGCCGATTCGAATCCGTAAGACCGTTGTCCCAGGAAGATCTGGTTCATGTAGATCTCCAGGATCTGCTCCTTGGTCAGCAGGTGCTCCAGCTTGAACGTCAGCAGCACCTCATAGATCTTGCGGGTGTAGCTCTTCTCGGCCGACAGGTAGACGTTGCGGGCCACCTGCATGGTGATGGTGGATGCCCCCTGGCTCTTGGCCTGGCGCAGGTTGGCCAGCGCTGCGCGCAGCATGCCACGGTAGTCGACCCCGCTGTGTTCGAAGAAGCGGGCGTCCTCGATGGCCAGCACCGCGTTCTTCATCACGTCGGGGATGTCGTCGATGCGCATCAGATTGCGTCGCTCTTCCCCGAACTCGCCGATCAGGCGGCCATCGGCGCTCAGCACCCGCAGGGGCAGCTTGGGACGGTAGTCGGCCAGGCCCGTCACATCGGGCAAATTGGGGTAGGCGACTGCGAGGGCGATGCCCACCGCAATCAGCACGCACGCAACACCGGCTGCCGCCAGTCCGGCCAGACCCACCACCAAGCGTCCGATCAGGGCGACCGGACTCGACGGTGCAGATACTCGTTTCGAAGGAGAACGGGTGGGGGTACTGTCGTCAGCGGGCATGAAGGCGATCGTGTTGGCGGTTGCTCATTATAAAAACGCCCCCTTTCGGTCCACCCGACCTCCCGCCGGGAACTTGTGAAGGGATGTGAGGCGCATTCGCGAACCGGCTTGAGCGTGTTGCCACGGGACCTTGTCTCGTGTGATTTTGACAACGTTTCCATTTGTGGTCTGTGTCAAAAATCTTTGCCGCTCAAAGGGCTTGCTGCTAGCATTGAAGTGAATTCTTAAGTTTTGAACCAGCCTTGGCTTGATGTTTTGGGGGCCGCCTTGATCTCACTGGGATCTTTATTCAGCCGCGAACCGGCGCCCATGCTGGGCATAGACATCAGCACGTCCAGCGTGAAGCTGGTGGAACTGAGCCGCAACCGCTCAGGCGAGCTGGTCCTTGAACGCTGCGCGATGGAGCCGCTGGAGCGTGGCTGGATCGTCGACGGCAACATCGAAAAATTCGACGAGGTGGCCGACGCGCTGCGCCGTCTGGTGCGCAAGAGCGGCAGCAAGACGAAGCAGGTCGCGCTCGCCCTGCCGGCTTCGGCCGTGATCACCAAGAAGATCATCCTGCCCGGCGGCCTGACCGACAAGGAGCTCGAAGCCCAGGTCGAGTCCGAGGCCAACCAGTACATTCCCTTCTCCCTGGACGAAGTTAGTCTTGACTTCTGTGTGATCGGTCCCAGCGCCACATCGGTGGGCGACATGGAAGTGCTGATTGCGGCATCCCGCAAGGAAAAGGTGTCGGACCGTCAGGGCCTGGCGGAAGCCGCCGGTCTCAAGCCGGTGGTGATGGACGTGGAATCCTATGCGTCGCGCCTGGCCGCAGGACGCGTCATTGAATCGTTGCCCAACCAAGGCGCGGACGCGCTGGTGGCCCTGTTCGAACTGGGTTCGCTGACCACCAGCATGCAGGTGATCCGCAACGACGAAGTCCTGTACGAGCGCGATCAGGCGTTCGGTGGCGCGCAGCTCACCCAGCTCATCGTGCGCCAATACGGTTTCTCGGCCGACGAGGCCGAAGCCAAAAAGCGCTCGGGCGAGCTGCCTGAGGACTACCGCCAGGCCGTGCTCGACCCGTTCGTGGACACCCTGGCCCAGGAAGTCGGTCGTGCACTGCAGTTCTTCTTCACCAGCACGCCCTTCAACAAGGTCGATCACATCCTGCTGGCGGGCGGCAGCGCTGCGCTGGCCGGACTGACCGAAGCCGTGACGCAGCAGACCTCGTTCAACTGCATGGTCATCAATCCCTTCGACACCATGGAGATGGGGTCCTCCGTCCAGGCGCGAAAGATCAGCCGTGAAGCGCCGGCCTACCTGACCTCGACCGGCCTGGCGCTGCGGAGGTTCCACCAATGATCCTGATCAACCTGCTGCCCCACCGGGAGGCAGCCCGCAAGCGGCAGAAGGAACTCTTCTTCACGCAACTCGGTGGCTCGGCCCTGGCCGGTGTGCTGGTGTCCGCCGCCGTTTTCCTCTGGTACCAGGCCCGCATCGAGGAACAGCAGGCGAGGAACGATTTCCTGGTGGCCGAGACGGCGAAGCTGGACGCCGAAATCAAGGACATCGCCTCGCTGCAACAGCAGATCGCGTCGCTGCGGGCACGCCAGACGGCCGTCGAGGACCTTCAGGCCGACCGCAACCTGCCGGTGCACATGCTCGAGGAGCTGGTCACCCAGCTGCCCGAGGGGGTCTATCTCAACACGATCCGGCAGGAAAACCTCAGCATCCTGATGACCGGCACCGCCCAGTCGCAGGAACGCGTCTCGGAGCTGTTGCGCAACCTGACCAACAACAGCCCCTGGCTGACCAAGCCCGAGCTGATCGAGATCGTCGCCGGTTCGGCGGCGTTGGCCGGGCGAGAGCAGCGCCGGGTGTCCAATTTCACTGTTCGGGCCACGCTCAAGCGTCCTGCACCGGCAGTGCCGGGCGCGCCGGCTCCAGCGGCGGGACAGCCGCCCGCCAAGGTCTGACCAGGGGTGCACGATGGCCAAATCTCCCAACATCAACATCGACTTCAAGGTACTGCAGGACAAGCTGCGCAGCCAGTTCTCCGACCTTGACCCCAACGATCCGTCCCTGTGGCCGGCGCTGCCCCGCAACCTGTTGCTGGTGGCGGTGTGCGCCGCGATCATCGGCGGGCTGTGGTTCTTCTGGCTCAAGGATGTCGACGCCCAGCTGCTGGGCGCCCAGGCGCGTGAGACAGAGCTTCGGACCACCTACCGCGCCAAGCTGGTGCAGGCGGTGAACCTGTATGCCCTCAAGAAGCAGCTCGAGCAGGTGCAGCAGTACGTCACCCAGCTGGAGAAGCAGCTGCCCAGCAAGGCCGAGATGGACGCGCTTCTGTCCGACATCAACCAGGCCGGCCTGGGTCGCAGTCTGCAGTTCGAGCTGTTCCGGCCAGGGCAGGTGACCGTCAAGCAGTACTACGCCGAATTGCCGATTTCCATCCGGGTGACGGGCAGCTACCACGACATCGGTCTGTTTGCCGCCGATGTGGCCAACCTCTCCCGGATCGTGACGCTCAACAACCTGTCCCTGGCCCCGGGCCGTGACCGGAACACCCTGAGCATGGAGGGCACCGCCAAGACCTTCCGCTACCTGGATCAGGAAGAGATTGCAGCCCAGCAGGGAGGCAAGAAGTGATGCGACAACGCACGATTCCTGTTCTGGGCCTGCTGGCGACCACGGCATTGTTGACCGCCTGCGGCGGTGGACAGCAGGACGACATCCGGGCCTGGATGCAGGCCGAACGCAACGGCATCAAGCCGTCCGTGCAGCCGATTCCGGAGCCCACGAAGTTCAATCCGGAGCCGTACAGCGCGGCCAACGGCCTGCCCCCGTTCAGCACCGAAAAGCTCGAAAGCGTGCTGCGCGGTGCCGCAGCTGGTCCTGCCGCCAGCTCGGCGCTGATCGAGCCGGAACTCAACCGTCGCCGCGAGCCGCTGGAGGCTTTCCCGCTGGACACCATGTCCATGGTGGGCAGTCTGGACCGGGGCGGCGCGCTGGTCGCGTTGGTGAAGGTCGGCGGCTTGCTGTACCAGGTCAAGGCCGGCAACTATCTGGGTCTGAATTACGGACGCGTCATGCGCATCAGCGAGACCGAGGTGGTGCTCCGAGAAATCGTCCAGGATTCCACCGGCGAATGGACTGAGCGCCCCGCAGCGCTGCAATTGGTAGAGGGAAACTCCAAATGAACAAGGCATATCGGACTACCGGCAGCAGCGCAGGGTCCCGGTTGAAACGCGCGGCAGTGTGGATGGTCCTGTCCACGGCCAGCGCATGGGCCTATGCCCAGAACACCATCGAGTCGGTCACTGGCGGCACGCAGGGCGGCACCGAGGTGATCCGCATCGTGACCAAGGAGCCGCTCAAGGCCCCGCCTGCCGGATTCACCATCCAGTCGCCCGCCCGCATCGCGCTGGACTTTCCTGGCGTGACCAATGCCATCGGTCGCAGCACGGTCGACATCAACGAAGGCAACCTCCGTTCGGCCAATGTGGTCCAGGCCGGTGACCGCACCCGGGTGGTCATCAACCTCAAGCAGTCGGCTGCTTACCAGACCCGCATCGAAGGCAACACTCTGCTGGTGCTGATGGACCGCAACGAGGCCGTCACAGCCCAGACCCAGCCGCCGGCAGCGTTTGCAGAGAGCCGGACGCTCGATGTGGCGGCACTGCGCGACATCGATTTCCGCCGCGGCGCAGGCGGTACCGGCCGCATCGTGGTCGAGCTGGCCAGCAGCCAGGTGGGCGTCGACATCCGCCCCCAGGGCTCCACGCTGGTGGTGGACTTCCTCAAGACGTCCCTGCCCGAGGGTCTTCGCCGTCGACTGGACGTGACCGATTTCGGCACACCGGTCCAGTCCATCGTCACCAGCCAGATCGGCGACCGTGTGCGCATGGTGGTCACCCCGACCGGTGCCTGGGATCACTCGGCCTATCAGAGCGACAACCAGTTCGTGCTGGAAGTGCGTGAGCAGAAGATCGATCCGGCCAAGCTGAGCCAGGGTCCCGGCTACACCGGCGAGAAGCTCTCGCTGAACTTCCAGAACATCGAGGTCCGCTCCCTGCTGCAGGTGATCGCCGATTTCACCAGCTTCAACATCGTCACGTCCGATTCGGTCACCGGATCGGTCACCCTGCGCCTCAAGGACGTGCCCTGGGATCAGGCCCTGGACATCATCATGCAGGCCAAGGGCCTGGGCATGCGCAAGTCGGGCAACGTGATCTGGATTGCGCCCAAGGACGAGATCACCGCCCGCGAGAAGCAGGAGCTGGAATCCAAGGCCTCGATCGAAAGTCTGGAAGTGCTGCGCACCCAGTCGTTCCAGATGAACTATGCCAAGGCCGCCGACATCGCCAACCAGCTGCGCAGCTCCGGCAACTCCTCTGGTTCTGCCACCGGCGGTGGCAACGCCAGCATCCTGTCCAGCCGCGGCAGCGTGATTTCGGAGCCGCGCACCAACCAGCTGTTCGTCACCGACACCCCGTCGCGACTCCAGCAGGTGCAGGAGCTGATCAACAAGCTCGACATCCCGATCCGCCAGGTGATGATCGAAGCCCGCATCGTCGAGGCCGACGACACCTTCAGCAAGTCGATCGGTGTGCGCCTGGGCGGGGGCATCCGCCAGTCGCCGGACACTGGCGGCAACTCGGTGCGGGGCAACTTCGGTTCGAACTACGGTGCCGTCACCGGTGCCGGCCAACCCAGTCTGACCTCGCTGCCCTTCGTCAACCTGCCGGCCAACCCGTCCAACAACGCCGCGGCCACTTACGCACTGTCGCTGTTCAGCCCGAGCGCGACCCGCTTCCTGGCGCTGGAGGTGTCGGCGCTGGAGTCGGATGGCAAGGGCCGCATCGTGTCCAGCCCCCGGGTGGTGACCGCCGACCAGGTCAAGGCGCTGATCGAGCAGGGTACCGAAATCCCGTACCAGACCGCCACGTCCAGCGGCGCCACCGCGATTGCCTTCCGCAAGGCCAACCTCAAGCTGGAAGTGACGCCGCAGATCACGCCGGAAGGCAACATCATCCTGGACCTGGATGTGAACAAGGACAGCCCCGGTGATGTGACGCCTGACGGCATCGCCATCAACACCAAGCACGTCAAGACCCAGGTGCTGGTGGAGAACGGCGGCACGGTGGTGATCGGTGGCATCTTCGAGCAGACCGACCGCAACGAGGTCGACAAGGTGCCGCTGCTGGGCGATCTGCCGGGCGTGGGCAATCTGTTCAAGACGCGCAACCGGATTTCCAACAAGTCCGAACTGCTCATCTTCATCACCCCGCGGGTGCTGGGTCGCACGGTCTCGAATTGACGTCACGCACCGTGGCCCTGGTGGGCCTGCCCGGATCGGGCAAGTCCACCATCGGAAGGCAGCTCGCGCGCAGGCTCGGGCTGCCTTTCTTCGATTCCGACGCCGTCATCGAGCAGCGCATCGGCTGTCCGATCCGCCTGTTCTTCGAGCAGGAGGGCGAGGCCCGCTTCCGGGACATCGAGGCCGAGGTGATCGCCGAGCTGGCGGCGGGCGCCTCCAAGGTGCTGTCCACCGGGGGCGGGACGGTGCTGCGCGAAGACAACCGGCGGATCCTGCACGCCAACACGGTGGTGGTTTATCTGCGGTCAGCGCCCGAGGAGGTGTTTCGGCGCGTTCGGCATGACCGCAACCGGCCGCTGCTGCAGGTGGACGACCCGCTGCAGAAGCTCCGCGACCTGCATGCCCAGCGCGATCCCCTCTACGCGGAAACCGCGCACTTCACCATCGACACGGGTCGTCCGTCGGTTTCCACCCTGGTCAACATGATCGTCATGCAGCTGGACATGTCGGACATCGGCCGCGCCACGCCGGGACTCTGACCCTCATTGCCTTCCGACCGTCCGTCAGCCCCTACACTCCGGACATGGACACGCCGGATACCCGCCTCAGCCGCGCCCAGGTGCGCATCGATCTCGCCGAACGCAGCTACGACATCCTGATCGGTGACGGGCTGCTGACCGATCCTGCAAGCTACCACGGGCTGCCGGAAGGTGGGACTGCCATGGTGGTCACCAACACCACGGTCGCACCCTTGTACCTGGAGGCCCTGGCCGGCGTGTTGCGGACCCGTCATGCGCGCGTGTTGCACGTGGTGCTGCCCGATGGTGAGTCCCACAAGGACTGGCGAACCCTCCAGCTGATCTTCGATGCCCTGCTCGGGTCGGCCTGCGACCGGAAGACGGTGCTGTACGCACTGGGCGGCGGCGTCATCGGCGACATGACCGGTTTTGCCGCCGCCAGCTACATGCGCGGTGTGCCCTTCGTGCAGGTGCCCACCACCTTGCTGGCGCAGGTGGATTCGTCGGTGGGCGGCAAGACGGCCATCAACCACCCGCTGGGCAAGAACATGATCGGTGCGTTCTACCAGCCGCTGCGGGTGATCTGTGATCTGGACACGCTCAGGACGCTGCCCGACCGCGAGCTCAGCGCCGGTCTGGCCGAGGTCATCAAGTACGGGCCGATCGCCGACATGGCGTTCCTCGACTGGATCGAGGCCCATGTCGATGCCCTGGTGGCCCGCGACCCTGCCGCACTCGCGCGCGCGGTGCAGCGCAGCTGCGAGATCAAGGCGCTGGTGGTGGGGCAGGACGAGCGGGAGTCGGGTCTTCGGGCCATCCTCAATTTCGGCCACACCTTCGGCCACGCCATCGAGGCCGGCATGGGCTACGGCGCCTGGCTGCATGGCGAGGCGGTGGGCTGCGGCATGGTGATGGCCGCGCGGCTGTCGCAGGCGCTCGGCCGGGTGGACGCGGCCTTCGTGACGCGACTGCAGGCGCTGGTGCAGCGGGCCGGCTTGCCGACCCGTGCTCCGGTGCTCGATGCGGACGACAACGCGCAGCGCTGGCTGTCGCTGATGCGGGTGGACAAGAAGGCCGAGGCCGGCGAGATCCGCTTCGTGCTGATCGATCCGCCCGGCACGGCCGTGATGCGTCCGGCGCCCGATGACACGGTGGCCCGCGTCATCGCCGAATCCTGCGCGGGATGATGGAGGCGGTCGGTCTGGACCCTTGCGCGTGCGATCCGGCCGCCACGCGAGGCAGGCGCCATCCCGAGACGCCAGCGCCCACCCGCACCGCCTTCCAGCGCGACCGCGACCGTGTCATCCATTCCACCGCGTTCCGGCGGCTGGTCTACAAGACCCAGGTGTTCCTCAACCACGAGGGCGACCTGTTCCGGACCCGGCTGACGCATTCCCTCGAAGTGGCCCAGCTGGGCCGTTCGATCGCCCGGTCATTGCGGCTCAACGAGGACCTGGTCGAAGCCATCGCGCTGGCGCACGACCTGGGTCATACCCCGTTCGGCCATGCGGGTCAGGATGCCCTGCACGACTGCATGCGCCGCTGCATCGAACAGGGGACGTCCACCGACGACTGGGGCTTCGAGCACAACCTGCAGAGTCTGCGGGTGGTCGACGAGCTGGAGGAGCGGTACCCGGCCTTCGACGGACTCAACCTGTGCTTCGAGACCCGCGAAGGCATCCTCAAGCATTGTTCGCGCAGCAATGCCCAGCGGCTCGAAGCCATGGAGCCCGGCGGCGTGGCCCACCGCTTCCTGCACGGCGGGTCGCCGTCGCTCGAGGCCCAGCTGTGCAACCTGGCCGACGAGATTGCCTACAACGCCCATGACATCGACGATGGCGTGCGGTCCGGGCTCATCACCCTGGAGCAGCTGGAGCAGGTGCCGCTGTTCGACGACTACCGCCGCCGTGCGCTGCAGGTTCATCCGAAGCTCGGCGGGCGGCGTCTGTTGTTCGAATCGATACGGCTCATGCTGAGCGACCAGGTCTATGACGTGATCGAGGCGACCCGCCGATCGCTGCACGACGCCGGTGTCGCCACGGTGGACGATGTGCGGCGATCTCCCCCGCTGGTGGTGTTCTCGGCCGACATGCGCCAGCGCAGCCAGGCGCTCAAGACCTTTCTGCTGCGCAACCTCTACCGGCACCCGCAGGTCATGGAAACCACCGGCCGGGCGCGGCAGGTGGTGACCGAGCTGTTCACGGCCTATCTGTCCGATCCGGCGCAACTGCCCGAAGCCCATGCCAGCCGCCAGCACCTGCCCCGTGCGGTGGCCGATTACATCGCCGGCATGACCGACCGCTTCGCGATCCGCGAACACGAACGGCTGTCCGGTGCCGTCCTGTTCCCCTGAGACCGCCCCATGGCCCGTCAGCCCCGACTCACCCTGGCCGGCGAGCCGCACCATGTGGTGCTCAGGGGCAACGACCGGCAGGCCATCGTGCGCGACGATGCCGACCGCGAACACCTGATGCAGGCGATCTTCCAGCACGCCCGCAACCAGCGGGTGGCTGTGCACGCCTGGGTCATCGTGGACAACCACTTCCACCTGCTGGTCACGCCCGACACGGAGGACGGGGTCCCGCGCCTGATGCAGGCGCTCGGCCGCAGTCACGTGCGCCACTTCAATGACCGGCACCGGCGCACCGGCACCCTTTGGGAGGGGCGGTACCGCAGCACCGTGGTGCAGCCCGACCGCCACCTGCTGGACTGCATGGTCTATCTGGATCTCCACCCGGTGCGGCTGGGGCTGGCCACGGAGCCGGGCGCCTATCCGTGGTCCAGCCATGGGCACTACGCCGGCCTGGGCGTGCAGCGGCAGGTGGCTCCCCCTGCGGTGTACTGGGGCCTGGGCAACACGCCCTTCGCGCGTGAGGCGGCGTACGCCGCTGCCGTTCGAACCGGTGTCGGATCGCTGCGCGAGGCGGCCCTGGTGGATGCGGTGCTGCACGGCTGGGCCTGGGGGGACGAAGCCCACCTCGCCGAGCTGCAGCGCCGCACCGGCCGGCGGCTGAGCCGCGGCAAGCCGGGCCGTCCGAGGCGCCCCGAGCCCGAGACCGACGACGGTAATCTGTCCCCAATTAATTGATGGGCCACCGACTTAGGTTGGATTTAAGTGTCTGACCCCAATTAAATGGGCTTGGCATGCGTGTTGCATTGCAATAAGCTCCCACCTCCCGTTTTTGCGTCCCCACGCACCTACCGAACAAAGGAAGCGCCATGAACACGGCAGCCGAACAGCAGCACCTCCAGCAACACGGCCTGTACGACCCGGCCAACGAGCACGACGCCTGCGGCGTGGGCTTCGTGGCCCACATCAAGGGTGAAAAGAGCCATGCCATCGTGGAGCAGGCGCTCAAGATCCTGGAGAACCTCGACCACCGGGGTGCCGTGGGCGCCGACAAGCTGATGGGCGACGGTGCCGGCCTGCTGATCCAGATGCCCGATGCCCTCTACCGTGAAGAGATGGCCGCCCAGGGCGTGACGCTGCCGCCGGCGGGTGAATATGGCGTGGGCATGATCTTCATGCCCAAGGAGCACGCCAGCCGGCTGGCCTGCGAACAGGAAATGGAGCGGGCCATCGCGGCCGAAGGCCAGGTGCTGCTGGGCTGGCGCGACGTGCCGGTGAACCGCGACATGCCGATGTCGCCCACCGTGCGCGAGAAGGAACCCATCATCCGCCAGGTGTTCATCGGCCGGGGCAGCGACGTCATCGTGCAGGACGCGCTCGAGCGCAAGCTCTACGTCATCCGCAAGACCGCCAGCGCCGCCATCCAGCGCCTCAAGCTCACCCACTCCAAGGAATACTACGTGGTGAGCATGAGCAGCCGCACCGTGGTCTACAAGGGCCTGCTGCTGGCCGATCAGGTGGGCACCTACTTCATGGACCTGCAGGACCCGCGCTGCGTCTCGGCCCTGGGTCTGGTGCACCAGCGCTTCTCCACCAACACCTTCCCCGAGTGGCCGCTGGCCCACCCCTACCGCTACGTGGCCCACAACGGCGAGATCAACACCGTCAAGGGCAACTACAACTGGATGAAGGCGCGCGAAGGCGTGATGAGCTCGCCGGTGCTGGGGGACGACCTGAAGAAGCTCTACCCCATCAGCTTCCCCAGCCAGTCCGACACCGCCACCTTCGACAACTGCCTCGAACTGCTGACCATGGCCGGCTACCCGCTGGCCCAGGCGGTGATGATGATGATCCCCGAGCCGTGGGAGCAGCACACCACCATGGACGAGCGCCGCAAGGCCTTCTACGAGTACCACGCCGCCATGATGGAGCCGTGGGACGGCCCGGCCTCCATCGTGTTCACCGACGGTCGCCAGATCGGCGCCACGCTGGACCGCAACGGCCTGCGCCCCTCGCGTTACTGCATCACCGACGACGACTTCGTGATCATGGGGTCCGAGTCGGGCGTGCTGCCGGTGCCCGAGAACAAGATCGTGCGCAAATGGCGTCTGCAGCCCGGGAAGATGTTCCTCATCGACCTGGAACAGGGCCGCATGATCGACGACGAGGAGCTCAAGGCCAACCTCGCCAACAGCAAGCCGTACAAGCAGTGGATCGAAAACCTGCGCATCAAGCTCGATGACGTCGAGCCGAACGCTGCCGACGTGCCGCAGGACGGCGCCGTGTCGCTGCTGGACCGCCAGCAGGCCTTCGGCATGACACAGGAAGACATCAAGTTCCTGCTGGCGCCCATGGCCCAGGCCGGCGAGGAGGGCATCGGCTCCATGGGCAACGACAGCCCGCTGGCCGTGCTGTCCGACAAGAACAAGCCGCTCTACAACTACTTCAAGCAGCTGTTCGCCCAGGTGACCAACCCGCCGATCGACCCGATCCGCGAGGCCATCGTGATGTCGCTGGTGTCCTTC